>Ga0307514_10004822_pt1 | contig 12271 bp, 14 predicted proteins | sample 16_EM_MG_FD_203088 | JGI IMG/M metagenome (GOLD analysis project Ga0307514, IMG submission 203088) | Populus trichocarpa ectomycorrhiza microbial communities from riparian zone in the Pacific Northwest, United States - 16_EM | ecosystem: Host-associated > Plants > Roots > Unclassified | place...
AGCTCAGGGTAACAGCAGAAAGGATACGGCCAAGTGGATAACTTACTCGAAGTACTTCTTGTTTGGCTTGTCCTCACCCTCGGGGTTACCAACTTGGCTCATGATGTAGTCCTGATGTAGTATTAGTATCAAATTCTGTTTTAAATCACAGGGGTACTGAATCATGAGCCCACCTTCTTCTTAAGCACATAGTCCCTGATACCGCAGAGGTAGGCGTATTGAAGGTCAGTATCTAAGTTGACCTTCACAACACCAGACTTGATAGCAGTACTGAACTCCTCCCTGCTAGATCCGGAACCACCGTGGAAGACCAAGAACAATGGCTTCGGGTCCTTGGAGTTGATCTTCTGAGCAGTGTAGGCCTGATGCTTGGCCAAAAGCTCTGGGTGGAGCTTGACATTTCCTGGCTTGTAGACACCGTGAACGTTCCCAAACGCAGCGGCGATGGAGAAGTATGGGTAGATGGAAGAGAGAGCCTCATAGACCTCGTGTATGTCCTCTGGCTGAGTGTAGAGGGCAGAGTTGTCGACACCAGTATTGTCAACACCGTCTTCCTCACCACCCGTGATACCGATTTCCTAAATAGACAACCATAAGATAAATGTAATAATTGTCACGTTGGGGCCCAAGACTTACCATTTCTATCCATTGCTTCATTCGAGCCATCCTCTGAGCATACTTCTTGGTAATGGCAATGTTCTCTGCCTTGCTCTCCTCAGACAAGTCAACCATGTGGCTGGACCACAGAGGCTCTCCATGCAGCTTGAAGTAGGCCTCATCGGCATCTAGCATACCGTCGAGCCATGGGAGGAGCTTCTTAGCACAATGGTCGGTGTGGAGGACGACAGGGATGCCATATGTGGGAGCAATGGCACGGATGTAGTGGGCGGCAGCAATAGCACCCTGGATGGAGGCGAATTGGCCCTCATTAGAGACACCCTGGGATATATCAGCTTCTGAGCTCTCCGCCCAAAGTGTGGAAATAGAAATACCTTTCCGGCAAAGTATGCAGCACCACCCTGGGAGGTCTGGAGGATGACTGGGGACTTGCTGTCACGGGCGGCCTCCAATGCAGCAACAACGGTTGAGGAAGATGTGACATTCTAAATAGTTCATGAGTATTTCTAGACACTGTAACCGACAATATAATTGCACATACGATAGCAGGAATAGCAAACTCGTGCTCCCTGGCATACTTGAAGAGCTATATCTCAGGAAGAGGGTTAGCCATGTGATTGGTGGAGAGTGCCTAGGATAGATGCAAGTCCTCACGTTCAAGACATCATCACCAACGATGACACCCTGCTTCCTCGATAGAACATCAGTGGCACCCATAATTGTGATTTCTAAAACTCGTCGTTAGTATTTTGATGTACTTTTGGAGAATGGTTACAGTGCAGCGTCAGGGTATATTTGACTTGGAATTTTCAACTACCCCGCCAGGCCATGCTCCGATAATGTAACAGCGACGAGCTTCTAGACAATGGGAATGATACTCACAAAAGAGCTTATAGGAGAGTGGAAACTGGTAGTCTGGCTAGGGAACCAGTATAGGGTAAAACTTTTGGCGTAAGCTGAGGGAACGAGGGGGTTATGAAGTCGAGCAGTGTGATGAAAGTGGGTCGGGGGCTACTGCAAGCTCCTGACCCAAGTTGGACTGAGATGGGCTCCGTTTTACGTTACGGGCTTACAGTCGAGGTGCTAGTGGGGCAGTGGACCCCTCAGTTCGGCGATACGGCGAGCTCTGCGACGGCTGGTTCAACAAACAAACCTTTGAGTGGACCTCAGACGATTGAAGGGCGATCAACAGGCACATTTGCAAACCGCTGGTTCTCAATTGGTCATAGAATAATCGGATGATACTTTATCCCCACTAAGTTTTGTGGGTATTTTTTTTACTTCGCCACAGATGTTCATCCTTAAACGCCGTGTTTCGAGATATCTCAAAGCCCGAGAAAATAAGAAAATAAAATAAAATGTGAGAGAAAATTACGTCGTCCACCCCATTCCGGCCCTCCAGGGATTAGCGGTGACAACATCCTTCCTCGGTACAGAGTCAATTCCTGTCTACTCCGATGATGCTTGTCTGTCGGCCAGACTACCCGCCTATGGGCTGCTCGACTCGATTACCGACACCTGCCTCGTTACTACAACCCTCCGAGTAGTAGCGAAGCCTTCCTTCATGCTTATTCTCAAAGGGAATGACCCGAGAGCTTGAATCCTGTCTATAGTTTTCCCCTTCGCCGCCATGAAGCTGATATTTTCCGGCTTGACCACCAATCGGGATAGAGCTCCCTCCCCCGCGGCTGCCATGGCTCTGATGGTGGAAGCAATATCTGCGACAGTGATTGACCCGTGGAGAGCATTTTCCGTATTGGATATAGTGGGACGAGCAAATTCGAGGGTGTCAGGGAGGAGGGTCTCTAGGAGGCTGTGGGACCGTTCGGCCTATAAAAGACCAAGTGAGTCTTTGGAGACAGACAGTGAGACAGAGCAAGCTATAGGAACATACACCTAGCACATCAATGGCGACTGTTTCTCTCTTGTTCTCCAGATCCGGTTTGAATGCAATATCTCGCTCAGTCATGATGTCGCCCCCCTTGATATTCTTTAAGTCGTGGTTCGACAAATACCGAGCCATCCCTCGAGGGAACCATCGATCTATTCCACGCAAATCGGTAAGCTGATGAACCATAGCATTGGGTACCGGAAGGATTTTTGTCTACGAACTTCGCATTCTTCCTCGAGCAACCTGTAAGATAGAGCCTGTGTTTTCAACCGTGGGTCAGTGAGGTATAGAAACATATAGGCCCTGGTGGAGGTCACCTTGCCGCCCGAAGTGAGGGACATCTTGAAGTAATTGAACAGTAATATAAGGGTTCTTGGACAGCTTCTTCGCTCCCCTAAGCTGCTGTACAGTTGCTCCAACCAATTGTAAACAAGATGAACAGGCCGGCAGCCTGAGAGTGCGGAGGGGTTGGAGTGCCATAGTGGTGCTGGGAGCACGTAACTCCCACATGCAGAGCTGAGGGATCTTTAGTTTTGGTATACAATTTGCTTTCCAACTAAACCCATTTTTGACATGCAAAGCAGCATACCTGAAGCAGTGTAAAGAGTGATTGTTAATAAATTTCTCCCACAATTCTCAGCACGGCCCCATTTTCAAGAGCACAATTTCGTCTCTGAGGGGTGGATATATACATATGTTCTTCGTACATCCAGACGGAGTACATATACAGTATACATACAGTACAGTACACCCCTCCGTTGAGAAACCTCCATCTCACTCGCTCTAGATGCCACCCTCTATCGGTACTAGAGCATGCGAATTGATAAGGCTGGCTGGAAATAAACACAATTTCATCAAAAACTACGTAAATAACAGCCGCAATCTCAGGACTCCAAGCAATTGCTCGACTTTACAGCACAAGGCCTTAAAGGAGAGACTAGCTAGTTCCACTAACACAGCCGCTCATGGTGGCAAGTTTGGTAGTCCTCACAGTCTCTTCAATCAAACCCCAACCCACCGGTCAGCCATGCCAGGTGACAGAAACCTCACCATCGTCTACGCAGGTGCCGCCTCACTCGCAGCGATTACTCTCGTCTACGTCTTCAGTCCTTCATTCGCAATCGACAGTCATAACACCTCATCCAGCCAACGACAAAAGGGTGTAGTAGGGTTAGTAAACACTGGAAATGACTGTTTTGTAGGTGTTCAAGTTTGATAAGCCAGGGTCTCATAAAGGCTAACCTCAACCCACCAAGATAAACTCCACTCTTCAGGCACTCGCCGGGCTACCTGAGCTTCGGGAATACCTCATCCATCGGGGCCGCATAGCGGAGGAAACTGGTGAATTTAGCAAGAAACCCTTTTTATCAGGAGCCTTGAAGGACATTTTGAATAACTTGAATGAGAAGCCGATTCGGAAGAAGGTCATCTCGGCGCGGCCATTTTTGACTGTATTGGAGGCCATCTTCAGGCAGAGGATATCGAGAGCCCAACAGGATGCACATGAATTTTTGCAAATTGTGGCAGAGAAGCTGGCGGAGGAGTACTATGCTATGGAGAAATTCAACAAGAAGGAGCAGGAAAGGAAAAAGATAGAGGCAGAGGAAACTGGTGGCAATGAACAACAATTAAATGGGTCAAAAGAGAAGCCAGAGTCTGATTTGATAGGAGAGTACGGAATGCCGCTAGAAGGAACCCTTGAGTCAGAGATTGAGTGTATGAAATGCCACTTCAAAACGAAACCGGTACAGTCGAAATTCGTGGTTATGACACTCTCTGTTCCCCTAAAGGTTCACTCCCTCAGCCATAAATTATCCCCATTTGTGGACTGACTCCTAGCTGGGACTTTAGACGAGTGCTACACTGAATGATTGTATCGACGGTGCGTTTACCACGGAATATATCGATGACTTTCAATGCGATAAATGCCGCCTGCAACATGCTATCACCCATTATGAAGCAAAACTGTCAACCTGCAAGCCAAGGACACAAAAAGCGATCCAAGATTCTATTTCCCGCCTTCAGCAGGCCCTTGATACCGACCCACAATCCCCGCCAGCAGATATCCCGTTTCCTCCTTCTTCCCCAGCAACTCGTTCTAGAATAGCAAAACGCACACGTATGTCAACCTACCCAGCTGTGTTCGTCATTCACCTCTCAAGATCAATATACGAGCACTCCCTTGCATCCAGAAAGAACGTCTGTAAAGTCACATTCCCAGAGAATCTGTCAATGGGTGGTTTGGTGGACAGAAGAGAGTATAAGTTACAGTGTGTGGTTACGCACAAGGGCGGGCATGACAGTGGTCATTATGAGTGTTTCAGGAGACATGATGTTTGGCCGGCACCGTTCTCAACCCCCCATCCACCGAGTCCTGGAGGCACAATCCCTGGGAACTCGGCAATATCTGTGACCCCTAGTGTGACCCAATTTATATGCGAGACGGGTGAAGCAAGAAATTCGGTTTCTGAAAGCAACGGCTCTGTATCGCCAATAGCTCCGATATCACCATCTTTGAGTGTTGCGGCGCAGAGTGCGGACGATAGACTATCATCACCTACTTCACTACAGACACCCATATCTGCTACACCCACTAGGGCTGAGTCCCCGCCACAATCTTCGCCCTCACCTACACCTTCTAAATCGGATATTGAACTTAAGAAGAAGAAGAAGATCAAGAAGAACAACAAATGGTGGAGGATAAGTGACGATAAGACCAAGGAAGCAAAGACTGACGATGTGCTCTCACAGCAGAAGGAGGTATACCTTCTATTCTATGAAAGAGTCCGGGAAGGTCAGTAGACATTGTTTGTGCTCTTAGAGCATTGTGCGGTGGAGGGGTACTTGCATTATTAGCAACGGCACCCCCACCCACCAGCAGCCTGTTGGGGGCCCAGTTGGTTCATGCTGTACATATACATTACTTAAGTAGTCTTTTTCGCGCCCGAGATTACATATACATACTACAAAAGATTTGAGTGTCGCTTGGGTTCTAATCACGTGAGTACTGTATATGCCATCTCCGGCTACTTCCGCCCCAGATCTGTGCGTCGACCCTCCAACCTTCCCAGCTTCAACCCCCACAACTCTCCCCAGTCACCCCATTGACTGGACACCATTCAGCCTAGACTTTAATCTCATCCCTATCCTCCCCAGGCCTTACAAGAAGATTGCACTCCCCCCACCAATAATGTCACCACCCCAAGCAAACTACCGCCTAATCGACATCGACGCTCTCGACGCTGACGCACAATTCCCGCCCGAGCTGCTAAACCCCCCATGCCCACCCGTAGATATCTCTGAGATTCAAGGGTTTGCAAGTCAGTGCCGACAATTATTACAAAGGGGAGACCAGGAAGCGGCTTTGAAGGTTGCTTTAGAGAATGTACCATATGGGGGGGATGAGGCGGGTAAGGTATATCAACTTGCCACCCAGCCTAACCTTCTCCCATATCTTCCGAGCGAGGGGGCATTTCCCCAGAACTTATCTCATAAAACTAATGGCTCACTGCGCTCTTGCAGGACCTCCACCTCCAAACAATCCTAGAAATCCTTTCGTCAATCCGCTCCTCCGAAATGGCTAGCGCGTTGTCCCGCCTATCGAGTCTACCAAACGGTACTGAGCTCCTCGATGTCCTCACAAAATATATCTACAAAGGAATGAAAGACGCTTCCGCTGGCGCTGGAAGTGGCGGGAAAATGTCCGTCTTACTGAGTTGGCATGAGAAGGTGGTGGATGTGGCAGGGGAGGGGAGTATCATGAGATGTATGACCGATAGGAGGACTGTATAGCAGCAGTAGTGATTGAATTGGAGCTAGCGAATGGCACAATTTGCGGTGGGGTAGGATGTAGGAGAATGGGGAGTATAGTTGTAAATGGTGTGATGTGTTTCGCGACGATTAAACTACCCAAGGGGCCATAAACTTATTTGGCGTATACCAAAATTATGCTTAATTTCGCAAACAATCAATAGGTACTCTTGTAACTTTGTGGCAGCTCCCTTGACTCTCTCTTTAACCCTTCAGGGTAACTGACTGGGAGGGCTACGTGCAGAAAGGATGTTCATCCCAAAAACTGTTTAATCAAATCGCCAGCACGAACCTCACCTCTGATTCTAGGACTCGAGATCAAGCCTCCCTCCGCAAACGTATTTCAAGTCTCAAAATCGTTTATTTGACTTGTTTTTGCATAGCTATTATCTCCCGGAAAGAAATCCCGAAAAGGAAGAAAAGAAAAAGAAAAACAACCATCCTTGCCAGAGAAAAATGTTGAAAAACACAAAACAATAACTCCTATACAATATGTTTGTAGCTCCCCTGGTACTCCTGCTTTTTTCTTGTAGATAAGAGATGAAAAGGAAATGGAAAGCGAAAATGACAATACCAGTGACAAGCTCTTTTTTTGAGGAGGGCTCACTCCCTCACCATTGTACCTACCAACACATCTGAATTAAGCTCCACCGCAAATTATGACCTGAGAGTAAATATAAGATGAATGCGTATAGACTTGAATTGAAACAAGCAAAAACAAATCATACAAAGGACAACCATTTTATGTTAGACGCGCAAAAAGCCAGGGAAACAAAAGGAAATAAAAGCGGTGCAGAGTACAGCAAAATGCGAGCTGTGGAAGACTAAAAATAGCTAACGACAACCAGGTATATGAAGGAAAAGAAATTTGTTTGTACCACCGTATTTCTATATCACCCAGCCTTGTCAAGTGAAGAGGGATCAAATCCCGTGTGATCAAGGCCTAAGTTTTTCACATAGTGTCAACAGAGGAAATGGGAAAGAATAACGAGAGGGACAGTAAAAAAAATGCAATAACAGTAGATAATTCATAGCATTATAAGCGCAGTCATAAGGAGAGTCAGCAATGGAAATCTAGCCAGAAATACCAGCACAGGAAAATGACAAGGCAAAAAACGAGCAAGGACAATGAAAAAAGACCAGAGACAACGAGAGCATGTACCGCTAAATGATGCAGATGCAGCTAGGAGCCGCGCAAAGACGAGATGCCTCTCAGGCGAGCTCTTAACCAATCGACACCCCCTTCGGCTGTTGTCTTGGGCAGTTGTCCATTTGGCTGCTGTGTCTTGGGCTGTTGATACTCGAGCTATTGATACTGAATCTTATACGCCTGAGTCGACTGCATCTGTGGCTGTTGCTTAATCCTCTGCTGCTTTTTAAGTTCTTGTCTCTTGGCCTCATGCTGCTCGCGCATCTCTTTCTTTTTGCGCTCCAGTTCTTCACGCATCTTCCTTAGGCGCTCATAGGTTGGCAGATGCCTAAACTGCTGCCTTGGTGATTCTTCCTCCGGCGGTTCTGGCGCAATCTCCCCCAGTAATCCCCCCTTGATATCCCCGTGCTTAAAATTCCTCTGCGTAGCTTCCTCCAGCGGCTTTATATCCTCCAGCTTAACATCCCGCTTCACCTCCTCGGCCTTGGGCAATCCCTGCTGCGTCCTGTTGGCTACCTAGGCCGCTGGGAGCAGACTTACGTCACCCTTCCCATTCTCCACCCAGGATGGGCGGATAAGCTTGTCACGGTTGCTGTAGAGCTGCTTGTATGCATTACGGATAGTGCCTAGACAAAGGTCACAAGATATCAACTACCCTGAATCTTTCAAGCTCACCAATCCACAAGAGTAGGTGGGGGAGCACAAACCATCACTAACACCCGCAACATTTGAAATCTCCTTCGCAGTCCTCGGTTCCCTCCTAAGATGTGAGATCATAAATATACACGCCGCTGCCGTGGAGATAGGTGATCTTCCTGCTAGGGTACCCGCTGTATCTGCGTCCTCTGCCAGCTGCTGGCACGTAATAACCGTCGCATGGCTAAGGCCCAAGCTGTTGCAAAAACGGCTCACCAGGTCCTGAGCGTTCGTACTAGGTTTGAATAATGGCCCTTCATTATCCTCGACATGGTATCCGTTCTCGCGTTGCACTTCAGCCTTCTTCTGGATCTGCAAGCTTAGGAACTTCTCCAGCTGTTTGAAGATACGGCCAATCTCCTTCTTCGGAACCTTTGTCAAAGCGTAAATCTCTTTGAACGTGCGAGGGACGGCGCACTGCCTGCATGCAATAAAGATGCACCCCGCAATAATGGCTTCCTGTGGCTTTCCCTTGAACGCTTTGGCATCTTCCACGTCCTTAAAAAAGCACTTTGCCGTGTCGATGACATTTTTTGGCAAACTGGTACTCTCACAGAATGCACCAATTTCCTTATATGCAGCTAACAACGTTTTTGCAGACTTGTCGTTGTTGGCTTTGCTCTGTGCACGGTGAAGTTCTCTCGACCTGCCACTGCCGCCATCGCTGTAAGAGATCATGGTCTCGAGCTGGGCACCATTGAGCAGTGGGTTTGCTGCATCTCCAACACGCGATGGGTCGTCATTGCCTTGGTCGTCGTTGCTAAATGTACGCCATTCAGAGCGAGTGTCCACAACTCTATCACCCAGAACAAGCCCACAGGATCCACAGACCATGTCCCCAGACGAAAACTCCTCAACAATGTTGGCAGGGACCTCTTTACACTCCCTACAGATGACCGTCACGGCCAGGTTTTGTTCATACTCTTTCTGCTTCGTGGGAACGGCTGGGGGCATCATGGTAGTCATCTTGGACGTATATACGAGATTCTCTTGTCCTTCGAAGTTAGGTCTTGCTTGATGCTGATGTGCGGTAACTTCCTTAGGTGCACTAATGCAGCACGTAGTAATAATGACAGAATGCTCTAAACGAGCAGAGAGGAGGATCTTCTCGAGCGACGAGGATAACGTTGCCTAAGAACGTTGATAGTCGTCACTGTGACCAGATTCAACCTCTCGTGTTAGCAGTTGGATTATCAATTTAAATGACAAGAAGCATTCTAGGAAAACACATGCGTGACGACAATGAACACACGTGTTGAAGGAATGTTCACGCAGAAGGAGTTGAGAAAAATAGAATGGCAGACGACGAAGGCCCCAATATTTATGTAGTATTGTCTGCTTGCTTTCTTTATATAGAAATATATCTGGTTTGAAACTCTTTCCTTCTAGAAACAACTAGGGTTTCGTAGAAATAAATGACAGGCACTCGTGGGTCTAATCTAATGAATGGTAGGTTCAGGCCATGCGTCCAGATAATTCTGTCTGCTGTCGAGAATATGCGTAGGGGTGGACGATGGGACAATAGTAGCAGGTCCTCCTCCTTGCCTGAAACTCTCCCTTCAATCGCACCCCCTCTAGAAACGGTGTCGCCTAGCAAACAATGTAAATACGCTGAAAGAGCTTTGTTACCTTTCTGGAGAGCAGTGAAAATCAGTTTGGTTTGAGACGCTATACGCTGTTGGTAGCGTCGACTTGGGAATGAGTTGGCGATGAGGTGGTGATGAACCCCCAAATTTCCTTCACAAGGCGACTCTCCAGAATAGAACGAGTCTAAGATATCTTAATGGTTTCGTACCTGCTGTTGCGAAAAGAAGCAGGAAAACCTGAAGCTTGTCGCTGGTTTTGGATGAATTTTTCTTCACAAAGTGTTATGATCAAACGAGTGACTCCTGCAAAGCACGAGGTGGGTAGTAATCAGAAGAAGCCTTGCTGTACGGTGAGTATTTCTGTTTGTTTCAGGAGCAGCAAGTTTGGTTGTGGTTAGAAGACAGGGAGAGAAACGACGATGAAGGGGAAAGGAAGGAAAGAAAGAGAGAGAAACGAATGGAATGGCTTTTTGTAGTCACAGACAGGCGCACGCTCACGCTTGCAGCCTTCTCCAGAGGGCATGAGTAATTCTTATACTTTTTCACCCGCGTAGTCTGGCGGCACTCGCGGGGCTCCGCCACCATGCTTGTTGGAGAATATTACGCTAGGACAAAACGTGATCACTGGGTCACACCGATGGTACTGTACCTACACCACACAGGGATCATTATGCTCCTGGTAAATTCTTCAGGGCCAATAAACTAAACATCAAACTGCAGCGGCTGAGGCTCATATCACGGTAAATAACCATTAAATACCCTCCCCGCGCTCTCTCAGGGAATCGAACTTGGTTGGCCTTAGAATGAAGGATAGATGAGCCAGCTCGATAGTTAGCTGGATCCTTACTGTTCATCTTCATCATCACGAATGCAGAGAAGCTTGTAGCCTCCCTTTAATGTTCGTGTAGGCACTGACTAAGCAACACAGCCTTCCCTCGGCTTGGCACAAGACTAGAGCAAAACATCCACCAAAAAACATCACCCCTCTCATACACTCAATGCCTCAGGGCCTCCGTGAGCTCCACCAGCTCCAACCCACTCAATTCGTTTATCCCGTATAAACTAACCACAGAGCCCCCTCCCGGGGTCAACTCCCACCGCAGCGCCCCACCGTCAGCCCATCACCACCCGAAGCGCCTCCACTATTGCCCGTCAAGGTGGGCTCTGCCCATCCGGACGCCTTTCCCAGCCCCCAACTATACCTCCAATCTCAAAACCTCGGGTTCATACTAACCTCACCACCCAACAGCCGACATCGTCCAAGAGATCTACCTCCGTGAGCTCAATGCCTAGAAGCCCGCTCCGATAAAACCCACCGATTCAGAAGGCCAAGTCAAGCAGTCGAAGGCCCCTGCCCCAGTATCCCCCCGCTGAGGCCACCCAGGGATTGAACGAGCTTGCCGCCTACGAGGCCCGGGAGGTCGACGTTGAGGGTATTGCTCCTACTGAGGGAGAAGCCAACATCGCTAAGCAGGATTGGTTTGAGGAAGACATTAAAAGTGAGCCAGCCAAGCACTAAGTGCGCTGTTTTGATATCACTTAATGTGAGAGAGATGGAGATACCGCAGTAGTGGAGTATAAATAGAATGTGCAAAGATTGATTCAGTGCGTTTAGTAGTGACAAAAGCGGAAAAAATGCGAACCAGTAGTTTGTTGCTCATGGTATAGGACATGACACATTGTTGATCCAGTTATTTACTATATACAGTGCTACTGTAATTTTGAACCATGAAACACCACCTGGAAATAGCACAACAATCCAGGGTTTTGGAGTCGAAGTAAATTATCCTTCTCCAAACTCCACTCAGGACATCTCCATTTAAGCCATGGAATACCTTGTCCCTCTCCACCCTGCAGTGTAGCCCAGTTAATGTCTTGAGATGGTGCTTTGATATCACAAGTCTTGCAATGTATGTAGCTGCAAAATGCATTTAGCTTATGTTACAAAAAAAAAGTTTACAAATAGAAGTGGGTGACACTTACTCCTGGACATTAACCAGGAATCTCACTCCCAGAGGCTTACCCTCACCCTCCACATAATACCCATACACTTCAGCAGGGCAAAATCGATTCTCTACACCCCTGAGCCTAGGCCACTCCTTCTCCGCGTGCTTGTGCTTGAGCGTCCATAGTGGGGCCTTGCCCTTGAATAAGAAAGCTTCGAGTCCCGAGTAGAGAACCCCCCCCTGAAGTCCCAAAGAGTTGTGGAATCCACGACGCATGTCCCTCACTTCCTTGAGTTTGGAGCTATTACGTAATTTGCCTTCTTACTCATAACGCATCATTGTGCCGAGGTGGGTTGCGAGGAGATAGCATTATATGCAGCCTCGGCAGCGAGCATGCCGTATTGCATTGCAATATGGACTCCTTTGATCTTAGCTGTGCATCCAACCAAGCGCCACCGGGAATAGTCTGGTGTCACGGCCCTAACCCTGCAGGCCGGATTATGGCAATGCACTGGATGTCAGCAATGCGATAGGCATTAGATGTCAGCAATGCGATACGCATTAGATGTCAGCA
>Ga0307514_10004823_pt1 | contig 12271 bp, 12 predicted proteins | sample 16_EM_MG_FD_203088 | JGI IMG/M metagenome (GOLD analysis project Ga0307514, IMG submission 203088) | Populus trichocarpa ectomycorrhiza microbial communities from riparian zone in the Pacific Northwest, United States - 16_EM | ecosystem: Host-associated > Plants > Roots > Unclassified | place...
AAACTGGCTCAGAGAGACTAGGAAACGAGCTGCAGAGGACGTTGAGGTAAAGGAAATGCCATCGTTGATCTTGGAGATGAAGAATAACATCGTGGCAACAGATGGGAATTTGTGGTTTCCGGAGGGTACTGAAATTCCCACAGAGACCCAGAAACTGGCCAGCTCTGTGAGGAGATTGCCTACCCAGCCAGGAGCTATTGAGTCTGTCGAGTTTGAGAGAATGTTCGTTCCACTGCGGCAAATTCTCCAAGCACAGAGAGCAGGAGCTGCCCGCCAAAAGAGACTTTCACGGATTGAGAAGGAATACGAGTTCCCACGGTTTACTGCAGAACAGAAAGAACTGGCAGCGAAACGCCTCGACTACCGCCGTCGAAGGGCTGTTATTACTGCCCTTGCAAAATGCGTTGCTTATGTGGACGATAACGATGCTTGGGATGCTCCCAGTGATAATGAGATGGAGATGAAACCATAGCAAAGGTCAAAATGGTGGGAGGTTTGGCTGATAGGCTTGATGTCCAAGGGTTGAACTGCATTTCCAACTTTGTCCCAGCCCCTGGCCCTGGCCCTAACGTGGTCATTCATCCAGCAGATAGCATTCCTAACCCAACACTGGAGAAGGGTTTCTTCAATGGTATCAGAAGAGTATATGTCTGGGAGCCTAAACAGGTCTTTGCCGAGGACGAATTGCATACCTATTTTGGATTCAATATTATCAATCATTTCTGCCCAGGGCCAGATACCTCAGGATCGACGGATTTCGTTCCGGAGAGAGCGTCGATGAGCAATTTAACCCTCCAACCAGACTTTAGAAAAGGTAAAGGAAACCCTTTTACTGCGAAGAAATACGGCCGCCGGCGGAAAAAGGCATTGAAAGCATTGAATATGTCTGAAGGTGTACAGCAACCAAAACGTAGACGCTTAGTTGGGCCGAGGCAGAAGTGGACTAGAAGGAGAAGGCCATGGCGGAATTGCACCATGGTCAACTGATGAAGAGGCTGCTACGTTGGAAGGGTTGCCTCAGAAATCTCAAATTGTCCCCAGGAAGAGGCATCTATTCGACTATGAGCAAGATGATGTCCTACTGGCTGCTACCGTCATTGTTCGAACGCTCTTTGGTGGCTTTGACAGAAGGATCGATTAGATGCTTGTGGCGAAGGCATTTCCGGACTATGATTTGCCCACACTCAAAGCCTGCTGGCCTCGTGTGAGAGATGCGCACAAGGCCCACCTGAAGAAACTGCAGGTTGATTTTGAAGAAGCATACCTCGATGCCTATGAACGGGGGGCGATGCCAGAGATTACCAGAGGAGTACCACAACCCTGCTCTCACAGGGGCGCAGAGGACGAATTTTATGTCGAGCCACCCCTACGAATGCCAGATGTTTGAGGCGAAATCCGACGAGAGACCATATGAGGAAACAAATATCGAATGCATTAAGAGCTTGATAAAGGCAAATATCTTGACTGATATCTCGGTTTATGGCGCAAGAAGGGCAGTTGAGATGTTGAGCAGTTATTCTGTGGAGACTGTCGATACCGCATTCTACTTTTTGACAGGGAACAAGACCTTAGCTCCCAAGAAAGATGCAGAGAAGCTCGTTCCTGGCCGCAACTACGAATTTACAGAGTGCTTTCACCTGTCACTTCAGGTTCCCGTAGGAGGTATGATGTGGGAGCAAGCAACGCAATTTGAAAAGCTGATGGAAGAGGAGTTCCGCTCATCTAGTGGGGTTGGGATAACTGGTGCACTCCAAACTTTCACCAGGGAAACAATTACCTTTCATGTCCCTAAGCCCGTTTATGAATGATGGGTCAGTGATGGCGTTGCTCAATCTTATCGCGAATAGACGGATTACCCTGGATAAGTCGGAGTATGTTAGTAGCGTAGTCCCCGGGTATCGCACGCGAAGTATGGAGAAGGCTATGATTGATTTCCCCATCACAATCTCCTCTACGGAGCTTTACTACTATAAACCCACTATCACACCTCTTCCTCCACCAGCCGTGAACTCGGCGAATTGGAAAGAGGAACCGGTGAGACTGTGGTATGATATCATGGGAAACCTAGTGCATGGGATGTGGAGGAAATGTTGTGCTGCGGTGCTAGGAACGGTGGTTACTCGTCCGGGGATTAGGGATGCGGAGATGGTGAGGGTGTTGCTGCCAGGTTTGACGATGGCGGAGGTGGAGACTGTGCAAACAAAGCAGGGTTGCTGGAGAAGGGGGTTATAGGTGAGGGAGGGGTTTTGGCAGGGGTTGGTTGATAGGGTGGATATGGTGAAGTGGAGTGGGCAGGAGGTGGAGGTGGACGAGGTGTGAGAGAGGTGGTAGTAATCACATGATTGAGGATGTACAGTATATAGGGTTTTTTTTTGAGTGCTTATATAAAATGGGAGAAGGGTGTACTTTTTTATTTATTACACTTTCTTCAGGGGAGCAATTACTGTTCCATGTTAAATTTCTACCAACCAGAGTGCTACGTTGGTGCAGAACGACATGTCACACTGCTTGGCAGAAAAGGGACGCGGTTTCCAAAGCCTCTCCGCACATTCTTGAGCTCCATACACATAGGGGTTTTCCACCAAACAATAGTTGCGCCCAGTGGCCAGCAAACCTTTCGGTATCTCCGAGTCGCTACATATCCTGTCTATACTTTTTTTCGATATCGGGATCCAGAACACGATCCAGCACCAGAGGTACCCTTCGATTCTCAGCTCAGCCAGAAACATAATCACTATGCATCTGTCGAGGGGGTTAGGCCGATTTCTACTCTTTCTCAATCTTCTCACACCACTGGCTTTGGCTGGAGATTTACCCGGAAAGAATTTAGCTCGGCGGGGTGAGGCTGTTCTAGAGCCACCAGTAAAGGAGGGACCTCTAGCACCAGCTCCTTCAAAAAAACCGACATCAGGCACAAAGGATGCACCAGTAGATGGGCAGGATGGAAAGCCACATTCAGGCCCTATGATTCCACATAGCGGGCCTCCAGCTGGGAGTGGGGCTGGCGTACCTCCCGAAGTGGGGATATCAGGGGGGGTGTCCTCTGTCGACATGTCCAAACCACCACCAGTGACAGGCGAACATGAAATAGTGGGCCTGGAGGGGCAAGAAGGTGTCCGAAAAGAGGATTCAAAGGTGTTAACCCTCAGCTGGTTCTTTTTGACAGCTCACTGACAGTGGGGGCAGAGTGATCTCGATCCCGAATCAAACCTCAGCAAATCCGTTACCACTGACCCATCGACGAAGAAAAAGGAGGAAGCGGATGACCAAGACCACACTGAACAGCGCAAAGATAGTGAAGATGAAAGCCGGGGCCCACCAGTAAAATTGCCGGGGGGCGAAGAGGACGACACTGGAACTATTAACTCACCATCGCACTCTTTCGTCCTCTCCTTCATCATGATTGTGTTTTCTGAGATTGGAGATAAGACCTTCCTGATTGCTGCTCTAATGGCAATGAAGCATCCACGCCTTGTAGTTTTCACCGCTGCATTCTGTTCATTGGCTGTCATGTCAGTTCTGTCTGCAGTCCTGGGCCACGCTGTTCCGACCCTCATATCTAGGAAGTACACGAGCTTCCTTGCTGGTGCATTGTTCCTTGTATTCGGTTTACGAATGCTTAAAGAGGGCCTGGGAATGGAGAAGGGAACAGGAGGTGTACAAGAAGAGATGAAGGAAGTGGAGCAGGAACTCAAAGAAAAAGAGGCAGAAATCAAGGGTCGCAATGGTAGTGACCTGCGTGACTTGGAAGAGGGAGGCAGTCATCGAGGACTGGGTGGCAACTCTTTTCACCGTTCGACCTCCTCACCATCCCTCTCTGATTCCGATGATGACAGCTTCAAGACTCAGAGAAAAGGTAAAAAAGGTAGTTCAGGGTCTCTCCTGGAGGGAATTCAGAATTTGGCTGGGCTTGTCCTTTCTCCTGCCTGGGTACAGACATTTGTGATGACCTTCCTTGGAGAATGGGGTGACCGAAGCCAAATAGCTACAATTGCCATGGCCGCAGGGCAGGATTATTGGTGGGTAACTTTGGGAACAATCAGTGGTCACTCTCTCTGCACTGCTGGAGCTGTGATGGGAGGACGATTTTTGGCCGAGAAGATCAGTGTTAGGAATGGTAAGTATAAACCTCCCCTCCAGCCCCCTCGCTTCTGGGTTTTTCTAATATCCCCATAGTCACCTTGGGCGGAGCCTGCGCATTTCTAGTTTTTGGAGTAATCTATCTTGCCGAGTCACTATATCTTTAGATTTCCTGTTGTTCAAAGCGTCCTACTCAATTAGCCTCTTACCTTAATCATTCTTCAAATATAGCAAATATTACATTATATCATACTCTCAAGGGTCTTAGCATGACGCCCACACATATCCAAAATGAGAAAGTTACGTTACCAAGTTGCCTAATTGGGCAGGTTTGGCACACGCCACTCTCGGCTTTTGCATATGAGAGGGAGTTTTACGCTTCCTATCGGTACATACCCTTTGGTACAAAGGTCCTTCAGTACTCAGCCAGCTTCCCTTCATTCAGTGTTTCTCGACTATTTCGCAAGTATTTTTCTAATTGGAAATGCCAAGTGCCAAGTGCGATGGCCAAACAGGAACGAAATTCATTATTTCTATTCCAACATTAGCAAGGCGGACGCAGAGAAGAGATTCGGGTTTACAGTAGAATGCGAACACTCGAGAATAAAGCAGTAACACTTGAGAGAATGTTATCGGAGGCTGGAAGAGCTGAAGAGGTGCTGGATACAAGTGGCTCTCGTTTGAGATATGCTTGTAACCAATATATGCTTATAACAGATTGGGGTATTCCTTATGACTACTGAATATGGTTAGACCGTTAAATTCTGTGCAGGGTCAATACAGCCAAAAAATGGTATATGTGTGGATTTAAAAAGTACAATACCCCTTTGACCACGAGGGGAATGCTTATAACGAGTACATTGCGTGTGAGTAACCAGAGACAGAGTAGCTGACGAGAATCCAGTATATATCCCCTTTCTGACTATTCAGCAGTGCGTCCTTCTACTTTCGCGAATTCATCAACCGTGGCGTTCACTCCAAAAATATACATCACCCTGGATTCATAACCTTAACTTCAGGGGCAGAAAAGAACAAGGGTTCGACCGCGTGCCCCAATTATGGCAGGATTGGGCGTACACCCTGTGGCCAAAGCATAGATTGCGAGGCCGGCCATACCTGGCCTGATATCAGGGCCAACATTGAGCCCAGTATGGAAACCACATATATATCCTCCAGCCCTGACAAAATCATAAATTTCAATCCAACTCACTGTCTGGTACCTTACCAGTCTCCCTAAATCAAGTGTACCACTAAACTATGCCTCCAGACCCTATTCGCCCAACTTCCAATAATACTCTTGACTGGAACGGACCCCAACGATCCCTGAGGTCACCTAGAAACCTGATATCTCAAGTAGAATGGACTCAAAACACGACGCTATCCGCAACAGCCGGATCCCAGCCACCAGGGTGGCAGTTTGACATTTTTGAAGACGCTCCTACACCTCGCCCGCCAGTACGTGTCAGATTTGCCACTGATGTTCCCGCCGAACCCCGGGTGGATAGGGAAAGATGGCGACCACCCTCCCCTGCCATTCTTGCTGGCACGACAGATGTTGATGAAATCATGGAGCTAGCAGAGCTAGGTACTCGGGGCCGGGTGATAATTACCACCCCAGACCGTAGAACAGCCCCACGCGTGATTGTGCCCAGGGCTCCCACAAACCAAAACATTCGCATATCAAGAAGCATGAGCGAACCTCCGAGTCAACACCATGCAACACACACTAATGATGAATCAAGGGACACTCAGGGAGAGGTGTTGAATGATCCCGATGAGGTCCATCGGCAGACGCCCAGGGGTTACTCGGGCCGACTGACTAGTACACACCCTGCTGAAGGATCACCACCGTCCCCTCGAGTGCCTCGTTCCCCTGCTTAGAAGCTTTATATCAAGTAGTTCTTTATTCCTTAGCTAGATAAACCAGATACAATGTTAACATTACTCGCTATCCTTTCCTGCAGTCAAGGGGATTTTACCTGGATTAGCTGTGTTTGGATTCATAGCCGTTATGTGAGTTCGCCCCACCCTAACCAGCAAGCTGTGGATCAGGTGGTTATTTGGACGGTTTCGGCTAATAATATTTTGCACATTGCCAAAAAATTCCGCAGGGACTGTTGTTTATATTTTTGTATTACCTAACGAATGGTTAATTAAAAACCCGAGTACCGGTACACTAAAGTGAACTATAATATAAAGTTAGTTCTATATATATATATATTTAAAAGCCGTAAACCAATTTTAAATAATATACTAGATTCGAATGAATTGAATAAATTTCTTGCTTCAATACCTACCTGTGAGAAAGTTATATTATACCCCGCTTTCCTCTCGCGACTTCAAAATCACCCCTGCTTCAGTTCCAAACGATTTCTGTGTTCCGTGCTTTGTGGATCATGCCCTTGAGCCCCGAACCGAAACAGCTACAGAATAGGTACGAAAGGACATGGAATGAGAAGACCAAAGACATGGGTGGCGCACTCAGCCGTTCAGCTGGCCTCCCACGAGATTGATGAGAAGCTTAAATTGTCAACGTTCTGGCCACTGAACTCATGACCAGCCATGGAGCTGCGAAGTTCCAAGCTATCCAAATTGTCGTGAATGAAGCTGTGAAGCTGCTGTCGGAAAAGATGGACGACAAAATGCAGGCTACGGATGTCATGGCTATCAACACAATGTTACTGAAATGGATAAGAAAATTCAGCTGGCAGAAGTTATCTTGCATTCATGCGCAGTTTGTGGAAAAAGAGTTTGGGCAACGAACTATATTTTATTTGTTACGTTTCCCACCCGCGCGAAGGTATGTCTAATCTGCATTTCTGTGCTTTTTTTTTGGAGTCTATAGCCCTGGCGCTGTACTATCCAGCTACAGCAATTGAGGGTAATATAGGAGTCCAAAGAGGCAAATTGCTATCACAACACAAGTAAATGTAAATTATGTTTTGGGCAGATGTGTAAATGGAGTGTGAAAGAATACAATACATGCAGAGTAATTCACGCCACATATATTTCACAAATCCCCCCGAATTGAATCTGTCATTGGATTTAGGTAATAGGTTAGTGTATTTTTCGCTTCAAGACTGGACAAAGGGCAGCCTGTCCCACTCGCCCCTGATGGCTGCCTGTTGGAGCTCTAGTTCACCCCAGAAGCCCGCGAGTATGCGGTAAGCTGTGCATGGGTTCGTAGATACGGTAGCTACCTAGCACTGGGATATCACTTGGTACCTTTACCAGCAATTTCTTACCTGGCACGGCTGCATGGGTCCTCCAAGTTCCGAAACATTGCGTACGGAAGATTGCTCTATCACCAGGTTTAAGGTGGGTGACTTGATCCCCGACGGAGATCACCTCACAAACTCCCTCATTCCCAGCTACTGCTGAGGGGTTGGGAGTTCCAAGCAGTTGGTCGACCTACCATGAGTGCCTTAGCCTGCGTATACCCAAACATAGTCATGTAAGTCCGGTAAGCTGGATCAGAGGGGTTGTGCGTGGGCAGTGCAAGAGGGGAGCAATTCCCTGCTTCGCAAAAGAATTGAGGGTTGTCACACAATCACCTCTTGCTAATATCGATGTTGAACCTTTTGAACTCCAAGTACACTCTTGACACCATTACATCTCCCCCAAGCACGCATACTGTATATCCTCGCGCATGCCCCGTACCACCAACACTGTGTCGGATCCGCCACTGGATACCTTGGTCGCAAGTACGACGAATTCTGCTCCATTGTGTACCGGGGCTTGCTACTACGCCCACTTACCTCCTGAGCCAGAATAGATTTACTTGCGTTCTCTTTCTTTCTCTTTACCCTTCCTCTTGCACAGCATCCCAACTGGTTATATTCTAGCACCGGAATTTGTATGGATATCTTTTTCTTTTATAGGGCTTACTATGATCCAGTGCATACATATGTAAATTAGGTACTCGTAAATCTACGACATTCCGTTGGGGCAACATTTTTCTAACCATTCATACATACATGGACATCGATGTTTGACATTGATTCAGCACTTCTCATATCCTTCCATGCATTCATTAAGCACTAACTTGAATACGCTTATCCATGATTGGTAAATTCTATCCATACAGCCGGCATGCATATGTAAAAATGCCGCGATCCAAGCTCAGGGTAACAAAGTTCCCTACCAACTCGCGGCTTGTACCAGCTTTGGGACTGTGGCGCCAATATTCCCTATCCCCGATTTCCCGGTTTGACATGGGTCACGAATATTTCAAAAGGGATTGTTGGAAAGCATTGCCAAACAGACGATATAATATGGATGATAATAGGTTTGCAATTGCACTATATATCCCCCCCCGCCAGGTGTATGTAAATAATCTCAAACACCATATACAACCCAAGCATCACATCCAGCAAACAATAGTAGTGCAGGTATCAGATACTGTTATTCTAGAGTTGAGTGTCCTATAGCTTGGGGTGATAAGGACGGCATAGTGTTGCTCGCCAAGGGTCTTGTCCCTAAAAGATGACCCTGGGGCTCCACCCGGCCCCGACAACTCGGGCTGCGCCAAACATAAGTACAGCACCTATGTAGGAGGCAACGTCAAACCAAATCAACCCAGTATGGCTGTGAAAATTGGAAAGGATGGCCCCAGCGATCGGAATACCTGTGAGCGGCCTGTTCCTTGTTAACGGCTCATGGCGCATCTAGGAGGACATGGAGGAAAAACCCACGCAAAACTAGCCAAGCTGTAGCAAGTGCCATATCGCTTCCCATAGTCCTCTGTCCGACAGATTTGGCCCACACATACTGGGGTTAACCCAATTCCACTACCAGTCCCGAACCCATACAGGACAGCAAACGCAATCAGAATATTTTTACTTTTGTCCCCACCATCCCTGGTGGGAAACCACAGTCCCAAAGCTATAACGACACACGACAAAGTTGTTATAAACATCACATTGAACCTACCGAATTTATCCGCAGCGTAATTTGGAAGCCATCTCCCCAAGACACTTCCGGCATTGAAAATGGGCAATAGCTGATATGCAAAGCTATCCTCTATGCCAATCGCCATAGCATAACTAGTGAGGTATGAGATTGGAACAAAGATACCCCATTGGGTGAGGAATACCCCGAGGGTTGTAAAGGCAAAGGTGGGCTCAAGTAGCGCTGCCAGGTCAATAGAAGCACTTGCATCCGATAGTGGTTTCAAACGTGAGTGAACCAAGATGTTTGGTGGAAGCAGGAGGGCAATTTCAACAAAACCCACAATACGGCAAGCCCAAGGAAACCCAATGGTGGGGATCAGCTTTTGGAACAGAAGGGGGAAGACGATGCCTCCAATCGATCCACCAGTTATTGCAAAACCAGTGGCAGTCGCACGTCTGGCTTTGAACCAGTGACCGATGGATGCAACTCCGGGAGTGAACAAGAGAGAAACGGATGTGCCACCAAGAACCTTATTCAGTGCAGCGATCACAATTACAATTTAGCCTGGTTGTTTTTCTGTAAGGAATTAATCCAAGAAGCTCTCACCCCGAAAACCAGGAAGTATTGCCAAAATGCTGAATCCGGGAAGTAACTATGAGTATATATACGGGCTAAATGTTGGGAGATAGCCGGGGACACACCTCTACAGATACTCATCAAAAATAGTGTCAGCACCAGCCCCACACTGCCTGCCAACATTAACAATCGTGGGCCTTGCTTGTCGAATATAGGGCCTTATTAAAAACATTAGTATGTGTACAGCTGGGTAAGATTATTCCCACTGCTGTGAGATCATTGCCCATAGCATGCAAGTGGGGGTGTACCAATTTGAACTCCACATAGAAATGCCAAAAAGACATGTGTGCCAAAAATCCAGGCAGTTGTACTTGCCGGGTAGTCCTATTTACAAGTTAATCACAATCCTGAGAGAAGATTATGGTCCCTCACTTTCAGATCATTCCGAGACAGGTAAGCCTGAAACGTGCCTAGCTCACACTCGACCTCACCTATCAGTATTCCAATGCCACTTACTTAGGCCGACTCTATCGCTTCTTCGACACGCACCTATCGTATTCATGATGCCTAAGCTAGCGAACAACATGCAAAATGACCCTAGTACAACTGACCATGCCCTCAGTCCCCCTTCTGGAAAGACTTCATTATCATCCACCAAGCCTTCCTCCAAATCACCGTCCCTCTCTCTTTCCGCCTTGTTTCCTGCTTGGAGAGACTCCCGACCTCCAACACTACTCTTCCTGCTTCCCTTTTCCTCAGTGAGTGCGCCATGCAGTGTCGGCGCAGAATCTTCCGCTGGCACTGGCACTGGCACTAGATGGTGTCCATGAAGTGCGTGGTGTGGTGTTCCTATTGCAGTGTCATCATCTTGTAATTCGAAACCGTGAGCACAAGGGCCCTCCTGGGGTTTCCGGCCCTGTGGGAGGTAGGGGGTATCCTCGTTAGTGGGGACTTTGAACATGTTTGCAGAGCAGGCCTAGGATCCGATCCCCACGAGATAAATGTTTTAACCTTGTCTATCTTTCACTCACTATCAAGCTGGAAGTTCAGATCTATTGCGTTGGTATCAATTGCTAATCTTCGAATATTCCCAGCCCACTCAGAATCTTCTCTTACCAACTGCAAATCCTTCCAGTGACTGGGAGGGCATTATTTGTGCACCCCTAACTTTCCACTAGTAACCTTATGACGGCAGTTAAGTACTCAAATGAGGAGTTGGCAGCCCGCTTCTCCAAATGATCGTTGTTCAAATGGCTGCACTTTCTCAACTTGTCTGCTGCACGCTCAGGTGATAGTGTGTCACCCAGAGGTAAGAGTTCAAATACTTACCTAGTCTGGTGATTAAATATGTATGTAATGTACCTGCAAGGGCCGAAATGTGCCAGATGTAAGAATGTACTTCGAACATACTAGTACAGCCCGCTGCCTGAGCAGAGGGAGCCATAGCAACGAACTTTCCTTTACTTGTCCAAGCGCAGTATCAGGAATTTTGTAAGGATTTTACAATCAGAAGAAAGCAGGAGTAGGTAGTTATGGGGTTAATACTTGCCCAGTACGGTACCACTGTTAGTGATGTCACGTTAGTGATACTTATATTCTGTCCTACTCAAACCCAAGTTAGATATTTTAGACGAGCTAGCTGCTTGGCCTGCTAGCTGTTTTGAATAAAAACGCAGGTTTAGCAATTGAGCACACTTTATTTATGAAAATTTCTGCGTTAAATATCTAACGTGGGTTTGAGTACGGTATTTTTTGGTTCTTTATGACCCGGCGCTACTGCAGCTTCTCTTATACAAAATCGACCTTCCTGTCTAGTTGTGGTTTGAAAATCCGAAAATCTTGCCTCTTCACGTTAGATTCTTGCTAGTGCCGGGTCATAAAAAACAAAAGAATATGGTACCCCAATATGGTACCCCTCTCGCCTCGTGCCCAATTTTCCGGCCTCTTCTCCAACGACAATATAATACAACAAAGGAGCCTCAAATACGAGGGCGGCTCATAAAAACAAAAGGCACGACAAGGGTTGTTACCTATGTAGTAGCGTCGTAACCGCAACCCGTGATAAGTACGAACCACACAAGTCATATTTCAAGTTAACTATCAACCAGAAGCCCCGATAAAGTTTGACATACCAACTTGTTCTCGTGCCCAGACTCCAATACTAACTAAGAATCTCCCAAGTAACTTTTTTCCACGCAGTTACTTGTCTTTAGACGTGCTGGTCTAATTGGCATTGCGCTCTCCGAATGTATGCACTCTTATTAGCCCTGCTTGCTCTCTGATTGCCTTTCCTTTAGGCTCTAGTTGCATCCTTCTCCACATGAGCACCATATACATACTTCTATAAATTTGTAGATGAGTTCGACACTCGCATACTCCCAATTATGAACCTCTATAGCTGCTACGTAGGCTCTAGTCATTCTTATAGGTATAGTAGGTAGACTTGCTCTTATACATACCGTATCTATATGCTAGCGCGCCGTTTGGTTGAACTAGGAGAAGCAGGTTAGACCTCTAACCAGAACAGTTAGACCTGAGCGATCTCTGCAGAGATAGCAATTAAGAGACCCAAATTGTTACTTTTTAGTTAGTCTCAGCACATTTATAGTATGTTCCTTCAGCTTGATCATTTCCTACCTACACGGCTACCCTCATTCTGACCTGGCAGCTAATGGCGCGCTAGCATATTACTCGAGTAGATACGGTAGAGTAAATTTGATAT
>Ga0307514_10004824_pt1 | contig 12270 bp, 8 predicted proteins | sample 16_EM_MG_FD_203088 | JGI IMG/M metagenome (GOLD analysis project Ga0307514, IMG submission 203088) | Populus trichocarpa ectomycorrhiza microbial communities from riparian zone in the Pacific Northwest, United States - 16_EM | ecosystem: Host-associated > Plants > Roots > Unclassified | place...
AAAAATAAATTTTTATGTTAGTTTTTTTATTCGACCCACAACGTAGCACATGCAAGTGATCTAGTTTTAATCTATTGGTTCATTCACCTTGGATTTCTCTAACCCAGTGATCCTAGATTGTTTTAAACGAAATAAAAACGCGCAATCCACAAATCATTTTAAATATAAAAACAATATTAAGAGCTTGAAGAATTTTTTACAGTGTTATTAAACTTGACCGAACTAGTTAATCTTGAAGCCTCACGATTTAGCTCATTGTTTAACTCGAGTTTCCAATTAAACCGCACGGAAGCTAGCTCGAATTAAATCAATCGTTTTCATAGGTCCAAATATAATCTTAATGATTAGTAAAAACATGGCTTAACTTTTAAAAAAACTCTAAGATGTCAATTTTTTTTAAAAAAATATTGAAATGATAACAGATTGGATTGATCCTAGTCCCCCGATGACATGTGTTATGGACTATATTAAGTTTAATAATTTTTTTACAAATTATTTTTTTTAATTATATGATAAAAATATATGCTCATAAAATTGAACACCTACCTAAAAATAAACACTTATTTGAGATAGTGATAATCCTATGGAAAGCAATAAAAAATAAATCATGCAGTTTATTTCCCAACCAATCTAATATTAAAGAAAAAAATTGAGGAATTTTTTTTAAAAAAATCGAGGAATTTTTTTTAAAAAATCAAAGGACCAAAAATTAAAAAAAAAATCATATTCGTTCAGTAGGTAAATTCATCAAACTCGTGAATCAGGTTACTTGGGTTAACACACCGAACTTGTGAACCAGGATATGGACTCTAGCGGGATTATAATTTATTTTGTTTTTCAAACTATCTTTTACTTAACTATATGATTAAAAAAATAGATAATTACTAAATCGAACACCAGACCAATACTAAGATGTTAAAAAAATACAAAAAAAAAAGGGTTAAACTTGTCATACCTGTGAACAAGGTCAACCGGCCAAATTTGTGAACATGTCAATGTATTTTATAAAGTTAAATAATATGACTTTTCTCTTAAACTGTTTTTTTACTGTACGAGGAGGAAATAAAAAGGGCCACTGGAGATAAACCAACCATTTTTTAGTGACACGCGCCACCTCTATAGGAAGACGACAGAACAAAACTACACGACAAAATCATATTTTTAACCACCGGGATGAGCCGTACGCGCCAATAGCTTTTTCAAGTTAAAAATTAATATTTAAATGATAAATTATGTTATTACCCCTGACCAACCCAATAATCACAAAAATAAAACCCTTAAGTGAAGAGATAGAATTACCCTTGTGTCAATGACTTAATGTTTTTTACACGGGTAAATTTATAATTTAACTATAAATCAAAAGGTTAAATACTTGAAAAACGTTTTGTTATGAGATGAATGATTTTTTACTTTTAAGTGTACTAATGTCATTTGCCGTGCATTAGTATGAGAAAATAATAATAAAACCCCTGAACAATTCTCAAATGACAATTAAATCAAATAAAAATATTATTTTACTTCTAAAAATATAGCAATCTAGAGTGTTTTTTTGAAGGATAAAATCATTATTCTACTATTAAAATCCACAATAAACAAAAGCAAATCCACTATAAAAATACTATACCTTTTAGCTTTTCTTTTAATTTATATTCGTGGCGTGGGATATACATGTGTGTTGTATCAGAAAAGTAGCAATCCATCAAGAACCTTCCATATCGTCCACCTACTGTGTTTATTTCAAGATTTTCCGTCTAATCATTTCTCATCTTGGACAGTGATTATAATATGTATACCCCAAGAAAGCATATTTAGAGATTACTGTGTCATCAAGTAAAAAGAGGCCAAGCAACAGAAAAAATATCAAAGCCATGGATATCTTTACTGTAGTTAGATTGAAAGAAGAAACTCTGTAATTAAACATTCAAGAGTATGGGGCAGAGAGGAAGAAAGAGAATGGTCGTGTTTTTTTAATTTTTATGGAAGTGCTCCAAGAAATTTATTGCATCGACTCTAATCTTCACTGTAACTGTAGATGGATCGTGTGACTAATGTTTGTACTTGGCAGCTTAAAACCCAACCTGTGTAAGACTTGATTCATGAGTTGAGTTGAGTTGAGAAGGTTAAGAAAAGGTTAATTGAAGTTAATTTTAAAAAAATTAAAATAATATGTTTAGACTAGAAAAATTAATGGATTTTTGTCCATTTCACGTAGTTCATGTGTTAATCTTGATTCCATCAAGTAAATTTCGTTTTATATTATTTTTAACCCAGTCTAAACTTGAATCAACTAGATTTTAGATTGATCTATAAGACATGTTTGTATTTTATAGCTAAGACTTTGTCTGTGTTTTGAATTGCATCGTATTTTTAAAAAATTTAAATTTATTTTTTTACTTAAAATAATTTTTTTTATATTTTCAGATTGTTTTAATGTCAAAAATAATATTTTAAAATTAAAAAAAATTATATTTTAATATATTTCTAAATAAAAAATACCTTAAATCATCATTGCTATCACAATCTTGAATATGCATATGCTTCCCTACCTCAGCTTTTTTTTAGCAAACACTCTTTCTTAGATATGAAAAAAAGCTTAACTTTCTGTTTTCAGAAAAAAATATTTCACGATACAACAGATCTTGAAAAAAAAAGTAACATGTCTTTTGATAGATTATTTTAATTTTTACAAAGAAACAATGCAATATATATATATATATATATATATATACCTGTACACTACAAAAACTACCATCGTATCAAATGATCTCAAACTGGTAAAACCAAGATAGCTTTCGCTTGTTAGAGCTGTCTTTTGGCATGATTGAAACTGTTACAAACAAGTCTCGAAAACACTTTTCCAAAACTTCATTTCATTGCTGGTCAAAAAAACTTTCAAAACTAAGAAATATGGGGTGTTATCAAAACTACCATCGTATCAACACTGTTTTTCATTGCTTAGTAGCAGTCCACGCAACAACAACAGCTACGACAACATGAATGAGATGAGAGGAAAATAACAGAAGAAAGAAGAAAAAAAAAGTGGGGGAAGAAGGCATCTTTTTCTTTTTGTGAGTTTTGGTTCCGGGAAGGGCGAGAGAGACACGCGGTGTGAGAAGGGACCCACCATTTTGGTGTTGTTGGATGGTACTGTTGTTGTCTCTCTCCCCCCCTCTCATTCCACATTACTTTTTTTTTTACTTTCATGTCTAGGTAAATAAAAGCACTAAAGATTGTTGATTGCTTCCATCTTTCTATGTACTATACCTCTCACCTTACCATTTCCACATCTCTTCTACATCATCATCGTCATCATTACACCACCTTTTCGCTCACTTGACATCACTTTCCGGCAACAAGTCCGATCTCTTTTCCTTCTCTTTAGACAGGATTATTAAATTACTTCCTGGCAAGTGAAGTCTTTTTTTGCTTACTTTTCTTTCTATGATTGATTCAATTGAGGAAATTCTAGAGCTGGAAGTCGGGTAAGGGTTTTTGGTTTTTTGTTAAGTGGGTTTTGGAGGGATAGGTAGTTTGATTAAAGGGTAATCTGGTATGTGGGTTGCGGTTAACTGGAATCATGGGTGTGTGGGTGTGGTTTTTTTGTACTTTTGGGGAAGAAGCGACGCTGATTAGGTGTGATTTTCATTTAAATCTTTCGTCTTTTTTGGTTTAGTTTATCTGGGGTTTTGCTGTTTTTCTTTTTAGTTCTCAGTGTTGGTTCAGTTTGTGAAATTTTGGATCTTTTGGGTACTCGTTATGGAGGCTAGATTTGGAGGTGAAGCTCATCATTTCTATGCTACGCCCCCCTCCGATATGCGGACAGTAGGGAAGAGAGGTTTAGAATGGGATTTGAATGATTGGAAATGGGATGGCGATCTTTTTATTGCAAGCCCTTTGAATCCGGTACCATCAACCGGTATCAGTAGGCAGTTTTCCTCTCATGGGGTCGGGACAGGAATTCTGGCCACCGGTAATTCGTCCAACAGTTCATCCTCATGCTCCGATGAAGTGAATCTGGGAGCTGAGAAAGGAAAGAGGGAATTGGAGAAAAGGAGAAGGGTTGTTGTCATTGATGATGACAATTTGAATGATCGAGAAACTGGTGGCCTTAGTTTGAAGCTTGGTGGTGAAAGGGATGCAGGGAATTGGGAGGGAAGCATCGGAAAGAAGACGAAATTAGTTGGGAGTGGCTTGAGCCGTGCAGTTTGTCAGGTGGAGGATTGTGGGGTTGATCTGAGCAATGCCAAGGATTATCACAGGAGGCATAAGGTTTGCGAGATGCATTCCAAGGCTAGCAAAGCTCTCGTGGGAAATGCTATGCAGCGTTTCTGTCAGCAGTGCAGTAGGTATGTGTTTAAATGCTCGATGCTCTGATCTTTATTGGTTATTTACTGCTATATTAGAACGGGTACATATTTTGAACATAAATAGTGATATCTTATACATATTATGGTTTGCAGTACCTTATATTCCTCCGAAAAAATTCTTTTAACCGATGCCGTGTCAACTTTTTTGCAGGTTTCATGTCCTTCAAGAGTTCGATGAAGGAAAGAGAAGTTGTCGTAGACGTCTGGCTGGCCATAATAAAAGGAGGAGGAAGACAAATCCTGATACTGTTGGCAATGGAAGTTCGATGAATGATGATCAGACCAGTGGCTATCTGTTGATAAGTCTCTTGAGGATACTCTCAAACATGCATTGTAAGGAACTCCATGCTTCTCCTATTAGAACTTATCAGAATTAATTCCTCGAGGATTCCCACTTTGTCCATTGATATTACCTTGATTTGCTGTTTCGTGTTGTGGGCTTCATTTGCTCCCTCTAAACCTGGGTCACCCTGTATTATCTTGTTGGATGAGTAACGTGTATTTGATATTTAATAATTCTGTCCCTTTTGAACTGCAGCCAATAGGTCAGACCAGACAACTGATCAGGATCTGTTATCTCATCTTTTAAGGAGCCTTGCAAGCCATGACGTTGAACATAGAGGAGGAAACATCTTTGGACAATTGCAGGAACCTCGAGATTTGAGCACATCATTTGGAAACTCAGCGGTAGATTCAACTTTACTCTCAAATGGTGAAGGACCCTCAAAGCCTTTAAAACAGCACCTGACAGTACCTATGTCTGGTATGCCGCAACAAGTTAAGCATTTGCATGATGCTAATGGTGCAAACATACAGACCGCATCTTCCTTGAAACCTAGCATCCCAAACAACTTTGCAACGTATTCAGAAGTTCGAGAGAGTACAGCAGGACAGGTCAAGATGAACAACTTTGATTTGAATGACATTTATATTGACTCAGATGATGGCATTGAAGATATAGAGAGATCACCTGCTCCTGTGAATGCAATGACTAGCTCCCTTGATTGCCCTTCATGGGTACAACAAGACTCCCGTCAGTCGAGTCCTCCTCAGACAAGTGGAAATTCAGATTCAGCTTCCGCACAGTCACCTTCTAGTTCCAGTGGAGAAGCTCAGGTATGCTGGCACCAAGAATATATTCCTATAGTCCCATTGAAAGTAATATTTTAGCACTACGATGTTATATCATTCTATAGTAGCACAATTGTCCCAAGATTTTCCATTTTAAATAGTAAGGCATTTCTTTTTAGAAGAACATCTCACCTTTCAGCTGAGACTTGGTGAAATGTTGATTTCTTGTATTTGTCCCTAGATTTATATTTCATTATGCAGATGAAGCATCTGTTCTGTCTTTTGACTTTCATCAGTAAACTTTTTCCCTTTTCTACCATTCAGAGCCGCACAGATCGAATAGTTTTTAAATTATTTGGGAAAGAACCAAATGATTTTCCTTTTGTCCTGCGTTCCCAGGTACTCAAAATTTAATTTGTTCAGTGCTGCTGTTTGATGTTTCTTTCCTTACAAAATATGATTCTCTGAAATGTTTGGGTTTTCAGATTCTGGACTGGCTATCTCATAGTCCCACTGATATTGAAAGCTACATTAGGCCTGGCTGTATCATTCTGACCATTTATCTTCGTCAGGCTGAGGCTGCATGGGCGGAAGTAAGCTTCATGCACTCTGATCATTGTTATTGATCCAAACTTCTCCAGACAACATTTGTGGCCTTACAATTTACTTTTCCTGTGTATAGCTTTGCTGTGATCTTGGCTCCAGTTTGAGCAGGCTTCTGGATGTATCGGACAACACTTTCTGGAGAACTGGATGGGTCTACATTAGGGTGCAAAATCAGATAGCATTTGTTTATAATGGTCTGTTGCCTTTGATTGTCCAAGTAATTTAGAAATCTAGAAGAATGGTTTAGTAATAACAAGACTTATGAATGAAATATTGTGAATTTTGTGTTGCAGGTCAGGTTGTTGTTGATACATCCTTACCTCTCAGAAGCAACAACTATAGCAAAATTTTGAGTGTCAAGCCAATTGCCATATCTGCATCTGAGAAAGCTAAATTTTGTATTAAGGGCATCAACTTGTCTCGGCCTGCCACAAGGTGATGATTGCTGGTTTTCATATGACATAGAATTGTTTAAGAAGAAGCTTTGGCTTCCTATATTTTGTGCAGTCTCTTTTTTATTGTGTTGGTTTAATGTGCCACTAAGCTACCTTTGTGCTTTCCTCCTGTTTTTCAGATTACTCTGTGCGGTAGAAGGGAACTATATGGTTCAAGATAATGCTCAGGAGTTGATGGATGATGTTGGTAGCTTCAAAGGTCATGATGAGGTCCAATGTGTGAACTTATCTTGCTCTATCCCCACATTGACTGGAAGAGGATTCATTGAGGTGTTGCCTTCTGCTTCTCATCTCAACCCTGTTCTTTTCTTATCCTTACTTATTCAGCATTGGATATATGCTAGTTTCGAATCTAAGATTTTTTTTTTCTTATTTCCACTGAATACGTGTGTTTATTAAAGTGGAACTTAATAAGTGAACAGATTGACTATTGAAGTACTTTGAATGTGGCTTTGTGAATTAGATATATCTAGGTTGATTTGGGGATAACTTCATTACTATCTCAAGGAGATTATGAACTAGATGTATCTACGCTTGTCTGGAGCGAAATTCATTACTCTCTCAAGGATAATTCTTTTCTTGAAACTGTATTTTAAACTAACCCCTATGTTGAGTCATCTCGATTCTTTAGTATTTTCAAGCATTTGCAAATTTGCTTTCGTAGAATACTTGTACTTTTTTGAGTGTGCCTCTCTGTATGCTAAGTTCAATCTTTTTTCTATCCAGATCGAAGATCATGGCTTTAGCAGCAGCTTCTTTCCCTTTTTAGTTGCAGAGGAAGATGTATGTTCAGAGATTCGCATGCTTGAGGGTGCATTGGAGTTTACTGAAACAGATGCAGATTTTGGGGAAACTGAAAAAATGGAAGCCAAAAATCAAGCGACGGACTTCGTTCATGAAATGGGCTGGCTTCTTCACAGAAGCCAGCTAAAGTCCAGATTGGGCCACTTGAATCCTAGCATGGATCTCTTCCCTTTAAGAAGATTCAATTGGCTCATGGAGTTCTCCATGGACCATGAATGGTGTGCTGTTGTAAGAAAACTCTTGAACATACTGCACAACGGAATTGTTTGTACTGGAGACCAGTTGTCTCTGAATGAAGCATTATCAGAAATGGGTCTTCTTCACAGAGCTGTGAGGAGGAATTCTAGGTCTCTTGTGGAGCTCCTATTAAGATATGTTCCTGATAAATTTGGATCCAAAGACAAGGCACTGGATGGTGGAAGCCATGAGAGCATTTTGTTTAGGCCAGATGTCATAGGCCCTGCTGGTTTGACACCTCTTCACATTGCAGCTGGTAAAGATGGTTCTGAAGATGTACTGGATGCATTAACTGAAGATCCTGGAATGGTAATTCTTTTTCTAATAAACTAATTTCTGGACCTTCTGAGGAGAGCTTTCTCATAAATTTTGCATTTGTACTCTGGCATGAATATTTACCACCACCAGTTGTATTTTCTGCGCCTCTTCAATCTGGATCACTGTGTTCATACTTATGTTGTCACAGCAATAATCAGTGATAGTAATTGAAATATAATCTAATCTTTTTTGATTGCTTGATTTGCAAACCTAATTTGATGAGCAGGATCGCTTTAGATCGAGAAGTTAATCAGGAGGGTGTTGATTTAGCTATATGTTCCCCTCATTTTATATTGTTCCTGGAGTTCTCTTTTTAATTCAATTTAGTGATGATAGACGATGTCTTGAAGTGAAATCTAGCTTCATTTGATTGTTTTATATTCTGGCCTTTAATATAGCGGCCTTGTTTTGTTTTCATTCCACTTCTCAAGGTTTATATTACTTGTCTTTATTTTGCATAGCCAGTGGATGGTTTTCCATTCCTCGTGGTGCTTTCATTTGTTTTTTTTTTTTTTTAAAAAAAAATCATGTCTGGACAGGAAGCAAATTTTTTTTATCAGCAGTCATTGAATTACATCTTGGAAATTGAACCCAAGACTGCTTCTCAATCACTGTTACATATCTGGCGGGGATTTTTAGTTTGTCTTCGTTTTATATAAGACTTCACTTGTATGTTATATTTCAGGTGGGTATTGTAGCATGGAAGAATGCCCGTGACAGCACAGGCTTCTCGCCTGAAGATTATGCTCGCTTGCGTGGTCACTACTCATACATCCATCTGGTACAAAAGAAAAGTAAGAGACAAGTTGTTGGGCATGTGGTGCTTGACATCCCTAGCAATCTTTCAAACAGTAACATTGCCATTAACGAGAAGCAAAATGAAGGGTTGACCAGTGGCTTTGAGATTGGACATACAGAATTGAGACCCATTCAGCGCAACTGCAAGCTTTGCAGTCAGAAGGTGGTTTATGGAACAGCCAGCAGGTCTCAGCTGTACAGGCCTGCAATGTTCTCAATGGTGGCAATTGCTGCGGTTTGTGTCTGTGTGGCTCTTTTATTCAAGAGTTGTCCTGAGGTACTGTATGTGTTCCGTCCATTCAGGTGGGAATTGTTAGACTACGGAACAAGTTGAGACCCATTAATGCCCATTGTAATGACATATGAATAGGTGTCTGTATTATTTTGTATGCATTTAGACTGTAAAGTTGAGATTTCCTGTATAACCATCGACTTGGACATGCACAGTTAAGATTCAGTTATGTTATTGACATATTTATACCATCACCGTCAACTTGCAGCAGTAATTATAACCGTTGTGGGCGTGGCGGGTGGCATTATATGAATTTTAGTGCTTGTTTGTATGCAAATGATTTTTTTTTTTTTTTTGTTAAAAATAAAATTTTTAATATATTTTTAGATTATTTTAATATGATGTGAAAAATAATTTTTTAAAAATAAAAAATATTATTTTAATATATTTATAAATAAAAAAATATTTTTAACTATAACTACTATTACAATCCAAAAAGCTTTAATAATCTCCTTCATTTCCTCATTTTAATACCCTAATAAAAGAGATTAAATTTCGTCCCTATAAATTTCCTTTGTTCTCCCCTCATTCCCTACAATCCATGCACTCAACTCTGTGGATGAAAGGCAAAATATAACACACAGATAAAGGATACGGAAAAAAAAAAAATACTGGTTTAGATTTTGATCTCAGAACAGAGGCCAGCAATACAAATGTGGATATATTGTTAACACGTGCGCAAAGCAATAAAACGTAAATTTATCATATGGCTACCGAATTACTTTTTGGTGCAATCTGTTGGCTTAAAAGACAGGGACTTCCCTTGAATGTTATATTCTACCAAGAAGTTCATTTGTGCAACGTTTCCGTAGATTGAAATTCCTGATGTAGTAGAGGCGAAGGCCAAGCACACAACATCGTCTGAAACTTGAACGAAGGTGTTAATGGGTTTAAGTTTCACATCCGCACCAGTGAAATGTGCAGTGATTGCAGGAACCTTGAGATCAGAAGTAGCGCTATAACAAACACTCAGAAATCCACTTGGGTCCTCAGCACGCCGTCCCTCAACTTGATTGCCTACCGCTGTTGAAAGATTGGAGAAGAAATCATCTGGAACAATTGTCAAAGTTGTACCTGAATCAATGATGATGTTTCCCTCACCGGTTCCCAAAGAAGAATCACCGAATTTTATTCTCTCATTTCCAACACTCATGGCTTCTAGAGTTAGAAAGTAGAAGCTGGACATGGTTTCTGAAGATAATAATGGGGTAGATTGAACTCCAGGACCTGAAACAACAGCGTTGCTACCAAAGTTTAGTTTGCTCGAGTTTCCAGCTCGGGAGGAAAGTGGCACCAAACAGTAGGAGAATTTGCCACCGACTGAAGAACCCATTTGAGAAATAAGGGACAGTGGACCGGCTCCAAGGCCAACGATACCTGAACCTTTGTCACTGAAGGTTCCATCATTTTCGTGTCCACAACCAATGACAGTTTTAGGGAAAGACACTGGACTGCCTGTTGTGGAATCCAAAGTGATAGTATCAGAAGCAACATTTCCCATGGTGTACGATCGATCACCATAAGAATATTGGTATTGGCAAATATTACCAGAGCAAGTACTTTGATCCAGCAAGCTACATTGCCTTGCGTCACAAGAAAAATCTCTATAAGTTTTGGAAGACTTTGGATCAAAAAGAGGATCCACTTGTTTGTAACATCTCTCGCATGGCTTGCACTGTGTCCATATCAGATCACTTCCTGTATCTGCTATACCCATAATCTTAAAAGGCGGTGTGCCCAAGGATAAACTCATGAGGTATTCACCTCTGTTGGATGTAACATCAGATTCAGCCGCTTTAGGAGAGACCGAAGCAGCAGCAATTGGATCGAAGTGGTGGACACGACTAATGGATCGACGCAAAGCATTGTTGATACGCTGGAGGTCAGTCTCTTCAGAGTTGTAGAAAGGGGACAGTGGTGAATCACGGTGGATTAGGTCCACAGTGAAGCCAACTTTGCGGGCATAGATGCAGCCAAAGCCAGAAACACACAGAAGTGCAATTGCTAGAGCAAAAGAGAGAGGAGATCGAAAAGCTGCCATTATAGGAATATTCAGCCTAGCTATAGAGACGTCGAGGATGTTTGCTTGATGGATTCAAGGTGGGATTGGGCTGTATAAATATCTACAGATTTTGAGAGTAATTATTGCCTTACTATATTTATTCGGATGCATGCAAGGAGTATTTTTGGAGTTCGTATCTTCGTATCTTGAATGGATTCGATGCATATTCGTATTTCCATTCAATGTACATCGATTCTCATCTAGTACTGATCTTCGGCTGGCATGGATTTTCCTTTTAAATCCTTTCACTTGGTTAAGAAAATCTTTAGGTGAATCGTATTTCAGTATAATTAACATTAATTTATATACATGGTAATAACCACCTCTTGCTTGAATTTGGACCATTTTCTTTCTGAGGTCTAATTAATGTAAGAATCTCTTCACCATTAATGTACTATATATCTGGTTAATTTGATTAATTTCTGAACATAGCCTCCCCCCTTTTCGAGAGGAGTAATTAACCATCGGCTAAAACCAATTTAACATTAATAGATTGTTGATTTAGCCAGATTCATGCTCATTAACTGCACATATATTCTGTCAAGTTCAAAGAAAGAAAGCAAAATGCAAATCTTTTACTGATCCATAATTGAAGACTGTTTCTTAATTTGATGACTTTCTTTTTTTTGGGAAGGTGAATTGTATAATTAAAACTATAAACGTAGTGATTTTCTTTCCACTGAATATATTTTGTTAATTACATTTATTTTTCTTAATTATATCGTTATTTTTTTCCTCAAAAAATATATCACCTTCCAGCCCCGTACACCACCCTTCCTCCATCCTATCTATCCATCCTATTTTCTTTTACTATTTTATTTCTAAAAAATTATCTGGTTTGAATTTTCGCTGGCAATAGCCCGTATATGAGAACAAAACCAAAAGAGTTGGATGGTGGCTAGAGCAGCGAACATTTACAGTGGTTAAAGAGATGGCGGTGGAGGGTTAGGGTTTTGGTGGGATGTGATTTCTTTAGGAATTAGATTTTTCAGAGAAGAAAATACAAAAAGACGAAGATAACTGGTGATTTTTTTATAGTTGCTGACATGGCTATAAGATGACGATGTGTGGCATATTAGTTTATATAACCAAGCACAGAAAGAGGTTATAACTTAGAGAGAGCCAGAAACAAAGGATTTTGGAAAGAAAAGGAAGAATTGGAAGAAAAGCTTGCAAGGAATCAAGTAATATTGCAGATTTATTAATAGTTATATATTTATTAATCAAATTTTAATTGCAGATTTATTTGGGGTTTTAAGT
>Ga0307514_10004825_pt1 | contig 12270 bp, 14 predicted proteins | sample 16_EM_MG_FD_203088 | JGI IMG/M metagenome (GOLD analysis project Ga0307514, IMG submission 203088) | Populus trichocarpa ectomycorrhiza microbial communities from riparian zone in the Pacific Northwest, United States - 16_EM | ecosystem: Host-associated > Plants > Roots > Unclassified | place...
CACATCCCGTCTCCACCATACCACACCCTTACTTGTCGAATTCCTTAAATCAATACCATTTCTCCCTCCACCGTTGTCAGTTCTCCAGGCTGCGCTTCCTTCGTCCTCGTATTGGTGACCGATATCGTCCACTCCCGACCTAATTGAACACCATCCTTTCTTTCTAGTACACATCATCGGTCTGGTACCTTTGATCTTTCCTTCATTCCTTTTTACGCATTCCAAGTCTGGACACTTCACAACACTTAATACCATAAATTCCCCCAATACCCCCAGTATCCCCAATCGACTCATACTCACAAAATCAACTCAGCTAGTCCTGAAAACAACAAGCAAAACAAATAATAATGTCTCCCTCATCAACCATGTCCAGCAAGGCACTTGCGCAGTTCATCGTTATGCCTGTGAGCAGGGAGATGATATTCCATCTTGCTGAGAAGGCTTCAAGCGTGATCCGATGCGAGACTAGCTCACAGCAGGCGCCACACCTCCCCCCAACACCCCCAAGGACGCCGCCAAATGACCCCACGCAGCCAGCCCTTCCCACCGTCGAGCAGTTCATCACTTCACTTGTCCACCGATCCCATGTCCAAGTTCCAACATTGATGTCGTCACTTGTTTACCTTGACCGTCTGAGGTCGAGACTTCCACCGGTTGCAAAGGGTGTGCGATGCACAGTTCATCGCATCTTCCTCGCTTCCTTGATTCTTGCTGCCAAGAATCTCAATGACTCTTCACCAAAGAACAAGCATTGGGCTCGATACAGTATCATGAAGGATTTCGATGGATTTGGGTTCTCACTAACCGAGGTCAACCTCATGGAGAAGCAGCTTCTCTTCCTTCTTGACTGGGACTTGAGGATTACCCCAGAGGATCTTTATGAGCACCTAGAGCCATTCCTCACTCCCATCAAGGCACAGTACCAACGCGAGCAGGAGGAGAGGGAGTTTGAACAGACAAGGATTGAATACGAGGAACAGGCGACTCTTGCTACCACGAGAAAGGATAGTACCCGACACATCTACTCATCGGCCTTGGCTGCATCCACCTTATCTCTCACCTTGTCTGAGATGTCTTATTCAAGTGACCAGCGCCCCATTACACCAAGCTCTGGCCGTTCTTCCCGTGCCTCGGAACGATCTGACTACCACCCAACCGCCCTCCGACCCCGTAAGGCTTCCATTAGCTCCGATTATCTCTATCCAACTCCACCGCACTCTATTCCATCATCTACACAGCTGCCGGATCTGGAGAAAAGTGGAAGTGTAGCATCTTCCGAAGAATCTTCTCCTATTCTTCCCCCACCAGCTCACCTCCGCAAAGCCCACCAATTACCACCAGTTATCGAAATCAACAACACTAAAGCTACCAAGAAGACTAGAACTAGGTTGTTATCGAGGTTTTTTAATGAGAAGCAGCACGCAGGCGAGCGCCGACAAACTTCTCAGTGCGCTTAATTTCACTTCGGGGAGTATTCATTTAGGATGCATATGACATTTAATATTGACTTTTGTTCTACTCAATTCGATTCTGTACTCTACTTACCACATACACTCTTTTAAGCGATCGCCGGCTCACAACAAACGGCTGCAATGATATTACGACGTTACGACCTTGCAGTGTGGAAAAACTTCCCTTCATCTCGTTTTGTTGTGGGGAAGATATGCAAAGCTGGCCTTTCATATTCCACCAAATGTTTCATTTTTACTATTTCCCTGTCAATTATTTCCTTTGTTCATTGGACTCTTCTGGCGGATAAAGTGTGGGGATTTTCGGGATATCATATATATTGTTGACTATATGCAGTCTTTCCACTTTGGACAATTTGCATTTCCTCGGCTTTTTCCATTTTTATTAACTATTAGATTCCTCAAATCTATATATAGGGAAGGGGTGTTGCAACTGGGTAATGGCACAGGATTGGACGAGCTTGGAAGGGGGATTGGGTCTGGGAACTGGGAACTGGGAACCGGGAACCGGGTAGCAGGGTTGGAAAAAGGAATATGTGGGCTTGGGAAGGATTTGGGTGCGACTTTTCCTATGTGATAAATCTCTTGGTTTGGTAAGGGTGTTCTGGAGTTGGAATCGGTTGATCGCGATCAGTACTCGTAATGAGCTATAAATACAGTTTTGGCATACTATCCACTTAACAACCACACGAATGTGATTTACTATTTCAACTAGTTTCCTAGCGGAGTGGTCAGATGTGGGGTGCAATCACTGACGTTGTATCTCCTCTGGAACACATCCAATAAGGCGTGATATATATGAAATTGGAGTAAAGTATATTTTCCCGATATATATTTCGGCATCAAATTGTTTGCTTTTGTGTGCCGGAGAAAATAGATACGTTGGAGGATAGTTACCCTCAACCCACGAGTCTATCTTGGCATTATACGGTAGCTATAGAGAAAGTCGGAATTTACAGCTTTTCTGCTGGTTTTCCCTCCAGATCCTGTTTTAAGTCTGGTTGGTAGGATCCGATGAGTGGAATTACAGATTTGTAATACACCAGTCGATGACGCTGTGACTTGTATGTTGACAGCTGCTGCAGTTGATACTCTAAAGGAGCAAGTATGGATTCGAGCTACAGTATGCATATTTTTAATGGTTGATTAATCAATTTTGTTTCTTTTAGTGGGTTATCCGATAGTTCTGCTTCTGCCTATCATACATCAATCAGGTGTACGCCTGTATAAATATCGTTGTTAGAGTACTTATTTATCGAGGCAAGATGCCTCTCTGTTCCGAGACTTTGCCACCACTTCCTGAGCAAGGATGACAACACCGCGTTTCGGTTTCAGATCGGGCATGTAGGTAAGTAAGTACGGAGTAAGCGGCATGTTATGGTACCTACAGTACCGGTAAGTACGGTACCTCGTTGCATATGTATGTACAGTAGGTATGTATGTATGTACTTTGGAAAATGGTCATCTCCATCCATGTCGGTCGGGATCGCCGCGAATCTATCTATCTATCTTGCCTTTTCTCGCATACAGCTCGGTTTGACTCAAGCACATTGTATGTATTTGTTCTGGTTTCCTTGGTGCGGCGTGTTGTTCCGTCAAACCTTCAAAGGAGCGGGAACGGGGCCGTCTCATTTCATTTCATTTCAAAAAAAAAAGTACTTTGGAAAAAGAAAAAAGCTGGCGACAATGTCTCACTCATGTGGGATGCACCATATATACCGTACATACCTACCACTAACTAGGGTATGATACCTCCTTCAAACCACGCCATGCATGTCAATCTGTAATTTTCCTCATGGGCACAGATCAACCGTCGACATGTCGGAGAGTTTTTTTTTTCTCTGTGACAGAAAACGAGATTTTGCCGAGGAGTCCGTGCGTTTTGGTTTCAACTGCGATTTTTCGTATGCAATACTCCTTGGTAATCTGGATGGATGGGTTGGTTGGCAACGTAACGTAATATTCGCTACGGTATAATAAGCATGCAATGTTAGACGGAATATACCCGACCAAGGAATTGGTGTCATAGACGGTTGTAAGTTGGGGGGGGGAGGTGGGGGTGGGGGGTCTTTTTCCACGTCCACAGACAAGTCAGCAAGGCGAAAGGGATAATCAAAGAACAAGGGCCTCATGGCCGTAGTGATCAGATCAGATTGAAGAAGTTGAAGACAATTACTCGTATATATGGTGCCAACTTGCCCCTGCTTCGTGTAAGTGCAGACGGACGGCAGTTTCTCAGAAGCAGTGGAGATGCTAGGGAAGAATAGCTATAAACATTAAATAACCTTGAGGCTTTTTGGGGTGAATAGATAGATCTTCTTTAAGTGAGATGCCATGCCAACTGGATTCGATGAACACGCCGTAGGGACAAGGAAAGGAAGGAGCTTGCATATAATACGTACATCTATCGGCCATTTTTCAGGGTAACTAACTCTATCTTTGATCCCTCCAGCCCAATCAGCTGTCTCCCCGTTCCTCGGTTTGACTTGACCGATCCAGCATCCATTCCCAATAGTACCCCCCAAAATTCTTTAGGAGTGCATTAATTACAAGATTGTACAAGGGTGAAGATCACAGCCCTGAACGATGACTGGAAGTGGGCTGCCCAACGAAGCCCATCATACCTTTTCCATAGCCCTAGAGTAGTAGACACCTAAACCCACTAAGGCTTTCTTCTTACAGCCTATCATATTTAATACCCTTGTGTAGGGACTATATAGCATAGAGTGGGACCCGCTCTGGCAATAAGTTGTCAGAAAGTATCGATTTTTTGCACTTATTGCAAACTTCGTTGGTGGATCGTGCAATCAGACTATATATGGAGATCGTCAGCAGGTGTTTCTATTTTCCAATTGGATCCAGCACTATTTACAATACTGCCAACGTTCTAAAGTTGGTGCAAGATTCGGCATTGGAGCCGGACTAACGAAAAAGCCTTGGGCGGAGCCTGAGTGCGATCATATACAGTCCTGTCTGTCAAGAAACGCGAGGGATCACCAATATGACTTCTGCAGAGTAATTTGGAGAACTAGGAGTCCAATACAGTCGTTGTTTTGTCAGTTGTAACCCATAGAACATGCGAAGCCACCTGCTTCCGCATATTGTGAACCAGGAATATATTTCTGCACATCTTGAGATTGGTGTACTCCCCAATTGAACCGCTGCCCCACCAGGAATCTACAGCACGGCCGCTCCCACACCCTGAGCCAGCTCAGGCTGGACATTCAGTGGCTTGGCCAAACCCGATCGAGAACTAATCATCACACAATATAACTTCGGAAGGTGTTGTGCCAGCCAGACCAACAAGATAAATAGCATGGATTTTTGGATATGGCCCATTAGAGTATAGCATTAGTATGAAAACATAGCACAGACATGTATATGGTTCTCACCCTGACGAGTCATCCAGAGTCTTTCTAAGTTAGGCCCTGCTGCTAGCAATAGACCGCGCTGGCACCAGTAACATCTTTTGCCTTTGTCTTCCCAAAATAAATGACTTCATACACATGGATGGATGATACGTATGAAATTCCCTCAATAGAAACACCAATACAGTCTTCCCTAGCACTGTAGATCCACCCTGTTCATGTATCTACCAGCATGCCCTACGCATGCACCTCTTTCTGTCATCCATAAATTCCACCCACCTGTTCTCCTCCCTCACCTGACGTGCCCCATCTACTTCACCTCTTTTGGCATCTCAAACCCTACTCTCCTCGCACTCAATTTAACCCTATCCTCCCCCTCTTCAATCCCCAAACTCGGATTATACCTCTCCAACAGCGCCACATACCTCCTCTGTGCTTTCAGATAATCCCTAATCTGCTCTGCCTTTCCAACCGCCTTTCTTGACTGGAAGGACTTGCGAAGAAATATGTGAGCGGGCGTGGTTTTGATTTGTTTCGGCAAGGCAGTGAGGGGTGGAAGCTCGCGTAGTAGAGCGCGATAGATGGAGCGCGTTATGGAGGACATGATTCGATTTTGTTTAGAGATAGGGGAAGTCGTTGAAACCAAGCGTTTCTTATCGATAAGATACAATAGCCTATGACTTAGCCCGATTCGACTATCCGTCTTGGGTCAGGTGCCTAGGACAGTGTTTTTTTTTTTTTTTTTTTTTTTTTTTTGAAGTCTATATGGCTGTAGATATGAGGTGGTGTGTCAAAATATACGAGACTACAAGTCTCAATAGTTTATTATTCATTAGGTAATATTAGTTCTAATAATGATTCTGCTAACATGGTGGCTATCAGGGGTAGGCATACACCCTCAATCTAATAGCCTCCATCATCCCCTCCATCCCCAATTCCGGGTTCATCTCCCACATATTTCCCTAGGCCTACCCCTCCAAACAATTCGCCCAATCTTTTCTCACCACTATCCACAATTTGTGTGAAAGGAGCCATATCAAACTCGACCCCACTACTCGGGTAGCTTCGCTCCTTTTCCTTCGAATCTCCTTCATTCTTACCATACTCCGGTTCTCCACGTTCCTGGGTTTCATCTTTCTCAATGACCCTTTCAGGATCAATGTTGTCCGGGATTAGCGGCAGACCATCTTGATACGGTGGATATATTGTGTTCCCGAAAAGTCCTGAGGGCGCTTGGTTTGATGGAGGGAATCCTGTGCTTCCAGTATGGTAAGTTCCCGGAACACTTGAATTACTGCAGACCTGTGCTCCCGCATAGCCAGGGCCAGTATATTCATCGGTTGAGTTGTACCTTCCTAATATCAGTTGCCATGCTCTGCGACGAGGAGGTTAAGGAACATGCACATACAATACCCCATTGATAATGACACCCTGCCCTGCTGCCAGCATTGCGAACTGCTTCTTTGTGCAGCTGCTTGCCGCCCGAATGAAGCACATGGGAGGTGGAGGTGGAGGTGGAATTAAGCCTATAGTTGAATACTTTGGCCCAGTGCTTGCATAAATGTCATTTCCACTTGTAACTATTTCCTGGCCTGTCGCTATGCTCTTCCCGTGAATAAGCCTTTCGAAAATAGTAAACGCCGTCTCAGGTTGATATGTAGGCACAAGATGACCCGCCTGAAAAACACGAATGAAAGAGAAGTTGCCATGTTGCCGAACTTGACCACCAATGTATGTTGGATTAACCTGAACATCTTCATAGCCTGCTGTCGCAAATTGCTCCGCCTGTGAGTAGTTTACTGCGAGAGACACAGCTTCACCACCCATATAGTTGCAGATGTAATCGCGGTCACCTGGGAACGTGTTAATTCAGGGTAATCTCTGGTTGAAACGGCTAACGTACCATAAATTAATGCAACCCTCACCCCCCGATCCAACAAATAAGCAAGGTCATCAAGCTCTCCTCCCCGAGGCATGTCCCCAGCTACAGGTACAAGAGATTAGTGTAGGATACAAGAGATATTTGGAAGGGAGCACATACTTGAGCCGAAAGCCCTGTAGACGTAAGAGTTACTCTGTGTAAAATTGATAGGAGCACTAATGGCCTGCTGTACGGTTGCATTATTGAGGAACTCGAGGTAGAAACTAGGCGGGAATGGGTCAGGATCCGCATGTGCGATGTCGTAAACACCCCTATAAAATGTGAGCCTTATGCACCAGTCTCTAAAGCGCAATGCAGGACTTTTGGCTTACCTTCCGACTGGGAAGTAGGTGCTCATTTGTGTGGCATCTTCCATCCTTTTTATCAGCATCATTGGTTACCTCCCAGGAAATTGGAGGGGTATACCACAATATGCATCTGCCTTTCGACATGCTAAATTAACGACTTCGTCATCACCCACATCCAAAGGATCCCTTTTTTTCTTTAGCTTCCGGCACTCCAAGATCTGGTCCTTGCATCCACCTGGCTTAAAGAAGTTATTGAGGGCCCTATTAGCTGCATTGCGACTGATTGCTGTAATGTTGTAAGGATTATGATTGCCATAAATCGCATAGTAGGGACTTTGGATGAGTTCATCGACGCATCCATTGACTATCCGATTGGGGTATTCAGCACAGAGCTCGGTGAAAGGGTGTCCATAAATCCCTTACCAATTCCAAGGGAACTTAAATGAAGCTCTTTTGTCCCTGGTGGAAGTTTACCAGCTACCAATCTCTCATTCTGCTCTTCAATGTACGCAGAAAACACTGGGCCATAATGCCCACCATAAGATTCAGCGACAAATTGGAGCCCATTGTCCTTTGGCTGGTACCTATTGTACAAAAGATTAGTTACTACTGATTTGAGCATTAGAAGCTTTAGGATTAATACCGTGGGAAATTTGATATCCACGTTTGAAGAAAATGCCAGGTTGCTTGCGCAGCAATCTGGGTTGTATTTGCCGTGTGCTTTACATTTCCGGACGAGAAGGTTCCATTGAGGAGATTGGTATGCTTCATAGCTAGTTTGACACTCCGTGGATCACTCGTATTGACGTACATATGCCCGCCTCCATCTGGTGGAGCCGACACATTAGGGATGAAGCGATTATTCAGGTCTAGTAAAGGAAGAACACCATTTGTAGCCGTATCATATGAAAAACCAACTTGGTTTGGCTACAAGGGTTTAAGTCAGCGCTCCAAGAGCAGTAAAATCAACCTACTGAAGTAGGCGAATGACTCGCCTGATCAATGAAGAGCAAATTGCTAGCTCTGTCCCATCCAAATTCTCTGGGGGAGGTTTTCAGATGGGAAGGGTCCGCTTGAACTACTTCACATGGGCCGATCTCCTGGAACAGCCCAATCAGAGAAGAACTCCCTGGACCTCCGTTGAGCTATGTAAAGTTCACCACAATTCAGTACTCAATCCCGCATTTTACATGTATTTGTGTCGAAGGTCGTACCCATATTGTTAAAGGTGCATCCTGGGGGTCCTGCCTGGCTTCAAAGAACCAAAAGAATGTGTTGATCGGATAGTCTTGCTCAATGGGAGCTAGGGTACCGGGTGGGAGATGCTTTAAACCCCCCAGCAGTCAGTAATGGTAACGAGAATCTACGCAAAGTTCAGGGTAATGCTCACGATATGCCCACTATATTGCTTTTGTGAAGTATTGGCTGTATGACATATTTTGAAGTCCGGACTTTTGAACCTGATCTTGATATTTGGATTCACCGGAGACTCTATTTCGTAGACGTGTGTGATTTGGGGTGGATATTGGGAATGAACAAGAGGTAGAGCACTACAAACAGCAAAAAGAAGGGAATTGAGATTCATAGCTGCTGCTATGGCACATAGTTAGTCAATACATGGACAGGGCATTCTCATGTAAAATGCCAAAGGGATCATACCTACAAAACTTCTTCCTGGGTGATACATGGATGGTACTTAAGTGTAGTAAGATATAGGAACGCAAAAGCAATGCCTTGAGGTCAAGTACTTGCCTCAAGTATGAAACACCAAAAACTGTATGTCCTATATCGGTTTCTGGGCAGGAAGTTGGATCGGCAGCCAGCTCTGGAGGGCAAGGAATAAATGTAGGGTGGCAAATGGAGGCAGAGTACTACTTACCAGAGTAATTATAACTGCTGTCTTCCCGATTGTAATGACTGTGGGCTAGGAGATGCCGTCACAGCGGTGCTTATAGTACCGGGAAATATTGCTACACACACCTCACTCTTGCGATTAAAAAGTTTAGAAAAAGTTGCTTTGCCGCGCTGCCATGTGGGGCTATGGGGCATTAAAGGTGCATATAAAGTCCGACCACAATGTCGTCTTGCGCCCTGAAATGCGGTTGCAGAAGGTCGATACGTAAGACATACTATCATGAAAACCTTATTAGGGTTCCTGTAAGTTGATGAGTACTTGACGTCGACTGAATACGACGTACCTATAGATACGCAATTTGGATGTTGTAGTGCCAAGCCCGAGTGTTGCCTTGCTACATACACACAGTACAAGATATTACACCGGGAGCCAGCCGTTATAATTTGCAGCTAATACAGCAGTAATGCTTAGCCCATCCGGCTGAAGAAAAGGTCAATTATCAACTTCAGTAGCACTGGGATCTTGAGAGACAGGCGCATTGAGCAACTGCAGGGATACAAAACTTCACAGATCTTTGCCTTCCTTCTCCTTCTCAACAGCAATCCGGAGGTCCTCTTGATATCCACCCAGGCCAGGTTCTGCTAGGCTCAGTCCATCCCTGAGATTTTTTATTTCCTCGAGTATGCTTTGTCCTTCAGTGCTTTCCAAATGAGGGGATGTATCTTTTGGCTTTATTCTCGTACCTCCAGGACCAGATTCCGTACCTGCAGCTTTAGATCTTCCTTTCCGACTATGACACGGCGTGCAAACCTGCTCCTCTGTGCCAAGGAGGGAACTTAAGAGATCTTGCCCTGTATTCACCCTTCCTGGAGGCATACCGGGATACGCAACCTCAGAATGGGAAGGAATACTACTTGCGTCTTGGGAAAGACCTCCACTATCCCTCCTAAAGGTGTTCTGCCATGTGCCTTCTCCCACGACTCCCCTACTGGCTTCTTTTTGCATTTCTCCGCCTGATGGTCTGAAACATTTCTTCTCAGAAACGGGTGGTTCTTGTATCTCCCCAAGGTCCGCTGCAGTCCGGTCACAGAATCTTGCCATGTGTACATCTTTATATGATATACCCCTTGGATGATGTGTTGTCCACCTGACTACCACTTCATTGTACACATTCCCCCACTCTGGATGATGTTTTTGTGCCTTGCATTCATCTGCCACAGTGTTCCAAAACTTCATTGCAGTTGCAAAGGTTTTGAATTTGATTCTACGTTGAAAGCCGGGCGGTGACTGTATCAAATCCCACGGCCTTGTAGTTGATGCAAGGAGCTTGCTAGCTTCGGCGATGGTATCTGGGGTGGTATTGGGAGAGAAAAGGTGTTCCGGGATATTGATATTTGTTGGAATTGTGGGAAGGGCTTCATGCAATGTAACCGGGTCCATTGATCGGTATGAATGGATAAATCGATGGGAAAGGATAGGTAAGCTATTATCACGTTGCGGTTTGTCCAAGATGGAAAAGGACGACGATACTGATGCCCTGGAAGGCAAAACTAGAGTTTTGGAGGAGCTAATGAGGGATCGAAAGGGGGCTGCTCGCAGAAATTGTGAAAACTGAAGCATTGACTCGACGTTATGTATCGATGATGGGGCTTCTGGCTGAGTGACCGCGCAGACTAAATACCCTATGATGTAAGCTACTTTAATCCCATTAACTACTACTGTATTCTAGGTATGTAGTCAACCCAAGCAATTCTGACCCTGATCCCTGGCCCGACTTGCATGGCAACTCAACGCAGTATATCATATATGCAATCAACCACAACCGAATATCCGTCCATCCATCGCTGCTTGTCTGAGCCCATCGTATCAAATAGTACCATCATCTCCTCACTCTTCTGGAATGATCTACCATCATATGTAATCATTCGCCAACTCTTTCCTGTTGTTACAAAACCATATATTGTACCCTGATCACCATTACTATCATGCATATCTTTCATCGCGAGTAAACATTGTTTCATCGCCTGACCCACGGAAGTTCGCTTTGCCTCCACTATAAGGATATAGTCTTCTCGTTTCAGTTCAATAAGGTCCACAACAACATGTTCCTCTTCTCCACCTGTCTCGCCATCGGTAGATACAATCTCTTTCTCAAACCGTAGCTGTACATTCTCGCGTCCCGTTGTGTTGATAAAATGTTCTAGGACTGGACTAATGATGCTATAAACCAAATGATTGATACTCGCCTCTTTAATATCCGGATCTTCTTCCGTAGGAGCACCTGAAACACTTATTAGCACTTCTAGTGAACAAACTCTGGACTATTGAAATACCTGCAACCCGTAAAAACCGCTTTATCTGTTTATATACCTCCTCCTTCGTCTCATCTAGGCTTACTCGTTCACCGTGCTCCAGCATTGCCTTAACCGGTATCTCTTTTGATGAGCGGAATCTGAAGCCTAGCCTGTCCTCCGCTTTTTTAATACTCATGCTCCCGTATGAACAAATCCACTTGGACTTTCGCTTCTTGTTGTTTGTGTTATCGTCACCCATTTTCTAAAAAACAGACTGATCAGTAAGTACTTGCTGGACATTCGTAAATAGAAAACTCACCGCAGCGAAACGTAGCCGAGATACGGAGGTGCAGAACAAAAGTCCTTTCCCCTTCCTATCTGGGAAACCTGCATATGCACACTAACTACTAGCTACAATTCTCCCCCGTGCTCCCACCTCACATACCTACCCATCCCATCTCACCCTTCCCAACCCCCACCTGGTGTTAATGGTGGCATGAAGCACACCTTGTATGCCGGAGGCCTCTCGCACTTCTGAACATCATCTCTAGGAGCCTTCTTGTTACGCCTTTGCGGCCAGCTGAGACCACGATATCCATTGGATCAACACTGACAATCTGGTCAGTCTCCGGCATATGCCTCCATTCATCAGTGTTTAGATCCTCCATATCGGTAGCTTTCTGAATGCCAACTAAAGACTTAAGATGCGCAACGTACTTGGCTGGCAATCTAGCAGTGGCACATTGGAAGAGCGACCATGCATTCTTGTGAACCCGGTTGGTCTCTCTAACGCGGAGCTGCCTCTCATGACGATTGGTAAGACCGGGTTTCCTTGTGGGCTTTGTTTTGCGGAATTTCTTTTTGCGGAGAATTCGAAATACGCTCTGGGATGAGATATTGAACTGTAAGCCAAGGTGGACAAGTGTTTTCTCCCGACCATATCGATCCTTAGTGACTGCATCCACAATAGCCTCCTCCACTGCTGAAGTGATCTTTTTCTGCCTCCCACGGCGATCCCTATCCTTAACGTGCTCTATCTTCAATAAGGTGCCAGG
>Ga0307514_10004826_pt1 | contig 12267 bp, 10 predicted proteins | sample 16_EM_MG_FD_203088 | JGI IMG/M metagenome (GOLD analysis project Ga0307514, IMG submission 203088) | Populus trichocarpa ectomycorrhiza microbial communities from riparian zone in the Pacific Northwest, United States - 16_EM | ecosystem: Host-associated > Plants > Roots > Unclassified | place...
GCGCGCCAACTGGGGGACATCAAGGCCCAGGCCGAGGGCCTGGTGGAACACCTGGTGCGGCTGGCCGCGGTCTTCCTGTTGCAGACCCTCGTGCTGCCGCTGCTGTTCCTGTGGGCCGCCTGGCGCGGCGTGCGGCTGCTGATGCCGCTTGGACGCAACAGCCCCGGCAAAGGCTGACCATGCACGCTTCGGTCTTCGTCGAACTGCGCTTCTGGCTGCTGGTGCTGTTCTCGCTGATGGCGGCCACCGGCATCTACCTGGCGATGATGCGGCGCAGCGTCTCGCGCCTGGCGGTGCTGGGTTTTGGGCTGGCGCTGGTGCTGATTGCCGGCATTGACGTCTACCTGCTGCAAAGCCTCAGCAACCTGGCCCGCCACACCCCTTCGCTGACCGACGACACGGTGTTCCTGTCCGAACTGTCGATCGGCCTGTACCTGCTGCCGGCACTGTTCGCCGGCATTGGCATCAACGTCGTCTCGCACGTGCTGATCCAGCACCTCAGCGCTGCCGAGCGGCGCTTCGACCGGACCCACGGGGTGCGCGACCCCGACGCCTGAGCGTCATTCCGGCTCGATCTTCGCCGCGCGGATCACCTCGCCCCAGCGCCGGATCTCGCTGCTGAGCAGTTGCCCGTATTCGGCCGGCGAACTGGCCGCCGGGCGCATGCCGAGCTTGACCAGCTTCTCCCTCAACGCAGGCGTGTCCAGCGCCTCGCGCACGGCCTTGTTCAGCACCTCGATCACGGCTGCAGGTGTGCCGGCAGGCGCGGCCAGCGCGTTCCACGAGGCCACGTTGTAGCCAGCCACGCCGGTCTCGATGGCGGTGGGCACCGCAGGCAGCGCCGGGTTTCGCCGGTCCGACGACACCGCCAGCGCCTGCACCGCGCCGGCCTGCACCTGCGGCAGCATCGGCGCGAGGATCTCGACCGCCAGGTCGATCTCGCCAGCCCGCAGCGCCGTCAGCACCGCCGGGCTGGCCTTGTAGGGCACGACCAGCAGGTCCAGCCCGGCCACCGTCTCGAACAGCTTGGCCGCCAGGTGCTGCGTGCTGCCCACCGCGATGGTGCCCACATTGAGCTTGCCCGGATGCGCCTTGGCATGGGTGATCACGTCCTTCAGCGACGTAAAGCGGCTCCCCGCCTGCACGAAAAAACCCAGGTCGAAATAGCCGAAGGTGCTGATGGGCGCAAAGGCCTTCACCGGGTCGTAGGGCAGCTTGTTGAACAGCGCCACGCTGACGGCGTGGGCGTTGCTCATCAGCAGCAGCGTGTGGCCATCGGGCTTGGCAGTGGCCACCGCCTGGCTGGCGACGATGCTGCCGGCGCTGGGCCGATTGTCGATCACAAACGGCTGGCCCAGGCGCTTGCCCATGACCTCGGCGACGGTGCGCGCGGTGATGTCGGCCACGCCTCCCGGCCCGAACGGCACCAGCAGCTGGATGGGCTTGTCAGGGAAGTGCGCCTGGGCACGCCCGGACAGTGGCAGCAGGGCAGCGCCGGCACAGGCCAGCAGTTCACGGCGGCGGAGGAATGCAGGCGCAATCGGGTGCATGCCCTGAGTGTGCGACAAACCCACCGCCGTCGCCGCCTCCGCATCAGTGGATGGGGATCTTGCTCAGCACAGCCGCTGCGTCCAGCGCAAAACCAAGGCCGATGCTTTTCAGAAGCTCACGCGGTTTCACCGGCATGTTGGAGTTGATCGCCCCCGCCAGCAGGCAGATCAACAGCGCAAATATCGAAAAAGCCCACCACCTGGGAAACTCGACCGGCGCAGATGGATCCTGCCATTTCTGGACCACAGGCAGCAGGGTGCGCAGGAAGAATCCGAATGACGCGCAGACCCAATGCATGAAGAAGCGTCCGGCAGTGTCCTGCAAAGAGGTATCCGAAGGCTTGGGCCCGTCTGGCGGCGTCGCGCCTTGCCCTTGCATCAGGTATGGCCGATGGACTGGCACAGTTGCGGGATCTGACATTTCATTCCTCCCCCTGCTTCAGCTTGAGATACACGAACCAGGCGGCCACGACAGCTCCGGCCATGGCAAGAATGAACCAGAAGTTTTCCAGCACCAGCCTTGCGAAGGCGAACAGCACGATGGCGATGACCGCAAGAATGGCCCACGTGGACAACTTCTGGATGATTTCGTCATTCATCTTCGACCTCTTCAATGGCCAGGGTCCGCTGAAGGCTGCTCAGGCCTGAGTCCTGGCCAGGCTCAGGCGGCGCAGCACTGGCCCCATCAGGGCGTGTAGACCTCGACTGGGAATCGTCCCGGGTACCCTCCGGCGCCCTGCACCACGCTGCTCTCATGGGCTTTGGCGCAATACGCCAGGCAGTCCCCGCCACCACCACCACCACCGCAGGCGGCAACGGTCAATGCCAGGGTCAGGCCCAAGACCCTGCCCACCTTTTGAAACATGTTCATGGCTGTTCCCTGGTGCCGAGATGACGGCACCTGCCGGTACGATTTCAGGCGGAACCCCGGGGCCAATCCTTCCCCGATTCCGAACAATTCCTACCGAAGTCACCAGACGGCATGCGAGCCGGGGGCGCAAGCGATGAAATGGGAGAAACCGGCGTTGGCAGCCGAGGCAGACGACTTTCGGGCTTCCGGCCCGCTGCTGTGGTCATTCGGAAGCTGCACGCTGGACGAGCGCCGCCTGGAACTCAGCGTGGACGGCGAGTTGGTCGCCGCCGAGGCCCGCCCGCTGGAGCTGCTGGTGCACCTGCTGCACCATGCCGGCGAACTGGTGACCAAGGACGAACTGATCGAGGCGGTGTGGCCCGGCCGCATCCCCTCGGAATCGGTGCTGACCAAGACGGTGGCCAAGCTGCGCCAGGCGCTGCGCGATGAGGACCAGGCGCTGATCCGCACCGTCTACGGCCAGGGCTATCGGCTGGTCGCGCCGGTGTCGGTGAAGGCCCAGGCCGACGCCGCGCCGGTGGACACGCCAGACTTTGCGCCCGGCCTGGCCGCTGGCGAAACGCCACCGCTGCGCCCGCACTGGGTGCTGCGCGAGAAGCTCAGCAGCGGCGGACGCAACGAGGTCTGGCTGGCCCGCCATGCCAAGACCGGGCAGCCGCGCGTGTTCAAGTTCGCGCGCGATGCCGACGGCCTGCGCGCCCTGAAGCGCGAGGTCACCGTGTTCCGCCTGCTGCGCGAGGCGCCCGGCGCCGGCGAGCACCTGCTGGAAATCCTCGACTGGAACCTCGACGAACCGCCCTGGTTCATCGAATGCCCCTTCGTCGCCGGCGGCAACCTGGCCCATTGGTGCGAACAGGGCGGCGGCATCGCGGCCATCGACCTGTCCCTGCGCCTGGCGCTGATCGCGCAGGCCGCCGACACACTGGCCGCCGCGCACGACACCGGCGTGCTGCACAAGGACGTCAAGCCCGGCAACGTGCTGGTCGACCTGGACGCCCAGGGCCGGCCGCTGGTGCGCCTGGCGGATTTCGGCAGCGGCCGGCTGATCGACCTGGAGCGGCTGGCGCGCCTGGAGATCACCCGGCTGGGCTTCACCCAGTCGCTGGACCTCCCGGGCGACGACAGCAGCGGCACGCCGCTGTACCTGGCGCCGGAACTGCTCGCCGGCCAGCCGCCCACGCTGCGCTCGGACATCTACGCGCTGGGCGTGATGCTCTACCAGATCGTGGCCGGCGACTTCCGCCGGCCGCTGGCACCCGGCTGGGAGCGCGACGTGACGGACCCGCTGCTGTGCGAGGACATCCGGGCCTGCGCCGACGTGGACCCCGCCCGCCGGCTGGCCGATGCCCGCGTGCTCGCCCAGCGCCTGCGCGACCTGGCCGCACGCCGCGAGCAACAGGCACAGGTCCAGGCCGAACTGGCGCGGACCCGGCAGTTGCACGCACGCCTGGAACGCATGCGCACCCGCCGGCCCTGGCTGGTGGCCAGCGCGCTGCTGCTGGTGGCGGGCCTGGCCGTCTCGACCCAGCAATGGCTGCGCGCCGACAAGGCCAACCAGCTCGCGCTGCGCGAGTCGGCCCTGGCGGCTGCCGTCAACCGCTTCCTCACCGATGACCTGCTGGCCGGTGCCAACCCGCTGCACGCGGGCCGGCGCGACGTGCAGGTCTCCGAAGTGCTGGCGCGCGCACAGCAGCAGGTGGCCGCTCGCTTTGCCGGTCGGCCCGAGCAGGAGGCCGCGGTGCGCGAAGCCATCGGCAAGGCACATGCGGGCCTGGGCGACTACGACGCGGCCGAACGAGAGCTGCGGCAGGCCGTGCGGCTGCTGGACGGCCTGCCGCAGGCGCGCGCGCGCCGGGACGAGCAGCAGCTTGCACTGGTCGAGGTGCTGCTGGCCGCCGAAAAACCGGATGCAGCGAGCGTGGAGGCCAAGGACCTGGGTTCACGCGCGCCGCTGGCGGCAGACACGGCGCTCGGACTGGCGACCGCGCTCGCCTGGCTGGACTTCCGGGCAGGCCACTACACCGCGGCGATCGAGGCCATGGAGGCGCAGCGCGGCGCCTACCAGGCGCTGGCAGCCGAACAGCCCGACCGCATCGAGGCCTTCCTCGGCCGCCTGGGCGAGGCCTACGTGGTCGCCAACCGCGGCGACGCTGCCATCCAGGCGTTCAGCGACCTGCTGCAACGACAGACCGCCCTCTACGGCCCGCGCGATGCGCGGCTGGTCCGGGCCTTGATCGGGCTCGGAGAAGGTTACGAGCGGGCCGACCGCAACCCCGAGGCGCTGCCCATCCTGGCGCGCGCCACGTCCCTGGCCCGCGAAACACTGGGCGAGGAACACGACCTCACCCTCACCGCGGGCGGCGAGTTGGCTGGCGTCTATGAAAGCCTGCAGCGGTTTGGCGAGGCGGAGGCCGAGTACCGGCGCGTGCTGGAGATCCTGCGGCGCCGCTTTGGCGAAGAAGCGCCGAACACCCGCGTGCTGACGGTCAACCTGGGTGTGCTGTATGAACACAGCGGCCGCAGCGCGGATGCCTTGCCCCTCTTCGAGCATGTGCACGAGGTGGACAAGCGCCTGGACGGCGAGTCGCACCCGGAGACGCTGGTCGCGGCGTACCACGTGGGCGGCAGCCTGGCCCAGCTCAAGCGCTGGAACGAAGCTCTGCGCTGGCACAGCCGCACCTGGGAACTGGCGAGCAAGGCCTTGCCCGCGGACGATTCCCGGCGCGGGGTCATGCAGTCCGCACTCGCCGAAGCCCAATGCCATGTCGGCCAGGCCGAGCAGGCTCGCGCCAACTTCGACCAGGCCATCCCGTTTCTGCAGCGCACCGCAGGCGATGCGCACCCGCAGACACGCAAGGCCATCGAACTGCGCCGCAGCTGCCTGGGCGATCCCGGCAAGCCCTGAGCTTCAGGACGCCGCTCGGGTGCCGCTCACCTCCGTGGTTCCGGAGCAGGATTCACTGCCTTTGGTCCAGGTCCAGGAGGAAGACCCGCTGAGGCTCTTGGCATCCGAGGTCACCGTCACCTTCAGCTCGTTCAAGGTGGTGGTGCCGCCCTCTTCGGGATAGCTGCCGGTCCATTCCACGGTGTCCGTCTGGATCGAGCCGTTGAACACCTGCCCGTCTTCGGTCTGCAGCTTCAGCGAATTGCCGGTCTGCTGGATGGTGACGCTGTAGAGCGTCTTTTCGCCCACCGGGTCGCCACAGTTGTTGCTGCCCTTGGTTTCGGCAATGTCCCAGGTCCCTGCGACGTCGAGGGATTGCCCGCTGCCGCTGCTCTTGTCGTCATCGCCACCGCCGCCGCCGCAGGCGGCCAGCACCGACAAGAGAGACCCCAGGGCCAGACGGCCCCAAATTTGATTCACCGACATGATGATGTGCTCCATGCAAATGGGAAAAAGGGATGCAGGCGCCGGTGCATGCCTGACTCGGCACGGCACGGCGGCGCGCTGGACAGCGTCAACAAGTCCTCTTCAACTTGCCGGAGTGATTGAAGCGGTGGCCCGCCCTCGAATCCTTCCCGGATTCCGAACAACTCCTACGAAAGCGGGCGGAAAGGGCCACCAGCCGGGTGCATTCCCGCCTCCGCGCAGGGTTGGTCCGGCAAAGCTGCCGGCGCAGGCGACGAGAATCGCCCCATGCCTTCGACCGTTCTTCCCCTGCGCCACTGGCGGCTGGCCGCCGCGCTGGCCACCGCGACCTTCAACGGCTGCGCCGCCGGCCCTGCGGCCACGCCCGCTTCCGTCGCCGCCGCTGCCCCAGCGCCTGCGGCATCGGCCGCGGAGGCGGCCAGCCCCGCCGCCTCCGCGGCCTCCTCGCCGGAAGAGCTGGCGCGGCAGCAGGCTGCCTTCGCCCGCTGGGTGCAGGACATGCGCGACCGCGGCCGCAGCGCCGGCATCAACGAGGCCACGCTGCGCAGCGCGTTCGGCAACGTGCAGTTCCTGCCGCAGGTCATCGAGCAGGACCAGGCCCAGCCCGAGCTGACCCGCAGCGTTTGGGACTACCTGGACCGCGCCGTCTCGGTGCAGCGCATTGCGCAAGGCCTGGAGAAGCTGCAGCAGATCCGCGGCGAAGCCGAGGCTGCGGCCACGCGGCATGGCGTGCCGCCGAACGTGGTCGTGGCCATCTGGGGCATGGAGAGCAACTACGGCAGCCACTACGGCGACATCCCGACCATCGACGCCCTTGCCACGCTGGGCTTCGAAGGCCGGCGCGAGGACTGGGCCCGCGGCCAGCTCATCGCCGCGCTGAAGATCCTGCAGCGAGGCGACATCGACCGCGCGCACATGATCGGCTCCTGGGCCGGCGCCATGGGCCAGACCCAGTTCCTGCCCACCGCCTTCCTCAGCTACGCCGAAGACGCAGACGGCGACGGCAAGCGCGACATCTGGGGCAGCATGGCCGACGTCACCGCCTCCACCGCCAACTTCCTCGCCCGCTCCGGCTGGCAGGCCGACCAGCCCTGGGGCACCGAAGTGCAGTTGCCCAAGGACTTCGACCCCGGCCGCGCCGACACCGAAGTGCGCCAGCCCAGCGCCAAGTGGGCCGCCGAAGGCGTGAAGACGCCGGACGGCAGCCCGCTGCCCGCAATGCCCGAAGCCAGCATCCTGCTGCCCGCCGGCATCCGCGGCCCGGCCTTCCTGGTCGGTGCCAACTTCCGCAGCATCCTGCGCTACAACAATTCCAACAGCTACGCGCTGGCCGTGGGCCTGCTGGCCCAGCGCCTGGCCGGCGGCCCCGGCGTGCAAGGTGCCTGGCCACGCGACCTGCGCGCCCTCACCCGCACCGAGCTGCTGGCCATGCAGACCGCGCTGAACCAGCGCGGCTTCAACACCGGCACGCCAGACGGCCGCTTCGGCCCCGCGACCCGCGCCGCGCTGCGCGGCTACCAGCGCAGCATCGGTGTGCCGCCGGACGGGTTTCCGGATCAGAACCTGCTGGCGCGGTTGACGGCGCGGTAGGCGGCCAGGCCAGCGGATTTCGTCACGCGGCCCCGCAATTCCGTGACTCATCCAGCTCAGCCTCGCATCAAATCGGCCGAAACCAGCGAATGGCCCGCGGTGTGCGCTGGCCTCCGAACGGCACCGTGCACCTGCTCTCCTTCGTTTCACGCAGCTGGGCCAGCCTCTGGCTTGGCCTGATCCTCGGTTTCACCTGGCCCCAGGCGGCGCAGGCGACCGACGCCTCCGCGACGGCCGATGCCGGTCGCTGGCAGCGGCTGGCCGACCCGGTGTTCCGGCATTTCCCGATTCCCACCGCCTTGCAGGCCACCGCCATGGTGCAGGACGACCAGGGCTTTCTTTGGCTGGGCACGCAGAACGGCCTGGCGCGATGGGACGGCTACCGTTTCCGCAACCACGAGGCCGATGCCAACCGCCCGGGTGCGCTGCCCGACAGCTACATCACCACCATGCACCGGGACGCGCGAGGCCAGGTGTGGATCGGCAGCAGTGCCGGCGGCCTGTCACGGCTGGCGGCCGACCATGCCAGCTTCATCCGCGTGCCCGGCGGCCCGAACGGCCTGAGCCACCGCAGCGTGTTCGCGCTGGCGGATGACGGCCAGGGTGGCCTGTGGGTCGGCGGCGGTGCCGGGCTGGACCAGCTCGCAGCCGACGGCCAGCAGGTCAGTCGACATGCCAAGGAGGCACGTGAGCAGGGCTTGCCGGATGGCGCGGTGCAGTCGCTGCTGCGCGACCGCAGCGGCGCCTTGTGGGTGGGCACGCGCGTTGGCCTGTTCCGCCGCGCGGCCGGCGCCAGGCGCTTCGAAGCCGTGTCGCTGCCCTGCGCGGACGGCAGCCCGAGCACGGTCAGCCAGCTGATCGAGGACCGCCAGGGCCGGGTCTGGATCGGCACCCGGCCGCACGGCGCCTACGTGGTGGCGCCGGGCGAATCCAGGGCCTCCGTGGTGCAGGACAGTGAGCACGGCGGCGCAGCCGGCCTGGCCAGCGACTCGGTCTTCGCGCTGATCGAGGCTGGCGACGGCGAGATCTGGATCGGCACCGACGGTGGCGGCATCGTGCAGGTGGACAGCAGCAGTGGCCGCACCCGGCGGCTGCGCCACCTCGAAGGCGCACCGGCCAGTCTGCTGGACAACGAGATCAGCATGTTCTTCCGCGACAGCAGCGGCACCTTGTGGGTGGGCACCAACAACGGGCTCAGCGCCTACCGCCCGGCGCAGCAGGCCGTGCTGACCTGGCTGGGCCAGGCCGGCAGGGCCGAAGGCATCAGCCACAGCACCGTGACCCAGCTACTGGCCCAGCCGGACGACCGGGCCTGGCTGGCGCTGGGCAACGGTGGCATCGACATCGTGGATCCCCAGAAGGGCCGCGTGGCCCAGCTGCAGCCGGACGCCACCCGTCCGCGGGACGCGCTACCCAAGGGCCGCGTGCTGGTCATGGCCGGCGCGGCCGGTGGTGCCGTCTACCTGGGCACCCAGCAAGGCCTCTACCGCGCCGAGGCCAGCGGCCAGGCCGTGCGCCGGCTGGTGGTACCCGGCAGGGTGGACAACGCCGCGACCTGGGCCCTCTGCGTGGACGGGGACCAGCTCTGGCTCGGTGGGCTGGACGGCCTGTGGGGCTTTCGCATCGCAGCCGACGGCACGCTGCAGCCGCTGCCTGGCGCGCGGGCCGACCCGGCGCAGCTGGGCGACGGCCGGGTCACCCAGCTGGCGCTCGCCGAAGGCGACGGGCTGTGGGTGGGCACGCGCGCCGGGCTGCTGCGCTACGACCGCGCGCTGCACGAAGTCACGCGGCTGCCGGAAGACGCGCCGGACCGCATTGGCATGCCCGGCGGCTACATCAGTGCCGTGCAGCGGGACAGCCGCGGCCGGCTGTGGGTGGGCTCGTTCGGTGGCGGGCTGCGCGTGGTCGATCCCGCGCCGGCCGATGGCAGCGCGCCACGGGTGCGGCGCATCGGCCTGGCCGAAGGCTTGCCGAACAACGGTGTGGACGCGCTGCTGATGGACGCCCAGGGCGACGCATGGGTCAGCACCGATGACGGCCTGGCGCGCATTGCCGGCAGCGACCTGTCGGTCACGCCGCTGCACGCGGCCGATGGCGTTGGCATCCCGTCGTACTGGGTGGGCGCCGGCGGCATCACGCCGCATGGCGAACTGCTGTTCGGCGGCAGCGGCGGGCTGACCATCGTCAAGCCGGAGCGGCTGGTGCCCTGGGACTTTGCGGCGCCTGTGGTGGTGACCGAGGCGCTGGTCGGCGGCAGCCCGGTGCCGCCGCCGGGCGCAACGGGCGACACGACTGCCAGGCTGACGCTGCCGGTCGGCCGGCGTGACCTGTCGGTCGAATTCGCCGCGCTGGACTATTCGGCACCCGAATCCAACCGCTATGCCTACCGCCTGAAAGGCTTCGACCCCGACTGGACGCCCACCGACCCCAGCCGCCGGCTGGCCCGCTACACCAACCTGCCGGCCGGCGACTACCTGCTGGAGCTGCGCGGCTCCAACCGCCAGGGCCAGTGGTCCGAGCCGCTGCGCTGGCCGGTGCGGGTACTGCCGGCCTGGTACGAGACGGCCTGGTTCCGCGTCGCGCTGGGGCTGGCCGCGCTGCTGCTGGTGGCCGGCCTGGTGCAGGGCCGCACGCTGATGCTGCGCCGCCGCCAGCAGGTGCTGGAAACGCTGGTGGCCAGCCGCACGGCCGAGCTGGAGCAGCGCAGCGCCGAGCTGCACGAGAGCGAGCGCCAACTGCAGCAAATGGCCTACTACGACGGCCTGACCGGCCTGGCCAACCGCCGCCTGTTCAACGAGGACCTGAAGCGCCTGCTGGCCGAAGCCCAGCGTGGCCAGCCCTTCACGCTGATGCTGCTGGACCTGGACCACTTCAAGCAGATCAACGACACCCTGGGCCACGATGCCGGTGACGCGCTGCTGGTGGCCGTGGCCCAGCGCCTGCGAGACGCCGTGCGCGAGGTGGACCGCGTGGCCCGGCTGGGCGGCGACGAGTTCGCATTGCTGCTCACCCGCACCACCGCCACCGAGGACGTGGAGCAGGTCTGCCGCCGCATCATCGACAGCCTGGACCTGCCGGTCGAACACCAGTCCCAGCACCTGCAGGCCAGCGCCAGCATTGGCCTGGCCCGCGGCCCGCACGAAGCCGACAGCGCAGCCGAGCTCTACAAATGCGCCGACCTCGCGCTCTACGCCGCCAAGCGCGCCGGCCGCCGCGGCTGGCGCTGGTACACGCCAGCCGCCAGTTGATCGGACACCGGACCGCTCATCGCGTCACTTCAACACCCCAGCCACGTCGGCGATGTCCACCCCCGACAGCTGGCCCAGCCAATGGTCGAACCACGGCTTGTGCGAGGCGCCGACGATGGACAGCACCCGGGCGCCAGGGCGTTCGCGGAAGGTCTCGTGGATGTTGGCCACCATGCGCAGGTTGCGGATCTCCCAGCCTGCAACCCAGATCTGCGGATAACCCTCAGGCGACCTGGCGCGCAAAGCCGCGGCAACGTTGACCTCCGCGAGCACGCGCAAGCCTTCGGGATCGTTGAGGAAGCGGTACATCGGCAGCAGGTCAGGGGCCTGGAGCAAGACCTTCTCCCGCTTCTCACGTTCGTTCAACGCCCCTCTTCCCGAAGCCCATGCAGCCTCGATCACCCGCCCGAACGCCTTCGTGTCCGCGACATCGAGGCTGTCCCCGGTGTGGTTGTCCACGGCGAAGACGCGCTGCAGGCCCAACCGCGCCGCCAGGCGCGCACCCAACTGGTAGTCCTCGTTGTTGCGCGTCCCGATCTGACCGAGCATGGCCACCAGCGGCGCGTCCAACGTGTCACCAGCGCGCTGCTCGGCGGCCGGCAACTGCAGCCACTGCACATAGGCCGACGCTGGCTCGCTCGCCGCCAGGAACAGCGCAGCCAGGCGCCGCCGCTGTACCGGCGTCGGCTGCGCAGGCCAGGCCTTGAGCGCCTTGTTCACTTCGGCAATGGCGGCCGGCACGTCCAGCCCGGTGGCCGCCTTCGCCAGGTCGGTCGGCGCACAGTAGTCCGCGCCGTACTTGGCCGGATGGCGTGCCGCGAAATCACATTCCTCGCCAGGCAGCGCCTCGATGGTGATGATGTCCGGCCTGAAGCCCGCCAGCCGGTCCAGCAAGCCCTGCAGCGTTGCCGGATCAAAGCCCTGCGGCAATTCGCGCAGGTGCATGGTGCCCAGCACCAGCACCTGCGCCCGGGGTCCCACCATGTCCCGGTCCAGCGAGGCCAGGTCGACCTGCGCCTGCGCCTGCATCGCGACGGCAAGCGCCACCCACGACCCGCCCAGCCACTTTTTCCACGTACCCACTTCGCATGTCTCCCGAGGTTGAAAGCGCAGCTTCGGCAGGGAGAAGCACCATCGCTTCCCGCCAACCGCTTCGCGTTGGCGACTGTAGCGAGCGCACGCCGCAGCGTCCGCCAGCGCGCGACGAAACGACCATTTGGCAGGAGGAACCGGCGCTCCTGGCGACGAGCATCGCCGCCCGCGCCGGCGTCAATGCGGCAGCATGCTGACCGCGATCAGGTCGAGCGGGCCCGCGGGTGAGTTCGCATGGTCGAAGTCGAGTTGAACCAAGCCAGGGTAGGACTGGGCCGCCTCGAGTTGCTGGCAAACCGCTTCCGTGCAAGCCAGCAGCACTCCGCGAAACATCCAGCGGCCATCGTCATCCTGCGCGATGGAGGCATACGGGGAGTGCGAAGTGACCGAGAAAGTCGTGGAGGGCGGCACCTCGGTGCTGGAAACCACCGAAAGAACCTTGTAGCTGGTGACGGTCGACGGGCCTGTCAGGAGATTTGTGTGTGAGGCATAGCATGTCGACAAGGAACATGAATGCCACGCAAATCGAAAACCGCAATGGTTGCG
>Ga0307514_10004827_pt1 | contig 12266 bp, 12 predicted proteins | sample 16_EM_MG_FD_203088 | JGI IMG/M metagenome (GOLD analysis project Ga0307514, IMG submission 203088) | Populus trichocarpa ectomycorrhiza microbial communities from riparian zone in the Pacific Northwest, United States - 16_EM | ecosystem: Host-associated > Plants > Roots > Unclassified | place...
AAGGTGAATAATACCTTGAACAAAATTATAAATAAAGTGTTTTAAAATATTTAAGAAATATTTTTTGAATTATTTTTTATTTATGTCTTAAAAGTGTGGTTTTGAGCAATCTTCGTATTTAGAGTTTTTAATTGAGTGAGGGGTATTTTTCATTTCATAAAGTAGTGACAAATATATCTTAATTATTTTTTAGATTTTTTTTTGTTAAGTGGGGATCTTGGATCTTTGCCCAAGTTGCCCATGTACTCTGGTCTAGGTGTATAAAATAATATATAGTGCTCGATGAACACCAAAATTTGTCAGATTATAGATTGCTTTAAAAAATAAATTAAGGGTATTAATTTATCAAATAAATCTAAAAACAAAAACTTCAATTTATATCAACAAGAATTTGTTAAACAATATTGTTTCAACAAATAGAAATGTTTGTTAATTAACAAGATTACACATACAAACTTGATATAGTGGCCGTGCATATGATAACTTTGTTTACTTAAATAGATATATTTCTCCTCCATTTGTTTGTGCGTCAAGCTGGCCTGATAGCAGAAACTTCCGGTAAGGATTTTCCCAAAAGTCACGAATGGAAATCACTCAAATCAAAGATTTATTAACAGGAAGGTATGGCGCCCCAAATACATATCGCAAACACTGAATCAATCCATGACTCAAGCCATTAACGTCGAAATGAAGCAAGAAAGATGATTTTATTACCATCTTTAGATTCACAATTACTGATTTAAACACATAAATATCAATCACAGTAAAACTCAGCAGCCCATAAAATAAATCAAATATTGGTCAAACCCTAAATAATCTTGTAACCATATATGCATACTCAAAATCTTGCATGGAAGGTCAATGGTAAAGAACATTAGCATTTAATTACTGTCAGTTTTTTGAACAGTAGCATTTAATTACCGTCAGTTTTTCTTCTTGTCAAATTCTTTTACCCTACGTTTATTTTTTCCTGGTGGTTTTTTTTTATTATTATTATTATTATTATTATTAATGTTACCTTCCATAATTTTCTCATTTATAAACCACCACCATCTCCATTTTCCCATTAAACCCTAACCCTCGTCACATATTTTTTCTTGCCAAAAAACAAAAAAAAAATGCCAAAGAAACTCCAAAAGTCTCTCCAAGACTATATCTATAAGATCAAAAACCCTACCCAAAATATCCAATTATCTTCTGATTCTTTCTCAAATTCAAAGAACTGGATATTAAGAGGCTGCAAACACCCTAGAACACTATCCTTTGCCATAGCTGGTAACCAGAATAAGAGTCGTGATGAAGAAGACGAGGAGAAGGGTGGCGCGGCAACACTCTCTGATGTGGATCGCTTCCTTTTCGAGAATTTTAGGTCACTTTATATCAATGATGACGATGGGAATTTTCAAAAGGAAAGTGATCGTAGATCTAGAGGAGGTGACCAAGCTCCGAGCATGAACGAGATTTTAATTGATTCACCTAGGTATATTGATCCACCACTGGACCTGTGTGGCTCCCATCGATTCTTTGTGGAGCGGGGCTCATCATCCGGCTCACTTGTGGAAGAGGCACGGTCCAGCCTAACTGCCACCTCCGAGAACATGGGTTCAAGTTCAAGTTCAAGTTCAACCTCAGTCTCAACCACCAGTACCCTCAATGACGACTCTGCCACAGTTGCTTCAAATGATCCAAAGCAGGTTAGGCTACCAGATGACTGCATCGCAGTGCTAACCTACTCTCCGAGTCCCTACGATGATTTTCGGCGGTCCATGCAAGAAATGGTGGAAGAAAAATTGCAGAATAACGGTAAGGTTGATTGGGATTTCATGGAAGAGCTTTTGCTATGTTACTTGAACTTGAATGAGAAAACGTCCCACAAGTTCATACTCAGTGCTTTCGTGGACCTCATTGTTGGTTTGCGCAAGAATCCGGACAAAGTTCCTGTCAGATCACGCCATTCTCGAATTGCAAGATCAGGGGGGAGGAGGAAATTGGAAAATGTAACGTAAGATTTTGGTTATATCTGTCGGTTTAAGAAGGAATTATATATTGAAAGGGTGGTTAGAGAAATTGAGTCTTTAATCAGACTGTTCTTGGCCTTATTCACCTTAATTAGACCTCACATGCAACATATATTCTATAGCCATATATACTTTATTTATTTATGAATGAATATATATATATATATATATATATATATGACCAATTACAACTTGATTTGATTTTAAATTTGTGTTCTTCTAGTTTTTGGTGAGATTTGTGGATGTTTAAAATGGTATTGTCTGCTGCATGTTCCCCGCTTGAATCCTAGCGAGCTAGGAATTATATATGGAAATCAAGGAAGAAGGAATTAATTAGTTTATTATCCAACCCTATAATCATGCAATCACTTTTGTATGTGCACATGCATGCACATATAGGAACGACGAGATGCTGGCTCAATATGAGGAGTGCGCCTTGGCCAATTAATTAATTTCACATGCATGCCCTAAATCAGTGCTTTGAATTGGGAGGCTTGAATTGGTGATGGGTTTTCAGAGGGTCTCCGGTTTGGCCTTGATTAATCATTACTGGTATTTTGTTTTCTATGGAATCGCCTATTTAATGGCATGGATTTATCAAGAATAAATAAATAAAATTTTGTTTAAAACCTAATTCCACATCTGCCCGGAATCAGAGGGCTAATTTTTTTTTTTTTTAAGACAATGGAATTGATCCCAAAAGCTTCTGATGAATCACCACCACCATACAACAGTAAATAGCTGGACACCTTTATTGGCTCCAATAACTCAACGGGACCGGATTCTTTGGCAACATAATTACCGGGAAGCAACGGTGGAGGTTTGTTAAGTTTCTGGTCAAAACTCCACTGCAAAGCACATACACTCGTCTCTGATAAAGCTGGTTGGAAGGGTTTCTTGACTCCATACACGCAGCATTCCAGCCTAAAAAAAAATCTCAAAACTTCAAACTTTTCTGCCTGGATAATAATCAATTCGAATTTAGAAAGAAAAAAAAAACAGTTAATCTTTAATATTTGTATTATTTAATCCAACACAAACTGTGAAGGTCAAAGTCAAATAATATGGATATTAAAATTAAAAACCTAATAAATAAATATCATAAATATCACAGGTCAGATCAAGTAACAGGTCAGGATGTTTAAATCTGCTCAACCCGAGCAAACCTATATAGCACACTAAATAAGTGTATCCGTAGAAATTCCTCTTTATTTTTTTCTCACTCACCCGCACAGCCACAGCCTCTAAGATATAGTTCACTTTTTTTATCTCTCATTTTATCTTGTTTTTTTGTCCCCATTATCTTTGTCTATTTTATCTCGAGACGGTTATTAAAAGTAAACTTACATTCCACTGCACATCGGAAAGAATGAAACACTTGACAGTTTGATTGTAAATCACAAGGAATACCTAACCATCGAAATATAAACTTACAAAATTCAACCGTGCTCTGAATTGCTTGCCACAACGTTATTGTGGAATTAGGCAACTCTCTCCAAACTGCTTATGCTGCATCATATAAAGTGAAATAGAAATTCAACTCTCCTTGAACATATATCAGGCAAGAATTAAAGAATGAACTAAATCTCTATTGTTACACTACTCTAGTTTCATTGAGAGACCTCTAGAAATTTCCCACCTGTTAACTAGTCCTGCATGTAGGATATTAATACATCTATAACTGGCAACAAACCATAGCTGAGTGGGATTATTCCTTCTCCTTTCATGTTAATCACACTCCATACATGGAGTAGAATTAACGCATACACATTTGAAGTGATATTTAACCATTTGTAGTGCGTTTAGAGTGGAATTGACTAAGTGAAAGGAAAAAACACCGTCAGATGTTAAAAATGATAAGAAAAGGCAGTGCATTACGCATCTATACTTGCCATAAAAACAATAAAACCAAATCATATATTTACTAAAAGACTAATGGGCAATTAAATATGAAACCAAGCGGAGTCCCTTATTCTGAATGATTATGTAACGTGCTGAAAGAGTAGAATTACTTACTCTGATTGCCGAGTGTATCGTCATTTCCTTCAAGATAATGCTCGTACAAAGAGTGGTACTTTGCGGGAACAAAATCCTTGAATCTGTTAATAATTGACAAAAGGAGAGTTACATTCAGATATTTTTCAGAAATTAAAAAAACATGTGATTAGAAGAAAAGGAACATCTAGCAGCATTTGTAAATTGTTAGTCAGGCAGAATGGTGATAACAAAAAAGAAAGAAACAGAATATCAATAGCTCTCATCAAACCTTTCCAGTTAACAGAATTAGAAATCAGAACAATCTACTAAGCTGAGCAACATGCGTAAATGATGCAAAACAGGGTAGGAGTTTATTTATTTCCTATCAAAATCCTATGAACCAAGACACATTAAACTTTATTCCTGAAGAACATTTACTTGGTAACTTATTCAACCAATAAACTGTCAACAGCGGGCACATTTACATGGACTTGCTGGAGAAAAGACAATTTATGCATCAAATCCACAAAATGAAGTAAACTCGATAATGGGAAACTGACAGGTATAAGATCCATGTGTATGACAGACTCATGATATGATCTGTTCATTCTATTTGACCGTAAGAGAATCATTTCCCTGGATAAATACAGAAGTAAACAAAGATTATAAATTTTGGTTCCTTTCTGAATAACCTAAAATGCAAGCTACTGTTGGAACAAGTAAGTAGAATTTAGACCCTAGTGAAAACGGATGCTACAGCTACTTACTAGGTACATATTAGCACAGTCGCATTATAACATACATAGCACTGAGTCATAATACGACAAAGATTATACTAGAGAAGGTGCATGATATCAACCATGATCAGACATAACATCTCAGTGGCTAATATTTCCAGTGGTGGATAATTGAAGAGATAACTTTCCTGTCTTGTGATAAGGAATACAATGGATACCATAATTGATTGTCCAACTTAATTCCTTGCAAACTGAAGAAACTAAGACGTGCTTCTAATGAAAATTTTAGAATATAGGAAGGACTTAATTGTTGTTTTATATGTTGTCAAGGAAAATAAGAAGAATAAGAATAACAAGAACAAGAGATCTTAGAGGAGCCTAAGTTCAATATTATTTGACTGAAAGCGCTTGTAAATCTGAAATTCATGATAAGATATGTACAGGCAGGTATAAAAATAAATTTCTGATGGAAACACAAGAAGTTAATCAACCAAATTTTATCTGTAGCTTCATGCACAGTTCCATCTGCAAGCACAATGATCTAAATTGTCATGCAACTAGCAATATCTCAGAACTGCAGGGTTAATATAACAGGTGCAGCCACTTTGATATATGCAAGAAATTAGGAAAACGATAAAAATCCAATTGGGCTACAGGTACTAACAATTGACAAAGTTAGTTCTTCCCATGCAGTAACAATAGTCTTATAACAAGATCTGCACAGCATGAAATAGAAAGATATATCTCAAAACAATCAAGACATGCAGCCTAAGAGCATGCTGCCTTAGCTTAGCTGGTGAAGTCACTTGACATCACACCAAGCAACCTGGGATTTCATCCCACTCACATCCGAGAGGGGGGAGTTTACCCTCAAATTGAGTAGTCCAGCGCACAATAGGCCTCCAACAAAGTTTGTGTGTGTGTGTGTGTGTGTGTGTGTTTAGTGAGAGAGAGAGAGAAAGAGAGAGCTTTCAATTCAAAATTTAGATCTACAGGCATATGTAGAAACTCTTACAAATGGTATAGATTGTCAGTAAGATAGGGGCTGGCATTATTTAAAGCCATATTAATTATAGAATTCTAATTGTATGCTAATTATATAGTTGTATATATGGTTTCCATATTTAGCTAGGTTGGAGTTGGAAATAATTAGGGATGTATTATGTTATTTGGTTCTATATAATGGAAGGAACTCCTATTAAGAGGCATTCAGACAAAACTCATTGTTTCTATCATGGTATCAGAGCCTAAACATTCAAATTAGGGCTGTCTCATCCTATAGTTACTGTCAAAAGGGTTAGAATTGTTGAGTGTCTGCTAGGAGGGTGGTTTGGGATCATTCCATTGATCTTTTTGGCTGTCGGCAAATTTTGTAGCCCCTTTTAGTTGTCAGTGTAATCTTAGGTGTTATTGCTCGAATCTAATGTCAAAGTGGATTGGACTTTTCAGGTTGTCATTTACAAGGTTTGAACTTAATTCTATACAGTTGATTTGTTGTTGTTTTGGTGATTTGGGCTTGCTGAGTTGTTGTTTAACTACTAGACTTTGGACTTGTTATTTTTTGGTATCATGACCACTAGTGATTCATAGTCCTTGGGGGTGATATTCACGGGTAAGGATTATTCTGCCTGGGAGTTCCAATTTCATTTATTTGTTACGGGGAAAGATTTACAGGGCCACATAGTAGAAGTGATCCGACTCCTACTAGGGATTCAAAGTTGGCTTAGTGAAAGATCAAAGATGCTAGAATCATGACCTGGATGTTAGCCACTATTGGCATTCTGGTTGTTCTACATATGAGGACTACTTAGAATGTGGGAATATCTGAAAAAAGTCTATAGCCATAACAACATGGTTCGATGATTTCAATTGGAGTATGAAATTGCAAATTATACTCATGAAGATCTCTCCATACAGGAGCATTTTACTAGATTTCAGATCTTATAGGAAGAATTTGCTAATATAATTTATGCAAAGATACCTGATGGTTCTCTCGCTGCAATTGAGGTTCATGAACAGAGCAAAAGAGATCAGTTTTAAATAAAATTGCAACCGAGTTTGAGGTTGCTCCATCTAATTTGATGAATCGCGATCCCTTTTCTTCTTTAAATATGTGCTTTGGGGAGTTACTTTGTGAAGAGCAACGTCTTGCTATACAGGCTACCTTCCAGCAAGACAAATTACCCACTAAAGTCATTGATTATGCTACTCACGTGAAAGGGAAAGATAAAGACATGCAAAAAGTTTAATGTTATAGCTACAAGGAATATGGACATATTGCTACTCGTCGTGTGAAGAAATATTGTAATTATTGCAAGAAACCAAGACATATTATCAGAGACTACCCTACTCGTCCTCGTCCTCGGAATCATCAGGCTACAGTTAGTTCTTCATCTTCTACTACTAGTGATTCATCTATCCTTACTTCTGAGATGGTCAAGCAGATGATTATTTCTGTTTTTTCAACCTTGGACTTCAAGGTAAAAATTTCATATCATTAAAATATTGGCTTGTTGATTATGGTGCATCTAATCATATAATTAGTTTTGTTGACACTATTCACAATATTTGGTCATAATCAGGATCATTATAAATTACAATTGCTAATGGTAGTCAGTTACTTATTCATGATGTTAGAGATAACAATTCCTATGTTAAAGATGTATTTGTATCTCTTGAACTTTTCACTAGTTTTATATCAATAGGCCAGTTGGTTGATGATGATTATGATGTTTTGTTTTCTTGTTATGATTGTCTTGTGCAGGATTAAGGTGTCCGAGAAGATACTCGCGAAGGGGCCTAAAGTTGGGCGATTGTTTTTTCTGCATTTTTCCATTCCTCCAATTATTTTTATGGCTTGTACTACTGTAAATCATAAAAGTAAAATATGGCACAAACATTTGGGTCATCCTAAACCTGTTGTCTTATCTCATTTAATAAACTCTAGTTTGTTAGGCAATAAAGATCAATCTTCCTCCTATATTTTTTTTTATTGTTCCACATGCAAATTAGGTAAGAGTAAGTCTTTTTCCTTTCCTTCTCATAGTACTCGTGCTGAAAAACATTTTGATTTGATTCATAGTGATGCGTGGGGTATTTCTCCAATTATATCTCATGCGCATTATAAATATTTTGTTACATTCATCGACGATTACAACAAATATACCGGGATTTATTTTCTTCATTCTAAATGTGAGGTATTTTCTATCTTTCAACGATATGTTGCTTATGTTGAAACTCAATTTTCTTCGGGTATTAAAGTTTTAAAGGTTTGATTCGAGTGGGGAATATGTCTCGTGGAATTTCATGATTTTCTTAACCAAAAAGGCATTGTCTCTTAGCGTTATTGTCTCTATACACCTCAACAAAGTGGTGTTGTTAAACGTTAAAATTGCCATTTGCTAGATGTTGCTTGTTCATTATTGCTTGAATCTTTTGTAGCCTTGTCCATGGCAATCCATCTAATTAATAGATTACCCTCTAGTGTTTTGAAATTTAAGACTCCTAATTATCATCTTTATCAACAACATCCTCATTATCTTAACATGCATACCTTTAGACGAGTTTATTTTGTTCATTTGTCTTCTCATGAACGCAATAAAATGTTTGCTCAATTTCTTAGATGCGCTTTTATGGGTTATATTATTTTTCACAAAAGTTATGCTTGTTATGATCCATGCTCTTAAAGATTTTGTATATCTCATCGTATTGTTTTCTTTGAAAATCAATATTTCTTTCCCATTCATCTTGCATTTGCACCTGAGATACATGTTCTTCCATACCTTGATGACTTGCCTTCTACTCCTAAATTGTTTAAGCTTGGATTTGTGTATAGACAATGACACCCAACCTTGCCTCTTTTTGAGCCTGAGCCGTCATTTGAGCTTGTTTAGACAATGCCTTTTGTGACTGAGCCGAATTCCGACCCTAGTCCTTATTGTTCTACTACTCCTGATCGGTATGGATTTTCTCTTACATTCTTTCATGCTACTTTGTCATCCATTCCGATTCCTACATGTTATTTTGAGGCAGTTAAGCATGAATGTTGACGCGAGGCAATGGTAGACGAGCTTCACGCTCTTAAAAATAATTATATCTAGGATGTTGTTCCTTGCCCAGCAACTGTTTAAAGTTATTGATTGTAAATGGGTTTACTCGATCAGACTTCATTTTGATGGGACTTTGGATCGATATAAAGCGTGGTTGGTTGCTCTTGGTAACAAACAGGAATATAAGGTGGACTATGAGGAGATTTTTGCTCTGATCAGTAAGATGACTACAAAATGAATTGTTATTTCGATTGCTGCTACATAAGGTTGCCCGCTTCATCATATTGATGTCAAATACATCTTTCTCCATGGTCATCTTAAAGAGGAAGTTTACATGACACTACCTCCTAATCTGATCTTCAACTCTTCCTCGAATGTCTGTAAGTTGAAGCGCTCATTATATGGACTGAAACAAGCTCCTTAAACTTGGTTTGACAAATTTCACACCACCTTGCTTCAGTTTTCTTTTCAGCAAAGCATGTCTCTTGTTTCTTTGCAAGACCTCTACGGGTGTTGTTCTTCTCCTTGTCTATGTTGATGATATTATTATTATTGTGATGGATTCCGTCTTGATTACCCATTTCAAGCAGCATCTTCAGGCCTCGTTTCATATGAAGGATCTTGGTCTACTTGCGTACTTCTTGGGGTTAGAGGTTCACATCAATCCCTCTAGTATATTCCTGAATCAATATAATATATGCGGGATTTGATTACTTTGACATGTCTTTAGGATACCTCCTCTGTGAATACTCCTTTTGAGGTTAACGTGAAATATCATCGTGAGGAAGGCAACCTCATTGATCCTACCGTGTTTCGTCAACTAATTGGGACCTAAATTATTTAACAATCACACAACATGGTATCTCTTTAACGGTTTTGTAGGTTAGCCGGTTTATACAATCTCTACATGATCTACATTTAGTTGTTGTTCGTCGTATCATTTGATATCTCAGAGGCTCACCTAGTCATGGGTTGTTCTTTCCTGTCAATACTCCTTTTTCACCTTATTGTATGTAATGATGCTGATTGGGTTGAATGTCTCGATACTCGTCTCATATTTCTTGGCGACTCCTTGATCTCTTAGAAGAGTTAGAAGCAGGCACGCGTGTCCAAATTCTCTACAGAATCTGAATATCATGCCATGTTTGCTGCTTGTTCTGAAATTATTTGGCTATGTGGTCTACTAGTTGAGCTTGGCTTCTCTAAGCTCAACCCCATTGCTCTTTGAGGAGACAACACGAGTGTCATTCAAATTGTGACCAATCTTGTTATTCATGAGTCGTACAAAGCATATTGAAATGGACTGCCATTCTAGTCGGGAAGCTGTGGATACTCGGATTATCACTCTTCCGCATGTTTCCATTGATCTTCAGCTTCCTGACATATTTACCAAGGCTATAACCCGACAGCGCCATCAATTTCTGGTTGGCAAATTGATGCTTCTTGATTGACCAGCATCAATTTGAGGGGGGGTTTCAATAGATATGGGATGGCATTATTTAAAACCATGTTAATTATAGGATTCTAATTGTATGCTAATTATACAGTTGTATATGTGGTTTCCATATTTAGCTAGGTTAGAGCTAGAAATCAGCCTTGTAATTAGAGATGTATTATGCTATTTGGTTCTATGTAATGGAAGGAACTCTATTGAGAGGCATTTAGACAAAACTCATTGTTTTTGTCATAGATGGTGGTTTATACCTTTTAAGAAGAGGAAATCTCTCTGGTCCAGAAAATAATCTCACGATAGACTGTAAAACGTGGCCTATCTTCATTGCTTTGGACTTAAGTGCCTTCATAAACTCCACAAATTCTTTATATTCTGCGGCGTTAAGTTTCTCTTTAACCTGTAGGGAAAAAAAGTTGGTAAGCCATAACAAAAGGAGTTTGAAGACAATTTGTTAAAAGGAAAACGTAAATAAAAATAAAATGTTTGTCAGAAAGTTTGTTTTATATTTTTCCTATTTCTAAAATTTAAAAAAAAAAAAAAGATGCAGCAGAAATAGTCTGAAAACTCAAAAGCATGGTACAGGAGAACTCATTCTTATGGGGAAAATTCATCCCTGCAGAAAATTTTTGACATGTTTCAAAAATACAAGAAATTGTATTATATTCAATCACCACCACCTACCCTTCTATCCACCAGCTTTTTTTCTCTTTTTCTTTTACAAACTAATTGAAAATGAAATACACTCTTGAGGCACCTGAAATACCCATCTTTCCTTTCCACCAAAATAATAATTAAGGCTTAGCTTAGAAAAGATGGCTGTAACTTTAAAAAGTGAAAAAAAAATAACTAAAAGAAAAAAGCTTAAATAATTAAAGCTTAGCTTAGAAAAGATGGCTATAACTTAAAAAAGTTAAACAGAATTACTAAAAGAAAAAAGCTTAAACATATCAACGCTAAAGGTAATAGCAGGAGCACAGAGCTTTTCTGAGGCCAAGAGAATATGAGCAACATATAAATCTGGAGTAAAGAAAGCAGAGTTATCACTTGGTTAAACATGATCCACTGGAATAACATGATAGAACAGGAATAAAAATCCAAGCACAGCTTAAGATGTTATGATCCACGCTTCTTTTCTTTTCTTTTCTTTTTCTTTTTTTTTTTTTTTTTGCCTGTTCCATGGGAGGTTATAATCCTTATAGTACATTAAACACCTAAACAGTGAGTCCAGCAGGACTCGATCCATGGAAAGCCCAATGAGTGGGCAAGGTACACACCATCCAGCTACAAGCCTGTGGTGTGTGTTCTATCTTTGGCAGCTTTTATTTCAGTTAGAAACTGAGCAGGTATTAGTCACCATTCCAGGGAGTACTTGAAAAGGAAAAATGCCAAATTCAGGCTTAGTTAGGTTTCATGGTTGAAATCATTTCACCTGAATGAGAAACGCTGATCCTCTTGTTTGCTCATCATCGCGAGGCACAGAAGTAGACTGAACATCTTTGTTTTTTTGAGTGAGAATCTCAGCATCCTTATGTGTGATTGCATGATCTTTAATTGGCAATGTTGAGCTAACTTGAGCATTTTGCCTGCCTTTATTTGCAGAAATCAGTGGATTCTCTAGTTTTACCAAACTAGAAAGGGAAAGGGGGGCAATTGATTGTGACCTTTCAGCACTGGATGCATGCTCATGGGTATTTCCAATCTGACCAGTTGAATACTCTGCATGAAAAACTTTTCGCTTCTTTGCAGAACATGGCACCAGCTCCTTTCTGCTTTGACTTTCATCCATTAAAGATTTACTAGTCAAATCAATCATCTCAGCATTTTGATGTTGTATATTTATCCTCCCAGGAATTAACAATTTTTTCTCATTATAGATTTCACTGCGCGAATGATTTAATTTGAAATCCTGACTTTCCTTGAAGGGAGAGAGAGAAGAGCGATTGGCAGGAAAAATGTTCTCTGATAGGCTTGAATCCTTGCCTCTTTTAGCTTCAAGTAAAGAAGATAATGATTTTGAAGAGCAACCCTGATC
>Ga0307514_10004828_pt1 | contig 12266 bp, 15 predicted proteins | sample 16_EM_MG_FD_203088 | JGI IMG/M metagenome (GOLD analysis project Ga0307514, IMG submission 203088) | Populus trichocarpa ectomycorrhiza microbial communities from riparian zone in the Pacific Northwest, United States - 16_EM | ecosystem: Host-associated > Plants > Roots > Unclassified | place...
TAATGTCCTCCACGACGCGAATTATTTCACGCCGTTTGACCCGTATTTTGACTGTTTTGTATGTTTCCACCCAGGATTCGGACACCCCGGGAGTGCGGCCGAGTGGGAGGACACGCTGCCGAAGTTGTTGGAGACGAAGGTCCCCGTGCTGTGTACGGGGTATACGGAGATGGATCTAAGTAGGGATGTGGACTGGGTTAAGAGGAAGTGTAAGGGGGAGTTTGATGTACTGTTGGAGCCACAGGAGAATGGGTTTAAGAGTTTGAGGTGGGATATGAATGAGTATGTATCCCTTTGCCGTGGGCCGGGGAGTGGCGAGGGTGGACTTGGCTAACGGGACTTTGTAGTGATGACCCGACGGATTTGAGTCAGGGCAATTGGGGACTATGGGCGTTTAGAGGGAAGAGGTATGAGGCTGTACCGAAGGAGGGGATCTTCACAGCGTAGAGGGGCTGTATGTGTTTAGGAACAAAACGGGGAATTTAAAAAAACAAAGATAAATGGGGTATTGGATGGGATGTAGAATATTACGGATGGATGGGGAAATCTCAAAACGAAACAATTGAGCTGTATATACTGATTGGAATTTTAAAAGCATGGTTAATATTACAGGACGGTTTAGAAAATTCAGTGTAATGTCTGTCATTCGTGGATGGTGAACTCACAACGCGTGCCCAACCATAATGTGTGTTTTTTTTTTTCCCTTGTAAATTGGATATTTCCTGGCGTAAGCTTGCCCCGTATAGATCTCGCCGCATAGCAGCCAGCAACAGCCTGTGCCCTTTCCTAACCCAGCCAAGGTCATAAAAAAAATATAAAAAGAAAAATGTGATTCATGACGTACACAATAACTCCGAGCAAGGACAAACAGTAAGAAACTCAAGGCGGGGGGCAATATGCAGTGCAGTGGACGTTGCTTTATGGTGTGGCGGGCTCTGATGCTAGACTCTTGCCTGGTATAGATTTTTGACGCTATATCCCGAGTAAGCTGCTAGGGGGCGAAGTAAAGCGTTTCATGAATATCGTATGTATCTTCGTTCGAACCATCCATCTCTTTATGTATCGACGAAATTCCTCAACTTCGTGATCTATCCGGCCCCCCAAAAAACCAATTAGCACATTGGCCAGATACCGGCCCCCAAAAAATCCATCTGGCCACTTCACTCACCTCATTCAACAAATCCTGCAACTCCTCGTCGCCCTTCTTCGCCCCCAAGCTCGGAATCAATGTCTTTGCCTCCTCGGCACTATCACAGCAGAGACTTCCTAGCTGGGCTTTCTCGAAAGGATCCAGGTCGGGTTGGGAGTTGAGTAGCCGGTCGACAGCCTCGACGGACTCGCGATTCTTGAAGCGCGAGAAGATTTCAAGGTATTCTTGAGTTTTGTTGACGACGGCACCACGCTCGGTACTGTGGGGGAGGAAGGGGGGGAGGAAGGGTTGGTCAACTGAATTTTTCAACTTTTATCTCCCTGATTATGATTTGTCCTTCCTTCCTTCTCGACACCTTCCACCCCCCCCAAACTATCCCCACACATCGCAGAGCAGAGTAGAGCAGAGGGAGTACTTACTCCTTCTTCGGCAACTCATACTTCCCCTGCTCCAGTCTATGCTTAAATACCATACTCAGCAACTCCCTCGCCTCACTAACCGTGATTGCCGACGAATGCTGGAACTCGCCGAGCTTTAGCTCCGCGCCAGCTTCTTCGTCGATGGTGCGCTTTTCGCGCGAGCGGGAGGAGATTTTGGGGGTTATTTTGCTGCCGTTGGTAGGGCTCGCGGATGCCATGGTTGTGTGTGGGGGGGGTGGCGAGGGAAGGTTTGAAGGTTGGGCACGTTGAGGTGAAACAATACATGTAGAGGACACGCTAAGGTGGTTTGGGCTTGGCGCACGGTTGGTATTATTACCCTGAATGTAAAGTCTGTATTACAATGGAATGATAAACCAACACACACTTCTGATGCAGGTACCTAGCCCCAGCTTCACCATAGTAAGACCAAGGTCGATGGTATGTCAACCTCCCACACAATTAATACAGCCCCTCATCAACCCCATGCTCAAAACACAAACGCCACTTATTCTGCACATAGAATCAGAAGAAAAGGGAAAGGGAAAAAAAGGGCAAAATGAATCAAATTCATGGTCCTTTATAATCGGGGACGTGTCTTTATCTTCCCCCTGCGGTCCTCCGTCTTGCGCCCAGGCTTGCCCTGCCCCCATTAGTGAGTGGTAGACTCGTGCGTGTTTTAGTGGCCCTTTCTTTCTCCTCTTCTCCCTCCTTCTCCTTCTCCTTCTCACGCTCTCTACCATTGTTTGTGTGTACTGCCTCTCTCGGCTTCCATCGAGCACCTCCTGAGGCGGGTTTCGCAGTTTTCTGCTTTGCGTTGACATGGGCCACTTCCTCTTCCTCTTCTTCATCCCCTTCATCTTGTTCCTCTGCTTTATATTCTTCTTCAGAATCAGAAGCCTCCTCCTCTTCATCCTGACTGTCATCACTACTTCCCTCATCTTCACTCGATTCAGATTCCTCGATCTCAACCACGACTTTCCTTCCTTTTGCTTTCATGACTGGGGGTACTATCACGGGCTTTGCCATGGCAGGGGGTACTACCGAGGACTTTATGCTAGAATTACTGCTCTTTGCCGGGATAAACGCTGGTGAGGAAGATTTATCAACTCTCTTATTCGGTTCCACCGCAGGCTTCTCTATTCGCTTTCTCTTTGCTGGGTTTGCTTGACCATTCGTTCCCAAAGCTGCTTTTAGAGGAATAACACGGCCCGGGGCCTTCCCTGCCGGAGAGCCTCCATCCACCACATCCCCAAGTAATCCCCTCAGCCTCTCCATTTCCCCCTCGAGCTTATCCATTCTTTTCCTCCATCCCTCACTGAGATCTCCTTCTCCGCCCATTGGTGCATTATTACTACCACTAACATCAATATCATCGACTCCATACCTAGACCCAACTCTTCTTAGCTCCCTGACGATCCCATCTTGTTCTTCTTTCAGGTACACCAGGAGTGACATGATCTTCTCCAGGCTCACCGCAATTTCGTCCGGTTCTGGGTGGAGCTGACGCAATATTTCCTCCGACTCTGCAACTGGTAAGGACGGGATACAGGAGCCGTGTGAGTAGAATAGGACTTGGGTGCGGGATATCGTGTACTTATTAAGTAACGACAAAGGCACCCCCGCGGCAATGGAGATGTACATCTTCCCTAGGGTATGACTGCATTTTAAACAGTTAACCGGCTTGTATAAACTGTTTTAGGCAGTCAGAAAAAAAAAAACCCGCTCTCTGCAGACTCCAGTGGTACTTACCAGTACTGATCGAATGCCCCTTGTGCCGAATCCGTCACTTGAACCTCTCCCAGCTTAATACTGACCATCGCTTCCATAACAATTGCACCGGCATGCCGAACTGCGCATGTGAAAGCCGAGGAATCCCCCACGATTCGCTCACAAGAGCCACACGATACTGTCATTGCAGGGAGCTGGGGATACGCTGCGGCTGGGTCGCCACCATTCTGAAGGCGAGGGTCATCCTGTGCAAAGGTGTCCGGGAGATGGAAGAAGGGTTCTGGAGGACCGTCGGTCATGATACTTCTCCGCTAAACATGGGAATACGCGACAACGCGCCCACAAGGGTCATTTGTCATGTGGTGTGGGAAATCGAAGCTTGGCAAAGCTTGTTTGCGCTCAGCTCAATTCGCCAATCTCGATTCAGATATGTTCCCGAGAACCCCTCCATGTTGACACCATGGATGCACATTTTGTTCTCAATCTCACATTCGGTCCCAAGATCAGAAAGAGAGAATGGAACTTTCGACTGTCACAAGATGATAGCTGAGAGTGTTATTTCCATACCTAAGCCTCTCCACATTTTACTAACCTCTCACAACCGAAGAGATGGGTCAGGTCGTATTGTTTCTATTATGAAACAGTTGTCAATTCAACAGCTGCAAAGAACCACCCTCCGGGACGACAGACCGAAAGACAAACCCGAAGGAGTTGATACGGTTTATTCATGAAAGGGGGATGCGGACTGTGATTGCGATTACGCCCGCTGGTGTACTGTGGGATATCCTCAAGAACCCAGTTGAGGCTAAGCAGTCAGATATACAGTATGTACGCTGCCTCCAACCCATACGTTTAGTTATTGATTCTGGACTATCACTTCCCAATCCACTAACCAACTACTAGAACCCCAATAGATGGTTCTCATCATGATCGTCAAGTCCGGTTTTTGTGGCCAAAGTTTCAGGAGCGCTGCCTGCCCAAGGTGGAAGCCTTGCGGGAGAAATACCCCGAATTGGATATTGAAGTCGATGGTGGGCTTAGTCTAGACACAATCGATGTTGCTGTGTGACGGGGACCATAGTGTTTGGTGCACAGATGCTATTGTGAAGTTGAGAGGGGCAGTGGAGAAGTGGATCTGGAAGTAGAAAGGTGAACCAGATGACTGACGAAAATGAGATGGTATGGGCAGGGACTGGTCAGCGTGGAGGAAGAGAGGCCACCTGGGGCAACCTGGAAGCTGCAGTCCATCGCCATAGTCTAGATAGGCTGAATGCGGTTAATGATTACTTAAAAAAAAGAAATGAGATGGTATGTATATATTGATATCATGATTGGTGGGGATAGAAGGAGTTGCCATGCAAATACAGTACTTGGTTATTATAAATATACCTCATAACACAAGGTAGAAAATGCTAGTGTTACTTTGACATTGGTAATTATCCTACCTTCTTTCCGTGGACAATATCTTTAGCCCGCTCCCCTTATTCATTAACAATGATACTACTTTACAGCATATGTACCCTCCCTTTATAAGCACCAATCCCATCAGCTCTCAATGGTAAACCACTTTCTGCCCTCCCCTCTTAGGTTCCCAGCATATCCAGCAGCGTATTTTAACCGAGAGATTTTCTCAAGGTATGCTAGGCGGGGAGGGAGGAGAGGATGTATTCTGTGTAGGCGGAGGTAGTGGTGATGCGCCAGTGGAGGTAGATGTGGTGGATGGAGAGTGAGGTGATGTGCAGGGCGCTGAGGCTGTTTGGCGGCTTTCTGTAGGGGGGTGAAGATGAGATTGTGGGGACTCTCAGACCTGGCCTTGCAGGTCGCGTGTGCCAAGCCAGACCCTGAAGCTCCTATATATCAGTCAACCCTGACATCTAACCCTGACATCTACCAACCACTTCTCCAATGCCCCACCCCATCTTCACCCCCACCGAAATCACCCTCTTAACTTCCACAAACTATACTCTCTGCTCCAAAGACTACGCCCATCTCTCCACGCCAGATGATCAGTTCACCCTTCTATCATGGGAAATGGTAAAGGAGATTATCCAGGAGAATCGACTTGAAGAGTTAAAACGAGTACCAAGCGACTTGCGGAGGTATATCTTATGGTGTGAGACTATCCGGAGGGACTACGACGGGGGTGTGATGGGATATATCCTACGAGAGCGATTGGGATGGGATAATCTTGGGGAAGGGGAGGTGGAGAAGATGAGGAGGAGTGTAGTTCCTAGTGGGAAGGGGGGACTGTTTGAGGTTGAAGGTGAGGAGCAAATTAATGTGGGATATTGGAGCTGTGGTTGATTGGTGCTGATGGCGAGTGCGGATTTGGGTTGTGGTTGGGAAGATGATGTCAAGATTTTGACAAACGACTGGCCATATGGATTGACACCGGAGATCGTCCATCTCGTGGTTTGGACGAAAACACCAATTCCTATCGCGGAGGATGGAGATCTTACTCTGGACTCGAGGAGGAGGATTGGTGAGTTTGTGGATATGGTGTTTTCTAGTGCTGTTGGGAAGGAAAATGTTATTTGGTTCAAGAATTGGAGAAGCTTGCAGAGCGTGCCGAGTGTGGAGCATGTGCATGTGTTGGTGAGAGGGGCGGCAGAGGAGGTGGTAAGAGAGTGGGTGGAGGGGCCGTGGGGAGCGAAGGTGAGAAATTAAAAATTAATGCGGTGGAAGGCTGCGGCCGGGAAAGCCTAGACGGCATAGAGCGTATGAATTGGTGTCTATATAGCATTCGCAAGCATTTCTCTGTTCATAAGTACCACTGAGGAATACAGCGATACCCACGAACTTTAGTAGAGCCTAGCCGGCTCATCACCTGTTCTCGTACCCGCGACTCTAGCCTGATCTCTCATCGCCCTCTCTTCGGGCATCTTTGTGGGCTACACAATAGGTAAAGGAGGTCAAGAGAAAGGTTTGAAACTGAGGACTTCCGGCCATGGCAGGGAAAGTAGTAAGAGCCAGTCACCTCTCCACAATTGAATTGGTAGTGCAAACCAGGCTCGCTTCCATCCAAACCCACAAACCTAGGCCTCGGTTTAAGTAGCTAGGTCACCAACTATCAGCAGTTCATAGTTCAACTTCCCGAAACTGCCAGTGGAGAGGGCTGCAGAAACCTACAAACTGGGCTGTAGGAGGAATGGGGCCTGAGCATGAAATACAGTCATGTATGGAAGTTTTCAAGCTCTTGACACATTGATACGGTACCTGGTACTCCGTACATCAGCCCCTGTCAGTTGACACCCATGCAATGCCATCCCAGCACCGTTTCAAACAACCGCCAAGCCTCACCCCTGCCCGTACCACTCAAATCTTCCTCCCCAAAAAACCTCCAGGAAAGCAGACGTTGCAACGGTCCCAAATTTTTGCTGGCAAAATGAGCTCCGTTTTTCTTTGCATTATCAAGTCACCTGCCTTGCCCCAGTTTCCCCTTCCACACATGCCAGTGGCCTAGGGAGGTGTTTTTCTTTTCTGTTGCTACGTAGCTCTAGGTGGTGCCTTCGGTTGATAGTTGCGAGGCCGGTCGGGCGTATAAATACCCCCCTTCCTGCCCTCATTCCTCCATTCGTTTTCTTGTGGAGCACTATCCGTTAGAGCGTCGAACGTCGCAACTGGTACGTACTTTTCTTAAACACCACACCACTTCATCACAACGCGCATCATCATCACGCACTTTTCTTTTTCTTCTTTTTTTTTTTCGGATGAGAGGCGAATTTAATACAAACGCGTTACCCTGACTATTTGTTAATACCTTGATACACAAAAAGCTAACGTACTTGCTCTCCAGATCAGCTACCTTTTACGAATCACTTCTTCTTAATTAATTAAACTCGAATAAGCTATGTCTGGACGTAAGCATTTACCCACCCCTTCTTTCCCATTCCCAAGCTCTAGCTTGGTGGTTGTTCCACCCTCCACCCCCATCCATTCACCCACACTGGCAAAACAGCTACTAACCCCTCCCCTCCTACACAGGTGGAAAGGGCGGTAAGGGACTTGGGAAAGGCGGCGCCAAACGCCACCGCAAAATCCTCCGCGACAACATCCAAGGCATCACCAAACCCGCCATCCGCCGTCTCGCCCGCCGTGGCGGTGTCAAGCGTATCTCCGCCATGATCTACGAAGAGACCCGCGGTGTCCTCAAGACCTTCCTCGAGGGTGTCATCAGAGATGCAGTTACCTATACTGAGCACGCAAAGCGCAAGACTGTTACTTCCTTGGATGTCGTCTATGCCCTCAAGAGACAGGGAAGGACTTTGTACGGTTTCGGTGGTTAAAATGGGTTGTCTGGAGGTGGTGTGGATGACGGATATGTGGGGGAGGTGTTGGTTTGTTTTGTGTTAGGTTCATTGTATCACTACTATCTGTTTGCTACTACGACAACGAAATCCCGGGGAGTCTGGATAAGGCATGAAAGCGCTTTGTAGACTCGGGCAATATGACATAATCTCATTATACTTTTCTTGAAGAAAAGGCTTCCTGCTTGCTTCATCTGAGCTCTATTGGTATATGTTTATTAAGTGTCTTTGCATTTCAGCGTCTGAGCTGTCATTAGTGTTGGGTGATGATCGCATGTCCAGAAAATTACCACTCAAGTCGAATAAATCCTAGCTGTAATCCCAATAACATCTCTTCTGTCAACCAGACTACTCTTCTGCATGGCCTTAGGGTATCTCGAATTTGACAGACTCCTTGTATGCAACGAGGGTGCTATAAAGGTGAAGGGTTGGATACGCTTGTTAGTACCCCTATTTTAACCTCATCTTTGCGTGGCATCCCATTTCCCAATATCCTCCTCCATCTTCACAAGCTTCCACTTGCCCTTCAAGTCCTCATCACTCAACCCCTCCCTCTCCGTTGCAATAGCAACATAGCAAGCCCCATCCTCACCCTCATCCCCTTCATCCACGCCCTCAAACACTTCCACCTCCAAATACCACTCTGGTCGCTCCACTCCACCCAGATATAGCTTTGCCTCAGTATACCTTTTACACGCTGACTGTTCCAGATCAAACAGCTTTACATTCCTGAATTCAATCTGTGTCAGGTCAGTAACGAGCCCAGTGCCAGTTGCTTTAACGTATGATTCTTTGAGCGCCCAGTGTATGTAAAATAGGCGTACGCGCAGGGGCAATGTAGGCTGTGCGTTGATAGCTGCAATCTCCCGCGGGGTAAAAACCCCCGAAGAGGGAGAGGTGAATGAGTCGAGGAACTCTTGGGAAGAGTGTGACCGTTGTGGGGGGGTGGTAGTAACTGCGTCCACGCCGATTCGCCGCGGTTTAGAGGCAGTTGGGTTATTTGGTGCAGGAAGAAGTGCAGCAAGCACTACCAGCCCAGAGTGGTGCGAAACATTATAATCAATAATTCTGGGCTCGGTGGTGCCTTCCAGAGGTACATATCCTGGACGGCCGCTCTCCGGGTCCTTCCAGAGAGTCACTGATTGGAGAGTGATATTTGGATCGAGATCTTGGTGGGCTTGGCAGAGGAGCATTCGCTGTAGGAGTTGGGAGCCTAATGCGAGCTTTTTGTCGGAGAGGTGGTAGAACTGCGTTACCGGCCCTCTGGCGGGATGTGGGAGGAGTTGTAGCGGGAGCCTAGAGGGAATGGAGGAGCTGAGGAGAGCATAGCGGAGGAGAGTCGGGGAAGGACAAGGTGTAGCGGCTGCCATCTTGATGAGGATGACAGGTGAAGCCGAGGCTAATTAGTATTCCAAGCGTAGTATCGCATGATTCAATGCTATATATAACAATACTTTGTGGGTGTTTGTAGTTGAGGTAGCACTTATGGTTTCAAATCACATGATACTTATGGACTTGTCCTGATTATATAACGATAGCTTGCTGACACCCTAGTTTCATCAAAACACTAAATGTCTATGTTCTACATACCCTAATTAACGATGATCAACGCCTTCATTACCAGCTTCCCTGGGCTTCCCTCTCTCTCTATCTCGCTGCCCCCAACAGCTTCCATCCTATCCCTCCACAACCACATCGCTGATTGCCTCTTCCTCCCAAACACCCTCTCCCTCCGGCTCACCACCACCTCTGGTAAGGAGCTACCCTCTGATTCCACCCATCCAATCTCTGCTCTCCTCAATGGTTCCACCATCCTTCCACTCTCCCTCCTCCCCACCCTCCCCGGAGGAAAGGGAGGTTTCGGATCCCAGCTCCGCGCTGCTGGAGGCCGCATGTCCTCCCGCAAGAAGCGAGGCCAAGAAGAAAACAGCGATTCCTGCCGCAACCTTGACGGCCGCCGAATTCGTACCGTGAAAGAAGCAAAAGCACTCGCTGCGTACTTGGAGATTAAACCCGAGATGGATCGGAAAGAGCGCGAGAAGCGGAAGGAGAGGTGGAGGAAGGTTGTTGAGCAGGCTGATAAGAGGGAAGCGGAGGAGAGAGGGGACATAGTTATGGGGGGAACGAGATTTGAGGATACTGAGTGGTTGGAGAAGACGGAAGAGGAAAAGGAGAAATTGAGGGAGGCTGTGGTGAGAGCGATGAAAGAGGGGGCTTATGAGGATGAAGAGGAGAAGAGGGATAATAGTCCAGGGAGCAGTGGGGTTAGTTCAGGGGCGGATGAGGAGGTGGTGGAGGTGCCCAAGAAGTCGAAACTTGCAGTGCCAAAGCCAGCATCTCTACCTACTGCCAGTACGGCCAAGGCTCGAAAGTTCACGGGGTTCGATGACGATGACGAGTTCATGAGTGCTGATAGCGAGGAAGACGATGAGGAAATGGAGGATATTGCCGAGGAAGAGGAAGAGGAAGAGGCAGCAGACTCAAAAGGAAAAGGGAAGGGTAAAGCGAGAGCCACGTAAAGGCAGCACTCGCTCATGAGATTGTACGATATTGAGGTGCTCATAAATGACCCAGGGAATCAAAGTATTGATTCCCAGGTATTATATGGAGCAATGGATCATGGGCATGCCTTTTAGTTCTTTGATTTTTTCGGCACTTGGCTATACGGATATGATGTAAATGCCTGGCTGTTTTGTTTCCCCCACTTAGTTGCTCATGCTGTTAATGTCAGATCCTTTCATTCTGCCTATACCATCTATGCTCAACTTGCTTAGTATTAACTACCAGATGGCTTTTTTTTAATCAATATACTCTAAGGGTTTGTAAATAAATATATAATACATATATATATTGACCTCTTTGATTTTGTAGCCACGTTATCCTGCTGGTTACTCAATGGCAGCAGGAGATACGCCCTCCGCCCCTCACCAGCCAGCAACCAGCAGAGAACTTGTACCAGTTCGCTGAACCTTTTGTGTAGGTCCTTGTGATCACCTCTATATACATAGCTTCTAGAATTCCTACGATCTTTTTTGCTGTTGAGATGATTACGTTTTTGGTGCAACTAGTCTGCCCCCTTGCTAGCTGAGGTTATCAGTAGAAGGTACCGCATCCACTGGTTAACTGATCTCGTGCCCAGACGCTTTTTAGTGTAGGTAGATAAGAGTCTGGGCACGAGATCACTGGTTAACTAGATACCAGTCCATGTCGCTTTTTAAGACATATGTACGAGTTAAGTAACTCAGAGAAGGTGCACGAGAAGGTGATAGGTACCTATCTGTGCGCAAAACAGGTGGATGGCAACACGCTCACTGAGTAACAACGATCCATGTAATTAATTGCTGTAGGTACCAGTACCTACTCTAGTCTACACACACTGGCAGTGTACCTACCGGTAATATGTTCTCGTTCCCAGACCTCTTATTTCATACATATTCGGCTAAAGACGGTAATAATGTCATCTCCAGCAAAACTAAGTCGACTAGGACCATACAGCACTCAAACTCTTTGTTGTTAGAATCCTGTTTTAGCGCGGCCCAACTAGTCTACAACTCACGTAGCCTTTCCGCTGTGCGGTACCTACTTTTGTTCGGATCTGGCTAGGATCAGGGGCCCGAACCAGCTCCCAACCCCCACGATACTCCGCCCATCCCGTTCTATAAACGACGCCTTCCCCATACTCAAGATCCTCAGAAATTTACCTCATAATCTCAGTTGCTGTCAACCCCCAAAAGGATGCCACTCCTAGAGCTGCTGCAAGGTTCTGATGAAGAGATGGAACAAGACCAAGAAGCGGAGAAGGATGGACAAGCAGAGTGGATAGATGACAATTCCAGCGAAGCTACGGCGGCACGGCAATACAGAAAGATACCGTTAGTTAATTGGCGAAAGGAAGAGAGCATAAGTCTGCTCAAGGAAGTTTGGGGCAGGCATTGGCCCAAAAAGCTGGGTAGAATTGGCCCAAAACAACAGGGGGCATCGTTTATTAGCCATTTAGCTGAGTTTGCTAAAGTGGAGAGGGATATGAATAATGTTATACCTGTATTGAAGAGGGTGGTAGAGCAGAGGTTGGAGAAACATGCTCACAGTCGATTGTTGAGTTATCCACATTTAATGACAAGAGATATCTGCCAGGCGAGGAAGCAGTATGACCAACAGGCTGCGGAGGTGAAGGCTCAACAGGCTGAGAAAGAGAGGATACAACAGGCTGAGAAAGAGAGGATACAACAGGCTGAGAAAGAGAGGATACAACAGACTGAGAAAGAGAATAACCAACGGGCTGAGGAGGAGAGGGCTCAACCGGCTGCGCAAGAGAAGAGTCAACAGGCAGAAAAATCAGGAAGGTTGGAGGTGCTGTTTCAGCAGATGGACGCCTATAATCAGCAGATGAAAGAAGCGGCAGCTGCACTCCAGGGCACGGTAACCTTGTTTCAGGGAGCTGCGAGTAGTTGGGCATCAATGAAAGATTTGTTCAAGGACATACTCACAGAGAAAGAGAAGGATGAGCTAGAGGCAGAAGCAAGTGCTGAGATTGGTAATGGGAATGCTCTGCAAGCTGGCGGTGTGCAGGTTATGGAGGTGGATGCTGTGGAGGTCAATGCGCATGAACCTGTAGAGGGGGGGAATGCCGTTATACATTGCAATAGTAGTAGGGGCAGTGGC
>Ga0307514_10004829_pt1 | contig 12266 bp, 8 predicted proteins | sample 16_EM_MG_FD_203088 | JGI IMG/M metagenome (GOLD analysis project Ga0307514, IMG submission 203088) | Populus trichocarpa ectomycorrhiza microbial communities from riparian zone in the Pacific Northwest, United States - 16_EM | ecosystem: Host-associated > Plants > Roots > Unclassified | place...
ATTGGAAAGACCCGAATGACTGGAGGCACACCACAGGGGAGCCCCCTATCACCCGCGCTCTTCACTATCTACATGTCTAGCGTGGTATGGGAAGCGGAAAGAAAGATAAAAGAGAGACATAGGACACTAAGACACCCGGCCAGAGAGAGATACTGGCCATTATCTTTCATCGACGATGTGAACGGAGTGTGCGTTGGTAGCGAGCGAGAAGTGGACAAGGCACTACAAAGCGCAGGGGAAGAAGCTGGAATTAAGTGGGATAAGGAGAAGAACTGGAGAGGAAAAGCAGGGAAACACCTGGGAGTGATAATGGGAGACAAGCGCAAACACCAAAAATACAGGGCGCAAAAGGCAAGAGCAGCGTGGGAAATGGTGAAGAGATTAGGAAGGCTATCAGCAACGGGGAAACGAAAGGTAGTGACACAGCAAATCCTGCCTATCCTCACATACGGATGTGAACTCTACCCGGAAGCAAGCGAGCAACAGCGGAGACTAGCAACGGAATGCCAACGCTGGGTAGTAGGAGCATATCAGGGTAGCAACAACGAGAAAGTCGAGCTCTTGACTGGCATAAGCGAATTGGGCAGACTGATGACATGCAAACGGATACGGTGGGCGGCGTCAGTATACGGAAGGCACCTGCCAGAACTAAGGGAAATCGCCGAACCGATTCTGAGAGAGTGGATAGAAGAAGATGCAGAATTGAGATGGATGAAGGGGGTGAAGGGAGGTGAGCGAAGAATAAGAGTGGAAGAGCTAGACGCAGAGAGAGTGGAAGAGTGGACAGACGGAAGCAGAATGGAGGGGCGAACAGCGGCAGCAACAAGGACGACGGCGGAATATCTAGGTACGATGGCCACGGTTACGGATGCCGAAGAACTGGGAGTAGCCCTAGCGTGGGAAGAGAGAGACGTGGTTGCACTAGACAGCAAGGGGGCGATACAGAGGATTCAGGGACTTGTACACCAGCAACCACGCTCCTGGATAGAGGAACGACTGGTGAGACAGATGGCAGAAAGACCGAGGACACTAATGTGGGTCAAGGGTCACAGTGGAATAGAGGGAAACGAAGTGGCGGATACGAGGGCGAAGAGGGAGGTAGAATGGGGCCAGCGGATGAACATGCCTGATATAGTAACACCGGCAGGCATCCGACAAGCCTTCAAACTACATAGCAAAGCACCGGAACATCTCAAGTGGTCGCGATGGGCAGTACGGGGACTGACATACATGGTGACAGACAAGGGTCCACAGGCAGACTGGCTGAAAACGATAGGAAAAGTGGATACCGCCAGCTGCATATGCGACGGATGGACACCCCAAAACGCAGCACACCTGTATACATGCCCATGGGTGGGAGACGGGAGAGGAAGGAAGAGGGAAGAGATATGGAAGGATGAGAGATGGTGCGAGGAGGTGGCACGGTTCGTGATGTGAGGGAATGTATGTAATTAAATTAGCAAGGGCAGGGACTGGCCCAAAGATATTAAGGCAGCTGGAAACAGTGCGCCGCAGTCCATCGTCATAGTCTAGATAGGCTAAATACGATTAATGACTCCCAAAAAAAATAAAAATAAAAATAATACATGTGCACAGAAGAAATAACACAGAAGAAATGAATTACATACAACGGGATTGACGAAATAATATACAACCAAGTGCAGTAAGCATCACTACCGCCCAACAGAAACTTGAAGCTTACAAGTAGAGATAGCAGAAGGGCCCATTCACTGTACTCATCAACTCCCTCAGCTTAACATCTGTCGGCGCAATGACACCCAGGTTAAGGGTATCATCAAGGGTACCATTACGACTTGGGGGCGTATTGTTGATGGTGATTGTGGCAGCAATAGTTTCAACCCTGCTGCTCAGATCCAAACTCTGCCAGATCCACCAAACACGGTCAATCATCGCATGGTGAACCCAGAATGCTGGATCACCTGGGGAGGCAAAGAGATCTCCACCTGGGTCACCAGCGATGGTAAAGTGTCCAGCTGAATGCACACCCAAGAAACCATTGGGAAAGTCTCCTTGCATGTAGGACTGGAAGCTCCCAATATCATCGTGAAGCAGGATCAACTCGGCAATGTCAATAGTGCGTCCCCACTTGCGTGAGACATAGTTGCCAATATCACGCTTGACACAGCGGGGATTGTAGCCGAGACCATTAGGTTGCGGGTTGGGGTTGATGCCGGCGATGGCTGTCGACAGAGGGCCAAGGTTCACAATCATGTCCTTGAAGGGGCCGTTGGTGAGGCACCCACCACCATTCGCTGGGGGAATTGGGATGACATTACCTACCACTATGCTGCAGTTGCGCCCGGCGACATAGGCACCGTTTCCAGACAAGCTGTAGGCGCTGCCATCAAACACAGGGGAGCTCTCTGGGTCATTGGAATATTTCCCCCAGTTCCAGTACTGTCATGATTACAAGACTCAGTCACGAGATTCGAGGTATATGTGAGGCCAGAGTTAGTGATTCAGGAATACTTACTGGCTGAGTTCCCTTATACCCGCATTCATTCTTAAGGGCCTGCTCAAAGTGCCATGTATAATACCTGTGCCACGACAAGAAGTTTGCCGTGCCGTGAATGCTCAAGGTCTGGTTTATATGGGTCGCCACAAAGTCGTCATATCTGCTTCTCGCACCGGGAACAAGGGCAGGGTCACTCTTCGATGGTTTGCTCTGCAAGCAAAGGATGGCATCGGTGTATGCCTTACGTTCACGTTTTGAAAGAGCTCCCCTAGAAAGAATGAGTCATTTTGCAACAAACAGGCGATTAGGGTCAGCATACCATTCGCGCCTGATGCTGATATTTCGCAATGTACACCCATTAGTTCTCTCCTCGACATCCGAGGATGACTCGAGCTCCTCAAGGTGGGCAGACAAGTTTTCGTAAGCAGTTTGTGCGAGGTCAGCCTCATCTCGTTCGGGATCAGAGGTATCGATACTTGCTGTGTTCTCTCGTCGAATAACAACAGCATTGGTGAAGCTGAAGGCAAGAACCCCAAACGTGGTGAGCACAGAGAAGCGCATATTGCCCGAGTTTCGTTGGGCCTCGAAAGACAATATATGAAGTGGAGCTTTTGGGGGCTCAGGAAAAGGTATATTGTCGCACGGGAGTCCGAAAAAAACACGGCAATTGGCGTGAATAAATAAGGCTTTGGTTCGCTACGTACAAGCTTTATGTGACACCCAATGGCACTGAAGAACCAGCCCCAGTGAAGACCCGAACACACCTTCGCTACAGGGGGCTTGATCGTAACAGACTCCCAATCCCTTTTGTACGCCGTGTAGGGAGATTATCCGGACTTCCGGGTCGCTCTCTCGGGAGTAATGAGTATTTATAAAAACAACAATTTTAAAAATCAGCAGACTCAAAAAAAAAGTGGATACCCGCACACTTGCACCATCATAACCATGTGCTCTCAAGGTGCTACGGTAGTCTAGGTATCGCTTGCTATCTGAAGCACAGTCCCCCCTTTACAACACGCCTAAATTGATTGAGAGGTGAGTGGGTCCGCTGGACCCGAAAATTTTGCAACAGGGAAGAGAGAAACTCGTGGGATGCATGGATTGGGCTACACAAAAAATCGATTTCACTAAATACTTATCTATTATTTTTATAAGCAATAACAGCGTCCCTTCCTAGGACCCGGAACGGTATTTCCAAATCTAAGCCCCAGAGTAAATAAAGGCCCGAGATACTTGTTGCTAAACTTGCAGAGACGGCCTGGGTATGTATGTAAAATAGGAGGTCTTGCAGATACTTGCAAGAAGCCTGCTCGGCTGGAGAGCCCAGCTTATGCCTCACAAGCCCTATCTTCATTCAGCTTCACGCCAGTGCCTGCATGCTCCAACAAAAATCATCTCGATTCAAGAAGCTAAGATGCTAACCCTATCACGGAACTGCCTAAGTATCTCCCTCAGCGAAGTATTCATCACTACAAGTTGAAGAGAGGGTAGCGCCATTGTTTCCACACACTCGCTTATAGGTAGGGACCTGCAAGGACAAGGACACCCGCAGGTCTAGATAGCTCCACTTCGACAATTTCACATACCATATTCGTAATCTGCGCCAATCTGCGCTCCTTATAAACATCATCTGCATATAGGTAGGATATTTATTGAACATGTATAGGGCAGATTCTTGCTCCCGCTACTAGGTACATATATGGCAAACTCGAGCATGTTCTGCAGAAGGTCGTCTCACAGGGCGAGATAAAGACCGATACAATATCTACCCACAATCGAGCTCTTCGGGCACAGACCGATATGAGCGATCTCCTTCCCTAGCCCTGATCAGGCTGCCACTGGTGAACTTGACCCCAAGACGCTCCAGTAAACACTACTACCTAGCCTATACCATTTTATACCACCGCTTCAATAAGCACCGAGCATTCATAAACTGTGCTATATTGTCCCTGAGGTTTATTATAGGTAGTGTATGTCCGGTACAGGTGGAAATTACACCTTGGCATACGTACCTACCTGCTTCCAGTACAAGCCATAACTTTCAGATGTGGATACTCTCGTGACAACCAGACTAGATACCCTCGTGCTGTGATGGAGGCTGCAGGGAAATTCTTATATTCTTGGCAGGCCGCTGTAGGGGTTTTTTTTTTTGAAGTCCTATATATACGCCTTTCCCCCGAAGGCTATGAGGCGAGGCCGCTATAGGTACCTATACTGTAAAGGCTAACCTAAGCAATAAAGGGGGCTTGGCATAGGAATAAATATCTTCGCTTCGGGTGCCGAGATCCTGTGACTTTATAAGCAAGATTATCTCCTTCAGTACGAGCAGAGAAAAATATTACGCCCACCTCCCACTCCACTCTATACACTCAAACCTAGCTATACTGGACCGCATAAATCAGCGCAAATCTGTCCGGTATAGCTAATATCCGGTATAGCAAATGGCGTGGGGGCCGTTGGGGGCCGTTGGGCAGCAGCGGGGTAGAAGTCAAGATAGAGCTCAAGCGCTTCTAGAGACTACCTAACAATTGATTTACAGCTATCGCCAACAATGCTACTAAACAAGAGAAAGGGATTAAGCGATCTGGAGCGGCATAGGATTTGTGTGAAAAGACAAGATCCCCGATATGCAAAGATGACTTATGAGGAGTTTGGAGCTCTTTTTCCTCGGCCAGACAGTAGGCCTATGGCAAGTTCTACAATAAGCGATATATTGAAAGAAAAGGACTGATTGTTGGCTCTAAATACTAGTGATGGGACGGTTTGGAAAAGAAAGAAAAGAACTGAGCAATACCCAATACTTGAAGGATATCTTCGAGAGTGGGTTGATAGAGCAAATCAAGCTACAGTCCACCGCTGGAGTCTTCTTAAGTTCTGTTATTGCATTCTTGTCTTGTTGTTGCGTTCTTGTCTTGTTGTTGCGTTCTTGTCTTGTTGTTGCGTTCTTGTCTTGTTGTTGCGTTCTTGTCTTGTTGTGTTCCTGTCTTGTTGGGTTATTACGCTGTTGTTACTCTTCCGTTATAGCAATAAATATTTCTATGTGATTAATCCCTGTATCAATCCCTGCAGCCCCTCTCCTGTCCATCCGGTATGGTATCCGGTATAGCATTGGCGCAATCCGTCCAGTATAGCAAGGGATCCGCTATAGCGAGTTCCGGTATAGCTAGGTTTGAGTGTATCATCTCCTACCAAGGGAACACCCAGCACGCAAAGCGGCCCCCAAACGGGTAGCGGCCCACAGTGTGTACAGAGGTACAGAGCAAAGCGCTAAGAGCAGCAAGCCCACTTCGGCATCCACAGGGCCAGATAGCACCGACACGCCCTGTCAGCATACACCTTGTTCCAAACCGAGCAGGGGCCCTTCAATAGCTAGATGCACAAGCTACGGAGCGTGCAAGGCCCTCCCATACTACGTAGTACCAGTCAATACAGAAGAGCTGACAATCTCCGGTGTACACTTGGAGGAGAGCCATGTATCTACGGACTTTCCCTTTGTGCGTTGCATGGGTCGGCAGACTAACCCGCTTTCCCTTGAATTCACCAGGGATTCCGGGTGGCTCACCATGCGTCATGCACACAAATAATGAGTCCATAAAAGAGTGTGTTGTTGGCATTATCTATGGTTGGCTACAGAAGGCATGGAAGAGAATAGGTTGGGGCTTCATTGTGGTGTTGTCTTGCTCGATGATACCATGGGCGTGGAAATGAGGGGAGGCCATATCTTCGTAGATGTGGGGTGAAAAATACTCGCTGGTCTTCTGCCTACTGCGGACTACAGTACGGGCTCAAAAACCGGAGAACTAACAGTCATCGTCAGGGTCAAAATTAGGATCAAGAATTCTGCCGCTTGAGAAGGCTAGCCCCTCTGGTCTTATACCTAAACCAGACGCCGTAAATATGGGGAACGCCTTTGACGAGACATCTGGGGGTGAGGTGAAGAAGTTGAAGCTGAAGTATGTGATGGATCACAGCTCTTGGTTGGCAGATAGTGTTTGCCTAGACGGTCTTTCGGTGGGTCCGCTGTGTTTTCCTTTTATATGAGAGGCATGGTTTGGGCTTTTTTTCTTTCTTATAATATATGATGGGGTGGAAGCCCCGAGGCACACGTTGTTTCAGACCACACAGAGCGGTGGCAACGAGAACAATCTAGGCACAGGTTATGATAAGTGATATGCACGGACTACTAAGACATGCATGAATACTCTTGTGCCATTGTTCCCTAGGTTGTGTTACGGTAGGTTTAGGCAGTTATTCAATTGATCTCAGAACTTGAACTGAACGACAAATCGAGGACACTAGGCAGCATTGTGGTTTCCTTGACCATAATTGCACCAACCAGATAACGTTTGGATTTGTATACAATAACTACTGTACTTACTATCCTGGCTTTGCGGAACAAAACCTGAAACAGGTTCTGGAACCCTTGTGGCAGGCCTGATAATCGAGATCAAAGGTCGCGGACGAATACTCGACTGGCTGGCTATGTAGTCGCATGGCGGAAATCTATGTTGTACAGTACCTATGGCTCCTCTTTGGTATTGTAGCATATTTACTTGCCACAATGCAAAGTCAAGATAGTAGGTACACTAATTCTTGTACACAAATCCAAACGCCACCCAATTAGGGCAATTACGCTCAAGGAAAGCATAGTGCTGCCCATTGCCCTCGATTTGTCGTTCTGAGATCCACCTAAACTTATGGTATTCACTACCAACAACGAATGCAGTTGAGAGTCCGAACCCTTGCAACACAACTAGAGAGCACTTGAGGGCTAAACGACTTTTAGCCTAAGATATCCCAGTATGTACTCTACAGTATGTCGGGTAATAAGACTAAATGGACTAGGCTACTACTGGAGCACACGTTAAGAGAAAAGTGCGACCAGAGTACGGTTTTTGTTTTTTTTGAGTCTATACCAGTACCAGAAGGGAGACCAGAGTACGGTAGTTAAGTACCTACGTACGTTAGTGCTAGCCTAGGTAGAATCAGGTTCTTTATGCATTGCAGAACCTGCAGAGGTCTAGGTAGGAAGTGCGAAAATACTTTATTTTAAGGGGATGAAAAGAGGGCGTGGAGGTGGAGGCATTTTGTTTCGGGGAGGAGGGGGGGAGGGGCCGAGAAAGGAGGGCGTGGTGGAGGAGGGGTGTGTTAACTTTTTGCCGGGGACGGGTCAAAGTGAGGACGTGGTGGCGGCGGGCCGGATAGGCGTAAGCAGCCAGACACAGAGCCGGGACTCAGGTGTGAGATGGGTGTACGGACGCTGCTATCTTTCGGGGTTTATTTTTTCATAGGTTCGGGAGGCAGGGTGCTTAAGCAGCATGTTGTCCCATGTGTAAACCCAATCCTTTAAACGGGGCCACCTCATAGTCTAAGGCTCCCTTCGGGAAAGGAAAAAAAAGTGCGAAAATACAGTCTCTGCTCAGCTGGCCAGACCCTATATACTGTAGAATAGCCACACCCAGTCATGTGACTATATATATTTGAAGTGCTTATGCGACACAAAAATATACTATGGAAAGTGGGAATATGCACACTTAGGGCCCGGAGGCACCGTACTTTTAGTGGCGGATAAATTACGGTAGGTGACACGATTTGTACTTTATCTACATCTGTACTCTGCAAGAGTTCATTGGCCAGTCTGAGAACTGGATAATTAGCCGGCTGCATTCCGCGGCAACAATTCATCCTTGTACTGAGTACTGTATATCTTAATCTATCACTTGTGTGTCTATATACTGTACTGCAATAGACAGACTTTTGTCCATTTGGTTGCGCTCAGTCCACTGCAAGGAACGAAGTTAGTACGTACTGTCCTTTCTTTCACTTCGATCGAGTACCAGGAACTGGTCTGAAATTGCGCTAAACAGGGCTAGATCTAAATTTCCACACTCAGTTTGACGTCAAGTAATGGATATTTATGATGAGCTTCGACTGACTGTTTTTTCTTCTGTTATAACCCACAGAGACTTTTCTGTAACTTAACCCCCGGCAATTGATGTAAATGTCATCACTTGGCGGCTGGTAGGACATACTCCATAGTGCGGAAACAGTTTGTGACTACAGTACCGGGATGTGGCGTTAATATGCTTTGTGGGACACCTACTGTAGTGGCTGTTTGCCGGGGTGTATATTTCAAGGATGTATGTCTCGATTTTCGCATAATTGATCTTGGAGTTTGAAGCGCCCCAGTGTCTTTCACCTCATGGGAGGGTGATATCTATGAGATATTAATGTAGTGAGTGAGTCCTGTATACAGGGCGATTTCTCGGAAGTCAGGTTTCATGGCTAAGATCTTGCAATGCATTTATCAATCCTCTGAGAGAGGTCCCGCTGTCAGTGCAGTACTTCCGGCCAAAAACCCTGAAAAGGAAGGAGGTTGGTTGTACTCTACAGTGCCCCAGCGAAATATTTGCGACCCGTATTCTTTTTCTCTTTTTGTCTCGATCCAGACCTGCCAGCATGAACAGGCATAAACTCCCCACGTGAGGGCCACAAAACTGCAGAGGAGAGCTTCACATTCAGGGGATTACGTCATCACTTTGGGGGCTATTGAGTCTGAAATGTATATAGGTAACAAGTAAAGGTTGGTTTGCAATGCATGTCGTCTCAGGTCGCAAATACTTTCGCTGCTGTACATTGGTACAATCTCCGGGACCTACAAAGTAGGTATATCTACGTCTGACATGAGCCACTGGAGACAGCTTTGAGAGCTCCAAGCTGAGAACTTACAGTTGGGTAGCTCGGGAATCAATTTTCTCATTCCTTTTCATGTATTCACTATGGTATCACAATGCGGACCTCAAATTTTAGGTGGTGGCTAGGGCAGATCGTACACTAAGGACCCCAGTCTGTGGTCTGAGGAATAGAATTAAGTGGTCTATATATACCGTCGAGTTACCTATTTGCTAGCGGAGTCTACTTGCTATAGGTACCTCCATCTGTTGACATCTGCCCGAGCTTGACTAGAGTCCGTCTAGTTACGGCCTGATCAGACCTAGCGAAGTAGATCTGGCTTGAGGTCATAGAAAATCACATTGCGCCCTTGACGATTATTCACTTAGCAGGAGGTAGCAAGTAGCAAACTCGAGTCTACGGTATAGCTCTAGCGAGGATATACCCATCGGTATCGATACCGGACTGATGAAGGTCGTTCGAGAGGTATGTGAACCCATAAAGATTAGAGTCGCCCTTGAAATCCGGAATTTGGCCCCCACTGAACTAGGGTTGTAAAATATTACAGTTTGCATTGGCGAATGGGATATATCTCCTAGAAGGGTCTAAGATACCCCCCAAGGCTCTAGAAGATAACTAGGGGGATCTCCCCTCACTGGAAGAAAGTTGTAAAAGCTTATTTAAGTATCTGATAGTCCGCGTTTCAAGTAATCGATCGCGAGTCGCGCTGGATTGTTTGGACGAGCTTCACAAGTTCAGAGGTAGGTTGCGTGATCACCACTTGCTGGACTCGTACTGCTGTACCAGAGGATCGGAAGAGCTAATGTTGGTGTATGCGGAGAAATAGTCAATCTGACATCTGGCATTCCAACCATACATATATCATAGGTGGGGGACCCTAAAACCGCGTGGGGCGCTCGTATTCTAGCTCTTTGCCGATTAATACGATTGGGCGTCCGATATCTGCCAAACAGAGAAAATGCCCGCCACTCCGGATATCTCAACCCTAACAGAGACCTTTGAGAGGGAGATCATGATGAATGCTCAGTATACGCTTCAACCAAGGCAAGCCTTTCCTGCATCCATCGACCCTGCCTGGGCTGCGGAAGACAATAGACCAAATTTATTCGCCATAATGGGGACCTTCATTGCACTGTCTGCTTTGATGGTGATCTTGAGGATATATGTGAGAGTAAGGATTATAAAAATGTTTGGGCCTGATGACTGGGTCATGGTTGCCGCATTGGTACGGAATTCTATGATCCAGAGACTACCTACTGTCTAGAGATGTTGAGTTGACAAATATGCCCGGGGAATAGCTTTTTTCAGCTGGCGGCATGACCTGTGATGTTCTCCAGTCGAGGCATGGATGGGGAAGGCATGCTATCACCATCACTCCCGCACATTTAAAAGAGTATCTCCATATCTTGTTTTTCAAGTCGCAGCTATTCGTTCTGGGGATGAATTGTGTCAAGGTGTCCATAGCCTTGTTGTTGATGAGATTGGCGACCTTGGGCAAGTATAGGAAGTTTTTGTGGGGGACGATTGGTGAGTTTTTGTGGGTCGATATTATAAGGGGTTCAGAAGAGAGTACTTATTCTGCCATATTTATAGTATTCTTAAACTGCTTTACCATTGCATGTTTGTGTACACTTATCTTCAACTGTAATCCCATTGCTGGAGCATGGGATCCAGAAGTGAGGGCTAAGGGATACTGTTACTCGAAGGCAAACTTCAGGAACATTGGTTTATTCAACACTGTGATTAATGTTACGACCGACGTTATGTTTGCAACAATACCGATACCTCTGATCTGGCAATTGCAACTCAACTTGCGAGCCAGAATCTCACTCATCTTCATTCTCAGTTTGGGTTTCTTTGCCTCTGCTGCGGCTATCGTCATGGGCGTGAAGCAGGCGCAATACCTCACTCTCGAAGACCCAACCTTCTGGGAGGAAATCACGACCTGGGGATAGTAAGTCTCAACAGCCCGCCTCTATACTTGGTATTTGATGTAAGGTGCATTAACACCGTTGGAATTAGCATCCAACTCAATGTTGGTATCATTGCCGCCTGTATTCCAACACTTAAACCTCTGTTCCGTAAGGCCTTGGAATACACCACTGGTGCCTCTTCTGGGTCCAAAGCAAAGAGTCACAGTCTTGGTAGTGGGAGGACTCCCAACGGCAACGTCTCCTATGCAAGCGCCAAAACAATGAAGAACAGAGACCGGGAAAACGCAATTCAGCTCTCCGAGGTGAGTTACCAGGGCAAAGGTGGAACAACAGTCGACATTGAAAGTAAATACCCCCATGATACTTGTGGCAACGAATCATCAAACTTCGACTCTACAGAAGCACATTCTCCAAAGACCAGTCGGGAAAACATTCTGCCAAATAATATCAATACTTGGCCAATCAGCCCAGTAACTGGTGGTGCCAATGGCATACGAATGACGACGGAGGTCATTGTGCAGAGCTTGGTGAATGGTGGTCCTAACCTGATTGGCCGACCCAGGGCTGGAAGTTTCAATAGTCAGGAGAGAAGATGAGTAGGGAGATAGGAAAACAAGGGCAGAACGTGCGGTGGAGTGTGAAAGCTATTGTATTCCTGTGTATTCTCTATATTCACCGTTTGTGGACCTATTGCCGGCCATGTTATTCCACATTCCTCCTTTTGGAGCTGCCTTCACCCACTGTTATCTGCCCTTTTGTTACATGTACTGTATATTCGAAACAATAATGAGGTTTTAGAAGTCTCTACTCGCCATAGTCTGGATAGACTGAATACGAGTAATGAGTTCAAAAAAAAAGGGTCTCTAGATATTTGCAAATTAGGCCAAAACTAACCCACTTTCAACCGTGATCACTCACTCAGAAGGAAAGAAATTAAACTGGAGCTCTTGCTACTGATTCTTTCTATCAAAAGCTTATATCTGAGAGAAAATTAGCGGGTATATCTCAGTATGGGGGGATTATCAATAAATTTTGGTGTAATCTTGTCAAATTAGGTATCTCCATCACAACGCTTCAATATTGTCCACTCACTACAGATCATGATTTCTGGACTGGGGGAAGGCTCCCCGTACTCATGTTTAGACCTTGAGAAATATGGCGGG
>Ga0307514_10004830_pt1 | contig 12265 bp, 12 predicted proteins | sample 16_EM_MG_FD_203088 | JGI IMG/M metagenome (GOLD analysis project Ga0307514, IMG submission 203088) | Populus trichocarpa ectomycorrhiza microbial communities from riparian zone in the Pacific Northwest, United States - 16_EM | ecosystem: Host-associated > Plants > Roots > Unclassified | place...
ACAACAATGAATAACGGAGCGAGATTATAGAATAACAAAAAAGAAAAGGATAGCGAGGTGGAAAAATGTTGATCCTCGCATCTTTTGAACAAGGCGTCACTGTCATCGTAAATACAAGAGGAAAATGGAAATGAAAGGGAGCTGTGAGACCTGTTAAAGGAACACTAGTAAATAATTTTCAGGATGACTAAGATACAATTTATTTTTATGTTTTAAAAATGATTTAAAAAAATTAATTTTTTTTCTTTGCTTCAAAATAATGTTTTTAGTGCTTTCATGTCGTTTTGATGTACTGATATAAAAAATAATTTTTAAAAAATAAAAAAATATTATTTTAATATATTTCCGAGCAAAAAAATATTTTATAAAAACAACCACTGACACATTTCCAAACAAAACATAAATTGAGATGCTAGAATATGTATTAATACCAAGAAAAAAAAGAAAGAAGATATATTTAACCTCAAGCTATCATCCAACCCTCATCCAGATTCCTAAATAAAAACTTTTATGGCTTGTAAACCCTTGCCTTAAGATTTATGACTTTAAAATTATTAAATAAGAGGACCTATTTATCTTAAAATGACAACATTTCTATGATAAAAACTTCAATGGTCAAGTTAATTGGATAACATTTGATAGATGAAGGACTCATTTCAAAGTTGTTTTTGTTCGGGGACCTAATTAAAAATCATGTGATATTCAGGAGACAAACTTTCCTGATAATAATTAATATAGTCTAAATAACTCTAACATTAAAAAAACATACACCGACAAATCAAGCACACGCAAAATAAACATCAATATTCAAAAAAGTTGAGACCAAGATGTAATTTCTGAATTTATAGGGACCAATCTGTTAATTTATTAAGAGAATAGTGACTGAGCTATAATTTACTCACCCGAGGGGAAAAAAAATCTACAAAAACTTCCCAGAAAAGACAGCAGATGCGGCCAAGTCGTCGAAGGGAACTAAACTCCAAACTCCTAGCTATAAAATCTTTGCATGTAAAAGGAAATCAGCCCTTCACCACAAAAAATAATAATAATAAAATACTCTAATAAGTAGTAATACCCTAGAAAAAAAAGAAAAAAAGAATAGAGGGAGCCAGAGCATTCCTTAAAGAGACACAGAACCACCCCAGCCCACCCCTAGGAAAAAAAAAAAAAAAATCTCAATCGGAGACTCCAAAAGGGATAAAAAGGAGCTGGAGAGTGAAAGACCTGTCAATCAATCAATCCTCTTCAGTGGGCAGCATACCATACGATAGGTATATCTCTCTGTTTCTAACTTCTATGGACTCTGAATTTTGTTCACTGTTGTTTTGCCGCGAATTCTGTAACTTTATCATTATTTTGTTTTATATACAGGTTTAGTAATGGCAGCTACAGCTGCCTCAAGTTCTGTATTGATGATGAACGTGCCTCAAACCCGTGCACCCCTTACTCCTCCTAAAGATGATACTCTCTCAAGGAAGAACCGGATAAACCTAATTCAGCCTCGCCGATTCCCTTTGATTCGATTCCACTCCAACCACCATCAATCTTGGAATTCCGTTTCCTCCAAAAGGTAATCAACCGTTTCGATCCATTTCTTGGAACTTGAACTGTTATGTGCTGTTGAGATTTCACACTTTGTTACGATTTCGAGGTATTTGATGATGATGAGTTTATGCTTATGAACATGTTTGCTTTGTTATCTGAAGAACAATACTTTTCTTTTGTTTATGTTTTTTTTAAGGTGGTCACACGAGATTGCTACGGGTGGATCAGGCTCTCTTAGAAAGAAGAATAATGCTTGGAAACAATGTAGTTCTTCCCTCGGCGAGAGAGTGGTCGGGGCATATTTTCCAGAACAATTTAAGTGCATGTCTTGCTCCCTTAACCGTCTTAGAAGCCGCTATAGCATCAAAGGATCTACACCAACTATACCAAGAGCCTTTGTTGATAAGTCTGCTTTTAATTTGTCTGGCCATTCACTTGATACTGCTTCTGTAAGTAAATTGCTCCCACACCGATTGTTGATGACCATCTGCCCTATTTTGAGGCATCAAAATGTTTTGTTTTTCTCTTCTAGTTGAATGAAGAAGGCTGTATTAAAAGGAGGCGCCGACATAACCACAACTAGGAAAATAAAGCGTCTTATTGCTTGGAAAAATAAAGCTCGTTAGTTTCATTGAGTATCATTTATAGAGAAAATTTAAGATCCCCCCAGAGTGGCACAAAAAGAAAACAAAATGCTGCTGTGTCTCACATCAGCTGCCTCTAAAAAAAGGTCTTTGAGAGTTTTTGCTTGTTGAGATCTTTTCAGTTTTTTAGATTTTTTTTTGGAAACAGAAAGTTGTAGAAAATATATTTATCAATCCAAATAAAAGTAGTTTTTTTTTTTTTTGAAATTGTGTTTTCTATGACACATTTGAGATTTCTATCCTCCTAGTGTTCTATGGTGGGTTAAATTCGGACGATTGAGGATTTTAGGGCTTGGATTAGAGAGAAATGAAAGTACGGTTTGTATATTGAATTGGGAATGAATATAAAGGGCTACTAGCTTCATTCTCTTAGGTTCTCTGGGAATCACACCTAGAAAGAGAAAAAACCTAAGCATCACAACCAGGATTCATAGAAATCACACCGAAAAGCGATTGCATAGCACAATCATGGAAGCATAATTGCTGGAAATTTAATCCATAAATTCTTCTTCATATTGAAATATTACATTGCTAATGACTTTATATAGAGTTCCTAATACTCTCACTCCATTAAGGACGTGAACTCCTAAACAATAAAAAATAAAAATTACAATACCTATTAGGTTCATTTTGCATTAGTTCCCAGGAAAGAAATGAAAATAAGACTTTGCATCAGGCACTTGGTTCAGTGGCTTTATTCTTTTATACGATATCTATTAAAATTCAGTGGCATATGCATAAGTTAATTGATAAGAATCAAAAGGTTAATCCATCAAAAAAAAAAAAAAGAAAGAAAAAGAAAGAAAAAGGAAAAGAAAAAGAAGAGGAGAAAAGTAAGCAATTCGAGCTGGCTTGGATTGGCACAAATCTATTTGGGGAAGTTCATGCCATGTTTGAGCTTAATGTAATTGTTCTTTAGATTAGCTCTAAGCCAACAATCATAAGCTTTCACCTGCTCAATTGGAGCATAGGTTTTGCTTGGTGCTCTTACTGTTACTAGAGTGCATTCACTGTTATCTTAATGATAATAGCTGGAGAGTCTTTCTTCATTTATGAAAATTGCATGATTGCTGTCCCTGATTGTGTTAGTTCCAAAGTCTGTTCAATTCCAGTGTACCCATTTCATTGCCTGCCTGCCTAGATAATTGCAACCTGATTTGTTGTAGTCTTTTTACGCTAATGATGTATGCATGTTCTTCTGGATGGCTGATTGTTGTCTGCATAATTTCCAGGTGAAGCATGTTCATGTCCCATGTACATCGATGGGTCCAAATGAGCCACATGCAGCAAGTATAGGCTGCCCAGATGGTATTCTTGAGAGACAAGATTCTGATTTATTAGATTCGGAATTAGAAAGGGCAAGACTATTTGAGTTTTTGCATTCTGAACTTCCATGTCACCCAAAGTTGCACAGAGGGCAACTGAAAAATGGACTCCGTTATCTTATTCTACCAAATAAAGTTCCACCAAACAGGTATAGTTCATGCACTCCTGTCTGGTTTATGCTTTTCATCGTGTTTGCAAGGCATGCCAGTTTAAGATTTCTAAATACTTATGGTTATTTTAAAAGATGGTGATTGCATGATAGTAGATGCTTGATCTGTAGTTCATTCAAAAAACTTATATTCACTTCTTATAGCAGCTTAAGATATCATTAGACATTCCATTACATTTTATTTACCGTATGTCCTTATGAAATGATGTGTGAGAGGATCTAATGGTGACATTTGGGGCATGATTCAGAGGCGAACTCCTCAACACAAGAAGGAAAAGATAAACCATAAATAAAAATTCATAATAAATAAAATAACCAAGTGCTCTTCCTCAGAATCATTGAACAGTAAGCATCTTTTTTATAAAAATAACTCTTCCATTAACATCAATTTAGGAAATAATCTTCTATCAGTGTGATATTAAAGATTAGTTTCAATATCAACAGGTAATTCCAAGACTTATGCTTTTTGAGGAATTGGTTTGCTCCATGAATGCTTGACCATAGATGCTTGTCTAAAGTTCTCCATATGTTCATTCTCCTGCAGCACATGATGCTGACAACTAACTTATTGTCCAAACCTTTTCTTCAAATTAGATGTGATTGGCATTTGGTGTTTTACTTGTGGAAATCTAATGGATTAAAAATGTGAAGTATGTTAGCATGTCCAACAAAAACTTCTACTATGGCTATACATTAACTTCAATATCTCACAAGAGCAAAGCTAACATTACAAGGAGTGTAAGGTAAAGCATATTGAATTCATGACCATGTTGAAGTATCTAGTAGTTGCAGGGTTATGATACTAAATTAGTTCAGTGAATTTCACTTTAGCTTACCAAATGATTTTAAAACTTATTACTGCATATTAGATTCTTGTTGCGCAAAAGATGTGTAGTAGTGGAATTTGCAAAATCATATTTGCTTTTTTTTCCCCTCGCATTCTAAATCTAGAGAGGCCTGAAATCTTTTCTTGTCGATCCTTTCACTCCCAATCTATACAGCACCCTAAGTTTTTTTTTTTTTGTTTCCATCTAGTGAGTTATATATAGAAAGAGAGGATACTATCCATAATTGAGGCTTTTAATTTAGAAGGTGATACTTGGTGTGGTCAATACTCATTGTTCGTTCTCTTATATACAAAACTAATTTTCAATTTGTTAGGTTTGAGGCACACATGGAAGTTCATGCAGGATCAATAGACGAGGAAGATGATGAGCAAGGAATTGCACATATGATTGAACATGTTGCATTCCTTGGAAGTAAGAAACGCGAGAAACTTCTCGGAACAGGTGCCCGATCTAATGCTTACACTGATTTCCACCATACAGTTTTCCACATTCATTCACCAACTAGTACAAAGGTTTGTCACATTTCTCAAATTTTGCTTACAGTAAAACTTGATTGAATTAATGAATTAATGTTTTTGATTTGGGTTCTTGACACTTTTGAAGTTCCGGTTGTTTCCCTTCACTCTTTCACATGATATATTTTTTTTATCTGTTTTTTTCCTTGCAGCTCTATGGTAACCTTTGATAGGTTCAAGAAAGTAAACAACTAGAGTTTGAACATAAATAATTCTATGCCATGATGGATTAATATGAAAAAATAAAATCCATCTAGAGATTCAATGTGCTTATATAGCGGAAAAAGAAAAAGAAAAGTTAAAATGATATAAGGCACTGACTACAAATGCAAAGATGGTTTATACTAGAGTTGATATCTTATATATGAGCAAAAAGCAGTTAACACTACAAAGCAAGGATTACAACTACAAAACAAGATATATATGCGTGCATCAGACACTGCACAACAGTCATGTATACATAGAAGATATTTTAATGGCAAGCACAAACCTGTGTGTTTGTGTGCATTTGCAGATTTGATTCATCTGATTCATACCGAGTTGCGCTGTTAATATATTTTGCATCTGCTGGAAGGAAAAAGGACTTCAGAACATGCACCCAATGTATCAAACTAAAGTTATTTTTGCACATTGAAAACAACTTTAAATCTTATTGTTCAATTTATCCTTTGCATGGCATAGTGTGCATTAAGCATTTGATGAAGTTACAAAAGCAAAAAAAATGTACTTTGGATAAGTTTAATTAATTTTGTGGTATGCTTGAATTCTAGTGGAGTTGCAAAGAGTTATGTAGACCCAATATGGTATACATGTGATGCTATAAAAATTAGTATCCGTGCAACATGTTGAGAGGATTAAGGAGATATATTAGCATGTCTTGTGATACAATATCTTCCTATGTGGCTATTGTAATTGTATTCTAGTATAAACTACCTTATCTTTACATCTTGGTTTCTTTTGCTTGCTTCTTAAACCAGTAATTTTTTATTAAATTTCAACATGTGGTATTTATTGATGCAAATGGTGCTTGCCAGGATGCTGATGGAGATCTACTCCCCTCTGTGCTGGATGCCTTGAATGAGGTACAGATAAAGAAATTGCTCGTGTATTTGAGATGCTTCCCTTAGTTTGGTAAAAATATATTTGTCAAGAAGACATGTTTGCTATCACGATGGCTTGTGGAATAAAGATGTGACGATTTGTGTTTTTATTTAACATGTTTGTTTCATTGAACAGATAGCTTTCCACCCAAGTTTCCTTGCTTCTCGAGTTGAAAAGGAAAGGCGCGCTATACTTTCAGAACTACAAATGATGAATACTATAGAATATCGTGTTGACTGCCAGGTACAGACTCAATGTTGCCTATATGTTGAACTAGTTAATGTTTGAATATTTCTGCTTGTTATTGATGTTTGATGATTTTCTTTTAAATGTAGCTGTTACAACATCTACATTCAGAAAACAAGCTTAGCAAAAGGTTCCCGATTGGACTGGAAGAGCAGATTAAGAAGTGGGATGCAGATAAAATTAGGAAATTTCATGAGCGTTGGTACTTCCCTGCAAATGCAACTCTATACATTGTTGGCGACATTGATAACATTTCAAAGACAGTTCACCAGATTGAAGTATGCCCAAAACTTTGTTGATCGTAATTTGTAGTAATTAAATAGTGTCTGGCTTAGTAACTTAGGTATCTTTCTTGAAAAAAGGACTATAATTACTTCTTGCTATGCAGAATGTCTTTGGACAAACTGGTCTGGAAACCGAGACAGTTTCTGCTCCTTCTCCAAGTGCATTTGGTGCAATGGCTAGTTTTCTTGTTCCTAAACTCTCAGTTGGGCTCCCTGGAAGTTCGTCCCGTGAAAAATCATCTATTTCTCTTGACCAATCTAAAATCATTAAAAAGGAAAGGCATGCGGTTCGTCCTCCTGTGGAGCATTATTGGTCTCTCCCTGGAAGCAATGCAAATTTGAAGCCACCACAGATATTTCAGCACGAGTTTCTTCAGAATTTCTCAATTAATATGTTCTGCAAGGTATGAACAATAAGAGTAGCACCAGCATTATGCAGTGTGCTGGTTTCTGATGTTCTCGTTTTATTTTATCCTCCTATTTATAGGGGTGATGATTACTTTTGCTTACATCTCACCACATTCTAACTTAAGTAAAAAGCATCATTTTATCTGCATAATACTGTTTCTGCCATCATGCACGAGTTGTGATGCCAAACAGTAAAATTGAAGAGTTGTTGGCTGTAGAGAATCTAGTCCAAATTAATACTCGAGATTCTAGTGACTGGGAAAGGGAATCTTGGCAGACAGTGAATCCATTGAGTTGTGTTTCTTTTTTATTGTTTAATATATAATACCTTTGATGTTAGAAGAATAGCCAGACTTTTAACAAGGAAGGACTTCATTTGCATTTGTTTGACGCTTTACTCGAGACAGTGCTATGACTGGATCAATTTTTCATCATTTAAGAAGCTCGTTCGACTGTATGTTTTGATTTGAAGTTTTAATATTTGGCTTGTTAAGTTGAATCTTAGGTCCCCTTGTTAAGTTTTAACATTTCATTTGGAACGTTTTTGAAGGAATGAATTGAATTCTACAAAATGGCAGTCTGAGTTGACATAAAGACTTTCCATGTTACTTTTAATAGATTAGAAACAAAAAAAAAGTGTATGTTCTGAATTTTGTAACGGGCCACTTTAAGTCAACTCATGAGTAACTAATCACATGAAAGTCAATTCAAATTGATTCTCATGGGAATTCTTTTTGCAATCTGTTTCATGATTTTGATTCCAAACTGGGTTTTGTAAAAATTAAGAAGACTGTTGCTTATCCCAACAGACAATTGCTGACCTATAAAGAACAAAGTTCACTGTGAACATGTATAAAATCTTCAACAGCAAAAGATATATAATCTTTGAATTTTTTTTTCAAGGTTTTACAACCTAAGTTTGTTACATGAGTTTTTTTCAGTAGTAAATGGCCTCACTCTTGAAATTGGTCTCTTGATGGTTTCTAACTCCCCTTTGATAACCCAAGTTTATATGTTTTAGTGTTGTGGAATTGCCAATTATTGTTGATTTCTTACTTTTGAATGGCGAGACCCTGAAGCACTGACACTAACAAGGCATGCCGTGGATTTATGGCTATTATAGAGAACTACCTGTCAACTCCTCACAGAGGACACAAACTCAAGATTCTATTCATTCATACATGTGTCATATTTCAAACTGATGCATGATATATGGATAACATTCTCTGTAATGCTGTTTGAAAGGGTAGTATTGTTTTCACATCTTAGTCAAAGGAAAAAAATAATTGGTTACTAATAACTTAGCCTTCCCATGCTATTGTTTCTGTAACCCTTAACTGCTTTTCATGGTATGCTGTGTTGAAGAACATTTTTGTGTTCCCATAAACATAAAAACATGAATATTTTCTCTGGTTTCCTCAATGTAATTTAAGAGCTTCCCCAAATCTGGTTTGTCTTAAACACTTACAGTTAAATGCTGCTAAATTCTTTATCTGCATGAAGAAACTCATGCTTCTCTATTTGGTTATATGTTTCTCCTGATGGTCTTGCCTAGTATTTTATGTTCTACATACAGAAATATTAGCCTTTGGAAAGTGGGTTTAATTCCTTTTTTTTTTTGTTGGTTTGGGATTGACATCATGCTCTGGATTTTTCTGCAGATTCCGGTGAGCAAGGTCCAAACATATGGTGACTTGCGTAATGTTTTGATGAAGAGAATTTTTCTATCTGCACTGCACTTCCGGATTAATACAAGATACAAGGTTTGTGCTTGTTATATTATATTTTAAGCCTTTTGTTGTGCTTGTTTCTTCTGTTTCCTATCCTATTCTTTGCCATTTAATCTATGATTGGTTTGGCCTTTAATTAATTTCTCCATAAATATCAGTTTTAATTTATTGTGTCGCTTTACTTCCTTGTTTGTTTGGGCACTGCCTTTTAATGGCTTTTAAATGGGAGTATAAAAATTGAAAATGAGTTTGGCTCCTTGTAAACACAGATTATGAATGGTGATGGTTTTATTGTTGACAATGCTTAAAGTTTCTTCTGATTATTGATCATGAATTTAGCTATACTTTCGCCTCAATGGGCAGCATGAAAGTCTGCAAATTTATCAATTATAATTTGAACCCAAACATATAGCAATTCTGCAGACTGCTGGTAAAAAAGATGGAAGTTGGCGAATTGTCTATATCAGGCTGAATTCTGTTTGTATAGGTCCACATCACCTAGTTTGATTAGCCCTCCAAAAGTTTTTTTTTAATTTTTCAAATTTTTCAGAGTTCAAATCCACCATTCACTTCAGTTGAATTGGATCATAGTGATTCTGGAAGGGAAGGATGCACTGTCACAACTCTTACAGTAACTGCAGAACCCAAGAATTGGCAAAATGCAATTAAAGTTGCTGTTCAAGAGGTTCGTATCTTTCTGTTATTACCGTCCTCACTCTTCATTATATAGCTAATGCAATTTCATTTAATATTTTTTTTCTATTTCCATTCTTCTTTTTGTTCCCCTTATTTGCTAAATGCAGAACAGACATTCGTTTGTTTGATAAGATTACATTAGCAGTTGCAACTATTAATAGTAGTCTTCGGTACGGAATGCATCTATTTGTGTATGTAAAAGATTCTAGAGACAGAAAGCACTGTGTCTTATTTGATACTGCTACTAATTCTCTTCAATTACATTCAGATCCTTTTCCTTTTCTTATTATTCGTTACAATATTTTACAGATTATGTTTGATGCAGGTTCGAAGGCTTAAAGAATTTGGTGTCACAAAAGGTGAATTAAATCGCTACATGGATGCTCTTCTAAAAGATAGCGAACATCTGGCAGCCATGATTGATAATGTGTCATCTGTTGATAATTTGGAATTTATCATGGAGAGTGATGCTCTTGGCCATACTGTGATGGATCAGAGACAGGGACATGAGAGTTTGTTTGGTGTTGCTGGAACAGTCACACTTGAAGAAGTAATTTTCACCCATAGTGACCCTAACTATTATTGCCTGTTGTGCCACACAAGTAACATGAGTGTGCTCATAATCCAGGAAGCCATAACTTCATTCATTGTCATAAGAGCTTATATTTTTTTATTGACTCTTACTGTCATATTTTATCCCTGCATCTTTTCAGCATGTAGCTTGAAATTGCTTTAGAACCACCATGCTATTATTGGTAAAGCGATTGATATGGAGCCATAGTTAGTATTGTGCCAAAATCCAATATACTAGATAATTTTTCTAATGGTTTGATGCTTCACAAATTTTCCATTACCATTTATCAGATGCCTTGATTTCTCGTCCTTCAACTTGAATTTGTATGTTGATGAGGTTTTCTAGGAGAAATATTTGTGGTTATGTTTGTTCTGAAGGTGATATTTTCCTTTGGGTAGTAGATGCTTATTGAATGTAATGCTTGTTTGCATAGACTAGTGTGCTTTCTGAAGTTTTTGAAGTTGATAATGAGGATTGTGAGTTTTTTCATATACTCTTTTGTTTGTGATTTTTTTTTTTCATGACTTTTTCTAATTATCCTCTCTCTCTCTCATAGGTCAATTCTATTGGTGCCAAGTTATTAGAATTTATCTCTGATTTTGGAAAACCAACCGCACCAATTCCTGCAGCAATTGTTGCATGTGTTCCTTCAAAAGTGTATTTTGATGGATTGGGTGAAACTGAGTTCAAGATATCATCAAGTGAGATTATAGCTGCCATAAAATCAGGATTGGAGGAAGCAATTGAGGCTGAGCCAGAGGTATCCACATGGAACTTAGCATGCTTTATTCTTTCAACTATTATTTGTTTTTGCATTTTTATACATAAAGCCATTATTGAAATAAACTTCAATGGCAAGTTCAATTATTTGATTTTATGTGCAGCTTGAAGTGCCAAAGGAACTGATAACTTCAACACAGTTAGAGGAGTTACGATTACAACTCACGCCGTCCTTTATCCCTTTAGTTCCAGATGCAGATTACACGAAATTGCACGACCCAGAAACAGGCATCACTCAGTGTCGTCTTTCAAATGGAATTGCTGTAAATTACAAGGTATCCTTGTGCATGTTTTTATTCAGTTGGTCGCTCCATTAGGCTGATATGTTTTGATGTTTCTGTAATATGCAATTGGAATTGGGTTCCTATTGTGTTTCCAATTCATAGCAATTATGCAGTTAATCCCTAATAGCCATCCGTTGTTGTAGTGTAACAGTGTTTGTGGTATTTCATTTTGAAGACATGTTGTATTTCGAGTTTACTCTTCACTGCAAAGCAAAACAATACTTCTTGTCTGCTCCATTTTTCATACTCATGTTTTGCAACTTGATGGAAGTATGATGATAAAAAACCTGATGGATATATAATGAGAATATGCTTAAATATATCACCAACAAATTCATTTGTAGTTTAAGCCCATGCTGCTGTACAGATATCTAAAAGTGAATCCCGGGGAGGTGTCATGCGGCTAATTGTGGGTGGGGGCCGAGCAGCTGAAAGTTCTGAGTCAAAAGGAGCAGTTGTTGTGGGTGTTCGAACTCTCAGTGAGGGTGGTCGTGTTGGCAACTTTTCAAGAGAACAGGTTAGTGTAGTATTATATGTTATGTTTCTTTTTAAAATCAAATATTAGAAAGTTCTCCATTGTGCTGGTTAGGCTATTAATTCTGAAATGAATTATGAATGTAAAAAAGTAAATCATCAATATCATTGCTAGTGGTGCTTGTCATCAATTTTCTATGATTAAAATTTTCAATTTTCATCTGAAAGATCTGCCGTATAAAACTCAGTTTAAATGGTAGTGCAGGCTGGTTGTTTGAGACTTGAGGAAACCTTGGACAATCTTTCTGCCAAAGGAAATTCAACAGTTATGGCCTATTAGATTACGGTCTTGGAATGGAGAATTTGGAGACAGCCCTACTCTTTATTGTTTTTGATGTAGAGCGTGCACTTACAAGAGTTGAACACATACCTTTGTTGTTGCAAAATTCCTCTAGATTTTTACATTGCAAAAGAGAGAAAAATTGAGGTGATGAGCGTGTATGAAATATGAACAGCTCTGTGAAGAGAGATTGGGAAAATCATCAGGAAACTATGTAGCTGTTTAGATAGACATTTCAAGAAGATTATCCAAACCATAAAAAATAAAAAAATGGATGGTTGGGATTTAGAAACAACTGAAC
>Ga0307514_10004831_pt1 | contig 12264 bp, 14 predicted proteins | sample 16_EM_MG_FD_203088 | JGI IMG/M metagenome (GOLD analysis project Ga0307514, IMG submission 203088) | Populus trichocarpa ectomycorrhiza microbial communities from riparian zone in the Pacific Northwest, United States - 16_EM | ecosystem: Host-associated > Plants > Roots > Unclassified | place...
TGATTAAGCTTGATACCATGATTCCTTTCTTTGTTTTGTTTGGTTGTTTAATGATTCTCATGATCCATCTATATCATAGTTATCAAACTCAACCTGATAATTTGTCACTCAGAGCTGAGTTTACTTTTGAATTGTTCATGAAGACGATGGATTAGCCCATGAATTAGTTGACTTTGCCAATTTATAAATTTTTTTCCTAAAATGATATTTCTAGTTCTTTTGTCATTTTGAGATGACCTGCATGTGGGTTGACTCGTTGACACTTGTTCAAGTTGAATCCCGAGCTAATTATGATGATATTTTCCACTGCCTACCGGTGTTATCAATCATTTGATATAATTTGATATTCAGAATTTTGAGGGGGTTTATTTCAATTAATTAGGTTTTAGATTTATTTTTTAAAAGTCACTAGTTCCATATCCATAAATCTTAGGGTAATTAGAAGTTTACATGACCCGTGAGATTAGTCGAAGTGTACACAAGTTAGCACGAACACCCTTAAAAAACAAAATGATATTTTAGACTTGTAAATTATGTATGATCCATGGATCGTACAGAACTGTCCAATTAGGACAATATGTGACAAAATCCAAAGCTTTCAAGCCACTACAATCTCACTTGCTTCCCTGATGCGAAAACACGGACACAAGTAACGAGTTGTGGTGGCACCAAAGTTGACAACACATCCGAAAAATGTAGCTGACTTATCTCTTATAGGCTTTTGCTCAACAGGCACCCCCAATAAACAGGATTTTTAACTAGATATTGCTGATACGATGACAATGTAGTAGGTAGGATACATGGGACTTGCTTCTGTAACGATTTTTTGTGATGGGACTAGGACTTGATTGGATAGGCCAGCTCTGGCAAGGGCTGCACCCCAGCCCCATGTGCAGAAATGGCCTCATAGGTCAGTTGAGGCTCGAGCCACGGTGGCATTGTTGGAGCTGAGGGTTGAGCTGGTGTGGTTGGGTATGAGCAACAACAATGACATGAGGGTGGATGGTGGTAAAAGGGTTCATGATACTGATGGGTCTTCTTTCTTGACCACAACTTCTTGAGCTTCTTCACTGCTTTTATCATATCCTCCTGGTCCTGGTGTCTTTACTCTAGGAGTGCAATTTTCATGAAAAAGGGTACCATTTGAAAGAGGGAAATCGGCTAGAGGATCAACAAAAAAGCAACCTGTCACTTTAATTGAAGTAATTACACCCAACTCAAGAATTTTCAAATCTAAGGACCGTTGCTCGTCCACTACTATTTCTTGAAAGAACTTGGTGGAGCTAGCACTAGGCCAGTCATGAACAATCTGTTCCCTATTTATAACGCTTTTGCTGTGAAGATTGCTCTGATGGATCATGGAAATGGGGTTTTAGCATTCACACTTTCACCATCGAATCCTTGACCCAAAGTGATGGTTGTCCATAACATTTCATAAATGAAGGCAGAAACTACATAATTCCGTGATGGACCAAAAATAAAAATAAAAACAATCAATGGCGCAGCATTTTGCAGCATTGCACATGGTTTCTCTGGCAAGTTTGAAAGCCTCAGAAACCCGCCACCCTTGTGGGGTCAACATTATAGATTCACAAGAAATTACCTTCTGGTTTAGGGTTAGGTTTAACCCAAGAAACTGGCAGTATTTTAAGTGATACCATACACCGGCCACATAAAACACAGTCCATTCAACCACTCCCTTGGAGTGAGTCTGCAACTGGCAATGCCTCTATACTTGTAACAACCGGCACAACACAAATATTTACTCCTCTTATATGGGAAGAAAAGTATCAGATTTGTATAGAAGACCAAATAAAAAGAAAAACATTGCATGATGCACAAGATATAAAGGTATATTAATTGTGTTTTTAGGTGGAGCAGCTTCTGAATTGATATGGATTAGAACAAGCAGCATCATTCAACAATCACTGTGAGCTTCTTCCACAGAGAAAACTAAAAAGACACCTGCACTGCGCAGCATCATACAACAATCACTAATATGAGCTTCTTCCATAGAGAAAACTAAAAAGACACATGCACAACAAAGCGAGACATGAGAAGGCTATATATATTTATATACGAAAGGCAGATGAGCTAGTGTAAACCAGAAAACAACTCAAAAGGAAACTGGAAAAAAAATGATAGCTCATTTTCTATTCTTTCATTTGTTGAGAAAAAGAGGTGGAATGGACAACTTTGTGGCTGCTTTGAATCCAAACAAACAAGCACTATAAGGTTAGATTCTCGAAACAAAATGATAAACAAAACCCAAAACCTACTCATAAGGACAGTCTCATTCTCTACAAATGACAGGATTGATAAACAGTCACCCACCAACTCACCATAATTTTAGTGCTGCGTGTCTAGAAACTGCACTGGCCATTCCTTGTAACGCTGCAATAAACAAAGCCTTGACTGCTGAGTTCTCTCTTCATCATTCCTTTTTATATTTCCATTCCAGCCATTTATGGCAAAACACAAGCATATTGCAGTATCAGCATCCAGGTCCAATAGTGGATGAGCGGTCCTCTGTGTTAACAGCTGCATCAGCATTGTCGCCAATTCCTTTGACCTCTTCTTCGGCTAGAAGTTTAATCTTGGGCGACAGCCTCTTGACTTCTTCAGATGTATAGATGAAAATCTTCTTCACCATGCCGCAGAATTCACTGCAATCAGATAGCAAACCAGTCATCATCCAAGCAATAAAATTCTCTAATTTTTTATGCATGGTTTAAAATAATCATCCGAGACAATTTTATATTTAAGATGACTTTTGTTTAAAACAAAAATTTGTAAAGGAAGACAACTTGAGAATATAGAATATCAGTGTAGAATGAACTTACTTCCATGGATCATCCCCAACCTTCATCATGTCATCTTCATTATCAGTGTAGACAACCTGCCATTTTTTTGTGGATCCACTGAGCTCACCTTCAATATCAAACATTTCCTCTAGTTTCCTCAGCAGATCTTCGTAGCGTTTAAACTGTGTCAAATCAACAGCTCTTCCAACAGCAACCCCTTGCATGTGAACCTGTAAATGATACATAAATCATCAAACATTCATAGCTGGAGTAGAGAACCTACATACAGTACAGGAAATCATACTCCATATCCACATTATCAATCCAAAGCCGTGTTTCAATTTGCTGTAATGATAGTGTCATGGAAAAAGTCTTAAGACAACTAATTGCTTTTGACAAAAATGATGGATTTTGTCTGAATTCCTCTCAGTAGAGAGTTCCTTCCATTATATAGAACCAAATAGCATAATACATCCCCAATTAGATTTCCAGCTCCAACCTAGCTAAATATGAAAACCATTTATATAATTATATAATTAGCATACAATTAGAATCATATAATTAATATGGCCTTAAATAATGTCAGCCCATATATGACTGGCATCAAGAAATTGATGTTGGTTGATCAAGAAGCATCAATTTGCCAGAAATTGATGGCGCTGTCAGGTCATAGCCTTGGTAAATATGTCAGCAAGCTGAAGATCAGTGGAAACATGCAGAACAGTGACAATCCAAGTATCCACAGCTTCCCGAATAGAATGGCAGTCCACTTTAATATGCTTTGCTCGCTCATAAAAAAAGGAATGGTCATCGTGTTGTCTCCATGAAGAGGAGTGGGGTTAAGCTGAGAGAAGTCAAGCTCAACTAGCAAACCACGTAGCCAAACAGTCTCAGAACAAGCAACAAACATAGCACGATATTCGGATTCTGTAGAGGATTTGGACATGCATGCCCTCTTCTTACTCTTCCAAGAGATCAAGGAGTCACCAAGAAACATGCAACATCCAGTAACAAAGCGACAAGTATTGAAGCATCCAACCCAATCAGCATCACTAAATGCAACAAGGTGAAAAGGAGTACCGACAGGAAAAAACAATGCACAATTAAGTGAGCCTCAAAGATATCAAATGATATGACAATTAACAGCTAAATGTAGATGACATGAAGATTGCATAAACTAGCTAACTTGCTAAATTGCAAAAAAGATATCAGGTCGTGTGATCGTCAAATAATTCAGGCTCCCAACTAGTTAACGAAACACAGTAGGATCAGGAAGGAGGTCACTTTCCTCATGACGATGTCATCTTAACCTCCAAAGAAGTATCCTGAAGACCTGCCAAAACAATCAAATCCTACGTATATTTATGCTAATTCAAAAATATACCAAAGTGATCAGTGCGAACCTCCAACCCCAAGAGGTATGTAAGCGGACCAAGACCCTTCATATGAAACAAGTTTTGAAGATGCTACCAAACAGGTAATCAAGACGAAATTTGTCCCAGTAATAACAATATCAACAACATAGACAAGGAGAAGAACAATACTTGTAGATGCCTTGCAAAGAAACAAGGAAGAGTCATACTTGCTTTGCTAAAAATAATACTAAAGCAAGGTGGCTCAAAATTTGTCAAACCATGCTCGAGGAGCCTATTTCAGTCCACATAAAGAGCACTTGAACTTACAGACATCCAAGGAAGAGTTGGAGATCAGACCAGGGGATAGTGTGTCATGTAAACCTCCTCTTCAAGATCACCAAGGAGAAAGGTGTTTTTTACATCCATTTAACAAAGCGATCAACCTTGTTAAGCAGTAATCGAAATAACAGTCCGAACTGTAATCATCTTAGCGACCAAAGCAAAAGTCTCCTCATAGTCCACCTCATATTCCTATCTGATACCAAGAGCAACCAACCATGCTTTATATCAATCCAAAGTCCCATCAGAATGGAGTTTGATCGAGCAAACCCACTTACAACCAATAACTTTAACAATCAATGGGCAAGGAACATCCTAGGCATGATTATCTTTAAGAGCGCGAAGCTCGTTTACCATGGCCTCCCACCAACATTCAAGCTTAGCTGTCTCAGAATAACATGTAGGAATTGCAATAGATGACAAAGTAGCATGAAAGGATGTAGGAGAAAAACAATACGGATCACGAGGACGAGAAAGTCTAGTAGAACAGCGAGGAATAGGGCCAAAACCTAACTCAAGCAATGTTTGGGATTGCGGCTATACCGCACTTTTAAAAATTTTGAACTTTTTTTTAGCTTCAAATATATATATTATTTTGTTTTTGTGTTTTTTGATCGTTTAAATATGCTGATGTCAAAAATAAATTTTAAAAAATAAAAATATATATATTATTTTGTTGTATTTTCTAGCGAAAAACAATTTCCGTCTACCACAATCTTTATTGGTGCCATATTTCACTTTTATGATTTACAGTGGTACAAGCCATAAAAATAACTAGAGGAATGAAGGGGTGCAAAAAAAACAAGTGTCCAACTTTAAACCCCTTCACGAGTATCTTCCCCAACACTTGATCCTGCACAAGACAACTATAATGAAAAAACAAAACATCACAGTCATCATCAACTAACTAGCCTACTGATATAAGACTAGTGGAAGGTTAACATAGGAATTAACATCTCCAACATCATGAATAGGTAACTGACTACCATTAGCGATCATAGCTTGTAATGAGTGAGAAGAGTGTCAACGGAACTAGTCATATGATTAGACGCACCAGAATCAACAAGCCAAGACTTTAATGGTAGGAAATTGTTACTTTGAAGTCCAAAAGTTGAAAAAGCATAAATAATCACCTGCTTGACCATCTCAAGAGTAAAAACAGATGAATCACTAGCAATGGAAGATGAAGAACCAATTTTAGCCTAAAAGACATTAGCCTAACAATTCCGAGGAGGGGTAGGGCAATCTCGGATAATATGTCCAAGCTACTTGCAATAATTACAATACTTCTTCACACAATAGGTAGCAATATGTCTATATTCCTTGCAGCTATAACATTGAACTTCTCACATGTCTTTACCTTTCCCTTTCACTTGAGCAACATAGACGACATTAATGGGTAATTTATCTTGCTGGAAGCTAGCCTATGTAGCAAAACGTTGCTCTTCACAAAGTAACTCCCCGGAGCACATATCTAAAGAAGGAGAGGGATCATGATTCATCAAATTAGACCGAGAAGCCTTGAACTCAGGTCGCAATTTCATCAAAAACTGATCTCTTGCTCTGCTCATGAACCTCCAAAAACTATAGCGAGAGAACCATCAGGTACTTTTGCATAAATTATATCAGCAAATTCTACCTATAAGATCTGAGATCCAGTAAAATACTCCTGAATTGAGAGATCTCCCCGAGTATAATTTGCAATTTCATACTCTAATTGAAATCGTCAGGCCATGTTTTTCTGACTATAGACTTTCTTAAGATATTCCCACATACTCTTAGCAATCTTAGACGACCTCAGATTTAGAACAATCAAAGGGTCAACAGAGGCTAACATCTAGGTCATGATTAGCATCTTTGATATTCTACTGAGCCAACTTTAAATCCTTAGTAGGAGTTGGATCACTTCCATCTAATTGGCCCCATAACTCTTTCCCTGTAACAAATAAACGAAATTGGAATTCCCAGGCATAATAATTCTTCCTCGTGAATTTCACCCCAAACGACAGAATTGCTAGTGGTCATGATACCAAAAAATAACAAGTCCAAAGTCTAGTAATTAAACAAGAAGTCAGCAAGCCCAAATCACAAAAACACAACAAATCACCAAAATAAAATGATGACAACCCGAAGAAGCCCAAGCCACTTTGACACCAGATACCAGCAACAACACCTTCTGAGATTGCACCAACAACTAAAAAGGGCTACAAAATTTGCTGACAGCCAAAAAAAGATCAATAGAATGGTCTCTTATCACCCTCCTAGCAAACACTCAACAATTCTAACCCTCTTGACAATAACTACAGAATGAGACAGCCCTAATTTCAATGTTTAGGCTCTGATACCATGACAGAAACAATGGGTTTTGTTTGAATGTCTCTCAATAGAGAGTTCCTTCCATTATATAGAACCAAATAGTATAATACATTCCTAATTACAAGGCTAATTTCCAACTCCAACCTAGCTAAATATGAAAACCATATATACAACTATATAATTAGCATATTAGAATCCTATAATTAATATGGCCTTAAATAATACCAGCCCATATCTGACTAACAGTGTTTCCACAGAGAAGAGGGGCAAAAGAACTAAAAGATAAAGTGCATAGCATTCTAATAAAAAAATAAAAAAGTCAAAAGGGAGTTACCTTTGTGCAACTCCTAATTTGCCTACTTTGCAACTCTTGGGAAGATCTCAAACATGATTTCTCAGGCTCGGAATGCTGATCAGACTCGGCTTCCAAAGACAGAACTGGGAGATCATTAACCACCGTTCCAGACACAACGACTGGTGAAGTTCCTTCTGTGTTGGAATTCTCAACAAGTTGAATCCCAAATAGTTTGTAGCCAATTCCAGTGCCCTGTCTCCTTTCCCCAGAATCTTTGTTTACAACTGGAGCAAAAGAGTCTGTGACACTTTCCACTCGATTAGGCCAATGCATTGAGTTATGGGAAACACTAGCCACTTGACTATTGCCTCGGAAGCCAAGAGAATTGACCTTAGCAGTGGTAGAGAAATTGGGTGATGAATAAAGGTCTCGTCCGCGTTGTGAATCACCATATGATAAAGCAGAGGACTCAACAGGGGATTTCCACATACCTAATGCACAAGGTAACAAGAAGCTTATCACAAGAAATCAACACAAGCAAATGGAACGAGGAAATACAAAATGGAACGTGGACAAACCTAGTGCAGAAAGATCTGCGGTTGGTGAGGGTATGACATAAGGTCGTGCCCGCTTGTTCCTTTGCACAGGTTGGGAGTTTGAAGGAGTAGTTGCAACAAGCGGTTCCAATTCCCAGTGTGATACCCTCTCTGGACGCATGATGGATGAGGGTTCATCCCACTGGACCTGGCAGACAATATGATACCAATCATGAACAAAGGCAAATTTACTTCTATGTTGGAAATTGGAAGAACAAACTATGTTTCATCATAGGAAAGCCAAAATAGAGATGTAATGAAAATATCAAATCATGGAAAATAAATTGGAAAAAAACAAGAAAATACAGGTGGTACTCAATACCCAGAATCCATAATTAATAAACTATTAACCAAACAACCTTCAAGGACCTCCAATCAGAATCAGCCCATCCTGATGATATATTATCTCCAACGCCGACAATTGTACCACTAAACCTGTAGCATAATGGAGCATAACTATTTGAATGATGTAAATGAATTCTTGAAACAAGTGTTTTAATTTAGAATAAGATAATACCTTCGTTCAGGAACTTCCTCGCCCTCAAATCTCATCTTAAACCTCATCCCTACAGAAAGCTTGTGGTTTCGAACTTCAAGATACTTGTTAAGACTTACAATGAACTCAGATCGACTTGTTCTGAAAAAAAAAAGGGGGACTTTATTCAGAAAAAAAATATCATGTAAAAATCTCAAACAAGAATTACATATATGAGAAATCATACACTCAAACTGGTCCTGAGCTACAACAATCGACCCAAAAATGGACTGATAAATGTTACTAATTGGAAAGCAAGAATTAAAGGAAATTGTACAGTTTAAGTATTTTTGAAACATTCAGGAAAACACCTAAAAATCAGCAGTTGCTAAAATATGAAGCAAAAACATATCAGTTTAACAATTCTCCTCAATAGCACATTAATGCAACTGACATGTTAAAATGATACTCCTTTCTAAAGGTTGCTGGCAATTAGAAAGGATTGACACTTATAGTTTCTACATAAACCATTAGGCACATTATCATGCACAGTACTGAACTTTCTTAGTAAACAACAAAGTACAAATGACTTCAACACAAAAATATAACAAGATAATTGGACAGATGAACTCAGTAATTGGATCAATAGAAATAAACACATAAAAACCTTGGCTTATAGAAGACAGAAAAAAGGGTTCCAGTCGCAATGGCATGAGAAGCAGTAGCAAGAACCCCTAGATGCATGCTTTGGCTAGATATAACAGAAGATGGCATGTTCGTCTGTTGCCTCATCAGCCTCCTTACTCCCACACGAAGCTCACCATTTTCTCCTCTGCAAGAAAATTTTCAATCTATCATTGACAATTCTTTTCAGCAAGAAAATTGCTGCGAAAAAAAAAGACCACCATGAACAACATACTTACCTGAGGAAGATGAATGCATCACCCGCAACTAACTTTTTGGAGCTAACAAAGACACTCCAACCTGTCGTGAGCAAGTGACGCCTTGGTTGGCCTGCAAATTTATCTTTTAATCAGCATTCTAATGGTTAATACAGAATATTTTGCATACTTTCTAACAAGAAACCATGTGATAAGGGAAAAAAACTGACATCAAACCCCACACATAGCAAATGATAAAAAATGTGAATATAGCGGAACAAGTTATATCACATAACAATCTCTTTCCCAAAAACCCCTTTTCCTTCTCATAAATATGCATGATGCAAGGGAAAGGTTAGAGAAGGAAGAGGAAATCCCTTTCAAAAACCTTAGGCACACTTTCTCTGAAAAACTGGCTTTGGAATTAATTGCCAAAAGGCTTGTTGAGTTGGAAAATGTTGGAAATAAAAGAGGTCTTTTATGTGTTATGAAAAACAATAATAACAAAGCCTTCATATGATCCCACAAACAGGTGCTCTCTGTTGGATCAGGCTACAGCATCAAAGTTACACAGATGCTCACAACAAAAGGCTCAAAAGGAGGGACACAAACCATATCTCCTTATATGTAGATACAAATTCTACATAAACCAAGTGCCATACCAAGCACAAAGACCTTCTGAGACATGTACAGAACAGAACAAGTTGCCAACTATAACTACATGGTGTCATATCAAGTAATCACTACTTTCTAACCTCGAAAAATGTGTCGAAAATGCCATTCATTGCCATGCAGATCAGTTGCAACCAATTCCTGCCAGGGTGGCTGCTGAGACATATCCTGAATGAAAAGGAGAATAGCATAAGCTAAAAAGGGACATGAATAACCATACAGTGCATATTAGGTATGGCACAACATTAAAATTTAGATGCTAACCAAAGGAGGCAGACAATCATCTGCATGCCTTCGAAGAACAGAGAAACCACCATGAGTGCTTGTGTCAGAAGCAGTAAGTGTCTTGCAAAATGAATGGACTGTGCATCTTTCAGGTTCTGGGAGTGGAGGATCAGGACTAGTAACCTCACTTTGCTGATGCATGGAGGAAATGATGACAATGGCAGATTTAGCAAAAAAACGTACAAAATAAAAATGCACTCGGAAATCTTGTCTGCTACAAAAATAGAGAGCTTACATCTGGTTCAGGAAGTAGTGTTATCTGGGCATAAACTTCATCTGTTTCGGGTTCAGCCTACAATCCACGGTGAAAATAGTAGATGAACCAATATGTAGAAAATGCAGAAAAATAATAGAGATTCTCAGCATGCTAAACAGAAGATTTGTTAGGATTCATCAAAATTAAAATGTAAGATTATCACCAGCCAACTCACCCTGCGCTGAACATTAACTACTTTACACAGTATTTTAGATGGAAGATTAAACAATGGCATTTGCGGCTCCATCCCCTGATGCATTGAAGCTTCAAGCTATATACAAAACAGATATGAAAACTCTGTCAGAAAACAGCAAGAGAGAGTATACAATAGAAGATATACGAAATAAAAACCTCACTACATATCTATGAGTAGAATATTTTAAGAATGACAACAAAGATATGGCACAACATTCATTGGTCTGTACTTTATTGGGAATACCTGTTCCATGTGACCTTGTGGAAAATAATAAACTAGCTCCCCTTCACGAGGAAGAGTGACAAGAGGTCCAGCACAGGCATGCCATAGTTCTTTGTACAGAGCATCATTGCATCCCCCTATTTATATGAGGGCACCGGATTAAATTTCATTAAGTGACGAACAAAAAGCAGACAGGCAAATAGAAAGCCAGTAACACAGATTTCCAGGAACAAGTTAAACTTATATATATCCAATTACAAATTCAGCACGTATCCTGTCATATAAACACATATTTAGCCCAGTTTTCCATAAACCAAAAAATATCCACAAGATTATAGAAACTGTAAAGTGGAACTACAGAAAACTCAAACCTGCATGGGGATTTCCTCCGGAGGTATGATTCATAGCCGCAAATGCCATAAGAAAACCACACAAACCCCTGAATTAGCAGCGAAGTCAATTTAGGGAAACCCTTCTATAAAAGTAGCTCCGTCAACAACAGAAAGGAAAAAAAAACAGTAGCAATAAATTATCTCACCAAACAAAAACAAACCCATTACAGATATTGCATTTACTATCACTTAATGATCATGCAGATTGATTCAGTGTTGCCTAATTAAAAGGAAACAAAAGCCTGCGTTAATTACTAATCATTTGTCAGTGCCAAAGCTATCTCTTCTTTTTGCCTTAAATGAAGCAAAAAGACTTGGCATTTATTTCTACCTCATTTTTTCAAAAAAAAAATCAACTTTAACTCCCAATATTACAAAAAGCATGGACCTTTCACAAGTTCGAAAAGCCCTTCACCATTTTCACAGATCAAAACCCACATTTATTTCAGCACAACATGTATTTTAGCTACTGTAAAATGAAAATATAAACAAAACCATTCAAAATTCTCACAGAAAATTAAAATAAATCCATGATCACATCCTAAAACAGCATGATTATCTGCCAATATCTACAAATATCGTACACAAACAAAAATAGTAGCTCTGATTACAAAAAGAAAAACCCTTCATGCTTGGACACAGAGAAACCATGAGAAAATAAAAACCCTTCTCTTAATAAACACTAGAAATGGCCAGGGATCTGATGATAAACAGATTGCAACACCACCTACTTACTTCACTTACAAATTCACTAAAAACCCCTCTTAATCTCTCCAAAACTAAAACCCCAGAAGAAGAAAAAAACATGGAAACCATAGCACTTTCACCTTGTTCTTGAGTCAGACAAGAAGGACCCGGGAATAGAAAGTAGTAAAGAAGAAGGTTGGGGCTAGCTTCGAGAGAGGAAAGGATGAATCAAGAAGAAGAATCGATTGGATCGAGGAAGCAAAATATAGATAGAAGGTAGATTACACAGTATAAGAACAAGTGCTTGTGTTTTATATCGTCAATGTTTCGTCGAAGCCGACACGACTTGGCTTTGGCTCTCTTGTCGGCTTTCCATCTCATTTTTTGAGTGTGAATGATAAAAGTTATTTTTAAAAATATTTTTTATTTTAAAATATATAAAAATAATATGTTTATTTTAAAAAATATTTTTAATGTTAATATAAAAAATTAA
>Ga0307514_10004832_pt1 | contig 12263 bp, 6 predicted proteins | sample 16_EM_MG_FD_203088 | JGI IMG/M metagenome (GOLD analysis project Ga0307514, IMG submission 203088) | Populus trichocarpa ectomycorrhiza microbial communities from riparian zone in the Pacific Northwest, United States - 16_EM | ecosystem: Host-associated > Plants > Roots > Unclassified | place...
CTATTCTTGTCGTAAAAAACAAAAAAGCAGCCCTAAACAAGAAAATCATTCATCAAGACCTTAACTCTTAGTCTATTTTATATAAGGAAAGAAAATAGGCTAATGCTAGAAAAACTCTACTTCATGTTAAGCTAAGCTAAACAAGAGAAACTGTCAACATATATTCACCCACTCATTCGGTCCAGGGGCCTTCTAAGCCTAATAAGCAATTCTCAAAATTTCTATCATCTTGCTCCATGGTTTTTGTCTCAAACATCGGCCTCTTGATCTATTCTAGTCGAGCTATGACTACTCTTGTCAAGAAATCCATTACCACATTGCAACAGAACAATATATATATATATATATATATAAACTGGTCTAAAAAGGACTTTAATGGATCCGGAACTAAAAGCCATAGATGATTTCTACATCGAAATTATCTTTTTGTGGATAAATTGATAGCTAAATGTTTTTTATTTGCTAAGAAAGGGACAAATTGAAAAAAATAGAGGACTAAAATAAAAAAAAAATAAGAAAAATGGATTACAATTTAAAAGTTGTTGCGGAACATTCACTTTGAACCTTCTACTTCTCAAATAAAAACTTTTCAATACCTATAAATTTTAAAATTTTAATTTTGACATAAAACTTTTTTTTTTTAATTTAAAAGAGGAGAGAGAGTTTATGAATTATGATAGTGGTAATGGTGAGAGAAAATATCAGGTTATACAGAATCTAACCACTAAAAAAGTTAAACTTGGGGTTAAGAGAGGAGTTCCACTTGAATATTTTTCATCTTTAAATTGGTTGGGAAAATAGATATGACCTTGGGAAGTTTTGGAATTCAGGTTTATTTTTTTTTCTTGGTCCATTTTTTAGGTTATTTGAATGTATAAACAAGTTTATTTAAATCTTTATGGTGTTTATGGGTCAAATTATGGTTTAGAAATAAAAATTTAGGTGTAAAACACCCACGCCCTGATTTCCTGTGAGTAGATAGCAGGCAACGTGTTGTTTGTTTTAAATTTTTTTTTTACCAAAGCCTAGGCGCGCAGGCAGGGCTGACAGACTCGTGCACCTAGTCTTTTTTTATTAAGGCCTGAAAGAGATGGGCCACTCAGACTCGCATGCCTAGGCTTTTTTGGTATATTTTTTTTTCTTAATTTCATCATTTGATTTTGTTTTTTATATATATATATTTTCTATTTTATTGTTCAATATTTGGCTTATTTTAAATAGATCTTCATGAGTTGTTTTGTTTTGCTTTTCATTAAATTATTATGGTTTCAAATAAATATTTTTTCATTTTCTTAACTCTTGATTTTGTGTGAGAGTCTATTTTCGTTGTTATTGTTTCTGGTTATCCAAGTTGTCTTTAAACTCACCAAGTTGAGTGGGTCATATAAGGTTAACTCCCACAAGTTTAATTTTTTTTCTACTAAAAAACATGTTAGCAAATACCTAACTTTTTTTATATTAAAAAAATTAATTTAACCCATAACGTAGTGCATTCCAATGACCTAGTAATAAAAATATACAATATCTTTTTGTTTATTTTGGATATCAATACACATATGAAAAAAAAAGGATAGTGTTAATGTCAACAACTTTTGGTTAAGGAATAGCTATTTGTTTCCTTTCTCAAGCTAGAGACTAAGAAATAATAATATAAAAAAATTATACCAAAATCGAGTTTTTTAAATATTGAGTAACCAAAAAGTTATCATTTAAAAAGCAAAAGGGATAAAGTGAATTTTTTACCTCAAATAATTTAAGACCGTCACTCATTTTATTTTTTTTTGTCTTTTTCACTTTGACTTTGTATCTTTCAATCTTGTTATTTCTTGAAAAATTTGTCTAAATTAGCCTTTAATTTATGCCTATAAAAGTGTAATTATGAAAACAAAAGTTGAGGCAAAAAAAGAAAAGAAAAGAAAAGAAGAGTACTGTCGTAATTTACAGTGCTCTATATGTAGGTGAATGTAAGGGTGATAACAAAAATTGAATAATCAATTTAATCGAGAAAACCGAAAAAAATTAACTGTAAAAACCGAACCTTGAAAAAAAATCGATTAAACCGATTAGAATATTTAGAAAAATGTCCGGTTCGGTTTCCGGTTTTGTAATGCTTAAACCGGACAACCCGAACCGAACCGAACCGGTTCAGTTTAGAAATAAAAAAACGCTTTCTACCCATTAACCCTAGCAGACTAATTTCATTCACACTTCACAGTTCATACAGCCGCCCCCTCCCTCTAAAACAAGTATAATAGCATATTTTCTTCTAACCCTAAACTTCAGCATTCTCAACCACCCCCTCTCCTTGCTCTCTGTCTCTCATCTCTTAAATCTGTCTTCTTCTCCTCATATAGCAAAAATCTCTCTTTCGAAAACCTATTATTCTGTACATCTTTGCAATCAACCAATCTTCCTAGCTTCAAATCAATTAGTGATGAATCCTAACTATTAGATTACATGGGACCAAGATTCCATTGACGAATTGGAGGCCATCATACAATAAGGAGAGCCTACTACTAGTTTCCTTGAATCAATGCCAACACAGCTACTACCAAACAACCCCACACTTGTTTTGCTTACCATGAAAGGGTTCTCTTAGGATTTCAGAGAAACCAAGATCTAAATACTTTACACTCTCAACAGTTTCTGTATCACATCCTATCAATGTTTTTCTTGTCTCTCATCTCTCAAATTTGTCTTCTTCTCCTCCATGCTCTTTGATGATTTTACATTTCAATAACTTTTAATTTTCTCTTTGTTTTTTTGCAGTCAAATTACTTCTTTTCTTTCCTTTCCTTTCCTTTTGTGTATTATTTTGCTAGGTTTAACTTCTGGACAAGGAGATCAAAACGAAAATTGGAGTTGATTTTCTGGAAAATGGAAGCAAGTACAAAAATAAAAGTGCTGAAAAATGTGGTTAATAAAAAGCCCAGAAAAAACTCAACCGTAATAATTTCGGTTTGAACCGGTTTGGAAGGGAAAAAAACCGAACCGAACCGAAATTAATCGGTTGGAACCGGTTTTCGGTTCGGTTCGGTTCAAAAACTTAAAAAAAAAAAAATTTAGTTTGGTTGTTTATTTTGGTCTAAAACCGGACCGGATCGAATATGTTAAGCCCTAGGTGAATGATAAACAATTTCATCACATATTTTATTGTTTGTTAACTAGGAAGTTGATGTGTGCTGTTTTTTTGTTTTTTTGGATAGGCATTGTTTCGGCAGTGCTTGTTTGGCACTATATTTTGGAAGCGTTTTTGAAAGAAATTGAAAATTTTGTATTTTTTTACTTTAAATTAATATGTTTTTTATGTTTTCAGATTATTTTGATACGCTAATGTCAAAAATAATTTTTAAAAAATAAAAAAATATTATTTTAATGTGTTTTGGAATGAAAAACATTTTAAAAAACAACAACTATTATATTTTCAAATACCCTTTATATTCGAAAGATGTGTCACATTCTAAAATACCCTCTACATCTCGAAGATGTGGTGAGGGTATGTACCCTGTTTAGTTTTTTCTGGAGGTCTTGGGCTCCCTTTTCTAACATGAAAAAAATTAAAAAATGTAGTGTTATCCCACATGCGTAATTTAATGAACTGCCTAAAGAATTAGTAAATCTTTCTTTTTGAATGCCTAGAATTAGAATGAAAATAACATTGACAACAACAATAATAAGTGAACGTTTGGGAATGCGGCTGCGTTCCTAAAAAATTTAAATTTTTTTTTATTAAAATTTAATATAGTTTGTATGTTTTGGATCGTTTTGATGTGCTGATGTCAAAAATAATTTTTTAAAAATAAAAAAAATATTATTAGCATGCATTTTAATACAAAAAATTATTTAAAAAACATCTGTAACTACACTGCCAAAATTATTTGAAAGGCACAAATTTGGTTTAAAATGCTTAAACTAATTCACTATACACAACACACCAGTTGCATACTTTCACGTTGGCAGGTCCATCATCGATGAGCTGGCATTTATCCATATATCTGCTTATGTGGCCTACGACATGACAACAAGCGATGGATTTGGCAACAAACAGCTCCCCACAACATTGCGGCCGCGTTTAATTAGAGATTGGTTAAAATTTTAAAAAAAATTATTTAAATTTAATTTTTTTATATTTTTGAATTATTTTGACATATTAATATTAAAAATATATATTTTTAAAATATTATTTTAATATATTTCTAAAAAAAACTTTAAAAAATTACCATTATAACACTACGCAACATCTAAATTGTTTTGAACAGTAGTTATGAACGCTGCTAGTTGGAACATAAATTAAAGTTAATACATGGGATGGACAAAATGTATGAGTTTCAGCACTTCTAGTTCTGAAGGGAAAGGAATAAAAAGTGGCAATGTAGGGAGTGTAATAATTTTTAAAAATTAAAAATATTATTTTAATATATTTTTAAATGAAAAACACTTTGAACCGTCATTCTTACTACAATCTCGAACACTTTTGAAGAAGAAGCAATTCCTGGCTACACTTCCATGATTCAAAATTTTGATATATGCGTTGTTGGAGATAGGGTATTTTGAACACAAATTGAGCACTGTTTTCAAGATTTCCAAGCTTGTTGCGCAAAGCAAGCAAGAAAACAAACACAGAGAAAGAAAATCAAGATAACCAAAAATATAAATTTCATTCAAAATACAAAAACTGTAGCACACGTACACCACGCCACGTCCCTCTATCTTTATAAATCATTGTGTACGTCAGTTAAGCCCTAGTCCCCCCCCCCCTCTCTCACCCTCTCTTCCTTCTTTTTCTCCTTCACACCCGTTAATCTCTCTCTCATCTAAAGCTGCCGGGATCTTAGCTCATGAAACCGCCTGCTTGTGCAGCTTGTAGGCATCAACGTAGGAGATGTAGACCAGATTGCCCTCTGGCTCCGTTTTTTCCTCATGAGAAAGCAAAAGATTTTGAGGCTGCTCACAAGCTTTTTGGGGTACATAATATTGTCAACAACCTCAAGAAAATAATCCCCGAACAGAAACCTGAGTCTATTACATCAATGGTTTATGAAGCTAATGCTCGAGTTAGAGATCCTGTTAGTGGTTGTACTGGCATCATTTCAAGATTGCTGCAGAATATTAACGCTGTCAAGGTTGAACTTGAGTTTGTGCAAGCTCAAGTGGCCTGCTTTCATACCCTGCAACAACAACTTGGAGACCAAAATGTTGTTGATAATGTAGGCTTTGTGGACTTTCTTCAAGAAAACAGTAGTGCTAATATTGTACAATCTCTTAATCAAGATTGTAACTTTTTGTATGAGAATCTTCAGAACCCTCAGCAACTTCAAGAATCTAGTTTTGCTCAAGAAACTAAACTGTTTGATGGTGTTCATCAAGGGATTTCTCTCTCTATTGGCCAGCCTGCTGTTAAGCCTGAAAGGCGTTCATCATCATCACCATCCTCTTCAAAAGCACATGGGAAGCAACCACTTCAGGATGTGAGCGATGACGGTTTTTGATATTCTTGATTAGTGCATGCATATAATTAATTCTTACTGTTTTTATTAGTCAATGTCAAGAGTTAATTGGTGATATATAAGCATAACAGTTAAAAGTGTCAAACAATTAACAAGAAAGAATTGTGTTTTTGTAATGTTAAAAGAGTTGAAACCCAAATTAAAATTGATGAGGGTAATTAGATAATAGAGTAAATTATTCAAAAATAAATAAATACTGTTGTCTTCTTAATTTGTGTTTGTGCATGTAAGACTAGATAATTACGTTGTTTTGCAAAGTCTGAGGCCATGCATTCATTTCACTGTGGAGCAAATATGAGTGATTGTGTCAGTTATGATTACTTAAAGAGCCACAAATTAATGTTTTGCCTGTAGAATGTTGCTTTGAATCACCCAGATTAACTTCAAATGAGATTATATCTGGTTTTTCGTTTTATTTCACACATTACCAAATGCATGAGTAAATACTACTGAGATAGTAAGGATTAAGACTGATTCCTCTGCAGATGGTTTCCATCAACAATTGGTTTGGACTTGGGATAGTAGGTGTTAGTGACAAGTATTCCTACAAGTTTACAATTGTGTTGCATCAAAAAGAATAGGATAGCTCAAGTTTTTGCTTTCACATATTATGCAAATAATATCATTTCATTCATTCATGTTTTTGGATAGCAAGTGCAAAATTTCTTGGACCTTGTTTTATTTTCCGAGGCCTCAAAGGGCCGCTTGAGCATTGTCTTGCTACAGAGTGGCCTGCCTCACTACTTTTGTTGTGTAGTTTGGGCTTTAGGTCCCTGGTTGACCGAGAGAGACTCTCAAGGAAATGTGATAATCAGTATAGGAGTGGACAATCAGTATAGCATGTATTTGCACTGTAAAAAGAAGATGCTTCACTCTAGTGGTAATCAGCGTCTTCTTACCAATGTGATATGCTGTTATTACTGATGCAAGTTTTGTTTTGTTCTGTTTTCAGTTCCATAGAGGATTAAAACACGATGGAAAATCATGCCAACACGAGCAGTGGACAATCTAAAGGATGATACCATGGTATTTTCTCGGAAAACTGATAAATGACAAAGATTAGACTGAAAACTGTTGCAGTAGCTCTGCTCAGGTTTCTTATAATTTTGATTGTTATATACCGAGAGGAGACACGTGCCAGCAGGAAATTCATACAGTGACATGTTTGATAGATTTGCATTACACAACTTAGCTTCTTTTTTTACGTTGGTAGGAGAGAATTCCACTGTTTCGTGCCTTCTGTGATTATGTCTCATTTAGTCATTTGAGTTTAGCAATGCCATTGAATAGCACAATCTTAAATTTCTGTTGCACCTGTAAATCCGCACCCTGCTGGAAGTTCACTTTTGATGGGGATCATTTTCTGTATATGAAAGTGGAGTTAACTTTGATATGAAGTCCTGCCTCGTTTGAAAGTTTGTTTCACAAGGTGAATTGTAGTTAATATCCACAGTACTCAAGGTATTCGCTGTTTAGGCTGCAGCCCATGATTTTTTTTCATGATTTGTATATATTGGGTACAGTTGAAAACATCAAGTAATGGCTATCGATGGTTGTTGGATTTATCAATTCAGAGTCCTGCAAAGGTAAGGAGAGGTTTAGGTAGCTGCTTAAAAGCTGAAAGAAATGCTAGCCATTTGAAAGATTATGATGGACCGACCGATCCTGTGAATAAAGCCATCTCCCTCTTTTCCATTTCTACTTGGAGCCACCTGAATTCTGGACCCCAATGCCAACCCGTTGATCGACGGAAAAATTGGCTCCACATGAAGAAGCATCCATGCAAGTTGGTCAAAACCATGTGATTTTGTGGCCTTTCTTTTTGGATTTGTCTTGCATTCATAGCCACAAGTTAACATCTTCTCACATCACCTTCTAGTTTTGTTGCATTGTGTTTGTTGTTCATGACCTCTTAAAAGCTCATTCAAGCCTGTATAGTCCGAGTAAGATAGCATTAACATTGAAATCCTGTCCCAGGACTACCAAGCAAACAAACATGACCTTCTTTGAATGGATTTTTCACCTGGAAGATGTACGGCCCGTTTTTTTGGCTCAGGACCAACTGACCATTCTGTGCACCCAACAACAACCAGTACCGTGCCAATAGTTTCAATCCTCTGTTTCAAAAAATACTGGTGTTAAATGTCAAACAGCTTCAGAGTCGCTAAGAACGACAAGATCCCAATTGCCTACATTTCTGCTGGCATTCTAATTGCTAACAAGAAATTTTCTGCTGCTACTTTGTTAGTGCTTGAAATCATGCATTTATACATATATACTGTATAATTTCCATCATTCAGAACATGCTACCATGAAAACTAGATGATATCTACATGTTATTGTTCTAACAGAACTTGCCAATAGCCCAGGCCATGGTTTACTATCTCAAATCCCAGCTCCCTTTCTGCTAATTATGCAAACACAACAGCTGCCACTTCTCTTCTATAAAGCAATCAACTCCCACTGGTGAAATTGATGGTGCTTTCTGATAGATAATAGAATTCCGGTCACCACCCTTTGTCCTAATATCTTCAATCATCGTATGCACCGTGCTCATCTTTGGACGGTCTCTTGGCGATGGAGCCAAGCAAAGCAAAGCCACTTGCATGAGACCTACCATCTCCCCCTTCATATATTATACCTCAACAACTCAAAATCAAAGACCTCCCAAGTCCACTCTTCTCTTGCCACTCTTTGAGCCCACTTCACTAAACTTTTATTTCTCTCCGTTTGGCATTTTCCCTGTCAATATCTCGAGCAAAATAACCCCAGAGCTATAAACATCGCATTTTTGGGTGCACCTTCTTTGGCTAACATTATTCTGGTTGTTGGACATTAGTGCTGTTGCTTTATAAGCGTTGTTTGAGATAGATGAGGCATGCTGGAGTTGGTAGAGACCAGCTTCAGAAATACTAACCATGCAAGAGAGAGTGTAAGCTTCCATTTAGTTGAAAATCAGAGACCAAAAGCTAACTCATTAGAATCACAGTAAGCTTTTAATCTAACAATGCTTGAAAATGTTTCAGTGTGTATTTAACTTTTGTGATTATAATTTAAAAAATATAGATTTAAATAAAATAGTTTTAGTTGGATTAAAATATATATTTAATTAAAATTATTATTAAAGTTGATATTAAATGAAAATGAATAAAAAATATTTAGTTTGGTTGAAATTAATATTAAAAATATTGTTGATAATAAAATGACACTTGCAATAACCCTTAGTGCATTTGTGTGTGCATATAACACAGTGACACTTGCATTTGGTCTCTTTCAATTTTATCTTTGCCACCAACCTTTTAATTTAAGAACTACACTAGAAATACTGTTAGTTTATATATATATATATATAAAAACTTGTATATAAAATCCACTAATTGAATTGGCTGACCCAACTTTTCCTTCGCGGGCCTCATTATTTTGTCTTTTTTCATAGTAACAACAGCACGTGATGGTCACGAGAGCTGCCAAAATAGCCACCGAGTAACACCACCCAATCACTCACTCCCTTTTTCTTTTCATTCTTCTTTCCTACATCACCTGATTTTGCTGGCTCACTCTCCACCGTCGATGAAAACAATCCAATGCTAACGGTTCACCACAATGTAAAATGGCTTATTTGTTATTATTGGCATCAAACTCATCAAACTTCCATCTCTTTTATTCGCAAATTAACAAAATTAATAAGAAAGCACATTATCAAAAACCATGAGTTTGCATGGAGAGATAGTACAGAATATTATTACGTAGAAAATGAAGAATGTTTTGTGTGAAAGTAGTGTTAAAACATTATATAAGGAGATATTGCATGGAGACGTTGAGATTTTTCTTGGAGACATGGAGATCTCATTATAGAGATTTTATTAGAGACATGAAAACCTATTTGGAGGCATGGAGAATTAGTTTGGAGATTAAAGATTATTAAAGATTATATTAAAGATTATTAAAGATTTTATTAAAGATTATTTGATCTTATTTAATGCATCATAAAGATCTTTCCCTATTTATTCAGGTTGCATTTCATTCATCGGAAATTATTGGAGGTGACCCTTAGCCATTAATATTTCTATCTTCTTTTTCAGGGCATGACATTCCTTAGTATCATGATTGTGGTCGTGATGAAAGTGAAAAAGTTATTAAAGTTCTTGTGTTCGTGCCACTCTTTATGTAATATGGGTATCATAGGAATTCTTTTCCCTTACTAATTAACAACCAATACCTCAGCATGTGTGGTGGTTAGAGGTGTGGCCATGAGCTTACAGAATGTTAGGCAGTCATAAATAGATCATTCGGTTCTCCTATTGAATGCCTTAGTATGATATTAATGATGTTGAAGAGATTCTGTTATTCATGACTGGAAACAAAGGTGTTTTTGTCTAGTCACACTTACTTTCTTTACTCAAACGTGGTTTTCTATCACTTGTTTCACATTGAGGAGTGTTCAGTAATGGAGAGTATTCAATTGTTCTCATAAAAAGTAGTTATAGACTCTAGTGTTTAGAGCTTTAGTGATAACATGTTCGAGTAGATTCTTTATATTGAGCATTTCCTCATTAAACCCTTGGATATTGCTCTAGTACTCTCATATTCCCATTGTATTTATAATAAAGAGTTTAATGGTGTTCTTTTCAGTTGGGATGTTAGTGTTGAAATAGGAGATAAACTTAACACATAGATCATACAGACTAATGATGGAGTTAGGCTAAAGGTTGTGATACCAAACCTAAATAAATCCATGGAATGTTGTCAGGAGAATTTTACACATAACATCACTTTTTTGTGTTATAAGTTCTAGGATGCTTTCCAAGTTCTATACGTGCTCTTTTAGGTTTGTAAGATCTTTGTAATTGTCTAAGATGGCCTTCACGAAGACTCAACCTTCGAAGAGATAAACGTGTAATACTTGATGATAAAGCGGAGCATTTTCTACTTGGTGTTTATTCTTAGAAGCTCATGCAATTATTGATCTCATCTCGCATCTAGTTTTTTTCAATGAGGAGCATGTGAGCAACATTTATAAAATAATTGATGATGATAGCCACTTTTTTAGCTAGGGCTTGTTGAGGAATGCTCTTTATAGTATGAGCGACTCCTTCATAGAGTTAGAGTACAAATGTTCTTGTGCTTACTTTGCACATTGTTCTATTATGTTCTCTTAGATAATTTGGAGTTGTCTATGTGCACTTAGTGGTGTAGGTAATAGAGCTAACCATTGTGTTTCCCATTCTAAGAATGGAAAAGTGTAAAGTTATTCTTATATATTAAAACAAAAGATAACAAGATTTTTTTGTAATGGATGTGAAATTGAAATGAACTAGCTAGAGCTACAAATGAAGTCATGAAAACCTTAAATTGGATTGGGCTTCTCATGGCTCTAATCTTAGATTGGTGGAGTGATTAGATTTTTCCATGAGCTTTCCTGCAAAATAAATTCCTTGTCGAAATAAGAGACCATTTAATGCTTAAATTAGTAAATATATGATATGAGAAGTATGTGTATGATGATGAGGTATGTAGAACAAAGGAGAGTAATAAATGGTCTCATGTAACCTTATGCCCCCCTACCTTAGGTCATATGAGTTTACCTTGTGAAAGGGGGGAAATGACGAAGAATCATTACCTCGGGTCATATGGATATATATAAGTTTTTAGTTGTTGTGCCTTACTTGTTATTAGTAGAAAGGTTTAAGAGTGAAACAAGTCAAGGTATAACCATTAGCGAGAGAGTAGGCATCTCAGAAGAGACAAGGTGAGGGAGATAGTTATTGGCATAAAAAATGATGGCTTTATAGGTGAAGAAAATAGGTCATACTAAAAAAAGAGATAAGTTGAAAAATATATCCATTATGTGATAGGGGTAGCAACTGTTACATTGTGGTATATGTGCCAATAACTTAAGGAAATTCGCACGGTGCAAGGGGCTGAGACTTGTCACTAATCCTAATGTTGTTGGCAATTGGGGTAAATTGTGCCCCATTAAGGGAATTGTATTTATGCAATGCTTTTTTTTAAAAAAAAAACACCTTATAAAGATTAATAAAACAACAAGAGTTGTTGAGTGGGAAAAAAGTTTGCAACCAACTAAGCTAGCTTATAGGTACATTTATGAAATAACATTGCAATTCTTGGAAACCTGATGAATTTTTGTAAGTTGTTTTGTTCTTGGTTTGAATTGAATTAAAAAAAAGAACATGAAAGAATTTTTTTTCATAAATATATTAGTTTAGGTGTGCTATATCCCAAGAAAGAAAATTTTAATTTTAGTATGTCATTGTAAAAGCATCTCCAAGGCAAGATGATATCTTAAAGTGCCAAAATATTAATATAACATTTTAAATAATATAAATATAGCTTTTTTTTTCTTCTCTTATACTTCAATAGAAAAAAAAAAGTCATTTGAAAAACCAATTGTAGTGGAGAAAGACAAGGAAATGCTTTACTTGTTCTTCAAAGAATTTAAAATCATTTTCTTTTCACATGCCTTCACTTAATTTGTTTATTTTTTTTATTGGCTTGTTGGTTTTAGTTTTTTAAAGAAATTTGTAAGAATAATTTTTATGGGAAAGAGAGATATTTTTACTATTCCCATTGGAGCTGCTAATTGAGAAGAAAAAAAAGCTAAAAGAACATTTTTTTTGGGTTTGGCTTCTCTTTTACATCCTACGTAGGAGATGCCCTAAGAGGAAAAAAAAAAAAAACAAATAGCATCATAGTTGCACGAAATTAATAGTTCCTTGAGTGCTTAACAATAGTGCA
>Ga0307514_10004833_pt1 | contig 12261 bp, 12 predicted proteins | sample 16_EM_MG_FD_203088 | JGI IMG/M metagenome (GOLD analysis project Ga0307514, IMG submission 203088) | Populus trichocarpa ectomycorrhiza microbial communities from riparian zone in the Pacific Northwest, United States - 16_EM | ecosystem: Host-associated > Plants > Roots > Unclassified | place...
CACTGCGCTCACCACCCTCTCCACCCTCGCCGCTCCACTGACCACCACCGGCCTCCCCCCATGGTACCTCCTCCTCCCCCTCTCCGCCCTCGTCCTCCGCGTGACCACAACCCTCCCACCTGCCATCTATGCCCGCCGAGTCTGCATTTCCCTCATAGCTCTGCGCCCGCTCCTCTCCGCATGGGGTCGTGTCATCGGCACGGGGATCGCAAGAGCGAAAACCAACACCCCACTTACCCCGTTCGAGTGGGAACGACAGACACGTGAGAAAGCAAAATTGAAGGAGAAGGAGCTACAGAAAATATTCGGGTGTGAGAGCTGGAAGGGCTATCTTCCCATGTTACAAATCCCGGTATGGGTAATCGCAAGCTTAACATTGCGGGGGATGACAACCGAGCCCTCATCCGTCACCACTGCGCGGATCTCACCACTACTCAGCGAGGAGGGAGTTACTGAAGTGGTTGCGAGTACAGCCACCACCACCACCCCTTCATCATCAGGCTACATTCAATCCCTCCTCGACAGCATCCCCCTCGAACCCACCTTCTCCCACGGTGGCGCCCTCTGGTTCCCCGACCTCCTCGCTCCCGACCCGCTCTACCTCCTCCCAATAATGCTCAGCCTCTCCATGTTTGCCAACATCGAGTTCCAAGCGTTACAGTACCCCCCCACGACTAATCGGGGGAGAATGGTAAAGAATATCCTTCGCGTGTTTGCGCTGGGGGTTATTCCGATAACAATTCAGTCTCCTGTTGTGTGTTTTTCTCCCATTCCCCAGACATAGTGACTGTTTTTGCTAATGTCGTGAGAGGGTAGGCGCTTACGCTGTACTGGTTGAGCTCGTCGCTGTATTCCCTCGTACAGAATATTGTGTTGCATTTTGTGTATCCGATGCCGAAGGCGGTGATGCCGTGTAAGCCAAAATCGTTAATTGAGTACGAAGCACGAGAAACACCCCCGATTTCACCAAGGTGAGCGCAGGGATGGGATGAAGCCTGCGTACGACCGTATATTTTCATATTTCCAGGCCATGCACTATGCTACTTGCAATACGCAGGGTACCGATATTTTACACAAACCTTTCCCGCTACCATCATCACCAACCCTTATAGAGCAATAACTAAAAAAACTTTTTCCGAGGCGGCATCAAATCCACCAAATCCTCCATCGCCTCTAGCCATCCCTTGGCAAACACTTCTTCCGAGAATCGTGCAGAGGACGCCTGTGCGCGTTTCCTTAGAGCAAGGACATCCTTCGGGGGGAGGGAAAGAGCTTTTTGGAAGGCGGAGGCGAAGGAGGGGATATCTATTGCGTGGTAACCTGTTGTTAATGTCAGCTTTTTGCTGTCTGTGTATATTTATCATTCTCATGTTTCGTTTGCCTCGTGTCTTGCCGGGTTTACAGGCGCAAAAAATGTACCATAGCCATGATCGATTAATTGCACAGGGTGTAAGGAAGGAAATAAAGAATAGAGGAGACCTACCTAACCCTTCAACAACGATATCCTCCTTCGGTCCCCCACTATCATGCACTACCCCTACTAATCCCGCGGCCAGATATTCCACCACCCCAATTCCAAAATGCTCATTCCACATGGCATTCACACCTACCCAACTCTTTCCCAGCCAACCCAGTACCACCTTCCACGGCGCATTGAGCACAAATTCAACTTGCTCTTTTACTCCAAGCTCATGCGCTAGTAAGCGCAGTTCATAAACTCTTTTCGCATCGTCATCGTCTCTGACGGAGCCGAGGAGGACGAGCCTCGATTTTCCCTTCAATGGGGAGGAAGCAGGCAAGGCCTTGTAAAAGTGTGCAAACGAGCGAATTAGAACGTCGATACGCTTTTCTGGGCGGAATTGCGCAATAGAGAGGAGGTAGGGTTGGCGAGGGCTATTGGTGATTGGGATGGCAGAAGTAATCTCGGAAACGGAACAGGGGGGAAAGACGACTCTAACCCCACCGGGTGCTGCGTCGGTAGTTGTTTCTTTCGGCCACAAAGAGCGGATATGGCGCGCCGTCCAAGACGAGTTGGCCATTACTACATCAACACTGGAGCCACAGGTACGGTACATCAGCGCAAATATCTGCCAGTATTGTTTTTTGACTTTCATCTTGATCGAGACGTTCTCGGTGGGGAGGGAGTCGAGCATGTCGGTGGAGATGGTGGGGTAGTGCACATATGCTCCTACAGGAAGACACTTGGGGCCAAAGAGGAGCTTCGTGAAGGGGTATGTGAATGGGTATCCCATGGTATCAATGAAGAGGTCTGGAACGAGCTGGGAAAAGGCGGAGTAGGCAAGGGGAATGGAGCCGAAAGATTGGAGGAGAAGGGTGAAGTGAGGATAGAGCTGGGGGTTGACGAGGCGTCGGTGGGAAACGTAAATGAAGGCGATGCGGGTGGGGTTGAGAGGGATGCTAAAACGGTCCTGCAAGAGGTTAGTTAACACAGCTCAGAGAGATGAGGAAGGGGGGTTTACTTGGACACGCTTCAACATGGCAGACCGGCCAACTTCATGGTCACCAGTATACACTACGCAAACAGCATTGGGGTATTTGCTCTGTGTAGCTCTGACCGCAGCCCAAAGAACCCGTTCACCACCGCCTCCGGCATGACTACATCTCCCGTTAGTTCGTGAACCACATCTCCAGGCGGAAAATAAGACATTGTGAACTGTATCTCACCAAAATGGGTGGAAGAAACCCACAATCATCGCTTCCCCCTCCTTATAAATCGCTCCACCGTGCTTCTCTGCCAACTCCTGGAGGACTGTCTCCCGCCTGGTGTTTCTTTGCCGGAGGAGGTACCATCCTAGTAGTCGTAATCCAATGGTGACGAGATAGTATGAGCTCGTGAGAACAAAGAGAATGATGAGGAAAATGAGCGTGAGGATCGACTGGGTTGTATGGGGCATGATCGCGGAAGTTGTGATGTCCTCGTCAAACCAACTGGAGACACTAGGTACATACTGTACTTAATTGATGCACGTGACTAGCTTCCACACATATGTGGCTCGATCACTGTGGCTGACGTATGTGTGTAAAGAAACTCAGCAGCAAAGACCATCTCGAGCTCTTCTTGTAATACCTTCACGATGGTACGTTTCTAACATCCATCCCACCCACTGGCTTCCCTCCAACCCCTGCTGACTAGGAGCCTCTGAGCACAGTCTGCACTCTTCGACTTCAACAAACTCCTGCTGGTTATCCTGCTGATGATATGTACAAGCACCTACATTCGCTCCGTGTTTCCTGGAATCATTGACCGGAATAAGGAAGGGTACGCCACGAGCCACTTTCTCCCAGCTTTTGTACAGCTAAAGCTAACGATATTACTCGGGGTAGCGTTACTGGGGTGTAAGAAGCCCCCCCTTCTATTCCATTGTCCTACCGCCTTCCCCCATACCCTTGACTACAGTCCCCAAATAGCCACAAAACACTCTCTACATTACAAAACCCAACCGCACCTTTCCGGGATTATACTGACACTATCTAGCGTTTGGAAAGCAGCTAGGATTGGAGAACGGTTATCCCCGTACGTCAGTATATGTTGCTTCATCATGGCGGTATTGTCCCTCTACATTCATGCTGTTGTCTCTATAGCGCTGGGGATGGGTTGGCTGATTGGTGTTAGATCTCGGCATTCCTCTCCTGAGTACCCCCGATGGCCCTTTAGACTACTTTCCCACTTTACCCTGCCGATGGTCACCCTTGGATACGGGTTTAATATGTATTTTCGTTTCCTCTCACTTGGGATAATATGAGCGCTGTTTGCTTTGGGATACAAATATATACCATGTTTCTTCATGGCTATGCGTTCCGCATGTGAAATCAGTAATACCCATTTTTACCGTGGGTGGGGCTGACAAAATCGATACCGATGTTCGTTGAGAAGATACATTACCAGTTGCCCAGACACTCGCATTAGCCACATGGACTTGAGCATCGCGGGTTGCCAGCTATTATGGCTCAGGGGAGCTGCAGACATCCAGATACCCCACTGCAAGATAATAAGCCACTGGCACCAAGTCCAACAGGCATGGGTTTCAGTGAACAACCACATGCCCTTGCACGCCTCGTGGCCTGCAAGTGCCTGGTTTCTGCTGTCGCCAGCCGAAGGATTCGAGCATGGGGTGGTAGATTGAGGAAAAAGTAATAAAATTAAGAGGGGCATTTCCAGGAACATTATATATACAGACAGCCAACCGACAACTAAGCGAGAGCTACATGCCCCTCCACTGAGGAGGATAGGATGACAGCCACCTGCCCCAAATGGTTAAATCATACCTCCTTGCTGAAGCTCTCCAGACTGAATTCCAGGGTCAACGGTAGAGTACATATTAACTCAGGCTTCAGCCCTATGCATTACCTTGGATAGTATCTTCCAGCGAGGACAAGTATACTAGGTACTTGGCTTGCACTTTATGTGATTGTATGGATGAAGGTCACAGTTATCAGCCCTGCTCCCAGTGCGTAACGCCAATTTAATGTGGTCGAGAAGTGTTGCCTGCGGTGCCTGATTTGTTATGGATAAGAAAGCCTTGAACTTGTGCCCAAGGTATTGAGTGGGCCTACTAAAGTCTGCGTCACGCTAACAGGCAACTGTCTTTCAATCCACATAAGGGTATTGGTTCAACAGATAGTGATGGGACGTTATCCAGCAGAGCACCAGGAGCCCTTGGAGTCACAGCAGCGAAGCGGGGATTTTTCTCCCGGTAAGAAAGCATTCTGGAATGCGGATGCTCAAGGCCCACTTTACAGCAACAAAGTACCCTATCTACAGTACACATACATAGCTTGTCATGGGGGGGAGAGATACCTAGGTAGTTCAGGGGTTTCACAGATAGTGTTTATCACGCCCTGGCAAATCGCCAGCTAGCAGGTAGGCCCTTGAACAAATCCAACTTGCAATCCACAACCGCTCACATCGTGACCCCAGATCTGAGATTTCAGCTTGGATTTCGGATACGTGTAACCATTGCAGTAATTGGCAACGCACTGTCGAGTGGACCTTGTTGGGCGCACTCCCAGAAGTGTTGCCAAAGGCATTTGACATAAGAATAGGCATTCGCGGGGTGTACCAGTTAACCTTTCAGTCGAGCACGGTGTTGATTGCACCCCTACACTGTACTGAAGTATCATCACCAACGAGCCAACCGCCCGTCTCCCAGCAGGCGAGGACCTTCCCCTCATCTGTCGGCCCTTGGAGCAAATATCCCCACGACGACACACGAGCTCCTACACTCGGATCTATCGCATCAATCAATTCCCCACCTTGCCCCACCTTACACCAGACCTCTTGTGCCCACAATTCCCCAGAGTGCTACCCTCCCGAGAAAGCACGCTATATTCGCGCATCGTTGTCGCGGGTACCTTTTTACCCCTCCCCCTCCCATCGGACTTTCCTTTGCTCCCTGGATCTCAAAACCCAAGCTTTTTTGTTGAGTCTCTTAGGGCTGTGCACCATCCCTTCCGTCGAGGACGCATAGAACGCCCTGTGGAAGAAAGCAAATAATTCACAAGGTAATTTCCCCTTCCCCTTACCTACCTAATTTTGGAGGGTTTAATAGCTGTATTTACTCAAGGTGATCCTTAGGTGAACAGCCACAGACACAAGCATAGAGTGTCAAGCTCTTGCTTCATCGATAGCGATTCATTGTATCTGCCCCTGTTGGGCAAACAGCCACCCGCTGATTTATCTCAGGGCTGGATCTTGCTGTGGCCGGATAAGCCCCAAAAGCGATTTCAACTTCGTGTGGGGAAGCCGTTCTAAAAAAGCTATTTATGTAACGGCGGGAGGCTCAGCCACTATTGAATACCTCCAGCGATTCTTCCATCCAGGTTCCTGAAACGTTCGCTGCCCCGCTCTGCCCACATTCTGCACAGGTATTATTTTTAAAACAGTTGAAAAAAGACTTTCCGAATATACACCTGACAGTACTTTCACGACCACCGAATCATGTCTTCTTCCCGTCAGCGCAGCGGTGAAGGGATGCCGTCAGACACCATGAATCCGCAGGATTTACACAATGACGGCCCATTCACTACGCAGTTCATCGACTCGCCATTTGATCCAGGTCAGGATTACCTACAAGGCCTCCGCAATTCTGGGGAGTTCAATTTGACGCAAAGCCACTCTATGAATCAGCTAAAACAAGGACAATTCGATATAAATCGATCCCCCTCCCCACATGCTTTTGGTGGAAATACCTTTCCGGCACAAGGTGACTACGACTTCCAATTATTTGCACAGGAACCACCGCAGCATATCAACCCAGCACACTTTGACCAGCCGTCGGCGAACCAGGGAGTTGATGCAGCAGCGTTGATGCAGCACCACTCACCCGGACTACAGCCACAAACGATTCAGGATACTCACCAAGGGCTGGGAACTTTGAACTCGGCCCTGGAGTACAACAATTGGGAAGGAATAATTGGGAACCCATCATTCCAAACACATCGACCAGCAGCATCAGAAAGATCAGACATATCAGACATATCGTCTGCAGCTGCAAGTCCACTGTTTACCAACCAAGAGTACAGTGGCAACCACAGCCCACTGATCGGGTCCATGAATGACTTCCTCAACAACGATCAAGCATTCGGGCTTGAAGGATTTACGCTGTCGGAGTCAGTACAGTCAGTACATCACACGCCGTCACATTCCCCACGCATCCAACCGATACTAGGACAGGGGCACGTTTCGGGATCGAGTAGTCCATATTTGCTGACACAGGAGATGCAGTATGGGTTTGGTGGGCCTCAGTCGAATATGATGATGCCTCCTCCCTCACTTCCTCAGAATACAATACAGGAGTTGAGGAACAGACAAGCAGCTGCACATGCTGCGCAGCATGCAGACTCGATGCAGTATCATGGACCGCAGATTCAAATTGAGTTTGCTCCTCCCCAGCGACAGCCGACTTTTCCTGGAAAGCCAGGGCAGGGTTTGGACGAGGATGCGCTGTCTCCTCCACCGAAATGTATGCCATAGATCTGTTTTCTCTTATCCCGCAGCACAAACTAACAAGCTCCTATTATAGCCGCCCAGCGAAGGCAAAGATCTCATTCAGATCCATATACTACAGGGTCAGGGCCGCCGGTTGGCCGGGGGCCAGGCCACCGACATGAGCGCCGGAGCTCGCTTTCCCCTCCAGATGTCCCTACCATTCCTTCAGGGACAAGCACACCCGGTTCCGCCTCGTCCGCCGCATCCTCCTCCAGCAAGCTCAACCGCCGAGTTTCTGCTCCCCCCGTCCCCGAAATCGAGAGGGACAAAATGCTCGGATTAGCCAAAGGCCCTGGATTCCCTGGAGGGGCCTCCGGCGACTCGTCGAGACGTGTACAAAAGCACCCTGCTACTTTCCAATGCAATCTCTGTCCCAAGAAGTTTACCCGCGCGTATAACCTCCGATCGCATCTGCGTACACATACAGACGAGCGGCCATTTGTATGTACGATTTGTGGAAAGGCCTTTGCGAGGCAACATGACAGGAAGCGTCACGAGGGGCTGCATAGTGGGGAGAAGAAATTTGTCTGTAGAGGACAGCTGAAGGCTGGAGGGGTGTGGGGTTGTGGAAGGAGGTTTGCGAGAGCGGATGCGCTGGGGAGGCATTTTAGGAGTGAGGCGGGGAGGATATGTATACGTCCATTATTGGACGAGGAACATGCTGAGAGGAGTAGAACGCAAGCGGAGCAACATGCTGCGCAGGCGGTGATGATGCATAATCTACCGCATCATCAGCCGCCGTATCCAGGTGGGGAAATCGTGATGGGAAGATCTGGAGAGATGGCACTTCCGGCGGCGTTGCTGGAGCAATACCCGGCATTGGCAATGATAAATTGGGATGCTGGAGGGGGAGGTGGGGGGATTAGCGGTGCGGAAGGCAGCGGGAGAAGTAGTTTTGATGCGAGCGCGGAGGAGTTTGAGGAAGACGACTGGGATGAGACGGGTGAAGGGAGCCATAGGAGTAGTTTTGATGGGGGGGAGAGGGGTGGCTGGGGGAGTGATTCGGGGAGTCATTGGTTGCCGCAGAGGTAACATTGGCGAGGCGAGGAAATACATATCTAAGGAGGGGGTGGAATACAGTGGGGAGGGTAGTTACAGGAGTCATCGGTTGAGGATAAGGGGATCAGCATGCTACGATACCCAGCTAACTGGAGTCAAGAGTGAGTGGGTCCGGAGCGGTATAGATTTTTTTGGTATGCAAATTGGCCTGGGGATTGGAGCAAGATGCCCTTATTTGGGGGGGATGTTTTTTCTCTGTTTTCACTTTTGTTTACCCATACTCCTCTTGTTGTCTTGTTTAACGGTAGCTCACGAGCTTATGGTCTTTCGTTTTTCTGAGTAAGAAATGGGTCGGGTCAGGTTTGGTTGGGCAGGTTTACTTCACCCGGGAGGGCTATATCCACTATCGTTGATGTGTTATATAAGGATAATTCCGATCTTGTCGACTTGTTCCCTTTGGTGTTTCTGTCGTTTCATTTATTCAGGTACATAACAATGACAAGATATCCAATAGACGGACTCTGTGAATGGTTTTCATATGTGTCTGCCTCACCAGCACATATGTGTGTAAATTCTGCAGTAAGATGCTCGGTAGTATCAGCTATAGTTACATATAGTATATACTTATGCACAGTAATCGCTCAGGTGCATACAAGGTGCATACAGAGGGTGGTCATGCGAAACATTGTTTATAATACTAGTAAATATAAATACAGTCATGTGGGCCAAGCTCTGCCTGCGCCCACCTGGATATACAAAAGCCAGCCAAGTCGTTGATAACTGAAGATTGAGTTCTTTATAATTAGGTACCCACTGCTTCAGATGTGCATGCCTCCTTATCTATGGCCATGCAATGGAACATGTCAAGTTTTGCTTAGCTATCTATTTATATATATGTACAGTATGTATGTATGTATGTATATACCTATGGAGATTGGGTTTGTACCACGAGCAGCTAGGCGCCTATAGATACCGAATGTGATGTACAACAGAGGCGGTTAGGTATTTCAATTCAACTGGATCTATATTGGTATTGCAGTATATTGCAGATATGTTGCGCCATATTCGTAGCCGCTGGCGCCGCTTGTTGGCACAAGAGATCGGCAGGAGCAGAGGTCGCTGCCGCCAGCAGCGAGGGTTGTTGGCCTAAGGTTTAGCCAAACCAAACCCAACCAACACAAAAGGTCCAACGGATCGATATATTGAGATCTATCGATACGCTTAATATGGTGCAATACCTATGGTAGGTACATGGATATGAATATAGCAATGCCCTTGCTAAGCCGCTACACTGCATAGAGCATATTAATTGATATACCATTTCGGGCACAGTCATCACCCACACATGCTGGGGTTCGTGGGATTTGCAAGAGAGGGTTCAGGTTCACAAGGTCGTACCGTAGCGTGGCTACCTACATGACATTTATGTCCAGGTTGGCACGGCCTCCCAAAAAGAGGCCCATCTTGACACCTGATACAGGCAGGAATGAGGCTTCGGGGAAGTGGCAAACAGCAACGCTGGGTGCAGGCCCCAGGATGGAGTAGACATGGATGAGGGCGTGCATACATACATACATACATACATACATACATATCAATGGGTTCTTGCGGCTCAGGTGCAGAGTAGGTAGGTAGAGTACCTTGGTTGCTTTTCGTTGACGAGCCAATATATATCAGCTCATGCATGTATGTAATTGTTCGAGAAAGCGGGGTCCTACTGGTATAGCATATACATGCCTGCGATGATTCAGTTGGATCAATCACTGGGTAAGTATACGCGGGTGTGCAAGGTCAAAGTCGCAGTAGGTAAATTATATTAATGTCCGGGCTGATAGCAAGCTTCTCTCTGTATGGGTGGCCGTTGACACCAAACAAGTATGCAGAGTACAGTATGCGCAAAACAATATCTCTCCAGGCCTCAAGCCACACAGCGGCACTGCCCCGAGCTCAGATAGGACCGATATCGATATTGATATTGGTCGAGTCAGTGAGTGCAGCCTCGGTCGCATCGAACTACCAAACAAACACCCGCCCTGAATTCCAATAGAGCTGAGTCGGGGGTGTCATCAGACCCAACCCGAGGGCGGGGATAAAGCAAACCACCCTGCTGTCGAGCAGATGCTCTGCACCCGTACTCTACATACGGACTTTATCGCGGTTACTCATCTTCGCCGTGTGGGCCTGGCCTGAAGTGCGCCTGGCCTGAAGTACGCCTGTCATACAGTGTCAGCCGCCCCACATCTACGGTAACCAGACTGACTGCCCACATCTACGGTAACCAGACCGACTGCCCACATCTCCATGTTTCCGATGACGCATCCAGCCAGCAGCCATGGTCTGCAAGCAAACGTGCCCGACGAGATTTCCCCCCAATACTTCTGCCCGGCCTCACCCCATCGTAATCTCAAAAGAAGCCCAGCCGCCCACCATGGTGTGACAAAGTGCTCGATACTATGCATCTCTCTCCTATTACATACATCCCCCTGAACCCCCTTACCTAAACAACCCCCTCCTCTGCGTCTGCGCCTCACTGCATGATGCCCTCCAGCCTTAGGGAGTTCCAGCCAACTGTGAGCCAGGCCTCGCACACTTCGGAAAAAAAAAAAGGAAAGTTGTGACGGATGGATGGAGGGGGGTTATCTAGTGGATAGAGAGCGCATATATATATGATGCCCCTCCCCTTCCCCACTTTCTGTTTCTCGAATCCTCTGCATCATAGATCAACCCAATATCCACTGTATCCTCACTTGATTTTATAATTCCGCCCGTCTACTCTTCAACCTCAGCAAGTTCAACGATACTTGAGCGGCGATACCGTATACCCCGCTGTACCCCTCGTCGCGACAAATCACCTACCACTTAGCCCCAAACCCCCCAAAAATGCACTTTGAAGCTTCCTACGAGAAGCGCAGCTCCCGTAGCCGCTCGCATTCCCCCCTCCGCCCCTCACTAAAACGCTCTGCCAGCTTCTCTTACAGTCACAACACCGTCCCCCTGGGAGGATACGTAGCACCCGCCCCGGCTCCAGCGCCAGCCCCCTGGGTCCACAACCCAGTCAGAATCACTTACCCCTCGATCGGGTACGCCCCCTCATCCTCATACACAAACACCGCCGTCACCACATACAACCCCACAGGCACATACAAGGTCCCCGGCGCATACCCCGACTCTATCGCAGGCCCCTCTTCATCTTACATCTTCCAAAACACCAAAACAACAGAGGCAAAATATGAATATAAGCCAACCTACAGCCCCCGGCCTCCATCCCCGCCTCCGCTCGAAAACCCCGAAGTCAAAGCAGCCATCGCGCATGAGCAGAACCTCCGCATGTTAAGCGAGCAGTCACACCAGGAGACCCTCAAACGCCAAATCCTCGAAATGGAAATCGCAAAGACGGCGGTGCAGAGGGATAAAGTTCGGCAAGAGCAGGAGGCGAACTCCAGGATGCAGAGGCTGTATATGCTTTCCCAGCAGCAACAGCAGCACCAAATGGTGCTTAGGGATGCGGCGAGGGCAGCAGAGGAGGCACATCATAGGTATCACTCCTCCCTCCACCATGGTCGCAGCAGATCTGCGCACTCTCGATCCAGGAGCCGCGCGAGGTCGGTGTCGAGGTCCACGGAGATTGAGTACGATGAACATCGACGCTCTACCCACGTATGCGGGAGATGTCATCATAAGGGACATTATTCCAAGGAATGTCGCCACCATACCATCGCACACCGCACCACGCTTTTGCTAGAAAATGGTCCGAGGTCGAGTGCGCCGGCATTGTTGGGGCCGGGGAGTTCCCGTGGGAGAAGTAGGAGAGGGAGTACGGTTTGCTCATCGGAGGATGAGTATGCTTTGGGTTCGGAGGAGGAAGACGAGGGGTGGTGGAGTGATGAGCGGGAAACGGTATCGGTATCGGTACCGACTGACTCGGGCTTGTTGGTGGCATATGCTCCCGGAGGAGGGCCGGCTAGTAGGAGGAGTAGCTTCAGGCATGTTGTGGGGGTGTAGGCCCAGTATTCACATGGGCTTGGACTTTTTTATTCTTTTCCTAATGCCCATCATAATCCTTTGTATCCAAACGTTTTACGACAGGATGATTCTCTGCGTTTTTCCTTACGTGGTTATGATTCCTAGGTTTTATTCCTTAACCCTCTTGAGATTAATGTTGTGCGCATGCTACTATATTTCTTCTCGTGTCTTATGCTGAGACAGGGTAGGGTAGAGTAGGTAGGGTAAGGTAGGGTAAGGTAGAGTAGGAT
>Ga0307514_10004834_pt1 | contig 12259 bp, 8 predicted proteins | sample 16_EM_MG_FD_203088 | JGI IMG/M metagenome (GOLD analysis project Ga0307514, IMG submission 203088) | Populus trichocarpa ectomycorrhiza microbial communities from riparian zone in the Pacific Northwest, United States - 16_EM | ecosystem: Host-associated > Plants > Roots > Unclassified | place...
ATTTGATGGTCTTTTAATATGTGGTTAGTTACATTTCGTCGAAATTTTTCTAATAGTATCAGGTGTGTCGAAAACGGAGCCACAATGTGTTCCTGGTAACTCATTCTTTCATTTTCTTTTTTTTTCTTGTCTCGTTCTCACTCATGTTACATTAGCTTATCTCCTTTCTCTTTCTTAGTTAGTGGACCTTGAATCTCATTTCTCGGTTATTGGATCTCTTTGAAATTATAGGTTGACATTGTACATGTTAATTAATTTGAATGAGACATGAATTTTGAAACAATCACTAGCTAATTTCAATAGTGAAAATAGTGGTTTTTACCTTTCTAAACATGAGTTGGAAAAGTATTAATAAAAGAGCAAAATTTGAACACAACCGCTAGCTCAAATTCTGCTCTTATTTTTCCAAAACTTTATTAAACTGTGTTAGAAAGGTAAATTAGGCTTTCGATCTGCCTCAAACTCCCCTTGTGTAATGAACATGTTAGGACGTCCACCAGAATTATTACTGCACTCGTCTCCCCCCATCTCTCACACACTCACTCATATTCCAAAGTTGATAGAGTAGATAGCCTGCGAACATTCATGATGGAATAAAGGTTCTCAGAGATCAATGTACTGGCTGCTTTCTTGTAAGCATTTACGTGGATCCTGTTTTTCACTGTGTGTGCAATAATGATGGAGAATTAGTGGTGCTGATGATAACTTCCACAAAGGATTGATAGGCATCTATTATTTGCTTGATTTGTAATTTGGCACATAGTTCTTGTTCGATAATATGGGTGGTGGAAAAAGCTTTTAGAGAATCTTTGCTCAAAATATATTGCGGTCGACTGTTCATAATTCAGTCAAGCAAAATCTCCATTGCTTGACTCATTAATTGTCAAATGGTGTATATCCCAGTTCTTGCTGGGACTGGCATGGCAGATCCATCACTTATTGATTAGTGAAGGGAAACTTATCGTTTAGCCAACAATCAGTATATTGGAGTAAAGTCTTCTAAGATCATTTATATGTTCGTCGTGCGTTGTCATTTTCCAAAAATACTTGGTGATGATGCTAGTAAAATAAATCTAGTTGGGGGTTAGCTGAGAAATGCTCAAAATACTTGGGTGGTGCTGGGATAAATAGTGACGAAATGGAGTGGTAATGATTTTGTGTATATGATGGGGATAAATATAAAGGGGGGAATACTAATTTGCCAATGTGAGCATAGCTGTACTTAAATTGTGTATATGTACACCTTTACTTTGATCTTTTCATTTGTTGGCTAAGCTTTGCTGCTCCGGCGAGGCTACCATTTATTTTCTATAGATTATAAGATGGAATCAGATCCACCGTTGAAATAGAAAGGAGAGTGAACAGCGGGGGGGAAAAGAAGAAGAAGAAGAAACACTTGGGGATCCTGTATAACATATGATATCAACTTCTATGATTTTACTTGGTGGTCCTCGAAGAAGCATCAAATGTCCAAATGGCTACAACAATTAATGGATTAACTTTATAAGCACACATCTTTTGCCCATTCACCTCTTCCACGGTTCCACCACCTAAACAGAGGTGATCATCAGGTTTATCCATCTTTAAACATTAGTTTTTCATGTTTGTTAGTGGGCAACAGTTAGCCATGAGATCATTTCATAAGCCCAGCCCATTTGCGTATATAGCAGTTTATCAGCAAGAATAGGAACTGTGACTAATTGTGTAGCTAAAGATCATAATCCATCACATTTCTCGAATTAATCATTGCCGCAGCTCACAGTTCTAGAGTGCTCTCTAACCATGCAAGGAAAATACGATAATTATGCATAATACCATTATCCTAAACAGGCCTCCTCGTAATCTAAGTAGATTAACAAAGTTAGATAACAAAGTCACTGAGAAACAAGCAGTGTATCTGGAGTGAGGAGGCTTTCACTATTCTCCTACTTCACTTCTTCCTCTTCTTTGGGGGCTGGAGGGCTTCCTCATCTTCATCTTCCTCCTCCTCTTCGTTCTCTACCTCCTCAACTTCTTCCTCAGCCTCTTCCCCGCCATCATCGTCGTCATCATCGTCGTCGTCATCATCGTCATCTTCTTCATCGTCATCTTGACCTTCGCCATCATCTTCATCATCTTCTTGTTCCTCTTCTCCATTCTCATCTGCCCCGCCTGCTCCACCACCCGGACCCTTCTTTGAGCTACTCTTGTCATTGTTGGGGTTGTTGGCCAAGTCCTCTCCATCTTCAGACGACAAATCTTCATTACCTTCTCCAAAGCCACCATCCCCTTCATCATCATCCCCGTCGTCCTCATCATTATCATCATCTCCTTCTGCATCAACTGGATTAATATCATGGCCTTGTGCCTCATCTCCCTTCATTCTAGGTTTAGCAGTCAGCAACAACCCGCAGGGATCCTGAAACCATTTTTATGAAATAGCATTTCATAGTGGGTCTAACAGAGACTTTATATCTTAGGCAATAGATAATTGTACGGCACAAGGTCTCCAAAATAGTACAATAAATAGCAGAGCTGTACAATACAGTTTTCCACGACTGGGATAAACAAAAGGCAGCATCATGTGTGCTTAAAAAATAAACAGAAAAACATCAAGAAGATAGATAAACGTGTATATATATATTCAGGTAAAGGAATTGTCTTCATTTTGTTTAAGTTTTATATTTAAAGTTGAAAAGGTATTTGCTAACCTATGAAGTAAAATTTCCAAATCCCACACTACTCTCTTTTTCTTTCCGCCTTAAAGAAACTTTTCAACTAGCTACATCAATTTAGGACACTTGTTGAATTCCATGAAACAATAAGCCTGTGCGAAAAGAGTGTAAATTAAAAGAAATAATTAAGTAAACTAACAAGAATGGAATTCTCAGCTGGTTGACGGAATAGTATCAACAGGTGCGGTAGACCAAATAACTGAAAGCATCCAAGGCCATAAACTATCTCCATTTGAAGAGGAAGTCAGTAAAGCGTCTTACTAAAGAGCATGACAGCGAGAACCAGGTTCTTCTCTCTCCTCCTTTTTTTTTTTTTTTCAGAATCTATTTCTTTGTTCCCTATTTTGAAAAGAAAGCGAGACATGGCCACGGTGCCTCTGGAATATATGTGGCAACCACAACCGGAAAGGGAAATGAGGTTTCTCTTTACAGATAAGAGAAACATCCCTTCACTTGTCACACTCATCTCACTGTTTGGGACACTTCTTTTTCTTCAAGAAATTTAAGGCATCAGTACAGAGATTCCATTATGATCATAAAGCAAATTGTGAAAATAGTGCCCTTCTACATCTCCATATCTCGTAAGCGCTCAATAAAACTTGTTACCAACCACAACAACTCCACTTTTTTTTTCTTTCTTAATGGGTCTGACTCTACCCTCAACTGTTGAATCTTCGTAGGTTTAAAATTTAAAATGATCAATGAAGACCTAAAAAATAAAATAAAGCAAGTTGGTGGTGCGAGGGGGGCTCGTCAAAACGTACAGGCAAGGGTGGGAAATAGAATATGCCAAAAATTGGAGACCCTTTCATGCATCAGCAGATTTATCATCTTGAAATAATCAAGATATATCATTAAATGATAACACGTATCAACTAGGAATAGTCTATCTCCTATGACATAAGAAATGACAAACAAGGCATCCTAAGAGAATATTCTAACACGGCCTTAACGACATCAAAAGATGCTTTCCCATTTGACATGACTTTTCCTATTACAACATGACATAAAATAAAAAGTTACCCTGCAGAGATTTATTTATTTATTTATTATATCCCAGCCCCCACAGGCCCACGAGGGCAAACAAAACCGGGACTCAAACCGTGTCCTAAACCGTCTATACCCCAAATATTTCTTCCTATCCACGGCGCTCTTTAATCACAAAAAAAGCCCCATGCGCAATTTAGCCTCCAGCGCGCTTCTACGGCGAGAAAGCAAGATAAGGCCGAATAAAAAAACAAAAAGGTTAGTCGCACGCCAGAGGCCAATCCTAAGAAAATGTCCAACCCCACCACCTAAAGAAAGCCACTTTGGCGCATGTTAGCAGCATAGAGAGCATATAACACGACCAGGGTCCAGAAAAACTAGCTAGAATCAGCGCAGGTTAGCAGGAAATGAAACGTGAAACACGCTAACCTAAAAGGAACTACAAACACAAACAGAAGCCAAATAAAGGCAGGAACACATCAATTAACAACTTGAAGGACAACAAGCTTGGCAAAATGAAAGAAAAACACTTACCTGGGCCAAAAGTTGGGCTTTGAAGAAAGCAGAAACTAGTAAAGTAGTCAGAACCTCGCAGGCGCACATTAGCAAGCCGTTAGTAAGGGTAACTGTCACTGATCCGTATCGAGCCTCCATTTGCGGGCGTCAAAAAAAGGAAAAAAAAGAGAAATAAAAAGCACCTGCGCAAACAGGATCCATGACCGTTAGATCTGTTCCAAAAACCGTATCAGCTGTCAGATCTCGCACCGCGCAAAAGACAAAAAAATCCAAATAAATAAAAATAAATGAAACTCATAATTATATAAACAAAAACAAATAAAAATCTTGTTTTCAAGAATGTTCGTTTGACAGTGAAAAAAAGTTAAACAGAGAGATGAGAACGTATTTTAAAGAAAAAGAGTTTTTTTCAACACAGAACTAGACAAAAAACAGCTTTCTGCGAGGATAAACCCTTGCCGGCGACGGTCTTCGACAGAGATATTCAAAATTGAAAAACCAGCACAAAGTCAAGTTAAACTATATCGGAAATCGTAACAGAAGCAGACAAACACCTGAAGTTTGAAGCAAAACAAGCAAATTCTCATAGAGAAAGCATCAAAATTCAACGGAACCAGAGAATTGGAAGCAATAACGAGCAAAGCTTCACAAAAAGGGCGAATAAAACACGATGAATTACTCGGTTTTCACTGTAAACAAGAAAATTGGGGCAAAGACAGCTAAATTTGACTCAAAGCGCTCACAAAAGCTCAAAACGGCAAGTAAACAAGAAATCAACAGAAAAAAACTTTCATTCTCAGAGGAAAAGTACAGAACCGAGCTCAAAAGGAAGCGAACCAAGCAGAGAAGTGATCAAAACAGAGAAATTAAAACACAAGGAAGAGAATTAGAGAGGTGAAGCGTACCAGGAATGAAGATCTGAGCACAGAGAGAGCAGATCTGGAGGTTTCAGGCTCTAAAACCTGAAGAAACAAGCGTTAAGAGCTCCATGCATTTTGGACCGTTGGATCTTGATCGTAGAGACAGAAGAGAGAGTCCAGAAGATATAGAAAAAAATAAATATCATCACAAAAAGAAAGAGAAAGCAGAGAATACTGGTGTGGCATGGTGACTGATTGACTAACTGCCCGTAGTTTCTCATTCAGGTTTAGGGCAGGTCGGGCAGGGTTCTTCTCGATGTAAATTTTGAAAAGATCGTGAGTTCGGGCTGCCCATGGAGAGTAAGAAAGGACAAGTGTGGGTATTATTAAAAAGATTGTTAATAATTGTTTTTTCTTTTTACATAATTATCTCTTGCTTCTTTTTATTAAATTGTAATTTATTAAACTATGAGGCTTTTTGTTGAAGTCTCTCTGTCGTGTTTTTACTGTATTGGCTCGTCTCTCAGTAATCATGGTTTGGTTAATAAACCAGTTTAAGGTTAACTAACCACTGCTAAGATACAAAGAGTAAGTTTTACTAGATTCTCGGTCACTTTACAGTGGGGATCAGTTCATCGGATTTTAACCGCGAAAAAAAAAGTGTAAAGCGGTGCTATTGTGTTTCCTACAGGAAAAAACAATCATTACCTTAAACTCTAATGTATATTATATAATATAACTTTTTAAAAATATTAAAATAATAATATTAAATCAATCCATTTCATTATAATTAACTTCTGAAATTCACAACCTAAATTATAAAATTATAATAATTTTATCAAAAATAAATTAAAATAAATTATAAAACTCAATTTCAATCAATCAAATATTAAAAAAAAATATTTATGACTCAATTTCAATCAATCAAATATTAAAAAAAAATTATTATTTTTTTAAAAAAGATCAACTTATTGTTGGAGAAAAAATAATTAAAAAGAAATGAAAAAAATAACGTGAATCAATCCGGTTAACTTACTAAATTCATGACTCAGATCACAAAATTTTATAGAAAATAAATCGGAAAAAAAAATATGTTTTTTTTTTAAACAATGAAAAATTTTATTTTATTTAAATGAAGTTTTTTTTTTTTTTGAAAAAAAACACTTAAAAAACACTCTAAAAACCTAAATAAACTCATGTATGAGACTAAAAAATATATAAAAAAAAATAGTTCAAAAAATAAAAACAACTTGAAACGAAAAACTATCTCAAGCTTAAATCTGCCACCTCAAATAGATCAGAATTGACACCAACTGAATTTATTCTTCTTTTTTTCACTTAAATCTAATGATTTTTTCTCTCATCTTTTAAATCTAGAGACTAAAAAATAAAAAATAAAATTATATTAAGAAAAAAATAAGGATTAAAAATGTATTCATTGTCAAGTAGGTGAATCAAAGCTAACTTTTTCTCGCCAATGTCAAAAGCACCACCTAACTTTTTCTTATTTTTTACTTTAGTCCTGTTTGTTTAAATTTTATCTTTACCTAACAAATCATAAGAACCCGACAACTAATTCTACAATAAAAAAATTAAATTAAAAAAATGATAATAAAAAAAACCCCGATCTATTAGGAATTGTGTAGTAGTCCACATTGTTCTAAAACGTCACGTATTTTAGTTTTTTCGGTAATGTAATGCAATTGTTAGTTTGGTTGGATGTATGCCCCCAACATGTTCGGGGAGCATTTGCAGTTTTGATTCTAAGAGCTTATTACAATGAGTCCTACAATTATATATAAAAAATACTTGATAATTTAATTAACGAGGCAACCATGTTTTTCGAACAATGAATTTACTAAATTTTGTAATTGATTTTGTCCTTTGCAGTTTAGGGTTTTGTTTGTATTTGATTTGCAAGGCCATAAGCAATTTGGATATTGTTGATCGGTCAAGTAGTCTCACAATAGTTTGATAGCTATAGTTTAATTACGTTGTCATGTCCGAGAGAATCACAATCACAATTATAAATATAAAAATTACAGTTACATTTTAAAAAAAATTGGAAAATTACTATTCACCCAGCCACAAAATTACTGTAATCAAGTTTCATTATCTCTTCAATTTCCTTTCAAATTAGGTTGGATTGGTATCAGACTTGATATTTTGTTTTGGTTGGCTTTGGGTAGGTTTCTCGTGATGTCAGTGGAAAAAACGATACTCGATCGATATTTAGTTTGGCAAAATTAAATGAAATTATATTTATTTAAAATAATTTAAGTTATTGGTTGGATTGTTATCAGACTTGATTTTTTTTATGGAATAATTTTGATCTCATAACTTGAGTTATAGGTTTGAAAAGTTAACTTGAGTAACATCGTTCTATTTTAGGTCCTTTTTTTACACATGATTTTCTTTTTCAATTTTATCTGTTAACATTGGATTTTTTTAGAGATTGAGTCTCATGATTTTTCTTGGTTTTCTTTCTATAGAGTTATCATGATCTCATAACGTGAGTGGCGGATTTGGTGAAATAGCTTGATTTGACTCGAGTCTTTTTTAGGGTGTTTTTTTAAAAAAATTATATATATGTATTTTTTTTGTTTCATTGTTCAAAATTAAGTTTTTACCAATATCACAATAAAGACTATTGTATACAAATCCTAAGAACATAGGATCAAGAGCTAGCAATTCATCGTGCTTAAAGAAAAGTATAGTTAGACTCAAATAGTAATTGCTAATAACAACACCCTTACAAACCTAAGAACAAATCCTAGGAATATAGGATCAAGAGCTAGCAATTCATCGTGCTTAAAGAAAAGCATAGTTAGACTCAAATAGTTATTGCTAATAACAACACCCTTAGAAACCATTAAATATTTACAAATTCAAATTAAATAGAACTTGAATTCTATGGCAACAATGTTGTTACCTTTAAGGAGTTTTGGTGCAAACTTCTCAAAAGACTCTCTAGACTTTACGAACACGGGTAACTCTCTTTTCCTTTCTAACTTTGCATTGACAAGTTTATAGTTACCAAAAGAGAAAGCAATTATAAGTTCAAACCCAATTGAAGAGCAATCAATCAGTGATACTATGTCTTCTATTGTGATAGTTAAAGAACCATAGTTGGTATATAGATAATTATAGCTTGAGTCCCAAAACGTCAACTATACATATAAAAAATAAAGGTTGAGTGGTAGAAAATAACGAATAGTAAGATAAAAAAAGATGTTTGAAAATTAATTTTTCTATTTTTCTCTAATAGAATCATGCTTTAATAAAGCGTAGTAAAGATCATTAACATTGGTAATAGAAGAAGGCCATGATTTGGTAGGGTTTAGCAATATATCTAGCAAATAAGTCCTAATTGATTTTGATAGATTTTTTGGAATATAATAATAAAAGATGTAGTGTGATCAGGGACTTTCAATGAAGCATATTTAATTGTATAACGAATCTTAGGTAAATTTGAGCTTTTTTGGACTATTAGAGCCAGGATATGCTTCTATTGAAAGTTTGGATTAAACGAAAGTTGAAATGATAGAATTTGTTAGAAAAAAGATTAAAAAGTTTATGTATGAAGCTTTGTGAGTGTCCAAAGATTGTTATTGTCTGGGGAATAAGAAGGGCAGGAATTTCATCCATAATTTCTTAAACATTCTTTTAGGGTTTGTTTAAAGTAATTAAAAACAAAAAGAAAATTATGTAGATATTTGAAGACAAAACCAAGAAAAGAAGATACTAAAAAAGAAAAGATATTAAAATTCAAATTATCATGAAAAATTGATGGATATGTATTGAAATTTGAAATTATCTTTGGAAGATTGATGAGTAATAAATTAATTTCACTGCCTATTAATATCCAATTTAAAAGGAAAAATAAATCATTTATAGGTTGTTTAATGAGGGAATAAATGTTACACAATAATTTACTTTTAGTCGGATAAATTATTTTAGTCAAAGGATAAAAAAGATGAAATAATGAGCTGGACTTAATAAGTGTTTACATATTAAAATAAAGTCGAGGCTAGATAAATACGATAATAGACTTAGTTATAGGCCAAACCAAATGGATTATTGAGTTTAATTTGAGAAAAGAAAGAATAGAGAAAAAATATGATCTAGACTTGTAAAAATTGATAAAAACAAATGAAGTTAGGCAGTTTTTGTCATACATCCTTAAAATAAAGAGTAATGAAAAAAGTTGGTACTTAACAAACAATTTTCTATATAAATTGAGGTGGGAGGAACAACAACAACTTAACAAAAATCTACAATAATAGTTGTTCTGCAATTGAATTAAGTTTTTAGGATTTCCAAAACCTATGCTTGGAATTATATAGGCAATAATCACTAGGCAAATAGCTTGTAGGCAACAATCAATAGACTTATAATGGTAGGTTTTATTATAAAAAAACCTAAAAAAAACTAAAAACATGTATCATTTCATGTTCTTTTGTGAAGGAATCCCTTGCATGTTTGTAATCAATTAAAAAATCATCTAATGAATATAAATTATTTGATCACGAGCTGTTAAGTTGTTTTTTGCATTCAAAACATTTTGATTATTTTACAAGTTTAAATTTTCTTTCTCATATAAAATGACCATAAAATTTTAAACTCATATTTGAGAGACATTGATATAAGTTTGATATTGTAGGAACAATATTTAGAATTCAGATCATTAATATTTAAGTTTGAAATTCAAATTCTTCTTAATTGAGGTAGTCATAAAAAACCTGAAATAATAGGGTTATCTTGGTTTTTTTTTTTAATTTTTTTTCTTCGATATTGGGTTGCCTGAAAATCAAGTTTCATGATTTGTTTTTCTTTTAGCAAGCATTTGTTTTTGTATACGATGATCATTTTTTTATATATAAATTTAGTTAGTTTACTCTCATTGTCTTTTTTTTTATACAATTAAATAAAAACAATTTATTAAACCTAACTAAATTTATGATCCGAGTTACATATTTTTCTTAATTATTTAAAATAATACAACAGCGACTACTAAATATATTTTTTATGTCAATTTTTGTATATAAAGAAAAAAGTATCGATAGATTCTTCCATCCATGCTCTCGTATGAAATGGTTTCATGTTTGATGAGAGAGAGAGTGGTTGCTTCGAAGTAGCATCCATGAAGAAGCTTGTCTTTCCGGTATGATTAAATTTTTAAGGAGGGACGGGATCCCAGAGAGGGGGCTGTGGTTTTCTAAAGTTTTAAAAATCTTCAAAACACCCCCAAAATTTGCAAGCCGTACAAATAAGTTTTATGAAATAAACCACGCTAACTTAAAAATTACACAATCTTACCCCTAACGCCAAATCTTGGATTCGTCACTGTTGCTCCTTGCGGTCTTTCTAAGCATGAGTGTTATTTGTCTTCTTGATTCCTTGTTTATATGTTTGCGTAGTCATTAGTTTGGACTAAGATTTTTCTTCTTGTTTTTTTTTTCTTCTTCTTGTTATATATATATATATATATATTAGGGGTGTTCAAAAAAACCGAAAAACCGATTAAACCGAGAAAACCAGAAAAAAAATAACCGAAAAAACCGAACCGTAAAAAAAAACCGATTAAACCGATTAAAATTTTGAAAAAACCGACTGGTTCGGTTCGGTTTCGGTTTTTTAAGCCTGGAACTGGAAAAACCGAACCGAACCGAAAAAACCAGAACCGAACCGAAACCGGTCGGTTTGAACCGGTTTCAGTTTTTTTAAAAAAAAAAATTCGGTTTGGTTACTTTTTTTGATAAAAACCGAACCGAACCGAACCGTGAACACTCCTAATATATATATAAAGCATTTTTTAAGGTGCCTTTTTTTATATAAATTCTTACAAAATAAGAGCGAAAAAAAGACAGAAGAAGGACCCAGGCAATTCAATAACTTCAACTTGCTAGTCAATGGTTGGAGCTTGGGCTTGTGACTTCAGTTCAGTATATATATTGTGGCCCACAAGTCTACGTTATTTTTTTGGCCTCGGTATGATAACAAGGCATTCATGGGCCGTTCACTTCTTGATTCCCTAGTGCTAGCACTTGAAAATTCACTTTGAAAAACAAAAATAATGTAAAAAAACTAGGAGGATAATATTTCAATTTTCTGAAAAATTAGGATAATAATGGGTCATTACAAACATTCGATTTTAATATATTTATAATTTCTAATCATAATTTATTTCAACAAAAATTTATTTTTTATATGCTGATCATGTTAAAAATAAATATTAAAAAATAAAAAAAAAAACACGTTATAATACATTTTTATCACTAAGACTTAAAGCTGGTGAGGGGCTGAGGGCCACTGTGCTATTGGGCTACAAGTGGTCTCGAATTCCAGGCCCAGAAAGTGTGATCCCAAATTCACCTGAATTTAATTAATTGATTTTTGAAGGGCAGCAAATATTGGGTAAAAAAAAAGAAGCTCATGGATCCAGTTCTTCATCGCAGCTGTCAAGATCCAGCCATTCAGAGCAGTATATTTACTGGGTTTCGTCTCTGTGTGTGTGTAATGACATTGCATCTGTCATATGGACAAAGCGAAAAAAACATCAAGAAGAAAGTTGAAGGATGCAAATAATTTATATTTTAATCATTGGAAAGGCATTTTAAGCATCCAAAAAGTGTTCAAAGTATGGTGTCTTAATTTAATACCAAAGTGGATGAAGATAAGAAGGATCTATGAGTGTGTTTGGTATTGCGGTAGCTGTTGTGGTTGTGGTTTGAAAAAAGTTGTTTTATAAAAAGTACTTTTAGTTGAAGTTGGTTTGAAAAAATAAGTGTTTGGTTAAAACTGTGGTTGAAATTGAGGTTGAATAAAAAGTAGTTTAATGTGTTTGGTTAAGAATGCTTTTGAAATTGAGGTTGTAAAATAATTTTTAAAAATATATATTAATATTGATAGTTTTTAATTTAAATATTGTATATTTAACTATTACTATTATATCATGAAATAAATAATACTTTGTATAAAATATTTTTTATTGTTCCATTAAATTTTTTAAGAGCGCAACAACATAGGTAAAATATAATCAGGAATAAAATTAGGATTGCGATCAAATTCTGCAAATATTACATCATCGAGCGATCTTCGTCTAATTTATAGTGTCATTGAATAATGTTTAACATTAGTTTTTCGAATAAAACACAATTAAAAATTAAAAATATTTTCTTT
>Ga0307514_10004835_pt1 | contig 12258 bp, 17 predicted proteins | sample 16_EM_MG_FD_203088 | JGI IMG/M metagenome (GOLD analysis project Ga0307514, IMG submission 203088) | Populus trichocarpa ectomycorrhiza microbial communities from riparian zone in the Pacific Northwest, United States - 16_EM | ecosystem: Host-associated > Plants > Roots > Unclassified | place...
TTTTGTTTTTTTTGGGCCTTTCCCCCCGAAAGGAGCCTTAGGTTATGCCGTTCCCATAGTCTGGTTGGCACGACCCCCTCTCGTACAGTTTTCGCACCTTTACGTACTCCGTATGTATGTATGTGATATATCCCATGTAATAAACAGCAAAAAGTACGTTGAAGAAGCAGCAAAAAAAATACAGGCTCTCAACTCTCCCTCCCCAAGTCTAGTTATTAGCTACCTACGGAGTACAATCTAGTTATTAGCTACCTAAGAACCCCACTCAATCCTTCAAACACTCATCTTCATCTTCACTGCGGGCCACGGCTTATACCCCACCACCTCGAAATCCTCCACCCTAAACCCATCCACCACCCCCTTCCCTCTTAAATCCTCCCTCAAAATCTTCAGCTTCGGAAATGCCCTGGGCTCCCTCTCAAGTTGGACCTTCAGCGCATCGACGTGATCCACATAGACATGCGTATCGCCCATACAGTGGATCAGCTCACCGGCATCCAACCCCGTGACATGCGCAAGGATATGTGTTAGCAAAGCGTAGGATGCGATGTTAAAGGGTACACCGAGGCCCATATCGCAGGAGCGCTGGTAGAGACAGCAGTAGAGTTCACCCCTTGGTTTAGGTTTATCTTCTTTCTCACCTGCTGGGACTGGAGTCGGCAGCGTGCTTGTCTCCCTCAATCCTGTTTCTGCTTCTACATCCTTGCACGTCTTTGCTACTGGATACCTGACATAAAACTGCGCAAACATGTGACACGGTGGCAGTGCCATCTTCCCCAAATCCTTCGGATTCCACGCACTCAGAATAATCCTCCTATCATACGGCGTCTTCATCAACTTGTGTACAACACCTGCTAGCTGATCAACCCCCTGACCAGTATAATCCGCTTTCGCATCCTCATACTCCGCGCCAAAGTGCCTCCACTGAAAGCCATATACGGGGCCTAAATCCCCTTCTTCGCGGTGCTCCAGGCCAACGGAATCGAGGAAGGCGCGTGAGCCGTTACCGTCCCAGATTTTTACGCCCTGGGAGGAGAGGAGGATGCTGGAGGTGCTGCCACTAATGAACCAGAGGAGCTCAGCAAAGATGGCTTTGGTGAAGACGCGCTTGGTGGTGAGGAGCGGGAGGGTGCCGTCGCGGAGGGAGAAGCGGAGTTGGGGTGGCGCGAAGAGGGCGTAGGTCCCTGTGCCGGTTCTACCGAGAAAGGATTAGCTAGGTGGGATGGGGGGGTCAGTGGGTTTCCAGGTACCTATCTGGCCTGTACTCGCCCCTCTCCAAAATCTCCATCACAAGCGAAAGATACTGCAGTTCCTCCGTATTCCTTGAGGGCTCGCGAGTAAGTACACGAGGGACAATCGTGTCGAGTGGCTTTGGGTGACGTTCATGCCCATGGGCAGCAATAGTGCCATTCTTGGTAGTCATTGTAGAATCTTTGTGTTTTTTCTTCCTCTTCACTTACCTCTATCCCCTGGTTGGCAATTGTGAAGGAAAAGGAGAGCGGTGATACACAGGGTAACGTGTTTTTTTTTGGGTACGCGACATAACAGTAGACTAGTCTAGGGATCCAATTGGGCTCTTGGCACCAAGATGCCAATCAGATTGAATTCCCGGCAATTCAACTCATGCCGATAAATGCCATGTTTATGATGCAGTAAGTGTGGAACTAGAGAAACAGAGTAGGTAGATAACGGGATCTAATTAGGCGACAAGAATTCTCGTAACGTGGTATCTGGTAGAATTGTATTGTCTGGAAGTGTTTGTGAATTGGATCACCAACTGGTGACTTGGTATACCGGTATATAGCCGGGGGGCAAAAGCACAGTAGCGCCCCCATGAAGTTTTTTTTTTTCGAAGTCAAGGCGAGCTGACCTTGACCCTCCACTGTTACCCTGAGCTAACTGTACTCAACCAGATTTAGTTCCGGGGTTGATTGTCACCTTAACGCAGCCTAATAAGTTATTTTACTGTTAGTCTGGTTGGCACAAGCCGCTCGTAGAGCGATTTACTGTGAAGGATATGATATCCACTAGTGGTAAAGGGTCGGGATAGTGAAAAAGAGATTCGTAGCTTGGGTATCTGAGGATAGAGAAGAGAAGGTGTGTTGGTATTCATTTAGGCTCATACCCCACTATTTGATAGTGCTTTCGGGAGGCCAAGGTAAGGTTTTAATCTAGTCGACTGGAGGATGGATGCATGTGTTGAGGATCCTCAGCAACAGATCTCGGATCCCCGCGAATGGTCCCCAGGGGCCTTGTAGACTATAGTGTGGTTTATCGGTGGGTCGTGCAAGATTCCACTTCCTCGCAAATCTTAAACTGAAGTGGGGCTTGATTATCATGGTGATATATACTAGTGATGAGAGAGGATGCGGGAGCGCTGATATTAATTGCAAGTAATGTATCTCACTGCACGTTTCCTGTCGACATTTTCCATTTCCAGCCATATTTGAATTGAGCCTTATCCGTATGTATGTGGATTACTCGATTGAAAGATATCGATTGTACGAAGAAGTGTTCTCGTGCTTGGGTGGAAGGTCTTTGGGTCTAGTCTGGTTGGCTTTTGTTTGGCTTTCGATATGCCTGTTGAACTAGTCATTCTCCAGCACTGGTATTGGTGATGTAAGAATATGGTTACTCCTCTCCCTGCCTGATAACCCATCCATACATCTCAAATCACAGGGGACTCGTGATATGCCATTTACAGTAGTAGGACCCATAAGAAACAATATATCAAACAAGCAAGCGCCGTGAATATAGAAGGCAAGTAATTATCATTACTATCTTATCTGTAACCCATGAACATGAATCCCAAAACGAAACAAACACCCCACCCAAAGAAAACACCATGCCTTCCCAAAGGGTTCCATTTCCACCTCGCCCAGCAATAGGAAGTAGTTGTTCAGTAAAGGAACTCCTGCACAAGAAGAGGACCATTAAACAGAGGAAAAGTTCGTGACGTGTGGTATGGAATGCCTGTAGGCTCAGAGTGTGCAAGACGGACATCCTCTTCTCTTCGTACATGAGAACCATTGGCTTATGCTTGATCGACGAGAGTGGATAAAGCTGGTATCGAAGAGGCCGGTAGGAAAGGGGATCAATATTTAAGTATAATATAGAGCGCATGTATAATCCCAGGCAGGTATCCGAGAATCGTCAAGAGGATATTGATTAATAGGTCACCTCCGCATCCCTTCTCAAGGAAGACACCGAGGGGCGGGAGGATGACGGCGACTAGAGCGAGAAAGGTCAGTCAAGGGCTCGAGGGTAGCATGATATAACATACGGATAATCTTGCAAATATCGGAACAAGTGAAAGCCATGTTGTGTTTGTTGTTTGAACTGTTATTGTGGCGAGGAAGAGCGAGTGAGGTTGATGGATATCTGTGTTAAGTATACCTAGTGGTAATTGGAAGGGAAGGCCCTCGGATATATATACGGTATCCACCTCTCCAGATCCACTCACACCCCTTTTTGCGTATCGCAAGCACAAAGCATAACTCTGGGTTACCTGTTACTGCTCCCAAGATGTCCAACATATCCACATCCAGCGAGTGAACGTCATACCAAGTCATGCACCACGCACTCACCCCCAGCCGAAGATCCGGTGCCTATTATCAAGTTTGGGCTACTTAGGTCCAGGGCTTCGATGGAGCCGGCGCAAACTCTGGCATAAGGCTGGTAGGTACAGTACAAAGTTATTGCTCCGAAAATTTGGTATGCGGCTTGGCAGATCGTCCCCAAGTACGGAAACGTCACACGAGAGCTTATTGTCCATATTGCACATACGTCATGCCAGCAACGAGCAAAAGCCTGTATGCGATGGGAAAGTCCAGATTCTCTCAATTGTTATTAGTTCTCGTGCTGATACATACCGACTACAGTGTCATATCTTGACGTACATACAGTACATTTGTACATGTCCAGTATCAGGTTGCATGTTTGGCTTGCTGTATTGTATGCATGTACTCAAATCGCAATCTAGGTCACCCGACACAGTCCTTTTAATTGAATTCGATGGTCTAAACGACATCATAAGGTCCTATATTTAGCAAAGCCGCAGGCTACGGTTTTAGGTACCAGTTAGTTCAGTACTCGCTAGGGCGTTGATATCTCGTTCCTTGGCTCGTTGTCTAGATAATTCCTATGTAAGATTCCACGCGCACATGTATGGGATTGGCTGTCTGGTACTTACATATCATACATAATAGGGAATCAGTTTCCAGATTCTCATTAAATTTGGTTCCTAGATTCGCGATATCACGAAATCTGCTTGCAGCTCTGGCTTAAGCGCCGATACCAATGGGATCGGCCTTGCCGCAATGTTCGTGCATGACATTTGCATGAGCAAGTTGTACACATATGCAATTTTGGAGCTGGACATATGAAGCAATTACGGCTTGCACCCCGAGCTCTGTTTTTTGGAGTGCAATCCCCTAAAGCAGAATATTTTAGATATACTATGACATCTCTGCGTCGCAACCTCTCCTGCATTCTCACCAAAACCCCCCATGACCCAGTCATCACCACCGCGCCCCGTACATCTTTCACTCGCTCATACAAGGTCGCCTCAAAGATACCTACCCTGAGCAGCTCCTGCACCACCTCTTTAGGGTCCTTAAATCCCCCAACCCGACAGCTACATCACTTCTTGAAGAGATCCATATCGGCAGTGTCCTCAGTCCACTTGGAGGCTCAATGGTGGGCCGAATGTCTGCTCTATATTCCAACCTCCCCGTCTCTGCTGGTTTTCTCACCGTCAACCGAGCTTGTGCTAGCGGTTTACAAGCTGTAATAGGCATAGCTGAGGGCGTGATGTTGGGTCGTATCGGTGAAGTAAGGTTAGTGGGGGGGGGGGGTGGAGAGTATGACGAGGTCCTATGGAAATAAAGCAGTCCCTTGGGAAATGTGGCCGGAGCTATTGAAGGGTGACATACAGGGAGCAAGGCATGCGGTGATGCCCATGGGGATGACGGGTGAGAATATTGCGAGGAGGTATGATGTGTCAAGAAAGAAACAGGATGAATTTGCGTTGTGATCGCATAAACTTGCTCACGAAGCCCAGCAAAGTGGGGCTTTTAGGAATGAGATAATTCTGGTTACATGCGACTATGCACCACCAGCTAGGAAGGACCTAGGTGAGCCACTGGTGAAGCAGCAAATTGCAGTGACAAACATGTTGGGGTTCGGCCTGGCGCTACTATTGAGAAGCGAGCCTCACTCCCGCCTGGGTTCTTATCCACTGGGACTTCAACTGCTGGGAACAGTAGCCAGATTTCATATGGCGCAGCAGCAATGCTAATAATGTCCCGTACGAGAGCAGAAGCCCTCAGCTTAACCCCATTAGGCCGGCTCATTGCCTCTGCAGTTGTAGGCTGTCCTCCAGTTGAAATGGGCATTGGACCTGCACTTGCAATACCCAAGTTACTAGAATTCACAGGGATCAAGAAGGAGCAAGTCGATGTGTGGGAGATTAATGAGGCAGCCGCTAGTCAGGCTATTTACTGCATCCAGGAACTTGGTTTAGAAAAGGAGTTGATGGAAGGAGTGGGGGGTGGTTAATCCAAACGGGGGAGAAATTGCGTTAGGTCATCCACTTGGAGCTACGGAGGCCAGGCTAGTAGTGGAGGTGTTACGGGAGCTGCGTAGGAGAAAGATGAAGGGGCTGGGAGTAAGAGGGTGGTGAGTATGTGTATAGGAGGAGGGCAGGGGATGGCCGCAATGTTTGTTGGGGAATGAGTGAATACGGGTAAATCGTAGCGTTTGAGTCGTGAATTGTGCACTGGTGTCATGCGATGCTAGTGGATTCTAGATCCGGCGTCGGGGCGTCCGCAAGTTGTTTGATTCTAATGGTTCAGACTGATAGATACCCTGTTGGCATGTATTTTGGCAACATTTTTTTATAAATAATTTTGCCCGAGATTCCCCCCAGCGGAGCCACACTTACGAATCGCTCGACGCTGAGATGACAATATACCTTCGCCCCGTGGTGTCGTCTAGTCTGGTTGGCACAAGCCCCTCGAAGAGGGTGTGGCACTTGTGGCATACATTCAAACTGGAGCCTATGCTTAAAGCGCTTGTAGTCTCAAGCGCTTGCTGGGCGGTAATGGACCTCGGCTTCTTGAGACGGCTCTCGTGTTTGAAGGCTTACGAAGTGTCTTTCTAGGCTGCTTTTACCCTGAAACATGGGTGGTACTACTTTCAGGACTTACCCTGAAGTATCCACCCTCCAGCCTTGTTGCAGATAACTCCAACTTCCAAACCACCCAATGAGAGGTGGTTGTGCATTTACCACAGCTGCTGGTGGGTTCACGTATTCTAGCTCTGCGATGGACATCTCGTACTAGTATGAAAGAACTGAATTGCCTAATCAGAAAGAAGCTAATTACATGCGAAACTCACAGGTATATATCCAATTCATCGGTATAGCAATTCCCAGCATCCTATTCCACTGGCCGAAGCTATTCATCCTTCATGCCCGTCGGCTCATTTGTTTCTCCATCCTGCGTCCCCCGTGATGCTGCGGGATTACCGCATTCCAACAGCTGCAGTACTCTTACAAAACCACAGTATGAGAAGGACCCTACAGTCAAACCTCTATAATTGCTTCCTCTAACAAGATTAGGCGAGTGAGTAATAGAGGACTTACCTTAGGAAATTATTTAGGTATGAATGCTAATTGACATTGGATTACTTATCTGCAGTCTCAAACAACACTGGCATTTTCTAAGCTCTCTTCAGCACCGATGCATTTACTGCATCATAGTTCAGAATATCAATGCAAACTCCAACACATTTCGAGTATGTACTTTCGGCGGTCAAGATATACTTGATCGAGTTGTCCGCTGGAAGAAGAAGCAACAATTCAAGCTCCCACCTTCTTCTTTTTATTAAGCTCTCTTATCACACCGGCCACTCTCTGCAAGGATGCCAGCCGCAGAAGTTTACCCCTATATCTACCTGACCCCCATTCACAAAACCCGGTTGCCCCAACCGTGCAGTCAACGGCAGCGACTACATATTGGGTTAAAACAGATTGAAGAGTTTCTCCGGAATACATTGGGTACCCACCTACCCTGTGGTAGAGTGTGGTATAATTCCAAGGTCCCGTATCGAAATCGGTCAAGCCAATCAAGAATCAACTCCGCCCGCTGACTTCATAAGGCTCGTCGATCCATTACATGCATGATTAGATTATGTCCACTGGAACAGACTAGCATATTTATCATGTCAGGTGTCGGCTTTGGCTCTGACAAGGTACTTACCTCTCAGCTTGCAGATGGGTCTAGGAATAAGCCCACCCCGTTTGGTACTACGGGAGGAAACAGTGCTCATGCTGGGCTTTACACTTCACGCCCCGCGCTTTGCCATCCTTGCCACCTCCCCACGCTTTCCATTGCAGTTTTTTTTCACGACATCCCTCGGTATCCCACGGCATCCCACGGCATCCTAAGCTGTAGGATTACCTATTCCAGCACTTTTTTTAATCACTGTGGTTGATCCTCCGATCCCTCCTTGGCATCACGGGCCTTTCCTGAACCATTTCTCTCAGTTGATACCCGTTTGGTCTATGGAAGTGCGAATGCTAAGAACATTTACGGACAGGCTACTGGACATCTTCTGTTGGCTTTGTCTCACAATTAGGTGTCATCAGATATCAGAAGAAACCTAATGAGGCATGCAAATTACCCACAGTCGGTCGTCAGAACAGAGCTCCTATCAGGAGCATTGGATGGGCTTTTGACCCTGCCGCAATACAAAAAGTACTCACCCTCGAGGCATCAACTAGGATTTGGTAAGACCGAATATCTGAGCAAAGATGCGGATCGAAGCAGAGAAATTAGGACAGGAGAAGGAGAATTTATCGCAACCGAGCTTGTGAGTTGGTGATATTTGCCGGTATTTCCTCTAGCGGGGTCTTGTTCGGCATGAGGGGCCATCACTGAGGATAAGACTCCATTCCACCCCCACTGGGTATCAAGTCACCACTCCCCAGCTATTGATTTATTGGCACACCTCATCTCCTCTCCCTTCCAATTCTATTGTATATACATACTTCACCTTCCATAGCAGCTTACCCTGGACCCACCCGCCAAGAACCGACGACAAGCGCACTCCTGTACATTCTGCATGTGAAACCCTGTACCAGACAAATTATCGATTGATCCTAACCACCAACCAAAAGATCCCAGCTTCATGTCCCTCCGCTGCATTCGAATCACTACTTCCGGCAGTGCCCTCCACCGACAAATCCCCCCTATATTCACAAAATATCCCCATCCCCCCACCCTCTTCAAATCGTTCTCATTCATGTCGACATCTCCCACCGCAACACCCCCCGCTGCGCCAGCGAGGGGGCGCACATATGAGGTTTGTCTGCCTGCCACCCCCGCCTTCTACAGCCACTAAGCCCCTCCCTCTTTAGGACGCAATCACCGCCCTAAATACTCTCCAGTCCAACGCCTCAATTCTCGCCGCCATCCGCTCCTCTGGGCGCAAACTCAACGATCTCTCCCTCACCGAAATGCGCAGCTACCTCGCGCGAATCGGCTACTCCCCCTCTGACCTTACTCCCCTCAACTTCATCCACATTTCCGGCACCAAAGGCAAAGGCTCCACCTGTGCCTTCACCTCGTCAATCCTCACATCCCACGCCCATCTTCTCCCTCCGAACAAGCAGAAGGTGGGGTTATACACCTCTCCACACCTCCGAAATGTACGTGAACGTATACGAATCGACAATGAGCCCATTTCACGGGATCTCTTTGCGAGGTATTTCTGGGATGTTTGGGACAGATTAGGGCGTGCAGCGGAAGAGAGGGGGACGGGGGAAGTAGGGGGTGTGAGTAGGCCGATGTATTTCCGGTTTTTGACACTGATGGCGTTTCATGTTTTTGTGAGTGAGGAGGTAGGGGTGGTGGTCCTGGAGGTGGGGATTGGGGGGGAGTACGATTCAACGAATGTTATTGAGAAACCAGTTTGTACAGGGGTTTCGCGGTTGGGGATTGACCATGTTGCGGTGCTGGGGGAGACGCTGGAGGAGATTTCATGGCACAAGGCGGGGATATTCAAGTCTGGGAGTGCGGCGTTTAGTGTTGTGCAGCCTGCTGAAGCGGTAGGGGTATTGGAGGGTAGGGCAAAGGAGAGGGAGGTGCTAGGGGGCGAGGTGAGGTGGGTGAAGGAGGCAGATGTGTTACCTCTAGACACGGAGTTGGGGTTACAGGGGGAGTTTCAGCGGGGGAATGCGGCTCTTGCTGTGGCGGTTGCGAGTGAGGCTTTGAGGGTGGTTACGGGGGGGGAGGTGGATTATGCAAGGTCGCATCTTGGAAACGGGAGGCTGCCAGAGCTGGTTAGGAAGGGACTAAGGGAGACGGTATGGGCGGGGAGATGTCAAGTTCTGGAGGATGCGGAGTTACGTGAGGAGAGACTGGTATGGTGCCTTGATGGGGCACATACGGTGGACTCGCTGGAGGCGGCAGGGAGGTGGTTCGTTGAGAGAGAGCAGAAGCTATCATCAGAACAGGGGGGTGATGGTGGGAAGAAGAGAATTAGAATCCTCCTCTTCAACCAGCAAACCCGGGATGCAACTGCCTTGTTGAAAGCTCTTCGCTTGGCGATAACAACTTCCCCCGCCGCACCCACCCACCCGTTCTTTACCCACGTCATCTTCACTACCAACGTCACCCGCCGAACAGGATATTCCGCTGACCTCGTCTCGAACGCAACCCCCACGAGCGATGTACACAACCTTACTGTACAGCGCGCGCTCGACCACGAGTGGGGAGTCCTGGATTCTGGGGAGGCCCGTGCGACGAGGTGGGTCTGCGCGAGCATTGAGGAGGCAGTACAGAGAATTAGGTGTATTGTTACGGAAGATGTGTCCCCGCAGAAGCTGCAGGGCGTGGTACTATGTACTGGGAGCTTGCATTTGGTTGGGGGCGTGCTGGAGGTCTTGGATGAGAGTGGAGGAGAGGGCAAATAAGGAGTGGTTGTGGGGTGGGGGGGTGAGAGGGGCAGGGTACGGTGGAGGTGGAAGTAAACTCTCGCGCTGAATGTGATTGTAGATATTTTTTTGATATATTGTAGCCCTTACTGTAGCATTGGGTGGGTTGGTATGTATATAAATGGGATAGTAGGGTAGGAATTATACAGTACAGTTCAGGGTAACTTACCATCTCCCACGTGGAATTTATTCTGTTGTAGGACAGGATTGTACTATTATATCAAAATGAAATAAATTCAACTTGAAACTAAACAAAACTAAACCAGTCAATTTCGTAAAAATTACCTACTAAATTAAAAAAAAACCTCCGCTACTCAGACAACTACATCCTTTCTCGCAACACACAATGCAGAATACAAGCAGTCGACCACAACCGAATAGTTGTCAACCCACCTCTCTTTCTCTAAACCAAGTCCTCAACTCCTCTGTCATCGAAAAAGGCGAACCGTCAGTCTCCCAATGCACCCCTGTAGTAGTGAACCCATAGAAAAAAGTACCTTTCATACCCCCTTGTTGCTGCCCCAAGCATCCATCTGTTTTTGCACCCTCCCCAGTGAAACTCCTCTTCGCTTCCACGATGATGATGAGCACACACTTGATAAAAAGGCTAACGAGGTGCTAATTTCACGCGTGGCTTTTGACCGAAATCCCTTGCCCTACACACTCGTCTTCCTGAATGAACCCTGTCCACAACAACAAAATCTTCATCATCTCCTGTCAACATTGTCCGTGGGTACTATCACTATCTGCTTAGAAGTAAATTGCATCCTGTCTTGCGTCTAACATCCGCAACTATAGGAATAGCTATGGCAGAAACAAAGTCACAAATGGTGGCCGGCGTCCTTGAACTCTACATTTTGACTAGTGGAATATCCTCCAGGTCCAATAGCCCTTCGTAAATCTTCCGCTTCATAGCATCCACATCCGGCTTCTGTTTTGCCGTCGCCAACATCTCATCAGATGACATTGTTGGAATCTCGTCAAGTCTAATATTGAGTCTCTGCTGAGTTGTCATCTTCAAGTTTGAGGTAGGCTACTTGGATTCTCGCTTCTTGTTTGCCTGTGTCAAGGTGCCCCGTATTTGCCAAGAGTACTTAGGGTCCTTGTGTATGCATCCAATTAAAGTCTGATGTGTTGTTACCCTCAAAAGACTCCTGGCAACATGATCACATGACCAACAAACCTGATCCTGGGTCCCTGTCAGCTCCAACATTCCTACCTAAATGGGCAATCTACCATTGGCACCCTAGTTCTTGCCAGGCATGGTCATTTTGCCGATGGTAAAATACTAGCTGCTTTTGGTGATCCTGTATTATCATGCAAGCATAGTGGTGAGAGCCTATTCCAGCTAAATTGAGATCTATGGAAATAACTACGCTCTACAACATAGTTACTTTCACGCCCCACCAAAATCAACCTAATACCCAATATCCCTGCTGGCAATATGACCTCCCCGAAGACCCCCCCCTCTCTCTTCTAACCTCCTGTATAGGCCGAATAGCAGGCAGGTGAGCCTGTGGCTACTAGCAGGCCTTTACGTACCATATATATCCATGCTACATCAATACTGGAGCGGGGGTCTGCAAGAGTGCACAACAGGAGGGTCTCAACAAGAGGCACTAATGTGTGCAAAATTGTGAATTTCGAGAATTTTTATTGAATCAACTAATTCCTTCTTACCTCTGCTCCCTTAAGCTCCCTCTTCTAGACCCTCCTACAGAACATCCTTAATACTTATGGAGAGGTCTCTAAAAGCCCTAGGAGCTCCAATATGTCTCCATGGGCCCTCCCCTACCCCCCCAATATACCCCCTCTATAAATCCAAAATTGGATATGAATATGCACACCTATGACCATGTGCTAGAAACCTATTATCTAGCATCTATATTTATTACCGAAGGGGCAGCCTGAAGATGGTGGAATGGCAGGGTCTTAACAGAGGGTGCTATTATGTGCAAAAAAGGGAATTTCATTAACCAAGTCCTCCTCATTATCCTACCCTAAACTTCCCACATCAACTTCTTGTACCAGTGCCCTTCAGAGCATCCTTAGCCATTACTAAGAGGTTTCCAATAGTCCTAAGAGCCCCAATATCTGTCCATTTGGGGCTGCAAGGGTCGCTTTGGTCACAGGAGTATGCTGGCTTCTTCAGAGGCATTTTAACCCCTCACAGTACCCATATATGCCCATGATCAACCTTAACACAGAGTTCAACTTAACATCCAGTCTAGCTGCTCTAAATTCCTAAATCTCCAACC
>Ga0307514_10004836_pt1 | contig 12254 bp, 11 predicted proteins | sample 16_EM_MG_FD_203088 | JGI IMG/M metagenome (GOLD analysis project Ga0307514, IMG submission 203088) | Populus trichocarpa ectomycorrhiza microbial communities from riparian zone in the Pacific Northwest, United States - 16_EM | ecosystem: Host-associated > Plants > Roots > Unclassified | place...
CTCATTCTATGACCTCATGGTTGGATCCAGCGGCGTGGTCATCGGCCAGTATATTCCACTGCACTATTGGTCGATTTGCCAACATCAGGTCGATGACCGACTTGCCTTCCTTGTCCTCTCTTGTCCGATGGTGGGTGGGCCTGCCATCATCCCCAATCTCCAGTCTTTTCGCGTTAATCACGCCTTCCCCGAAAGCAGCATCCCACTGCACTTGGCATCTTGATTACCATCGTTTGCTGTGAGCGTTGACGTCTGATGTGAGGACAGAGCCGCCCTACCGAATCACTCTCTGCCAATACAAAGTTCATGCCGGTCTCTCTCTCTCTCCTGACCCGGCGTCTTTTTGATCGTAAATACTCACAGTCCTTGTACTCTTTTAACCTCTTCTCCTGACTTCGGTAGCGATAACATCGTTATTGGCCACTCTGCTCAAATCTGTCCGCTCATCAACCACCAGGCCACTCCCCTTCTGTATTGCCATCCAAAGTCTGTTTCTTTTTCTTGTTTCTTATGCCAAATGGCTAATCCCAATCTCTCCTCGTTCACGCGGTGCGTGTTGCAAGCACACTACTTCCGCCCTGCGTTCGACTTCCGTCTCCAGTTCCGCAATGGTCCACTTGTATGACCTTGCGCAGTTGTGATGGATCACTCTAATCATTAGTAGCGAGGGGTCCCAATTCAATGTGAGTTTCAGAATTAGTCGCAGTCCTGGTCGCAGTCTCAGGCTCAGTCTCGGCGATCGTGACATCTCTTGCCTCCCCCACTGCCTCCTCTTCTTCGTCCCCGTCCACCATCTCTTCTTCATCTCCCCCTCATTCCCCCACCCCCTGGGGCCTAGGCCCAAACACCACGCTGTTTAAGCCGATTGCCATGTCCCGAGCTGCACTCGTGGACGCTCGCACTGCTAGCCATGTTTTCCTGCTCTGCCGGGCTGCTTCGGTGGCTTCCCTCATCTTCACGCACCGGCTGCTGAATGCGATGTGATTTCCTTTGCAGTTAGGGCACTTCTCCAGCGTGTGGCTGCAGAGTGATCCCTGCTTTGCAGTGCATCCCGCAACATTGCACTGGTGGTCGCTTGTCCGGTGATGGCCTGAGCAGTAGCCAAATTTGGGCTTGCTGCCACACTTGTTCTAGATGTGGCCCCACGCACAGCAGAGCTCACGCCTACAGTCAGGTCCTTCGTTCGTGTATGTGTCGTCTCTGTACCACAACTAATGTTAGCAACAGGTCCGGGGAATCTGACAGCGATCCGGTTTTTGGCCGGCGGTTCGTTTCTGTTCTGTTCCAGACCTGGCAACAAACTCGTCCGGCTTTGTCTTGGCGGGTTTGTTACCCGCACTGGACATAGAATGGTGGGTTTTTGGCTGGGTTGGAACCGGACCGCAGTTCCAAATATAAGGTTTCCACACCTTTGGCTCCAATTAAGTATTTGAGTTCTGATCGTACTGTAACATGGTTAACACGTAAATTGTGCAGTTTTATGCGCTCTTTCACCTCCCGCGTTCAGATTTGCAATCCGACCAATATTCATAGAATCGCTGTGAAATAACGCCAAATTTGACATGTAATTCTCGGGTTTTCCATAGCGACTCAGCGAGTATTGGTCCGATCGCAAATCTTACAGCGGGAGCTGAAAGAGCGCATAAAACTGCACAATTTACATATTGATAGTGTCATGATACGATCAGAACTCAGATACTTAATTGGAACCATACTTGTGGTGTTGAAATGCCAGGTTTTTGCTGGTAAAACCGGCCCAAATGAAACGGTCCGGGTTTTCGTGTGGTAAGATCCATTGCAACGGTTCGGTTCCTGGTCGAAACCAGACCTGGAACCGACCCGGGAATTTGGATCCATTACTAACACTAACCACACCCCTGCCGCCTTCATGCCTTTCTTGACTGAGCTCTGTGCCTCCTTGCTCGCCTTCACGACAAAAACTACCGACGACGCGGGATTGTCTCCATTCTACTTCCTCTCCCTGATGGTACGGGGGTTCGCCTGCCACGTTAGTTGGGTGGGGATCACTATACCATCGTGCTCTGCTTCAAATTCTTCTCGCATCTTCTGCAGGCCTTCCGTGCCCTTCCCTATGTACTGTTTTAGACGCACTGTGTCGATCTTAAGCCTTTCCCAGGACTCATTCTCTATGACGTCCACGACACCTTTTTCGACCGACCTTGCTCCGGGGATGATGATATCGTAGTACTTCAGAGGCATCTCTGCTGTCGCATTCAGGTGCGTGATTGCAGTAATCGCGCCCTTGGCATTCCATTTGGCGTTCATGATCCTAATGTGGGCCGGTGTCTTCTGGTGGAAGAGCGCTCTGGTGATTGCTGACGCAATGTCCTGGTCCTTTTTATTGGAGAGTGGTACGCTCTCGTCTCTTCTTAATATCCGGGGTCTGTCTGCCACGCATGTACCAGCCGTCAGGGCGGGGCCAGGGCCTGGGCCTGGGCCAACGGGTGCCCTCTGACTCATGGCTCAGGGTGGGCCGGGCTCCCACCGTCTAGCGGGGATGGGTGTGGGTGCTGACTTTGCCTTGGGCATGGGCTGCGGTTTTGGCTGCAGTTTGAGCTGCAGTTTGGGCTTGGGCTTCGGGTGCTGCTGCGGCTGCTGGAGCTCCTCTGGTGCCTCTTCTCGTGTCGTGTCTGCATGTTGGGAGGCCTCCAGACCCCCACTGTCCATCCTCGCGGTCACTCATCTTTCACTCTCTCTCACCTCCTGCCCTTGTGCGACCCCTTTCATGGTCTTTGCGATCATGTTTTTGATACCCGCCCCCCACAGCTTGTCGTCCTCATAGCAGGAATCCCACTTCTGCTCTCTCTGTTGCATCCACGTCAGCAATGCCAGCCGCTGTACCTCTTCACGGGCTGCGCAGCCTTCCACCAGGTTGACGAGATGTCCAACTGTTCGGTGCAGCTGCGTCGCTTCCTGTGCGTGCTGTCGTATCGTCCTCGCCATGCGGCTCCGCCAGTCGCTGGGGACCGCTGGATCCTCGCTCCACGTTCTCTGTTTTCCGTGATGGTTTCGCTCCAATGGGTCAAATATGGTTGCGCCCGCAGTCTCCGCAGCGATGGATGTCTTTGTCGTCGCCATCTCCATCGCCACATCAATAGGCACGTCACTCCTCCCATTTGCGGCATCTCTTGCGTCCAGGTCACTCCTACCGCTCACTCTGAATTCGATCGTCACTTCTTTAAGGCAGGCCTCTTTGTCCACGTCGTAGCTTGCTCGTTGGCTGATGCATTGAGTCAGTCGCGTTCTCTGCCAAGCCTTTACGCTTACCCACTCTGTTGCGTGGATACCTGTGCGTGCCCTCATCGTGCAATCTCGCTGGTGCTGGGACACTTGGTCTGTGCTCAATTCGACGTCTAAAATCGATTGCCGCCATGCCTGTTCCAATTGCTATCGTTGTTGTCAACTTATTGTGCTGTTTCTGTTTCGCGAAGACTTTTGTCGGTGCTGTATCAGTTGTGTATCTTCGGTAATCTGAATGGTGACAGGTTGCACTTAGTCAGGAAGATTGTATTTGCCACCTTTGTGGATATTAGAGACTGGTATATGCCCCTGACTACACCTTGAATATGAGCGTCAACAGGGCATCAATGATTGTTGCTCTTGCATCTTCGGTAATGTCAGTGGCACTTCATCCCACGCTTCCATACACAGGGATTTGGGAGTGATTGAAGGGAAATATGTACGGGAAATTTCCGCGATATCCTCCCGGACTGCAATAGTTTATTTCATTTATAGAGCTACCACAACGTGTTCTTGAGCCTTTTGGCCTACAAAACGAGTCACAATGACGCATACAGACACTGAAGACAACATCGCACTGTGATTATCCAAGCGGCCCGGTCAACAATCGTTGGCGTTCCGTTGACACTCATTTTCAAGGTGGGGCACGTAGTATGACACATTATCTTTTCTTATAACGGCGGCGAATAATTTGTTTATGACTGTCTGCAACCAGGTGCCACCTGGATATCCCAAGATACACAACCAATAATCATTGACACTTAGGTGATGCTCATTTTCAACATAGTGCAGTGAAGGTGCCAAAACTGTTTTACCTATAAAGGTGGCCAGAAATTTCTTTATGACTTCGCGCAATCTATCAGCGGTCTGATTACCTAGGACGCAAGACTCAAAATTATTAACGCTACATTGACAGTCATTTTAAAGTGCAGTATAGTCAATTTCTGCTGCCATCGATAATAGTAGAAATAATTAGGCGAACTCAGTCGTTGTCTTTCTGTCCAATTGGAAATCAACCAATTGGCAAAGCGGAGCCCAGAAATTGTCTTGCACGGGCCTCTCTCATTCTGCCAACATTCATACATCTGGTTGAATACTGCATTTTCGCAGCTATAAATTTCTTTATCAACAAATATCCTCCTGCGATGGCTTACTATTGTCCTGTGATATATCTTTATGTCAGCAAAATGTAAAATGGTTCAGAAGTTGTAACTCAACGACTCGGCAATTCTGCACAGCCACACCAATCAGTCCAGAAGTTTCCAGATGCTCCCAAACAGTCTGAATGCATGATGATTTGCTTCTGAGGTACTCTGAGAGTACTTCAGGTGGTCCCCAACACTTCTGAAGTAGCGGAACAGAATACAAGGATATTCTAAAGAGGATGAAGTCGTCTTGAGAATGGGGTAAAATCATTCGTTTAAGTTGGTGAATTTTCAGTGGTGCTGGGACTACGATACTTGTCTCCAACACGATTCCGGTACACCTGGAGCTAGACTCTGCAGGAGTGATAAATATATATTATCAATATCGAATAGTACAATTCAATACACTATCGGAGAGCTATCCGCTTGAATCAGGCATGCTAATGTAAATCATTATACAGTCAACTAGGTATCAAAATCAACATGATTATTTACAAGCCATACGCCATCCATGCCGCCCAATGCAGCATTCTCCCGCACCAAATCGGCCGGTCCAACTATTGCTCCAATGGGTGCAATATGAATCTTATTTGTTTGTTTGACAACTAGGATGAACCCGTCAACGCAATCAGCCCAAATATGAAGATCGTTGTACATTGTTGGAATCACCTCCGCGTATTCTTGAGCTTCAGGACGTAATACCCATCGTTGAGTCGTCTGGCCCCTCTTTGAAAAGGTTGACAATGCTTGCCTGGCTGGCAGGCGCTCCTGAAATTGCAGGATCTGATTTGGTTGAGTATGAATGAGGTATATTACAGGAAAAGAAGAAATTCGTCATTGCAAGGTGTTATCGAGGTCATTCTCTTCACTCTGCGTATCCTGGACCCAGATGTTATGAGCTTCAGGCACGATACCTTGGTTGGCATTGGTATATTCTACCTTGCAATCAAGTCCCAGATGCTGAACAGAAGTACGTTTGTGAAATGGTTGACAGGAATACAACACCGCATTCTGGAGTGTAAGAAATATACTGCCAATGTGGACATTCAAATCGTATCCGAGCACAAGTCTGCTAACTTTTTGTTCCCAGGCCTCTTCATTTTGCGCATGGAATAGCTGTCCAAAGTTGGGGATTCCGATATTTGCTGATATATTTCTGTGTGAGGTTAATTTGATACATCTGTACACTCCGCTAACATGAGTTTCTCTAAAATGATATACCTGCTGTGATACAGGGCAGACAATGGGCACTTGCTCAATTGTTGGGAGACGAAACGGATGGCCTCGGCGTGCACTTTGCTGTCTATCAGTTGCGGACAGTCGATCGAAAACTGTTACAGAGTGAATATTGTACCAGGCTGGGAGTGCAAGATATGAGAGTGTCTCCTCCATATGGTCAAAACCGGTACACCAGTCATTGTGCTTGAGTATCTGGCAAATGTAATTCGCTTTGTTGGTAGATCGATATGCCTCTTTCATGATTGCGATATGTAGCCATTCGGACATATCAGTGCTAAAATTGTCACCGCAACCCATTCATCCAATTGACTCCGATATATGGCTCCCATGATGCATCTTTGCCAAATGAATTGAGCCCTGATCAATGGTTTTCCAGAGCACCAGAATGCCATTGTCTCCCAGCAAGATTCAAACTCGATCAAGTGGATTATGATTATCTTCTTGAACCGCTTTTGTTCATTCTAGGGGATGCCATAAATCACTCTCTTCAGCTGGTTTGTGACCCGCTCCTGATCAGCCAAGTTCCAGGTTGTGGCTTCTGTCTCACCATTGGATATGCGGAACTGAAATTGCACTCGCTTGGCAGTGGTCAGATTTGCTGCCATGTCAGCCTTGTCTTCAGCGGCACCTTTTATTATGGCAAGTTCTTTCGCGAATTTGCTTTCGGGACTCATTGCTCTAGCCCCGTCATCTTGGACTAGTTGTCGGTCATGATGTTGGAATAATTTATCGAAAACCTTGCGTTTAGCAAGAGTTAAGCCATGTATTTTGCACTCATATCGCTCCATTGCCTACTGACGATCAGCATCTGACTAAGTGCTTGTCGCTTATCAGGCTCTGTTCAGGTGCACCAGAAATTGCCTACGTTTAGTTGTGGAAACCATTGCAGCCCCATACCCAAGGGCTGCCATTGCAGAACGAATCCTATAAATCTTTTGTTTCCGTAAATCATTGGATTCACGTGTCAACAGTTCTTGCACTTGGGCTTTTGCACACTTTGACATTGTCTGATCTCGAATAATACCCTTCTTTTGTCAACATCACTTTAGTGCATCATGAATTGCTTTGAGTGATAGATCTGAGTGATTTTGTCGGCTAACAAGTTGAGAGCATTCACATAATACCCACATGGCTCCCATTACCATTTCATTGGAGGCAGTTTCCACCGCAGTTTCCCAGGCATCCTGGAAACAGTCAAGAATTGGAGCGCAATTCACTTCCAGTGTTCTGATCATTCCATGGATCTGTTAACGCTTCCAGGTGCCTTATTTCAATGAATCGAACAGTTTAGTGAAGTGCTGGAGGCAGGGATATTGTGGCACCGATGTTAATCAATTTTCATATTGATCCTTCACATTTCTTGACTTTCAGGAATTTGCGCAGCCCGCGCAATAAGTCCTTAACAAAACCCAGGAGCAGCTGATGCAATTCATCAGGTTGCCAAAGCCGATGGAAATTGCAGAGAGGGTATTGCCAGAACTGGTTATCGATTGGGTGGACACCTAGATTGTGAAGAGCATCAAGATTATTGTCCTCCAGCAGCTCTGAGCAAACATGGTGGTCACTTGAGTTATCGAGTGGTCAAAAAGTTGAATGCCCCATCCGTGCACCTATAGGAATTTTACACATTGGGCAGGAGCCATATGAGACTTGAGTAACCATGACTTGTTTCGGATAAACCCCAACCCAGCCAGCCAACAGAGGGTCACATTGTCGGTGGATTTGATCTGCACATCCCATTTCAAGCCAGCGCCAATGATGTCAAGATGCCTAAGTTGAGACAGCGCTGCTCCAACAGCGGATTGCCATGCTTGGTTGATGTATCTAGCACCTTTCGGGGAACCTGGGATCAACCCGACAAGAATCCCGGACCTCGTTTCAGGTGTGCAGCAGATATCTTTTCAACTATTACCAATTGTGAGATAAAGCAGCCAGGCCTGTTGGTCGCCCAGAACATTGATTCAATGAGTCTTGTCGGATTCACATATGACTGGCACAATCGTCACTCCATTAAGAAATCCATTCTGTCTATCCCACCTCCAATCACACCTCTTCATCTTGCTGTATATTCAATAACCCTCAGAGTCAGCGAGGTGCACCGGTTCACAATCGAGGTGTGTCTGACATTGTAGTTGTGCCAAAGGAATAGAATACTTTTGACCATATCATTGTTGTATAATGTTTTGAAGATATGTGAGTCATCTTCAATCCAGCTATTATCGCCAAGCCTGAAATCGAGTTCAGAGAGGAGCTTTCACAGGGCCTCTGCTGATTGGAATCATTCGATTTTGAAGTTGTCCAGTCAACGCCTGAGATGATGATGAATCCAGGTTGTTGTTTGCTGGCTACGCGACTACGGCTGCTGAAAGTCATGTGCGGACGGAACTGGATGACATGGATTCCATAGTTCTGAGTACATTCGATACTTCGTGTTCAATTTAGTTGCTTTGCCATACGCCTACCTCCCCGCATTATCCACTCCAACTACCTGCCAAGGAGCCTTTGCCTTGGTTGGATGAGGGATACAGGTGAGATCACGCTGCTGAGGGTCTATACGTTCTTCATTGGGAGTATCTTCAGGTGGTGGAGCACCCGGTACATTGTCTATGAGTAGATCAGTAATTGTCAGCTTCTCGATGGCCATTCAGGTGTACCTACTGTAGTTGCACCATGATGGATCAGGTTGATCCCAACCAGCAGCTGGTAGAATCCCGGTGACTAGTGTTCGCAAGAGGTGCGGGTAACCTGCCAGCGGTTCGGATGTTGACCGGCGGTTCGGTTAGGTTCGGTTCCAGACCCGGCCAAAAACCCGACCCCCTTGTCTAGGCGGGCTGTTACCCGGCCCGGTAATTGAAGCGCGGGTATTTGGCCCGGTTCGAACCGAACCCCAGTTCCTAATTTACCGTTCCCACAGCTGTGGCACAAAGTACATATACGAGTTCTGATCGTACTGTGACATGATCAGTATGTAGATTGTGCAGAATTATGAGCTCTTTCACCTGCACCAGTTACATTTGGGATCTGACTGATATTCCTTGAGTGGCTGTGAAAAAAGGGCCGATTCTAAGAGAAATTCGCGGGTTTTCCATCGCGACTCCACCAATATTAATCAGATCACCTATCGGAAAGCGGGAGGTGAAACAGCTCGTAAAACTGCAGAATCCATGTACTGATCATGTCACAATATGATCAGAACTCAAATATTTAATCGAAGCCAAAGTTGTGAGGTTGAAATGCAGGGTTTTTGGTGGTAAAACCGGCCCAATTGCAACGGTCCGGGTTTTCGTCTGGTAAAAACCATTGCAACAGTTCGGTTATGGTCCCAACCCTAACCTGGAACACTTTTAGCAGGTTGCAACCGTTGCTAATACTACCGGTGGGTAATAACCCTTGATTCTTCGATATTGGGTTATGATGTTGATAGTGAGCTTACAGTTGGTTCTCATTGCACAATGTAATTTTGCAGATAAAGTATTTAACATGTTTCTGGCGAGTGTTGACAATATTTGAGAAATGCGCAGTATTCTGATGAATCTCAATGATGCTTTAAGAGGTATGGTTTGATGCTGGATTATAGACCCAGAGATATTTGTTTCAAAGTGACCTAACTCAGGTTAGTGTATCACTTTCAAAGTCGCATCACACCCCACCAAATATAGAGGAGGGGTACAACACAGTCGCCTCACGATCAGTTTCCTTCACAAATTAGGATAATATCTACTGACAATTGTTACCAGAGATAGATTCTTTTGTCATCACTGCGACGAACTGTTAATACTCTTCATCAGGTGCTACTACAATCGGCCTTATTGTATACTACATCATGGTGGCATTGTGCAGATTATGTCTACGCTCGAGCCTCAAGCAGCTGATTACATCAGCTCAATCCAATGTATAGGTAAGTTACCTAGCTGGCTGTATGCTCGCTCAATTGACCATCCAGGACTAATAGGCTGGTATGACGTTTTCGTCAGTAACAATCCTTGACCGGTGGGTGGATCCTGAGGAGACAACAACGCTTGTACAAGGTTCTCACAATGACGCAATCACTATTGCTGTTCGACTAACAGGCCTCATATTGAATGCAGTAGTAGGTTGTACACTCATATTTTGAGTGTAAAATGCCTAGTCATGCTAACCGTCCAACCTGATATAGTTCATGCTGGGTTCCTGGAGATACCATGTTGAATCCCTTCTATGACCTTTACAGTCATGAACTGAACAAAGGTCAGCTTCAAACGAAGATCGTAGTATCTGAATTCACGCCTACAACAAAGAGAGGCTGGACGTAAGCGATTATAATTTCATTTTCTCAGCTGGGTTTCATGTATCAAAGGTGCTGTGGAATACCACAGTTCGTGACAAAGAACATGGATATAAGAGTCTTTCATTCCGATAAAGGTCACTACATCATTCACTATTCTCAACTCAACTCCGCCTTATTCAAAATAACCGATTGAATTAATAATTTATCTACCACCATCTTTTGTTCACATACAATGTCGATGAACGGATCTCCCCCGAAGACAACCAATAAGGTTCTACCTGGTCTCCTGTTTGGCTCACACCAACGCCCTGTTCACAATGTGGCAGCATCAGATAATAATACTGGAAATACACTGAGCAAAGAGACTCAATTAGAGAAACCCACAAATTAATATCCTCCACCCCTGGCGTGTTGTTACCTGCGTTCCCAGCCACCGGTTCCAGGAGTTCCTCAGTTCCATGACCCTGCCGGATTCCACATGACACCACCCTCGCAACCAAGTGCAGGAGGGGCAACCCAACGATATCCGACTTATGAATCATTGTGACAAGGATAAGACTTCCCCCAAGGAGGATATGGTGGACTTCAAATGTTCCCACCCCAGCAATTCACACGACAGGGGCTGTCATATCCAGGCGCACTGTGAGTGCCTGCAGTACCAGCTGGAACCAAGCCAGTTAATCGGCCGACTGTTAGGGGGCGACCCCTAGCAGTGATAATGGGACTTGTTGGCAGTCGGATGGTGCATACCACGCCAAGACTGGCAAGTTTAATACGGCCCATAATATGCCCTTTAGCGGGGGTTCATATTAGTCACGAGAAGCGCTTGAAAGATGGCCAGTGGCATGGGAGGCCAGGACCATGAAAGGCTTCTTTCACTTTCCAGAAACTATGCGGGACATGCTTCCGAGCAAGCACGGCAGTTGATAGTCTATTGCAAGTAAGAGGGCTCGTCACTGCCTGACCGTAATGGCAGGGTACCCAGTGAGGCACACCCCGGTGTATTGAGAGAATTGTCTCCACCTAAGCATGACGTAACTGAGGGATTTATGGCATTGGATTTATCCAGAAGCGATTACTTGCATTGATTTGCATGTGTGTATCTCGCAACACCATGGTGTCATAGAGACTCTATGTTAGCAGCACGGGAGTGGTAACCTGATAAGCCTGTTTAACTACCGAATAAACTCATCGAAAGCGAGATGTCAAAGTTGAAGTTATGGTCTGATTAATGAGCGATATGATACGTGTCTTCTTTGGGGATGCGCGAGTACATCCGAAAGGCGCCAGCAAATAAGTCGCAAGGATATCTACTGGGCATCGCCAATAAGACCCACAGATAAGTGACTATCATTGAGGGATTTAATCATAGTTCGGGCGGGCAATGGTTAACAGGGGGTTGTTACCAGATAGCCCAGGACTATAAAGAGATCACATTGTTCCGACAATGAGAAGACAAGCTCGAACAGCTAGAGAGAACGATACCTACCAGCGGAGAAATATCCTTATTTGTTATTGCGTTTTTATGATACCTATATCTATTATATCTATACCTAGAATCTATTAGCTTTGTGTAGCGGCAGCCCCGCACCTTGGAAGCATTACGATACGAATGACTGTATCCTTCGAGAACGACAACGACGTTATTGTATACGCCTTCGAGAAGGTTATATCTTACGCCAGAAGAACTCAGCAAATCTTTGTGGCGCAGTGCGTGTGGTGGCTTGCATCGATCATTGGGTTGGAACAGGATCTAGTTAATTACATCGATAATATCCAGTCCAGGGTCAACGTTGCCGTTATCCCAGAGAAGGTTCCCAGAGTTGGAAGAACCGTATCCCCAATACCTAGGGATATTCAGGAAGACCAAAGACAGGATAAAGTACTCAAAGAGTGCGAGGAATTCCTAAAGGATTCGAAACGGCTAAGAGAAATTGCTGCCCTTAAAGCAACAGGAAAAACCCTTACTGGCTTTATAAATCCCACGGCTATTTCCAAAAAGCATTTGAGGAAAAAGGATCGATATAAGAGGAAGCTAGCCGAATCACCAAAGGAAGGTGATCCCGGAAAGAGTGTTCTGAGAACAGCTGGCATTGGCCCAACGGAGATAAGAAGACGTAGGGAAACCGGAGAGTGTCTACGGTGTGCTTGGCCATCCGATAGAAAGGGTGCTCATCGGATAGCAGATTGCCGCAGGCCTATTAAGCTGGATAAAGGAACAGCGAATTATCCCAAGGCCAAGGAATACGTAAAGGCAACGGAAGCTCCTCAGCAAATTCCGGACGAGGAAGAAAACAGCGAGACAAGCAGTTTGGAGGGATCGTCTGACGATTCAGAATAAG
>Ga0307514_10004837_pt1 | contig 12253 bp, 14 predicted proteins | sample 16_EM_MG_FD_203088 | JGI IMG/M metagenome (GOLD analysis project Ga0307514, IMG submission 203088) | Populus trichocarpa ectomycorrhiza microbial communities from riparian zone in the Pacific Northwest, United States - 16_EM | ecosystem: Host-associated > Plants > Roots > Unclassified | place...
AATGCCCCCCCTTTTTTTTTTGGAGTCTATACGTCTGTGGAGCCCTATAGTGTGTGACGACGCCGACAGGGATTAGTCACAGGGGTGGTAAAGGACTTTTCATCCAATGACTAATCATACCTCAACTACCTAGTCTCATGCCAAGACCATTGTATATACCGAGACAACGCACCGTGTATATACCAAGAAATTGACTAGCACGTTCAGGGCGAATAACCGAGCCACGGCAAGGCACATTCTGCCTCTATATATATATATACATCACGTAGCTATCCTACAAATACAGTATAAAAAAATGGCCTTGTGTACCTTGTGTGTAAATCGGTATCTATAGAGGTGTAATGGAGGAGGGAATAGTATTAGTCCTCAATCACCCGGGTGTATTCTAACGCATCGGTATCATCCCCCTGACTGGAATAGAGCGGTAGAAGGTTTCCAAGTCAGTGCCCGACACTGAATCAGCAGACTCGGACTCAGGACCAACACTACCATCGCCAATAACATACCCTTATCTGTAGCTGGTGGTCTTGACTGCCATCCATAGTGCACCTTGGTAGTGCCCCCAAACACAACATATAAATAAGCTCAAGTATAGAAGTAAATAGATAAACCTCACTGTGGAATTCGCATTCGTAATATCTGAGTTTGCTATCTACATCTTACAAAACATCAAAAGTGTTACCTTCGATGAGGTTGATTGTTGTGTATGTCGGTATGTGGTACTTTGCCTTCTTGAGCATAATTCACTTTGCCGACTTTGACACGCTAGTCAATTTCTCGAGATAATACGGTACCGGTACTTTACGTGCACATACGCGGGCTTCGCATACGACGCGTAGATGGACAGACATTTAGTGTACCTCAACCTTGTGTACCTACGTCATTGCTGGGATACATTTTCATCGCACTCCTCCCACAAAACAAAATCAGCCAGACCACTTGTGCATCAACAAAAATTCTACAACGTGTGGCAAATCAAAGATATTAATAACGGAATTGATCCAACGAATACACTTGTGGGACGACTGATTTATTGCAGGTCCAAACATCAACCAGGAGGAAGGTGCCCTCATCTTTTAACCATCAAAATAAACCACCCAGCATTATCCATAAATAAATCTCCACATTGCCACACCATAAAACTTTACAAAAAAAAGCTGGTATATAATTCAGAGCTTGTTTTGGGCCGCGCTGTGAACAGGCCATTGATATCCAGCAGGGTCGTTAAACTTGTATCCATAGCTTGATGTGAAGTCGTCAAGAACAGCGGGGCCTCGAGAACCTGTAGGGTAGCAAAAGTCAGAAAGGCACGTATTGGGCTTAAGAGTGAACCGATATATGCGTACCATATGGGTATTCCATGGGGATTATTTCTTTGTTGTCATCAAGGTAGTGGAGCAATGGAGTGAATATCCTCCAGCTGGCGTCCAACTCATCATCACGGACAAAATTGGAGTGATCTCCCTTCAGCGCATCTAGTATAAGAGCTTCATAGGCTTCAGGGATGATCAAGTCGCTGAATCGGCGCCTATAGGTAAGATCAAGCTCGGTGACAGCTGTTTGCATGCTAAGGCCTGGCAACTTGGAGTTCATCTTAATGTAAACACTCTCGTTCGGTTGAACTCGGATGACAAGCTCATTACGAGGAATATCCTTGAAAATTCCACTAGTGACATCCTTGAACTGAATCCGGATCTCGGTCTTTTGCTCATTCAAAGCTGTGCATCTTTGTTAGCATAAACTGGTTAGTTGTGGACAGAGGGTAAGGCACACCCTTTCCGGCTTTCAAGATAAAGGGAACACCATCCCACCGCTCATTCTTGATATATACAACAAGGGCACAGAAGGTAGGGCACCTGCTGTCCTTTGGAACGGTATCGTCATCGGGGTAGCCTGGCTTTGTGCCATCAAGGGACTTGCCGTATTGCCCAATGATGACATTCTTGGGCTCAATGGCAGGAATTCCTCGGAGTACTCGGACCTTCTCGTCACGGATATCCTCAGCAGAGAAAGAGATGGGGCGCTCCATAGCGATGATGGTCAACACCTGGAGCAAATCTTTAGGTCCATAGATCAGCAGAGGTCTTGCACAACGAAAAAATGTGACCCCTTACGGTTCTGCATAACGTCACGAATAATCCCAAAATCATCAAAGTATCCACCACGGCCCTCAGTTCCAAAGGGTTCCTTGAAGGTAATCTGACTGCCGTTAGCGTATATAGGTACTCTGGCTCTACGGAGTAAGGCTGACCTGGACATTGTCGATGTGGTTTCTGTTCCAGGTGGCCCCGAAGAACTCGTTTCCAAATCTGAGAATGAGCAAGTTCTTCACCATTTCCTTTCCTAGGTAGTGATCGATACGGAAGATCTCTTCTTCCTTCCAATCCGGCTCAAGCGCTTTCTGGAGCTCCCTGGAGCTCTGAAGGTCCTTTCCAAATGGCTTCTCGACCTATGGGTACAGATTCCAGTATCAGTCCTACGAGAAGCGTCCTCTTCATGACTGAAGTCCTAGCACTCACAATAAGCCTTGCAACCCCCCTGCTGGGGTAGCAGTTCCTCTTCAAATGCTGGGAAACGGTGGTGAAAACACTGGGCGGTAGAGCCATATAGAAAATCCTATTGTTTTGTGGCCTGCCATGCTCAAGTTCCTCTAAATGCTTCCTCAGCCTTATGAATGGCTCATCCTGATCGTATTGTCCAATCACGTATGAACACTTTCGCAGAAAGTCGTTCAACTGTTCCTCCATGTCCTTAGTGGGTGTTTTTATGTAGAACTTGACCCTGCTAAAGTATTCCTTCACATCCATTTTTGTTCGGGCATATCCGACAATATGACAATCCTTTGGCAAGAAATTGTTCCTGTGCTATATGTTGTGAGTGGGGAAATTTTCCAATTGGCGGTCTAGATGCTCACCAATCCAAAAAGGGCCGGGAACTGAGGAGTATCGTCAGAATTTCATCCACATTTAGACCGGAGCAATTGGGAGACCTACTGTCTTCTTCTTTGCCAAGTCACCGGAAGCCCCCAATACAATAATCGTGGTGTTCTCCTTCAACTCAAGGGACCTACGCAATTATGAGCACTGCGGCCTAAAAGAGTTGCTCTTGAATAGTTCTCGGTATGACGATAACAGCGGGGATCCGAAGTACATTGCATTGTAAGACGGTACAGCAAAAGAAACCAACTTACGCCAGGCCAGATTGATCCGATATGATTGAGTCCGTCATTGTGGGCGTTAGATGTGATAGCTGTATATTTGGAGCCTGGAGGTTTGGTTACTGCTGTGTGGACTGCAGAATATATGGAGGTTGAGAGGAGAGAGAGGGGTATCAAAATAAGTGGTGGGTAGCGCCGAGAGGGAGCAGAATGGTGGGGTCGGACTAAGTAATCAATTTTCAACCTTGATCCAAAGTCGCAATAATCTATTCGGCAGGATTCTTGCTTTTTGCGGTGTCTTTGCCTACTGGAAAAAATCTATGGGTCGGAATGTGCTAAGTAGGAGATGTTGACGCTCACTCAGCGCAACGAGGCTACTAGGTAGCGCATCACCACTCTCGCCGATCGCTGCCCCACCTGCGACACGGAGGGGTGTCTCAAGCCAGGGCATCTTACGGGAACCGTAATATTTACGTATTTGAATTATACTCTTCGCACGCGGTTGTATGTGTGGCGAGTCGAAGAGCAGCACCTCAGTGACGGATTTGAAGCCATATAGGCTAATTGGACCGTCGTTGGTCTTGAAGCGCCGTACCGGGAGGTATGTATAAATCGCTGGATATGAAGAGGACAAAACATCCCAGCATCTGTGCTACACCTAGAGTTCGAGAACTTGAAGGATTTTGCTATGTGACGGTAGCCCACAGCCATGAAGCTTCTGTATCGAGCCTCCAACTGAAAAAGCAGGGGTGCTGTTTGCAAAAGCGTGGAAAGAACATTTGGTGATACTCCCTCGGAGCAAAGGTCCTCGGAAAAGTGGTGGAGCTGGCAATTTGCCCCCGAGAGCTTTATACTTAAGTGGGACTACTTTCCAACTGGGCTAAGCGTTTGTCAGGCAGTCTGCTTTTGTTGACTGAGGATTCGGTAAGCAGAGCGGATAGGGAAGTGGGGAAAGTGCCGCATGTTGGCTTAGTAATCCTGCTGTCCTGTCTTCGGGCAGTCATCGTCCCTGAGAAGTAAATCCTCCGCCGTCCCATTGTTCGATGCTTCTCTCATCAACATCCAAGATGCAGTGTCGACACTTTCAAGGGGTGCCATTTCCCATGTCAGGCCCATTCTGATTAAGCACGCAGCTGAAGCAAGAACAGGACCAATCCGTGGACAAGTCGTGGCCATCACGGCCCATAGTGCAGACGCAGAGAGCAGATGATGCATCCGACTATCCTCCGAACAGCCCCTCTGCTGTTAGAGCAATTAATGTATAAAGTAATGACTGTGTATGAACCTGCTGTCCCGTTGTTTTTGTGGCTGTCACCAGAGGATCGATTTTTGCGGGCTTTCCAAAATATTCCCAATCCTCAAATTGCGCAGAAACCTAGTATCAACTTCATATAAGGCATTTGGTGGTTTGACCAACCCCGTGACTGTGCTGCCAATAAGAGATCGGCTCTTGTCTGTGCTGTGGTGAGTTCAGTTGGAATGCCCTCCCGATTAGAGCCCTGCTGATCTTTAAGTGACTGAATATTTTCCAGTGCCAGAAGGATTGCGGAAATGGCAGCCCCGGTGACCCCAGTCTCTAATGGATATTTCCCAAGCTATTCCGCGGATTACAACTACCATTCACATCCACCACATCCACCACATCCACCTCATCCACCTCATCCACCACATCTACCCCATTCACCCCATCCACCTCATCCACCCCCACCTCCCCATGCTGTTCGAGCGCCTCATTCAGGGCACCCCCCACACCACCATCATAACTACGCTGTCGTGCCACAGCATCAGCACGTTCCACCCCCCATGGATCTCCCCATGATGCCGCATACTCCTCCCTTGTATCATCCGCATGTATCTGCTATGATGCAACCAAGTTCTCCAGTCAGCCCAGTGCCATCGAGCCCGACTATGCATCACACTCCTCCTAGCTCTTCGTCTAGTGCACACAGTGATAAGACAATGCGGCATCTCTTATCTGCAATGAGCAAATTGCAAAATGTGATGAGCCAGATTGCTGAACGTCAAGGAGAAATATTAGACCGACTGAGCCTCCTGGAACAAAAAGGTATGTTAATTGTCAGCTAGGAGAATACGTTCTGTACATGACTGACCAAGATCGGGTAGCTGGGCGAATGGATGAAAGTGTTGGGAAATTTGACGAGAAATTAGTTCGTCTTAATGACACAGCTGACAGGGTGGAAACGCGAGTGAATGACATCGATGACATCGTCGGGAAAGTTGATGATCAGGTTGCTCATGTGGATGAACAACTGCTGAAATCGGATGATACAATTGCAAAGGTCCTAGAACAGGTGGAGATCACAGCTGAGGACTCGCGGGGGATAAGAGCGCGTGTTGAAGATAACGAAAGGTGCGTCTAGTTCAGGTGGCTTGCTTTAAAGTTCAGCACTGACTCGAAACAGCCAAGATGCCTTTGAGAAACGGCTCACGGCTTTGATGGATGGGGTCGTCGAAAAATTGATTGGCGGGCTCGGAAACGAGATCAAAGAAATCAAAAAGATGGTGAAAGAGAATGAGAAACTCAAATATGACCCTACAAGCTGGAACGGAAGGAGCCAGTATATGGGGCAACGATATAAGGATGCTGTGTCTTTAGCGGAAGAAGAGCAAAAGGCAGTCCATGTGTAGGGTATGCCTAGATCATTTGACACTAGAATGGCCGGGATTTTCTGAGCCCCAGAGGCTGTTTTTTGTTGTCCTTCCCAGTATTATCAATTTCCTACGTTTATAAAACTAATCTTAATTGCGCCAGCACTATCTTCGGAATTTTATTATTGATATATAGTTGAGAGATTCCACTAGCTGCAATTGAGTCTTAAGTGCTTTGACGGTATGGTAATTCCCTATAGATTGGATAGATTCGTCTAGTTCCAAAATATCTCAAAAGCTGTAGAGTACATTGTACATGTCAATTGCGAAGAAAACAAAAAACCCCGCTCCGATAATTTACGAGAGCTGCCTCGGCTGTAATTATATACAGTACAAAGCTCAGGGTAACTGTTTGCACAATTGTACCATATATCAGAAGCTGCTGACTCAGCTGCCCACTCAACCTCAACTTTTGTGTGGAGGGCTTACCCTAGTTGTGAATTCTCCCTAATGAGGCTCAGTGTGCGCTAGATCCATCATAGCGAAAGATATCGGCACCAGACCAGCCATCAACTCCCCAAGTGATACCCACCACCGACGACAATCACCATAATGCCTACCGAAAACCACAGACGTATGGTTACACTTCTTCCTGTTGCGGAGGGTTTATTTGGTGGAAGGATGGCTAGGAGTAAGAAAGAGGGCTAATCTCAATGGGATGTTCAGTCTACGTCAAGGCCCGACACATCTCATACCAGAGGGGCAAGAGGAACAATAATCCCAACACTTCCCTAGTTCAGATTGGTACGTTCTACCTCGGGATTTCAGTGTTCGCACACTAGCTCCGATAGCTTGGAGCTACAACATTGGGAAAAGAGACGAGGTCTTGCGAGCTACGGGTTCGGGGATTGCGATACAAAGAGTAGAAGACTGATTTGTGGGGGTGGAAATAAATAGAGGGTGTTGCCAGCCCATCCGAGGCTCAGTTCTATTTGGGGAAGAGGGTGGCTTTCGTCTACCGAGCACAGAGGGAGGTCCGGGGGTCAAAGATCAGGGTGATCTGGGGCAAGGTCACTAGGCCACATGGTATGTTCCTCAGCTTGGAACGGAAAAAGACACGGGGTTGATAGCTAACAATCGCAATAGGTAATTCCGGCATAGTACGCGGTTAGTACAGCTTTCACCAACCAGGCAACATAAATACTAACATGAACTCCCTCACAGCGAAATTCACCACCAACCTTCCACCAAAGACCTTCGGTGCCTCGCTCCGCGTCATGTTGTATCCTTCCAACGTTTAAACGATGTTTGTCCCGGTTTGTTTACGATGTTGTTTCGGGGCCTGGGCCAATAGATTCTGGGAACTGGCAGATCAAAAGGCAATTCACTATTTCTTTCTCTTGTTTTACATCCATCATACACCATATCTCGCTCGGTTTCGGACTCTGTACTAAATTCACGGGGACCTGGGTGCTCTATGATGGCCTTTGGGAGTAGGTTATTTTGTTTCTTCTCTTCAAACGAGTTCTTTTGTACCAAAAAGAAAAAAATCAGGGTCTAAAAATGTTAATCATGTTGGCTGCTGTGAGTACGTGGGCTGAAGAGATGCTCGGATAGTTACTAGTTCTTGGCTTCACCCGCTACGATTGGTATTATATAGCATGAACATTGGGCAGAGCTATGGACAACTCTGTGAAGGAAGCGGCAAGCAACTTGAGCTCACAATGATATACAGTGCCGGGGCTGGTTGGGTAGCTATAGGTGGGGAATATGCTAGCCTTGTTCCCCTGCTTATGTTGTACTATACATGCGCATTGTTTACTCTTCCAATCCAATAAAGGCTCTGCCAAGACTCGATGCATCCTTGGCGTGGGCATTCCGTGTGTCACAAACACTTGCATCCAATTCAATTCTAATACTCCCCCAATACCGTACATCTCTTACGATGTCCGATGTCCCCGATGATATTCCCCCAGGAATAAACCCGGAATACACCCACTACCTCGCCATCCTAATTTCCCGCCACCTGAACCATCCGGTTCCAAATGACTTACTCGCCAAAAACATCATCCAGATCGCGCGGGGCCAGCCAGGCCCATCATCATTCATCACAGCTTGTAGGGCATTTGGAAGGTATCCTGACGAGTTCCTGACAAATGTATATACGGAAATCAAGAGACGCGATGGAAACGTGAAAGGTGGCGTAAATGCGACTGCGGGATTTGGAGCAGCGGAGAGGGATAGCGGGAGTGTAAATAACCTACCGGGGGGTTTGCTTTTATCGAAAAAACCGAGAAGGGAGGAGGATGTAGGGGCGAAGAAGGAAAGTAAGCTGGGACTGGATAGGCTAGCGAAGAGGATTAAGCTTGATTTGGCTGTGGAAGGGGACTTGGAATCGGGATCGAGAAATGGGGATGAGGGGAGGGATGGAGGTGGGAGGGATGGGAGCGTGGAGTTCAAGAAACCGGCTTTACCAGTGCAGAGGAATATTAGGGAGAGGAGGATGGATACTCCGAGTCATGGGCCTGGGTTGGCGAGGGAGGCTGCAGAGAGGTTGGCTGCGCATAGAAGGAATCGGCTTGGGGGAAGGGATGATAGGTATAGGGATGGGGATCACCGGGACTCTAGGAATTCATACTTTCGGGATGGTAGGGACTCTCGGGATCGGGGCGGAGACCGAAGAGATGGAGACTGGAGGGATGGAGATCGGTACAGGCCAGGAACCGGGTCTGGATACTCGCGGCATGACCCGACTCCGTTAAGGGACGCCGACAGGTTTGGGAATGCTCGGGCGTCGACTTCTAGGTCATCCCGGTTCGCCAACGCTACCCCCCGGATGTCGAGCACTCACGACCGAACAGATGATGAGAGTCTACGGGGGCTGGAGGAGGCAGATTCGAAAGAACTGGACAGAGACTGGTACGCCTCTGACGAGCTAGGTCACGCCTATGGAGATGAAACTCACAACCCCTTTGGCTCTATCGAAAATTCTTATGCGGATCAACAACGCGAACAAGCCTTCGCGGAGCGAAAAGCCGCAAAACGAATCTCCGCCCGGGCAGCACAGCGGATGAAGGATGTTGATGCATGGGAAACTAATCGGATGCTGACCTCTGGTGTAGCCCAGAGGGCCGATATGGATATGGATGAGCTGGATGACGAGGAGGAAGTCCGGGTGCATTTGCTTGTCCATGATTTACGGCCACCTTTCCTGGATGGGAGGAAGGTGTTTACGAAGCAATTGGAGCCAGTGCCAGCTATACGAGATCCACAGAGTGATATGGCTATATTCAGTAAGAAAGGGTCATTATTGGTCAAGGAGAGGAGGCTACGGAGGGAACGGGAGAAACAGGCACAGGAGGCAACAAGTATGGCTGGGACAGCCCTAGGGAATGTCATGGGGGTTAAGGAGGAGGATACGGATAGTGCCGCCCCAGGTAATGGGGAGCCAGAGGCAAAGAGAAGTGATGTGGCTTCGGAAAAGGGGTCAAGCAAGTTTGCAGAGCATCTCAAGCAGAGCGAGGGGGCAAGTGTGTTCAGTAAAACCAAGACATTACGGGAACAGCGAGAGTACCTGCCTGCATTTGCCGTGCGGGAAGAGCTCATGAGGGTAATCCGGGATAATCAGGGTATATTCTCTATCATCCACATTTCTGGTAGTATGAGTACTAATCCCGTGATTAGTCGTCATCGTGGTCGGGGAAACTGGTTCGGGGAAAACTACCCAGCTCACTCAATTCCTTTACGAAGAGGGCTACGGGAAAAGAGGTATGATTGGATGTACCCAGCCTAGACGTGTTGCCGCAATGTCCGTTGCGAAGCGAGTAAGTGAAGAAATGGAGGTAAAGCTTGGGGGCCTGGTGGGTTATGCTATTCGGTTTGAAGATTGTACTAGTAAAGATACAATGATAAAATGTATGTTGCACCTCCCTCAACTGTCTCCCGGCCACCCTACTTATCTATGCTGCACATAGATATGACTGATGGTGTCCTCCTCCGTGAATCTCTCAACGAACCCGACCTCGACAGGTACTCCTGCATCATCATGGACGAAGCCCACGAACGTGCACTCAATACTGATGTCCTCATGGGTCTCATCAAGAAGATCCTTGCTCGCCGCAGAGACTTGAAGTTAATAGTAACCTCCGCTACCATGAACTCTGAGCGGTTTTCGAGCTTTTATGGGGGTGCACCAGAGTTTATTATCCCTGGTAGAACGTTCCGTGTGGATGTCTTATGGTCCAAAAGTCCTTGTGAAGATTATGTTGATGCAGCTGTGAAGCAGGTTCTAGCCATCCATCTTGGCCAGGGAGCGGGTGATATTCTGGTATTCATGACTGGTCAGGAGGATATTGAAATTACGTGTGAGGTTATTGCGGAGAGATTGGCACAGTTGAATAATCCACCTAAACTAGCTATTCTCCCGATTTACTCACAGATGCCAGCGGATCTACAGGCGAAGATCTTTGATAAAGCTGAGGGAGGGGCGAGGAAAGTTATTATTGCGACGAATATCGCAGAAACGAGTTTGACTGTGGATGGGATTATGTATGTTGTTGACGCAGGATTCTCAAAACTCAAAGTCTACAACCCTAGAATGGGGATGGATGCGTTACAGATTACGCCTATTTCTCAAGCGAATGCTTCCCAGAGGTCGGGGAGAGCTGGAAGGACGGGGCCAGGGAAGGCGTATAGGCTGTATACGGAGGCGGCGTTTCGGAACGAAATGTACCTGCAGACCATTCCAGAAATCCAGCGGACGAATTTATCAAATACGGTTTTGCTACTCAAGTCGCTTGGGGTTAAAGACCTCCTTGAATTCGACTTTATGGATCCCCCACCACAGGATACCATGACCACCTCTCTCTTCGATCTATGGGCACTAGGGGCTTTAGATAACGTCGGCGAATTGACTCTCCTAGGAAAGAACATGGCAAATTTCCCCATGGACCCCTCGTTGGGCAAGTTACTAATCACGTCCACGGAATACGGCTGCTCCGAGGAAATGCTCACCATAGTCTCCATGCTCTCCGTTCCCAGCGTGTTCTACCGTCCCAAAGAACGACAAGAAGAGTCCGATCAGGCAAGGGAGAAGTTTTTTGTCCCTGAATCAGACCACTTAACACTCCTGCATGTGTATACCCAGTGGAAAAGTAATGGATACTCGGATTCATGGTGTATTCGACACTTTTTACACCCTAAGACGCTAAGAAGAGCGAAGGAGGTTAGGGAGCAGTTAATGGATATCATGAAGTTCCAGAAGATGGAGATTGTGAGTTGCGGTACGGATTGGGATATCGCTAGGAAGTGTATTTGCTCGGGATACTACCATCAGGCGGCGAAGGCGAAGGGGATTGGGGAGTATATTAATTTGAGGACGAGTGTAGCGATGATGTTGCATCCAACAAGTAGTTTGTATGGGTTAGGGTATTTGCCGGATTATGTTGGTATGCTCACAACCCCCATCTCACTTTTCGAAGAATTATACTAATATTAAGGATAGTCTACCACGAGCTCATCCTCACCTCCAAAGAATACATGTCCACTGTCACAGCCGTCGATCCCCACTGGCTCGCAGAACTCGGAGGGGTCTTTTACAGTGTCAAAGAAAAAGGATATTCAGCAAAAGAGAAACGAATCACCGAACATGAATTTAACCGAAAAATGGAGATTGAGGCAACGATGGCTGAGGATAAAGCACGAGTGGAGGACGCCGCAAAGATAAAGGCGGAGGAGATGGCGATTCATGGGGCGAGGCCACACAGTGTGGTTGTCAAGAGGATGGCTACGCAGGGTGTGGTTAGGAGGCCGCAGACGCCCATGATGAGGAAGAGGGGGATTTAGATTTAATGAGTGAGCATGTCTATTCTGGGGATATATCATTGTTTTTAATGAGTTGCTCTGTAAAAATTTGAGTGTGATGGGAAAAGATTAATGCATAATATCCATATGTCTACTAACCCGATACTGGCTTTGATTGGATATATTGAACATCTAACCATCCAAATGCAACTTCATACAGGGAAGTGGTGGCAGGTGAAGGATATGTATGTAGCTATCATTCATAGAAGGGCATGCGCAAAAAGAGGAACAGTTCAAGCTATAGCTAAGAAGCCGTAGTAGGGGGGTTAGCCACGGCTTTGAGGGTCTCTGCGACTTTCTCCGGGCTGGGAGGAGCTGCTCCATCCCTGGGGGTCCGGCTCTCATCTTCGAAGACGGGGTTGAAGTATTGGTCTTGGAGTTTTTGGGTGTGGGCGACTTCGTAGGCCTGTGGGGGGCATGGTATGTTAATTAATTTCACCGTGTACCTGTCGATGGTGGGAAGAGCTGCGGGGTGGTTGATCCATACCTGCGCAGAGGGCGATTTTGGAATCTGTGGATTTGTGAGTATGCGAACGAGCGAACGGAGAGGTATTTTTTTACGTACCTCAACTAGAACAGCCGGGTCCTTCTTCTTCTTCTCCTTCAGCTCCTGTTGAACCCAAA
>Ga0307514_10004839_pt1 | contig 12252 bp, 12 predicted proteins | sample 16_EM_MG_FD_203088 | JGI IMG/M metagenome (GOLD analysis project Ga0307514, IMG submission 203088) | Populus trichocarpa ectomycorrhiza microbial communities from riparian zone in the Pacific Northwest, United States - 16_EM | ecosystem: Host-associated > Plants > Roots > Unclassified | place...
ACGAGCAGGAAAAGGCGGGCAAACGTACTTTTCAGGATGAATCACGCAACCAAAATGTGGTGCACCTTCCACCTGAGAGATGCGCACATCCAATCCCGCACCTTCCAAAGCGTCACGAAGCTCTTCGACATATTCAATCTGATACGCAATGTCCGCACCGCAGTGAACAAGGTGAATTGGGGATTTGACGTTCTGCAGGTTGCGTCGCGAATGGGGTTTGCGGTCGACGAAGAACTTGACGGTTGTCGTATGGAAAGCCTCCAACTCTTCGCGTGAGGAGCGTTTGACCGCAAGTGGGAGAGTATATTGAAGAAGCCTGTAGATTGCAGTGAATCAGTCAAACTTGCTTTTCTGAATGATGATAGCGCACGTACGCAGAGACAATGCTACTTCGTTCGCCGTTGAATCCTAGCTGAAGGCTCCCAAATATCGCATCAAGAAGCGCATGGTGATCGTCTGGATTCTGGAAACTGTCGGCCCAGCAGTCAAAGATTTCCTGACGACCGGCCGCAACGTCTTTCGGCTAAAAATACAAAAAAAAATCCTTTGTAAAAACAAAATTATGAAGAACGAGGCAAAACGAACTTCGACCAAAGGAAGTGGAGAGAGCATGAAAAGCGACAAGACCCTATCAGGATGGCTGACGGAAGTCTGCAAGGCCACGCAGGCCCCTAAAGATAAGCCAAACAAGTGGCATGGCGGCAATTTCAAAGCTTTCTAAGAGCAAGGAGGTAATTGAGTTTCGAGAGTCTACTTGCCAGGAAAAAAAAAAGTCGTGCCATAAATTCATATACGTCTTCAGCAGCGTGCTCGCGTCTAAATGTAGTTGGAACAGAACCAGATGTTGCACCATGAGCTCTCATATCCATCCCAATCAGATTGAACCGCCTCAGGAGAGGACTGGCAAACTGGACTGGTATAAATTATTGGGTAACGATGGCTCTGGTCATAAAAGTAAAATAATAAGAAACATACGATGAAAAATGACATGGCCCATATAGACAGGATGCAAGAACAGAACGGTAGGCAAACTGGGGTCAATAGCGCTTGCGTTTTCCGATGACGGCGTGGAGATGGTATAATTGAATGAAGCAGGTCCAGATGAAGTTTTCACGTTTACTTGAGGCATAATGAATTGTTGACTAACGGTCACTGACCGTTGGAGTGGGGGAGGGGAACTTGGAAGTGGGAAATCGTAAAAGCAAGATTGATATATCAGACCGGGTGTGGTTTGTATACACTGTACAGCCGAGAGCTCCCACAGAGCAGTTGAGTTTTGATAGCCATGTCGTTGTTTCGGCACGTGGGGGCTTCAAGAGGCCGGATAAATGTCAGGAGGCTACCATATACGGTAACAGCCCCTGTGGAGTTGCCCGCAGCACATTCTCGCAATAGGTTCTTCAGCGTTGGCGCAGCCTGCCCTTTCACGAAATTGAAGTGAGGCGTTGAAACGATTCGGCAATGATCATGATGACGGACCAAGACAAAGACATAGAGCATTTTAGATAATGGGTTGGGATTGTTGGACGAAATAATTGAGTTCTGCTAGTTATACAATTTCTCCATCAACCTGTTTCTTAGCCGGTAATTATTTCATCTAGATCTAAGAACTCACCATAAAATAGGCTGCAGTAATCAGCGGTGCCTTTCCAGGTGGGTACTTGGGACACGACAGAAGTTTGATAAATCTGAACATCTCTTAGTAGGTTAGAAACCTCATCATGGGAAAAATTACCCACCCTGACATCGGATCGTTTGGTGACAACATGACCCTATATGACCTGCCAACCGGGAGATATGAGGGTCCTGCAACGCTCAATTTCAAAAAAGCGACGTGAGTCAATGTTGAAACCTACCAAGTTGAGGCAACATAATTCCTCTTGCGCCACTGTCATAGCTTCCTCTTGTGCCATCAGCATTGACCATCTTCGTAGAGAGTTGGCTGGAGGTGACGATCTGATAGCATGTGAATGTGAACACAGACTATTTTTCCCGAAAGTGAGCCCTCACAGTCAAATTACCTGAGGAACAGAGTTTCAGAAAACACTGCTTCAAGTTTTCGAGGTGAGAATTCTTTTGAAAGAGGGAATTCGGGCATTGAAACGGGAAAGAAACCGAGTTGATTACTAGAAGCGATGCCTATTCCGCGTCAGTGTGCGTCCATAATGAAGATAATTGACCTCATCACTTTTGCCGAAGCCATGACCGCTGGCAGCTGATAGAAAAAGAGTAGAAACTCTGGGAGTGAATGAAGCTTTTTGTAGCGAATTTTGCTTTTCAGGTTGGGTTTGACGCCTGTGCTCACTGCAATCAAATTACTGGGGGCTTGAGAGCAGAATTGACGAACGATCTAATGATAGACTCAGGAGGGAGGGACTTGTCATATTTGCACAATCTTTTTCAACGTGGTTCGCAGAAGATCTTAGATGATTCCCATGTAGTCCTCTTACCAACAAATAGAATGTCTTCTTCCGCCTCTGCAAATACAGAAATAATGTTGATTACGAGCTTGTCTTTCGGACTTCCAGGTGGCCCAGATATCTCCATGATGTGACCTCTCCTCAGGCCACCGTCGAGTATTTGATCAAGAGCAGCACATTTCGTCTTTACCCTTAGGGACTGTTGCAACATAACCGCCGCAGATTGGCTCACAAGAAAGTTGCCTTTCTGTGTCCCCGTGTGTTTCAAATTATTTAAGAGATCCTGTATTTCTTGCAAAGTGACATTGAGGTCTGAGGTTCGGATGAGCACGCGAAAAGGAATTTTCGGGTAACAAACCTTTAGCCAGTATTTCTGGGTTTGCTACAGTCAAGTCCCGTAGAGTTTGGTATCCATTGCGCGTCAAATCCGTCAAAATATCCTTTGGAAGATTCATAGAAAATAAAGATCGTCCTTCCGACATATTGGAGGATGAGATTCATCCAAATCACAACACCTTCACAACGGACCGGTCACCGTACTAGAAATAGTCACGTGATTGACGCCGTGGGAACTTGGCCACGATAAATAGATTTCTGGATTCAGCAACAGCTGTAAGGGCTTTCTTGTTTTCTTTCTTGTCGTTCAATTCTTTTCTTGCTTAAAACCCGCCCAATCACTGTTAACCCGAAAGCTTTGTCTTTTGAATCTCGCCATTTGTTCTGGAGAATTTGATCCCAATTTTATCCAGTTTCAAGCTCGGCAAGCGCATTAACGATGATGCATTCCTTGGGATACAAATCCGGTCAGGTATCTCCTTTCTCAGGCTTGTCTGACTCGCCGACCCTCCATGAACCGGACGCAGTGTTCAACTTCAACCTTATTCATGCAACAAATTCAGTGATCGTCGAGAATATTCCTGGTCATGGTGAATATTTCCGACCCGTCCTTCAAATGAAACTTATACCTATTACTTAGTACAACAACGGGAAATCATCTCTCTCTTCCAGACCCTTATTGGTATGTAATTATCTGTCCAAGCCGGAAGGATTGTAGACATTTCTTTTGCAATCAAGGCGATATTCGGACTTTTCAAGACGTCAAAGATGGCTCAGGCTTTCGATTGGAGATAACTTTCTTCAATCACGATCTTGCGATGTAGGCTTTGAAGTACTTATCTATATCGGCGTGATGCTATTCCGTGGTTAGGAAGGCCCTGTGTATGAACGGCTACTCTGTTAGCGGAGTTCCTCTGTGAGTTCGATTGTGCCACGACGTATATGCGCTTTCTATCTTCTCATGCGAAATTTTCCGTTTTGAAGCAAAGTTTCTGCTGTTACGACAACTTCGACCAGTGTTCAATCCAACAAGCTGGATGATCGTCGAAACCTCTATGTCCTTGGCCTGCCATTTGCTCTCACCAAGTAAGAGCGCACTTTTGCTAATCACCTTGACCTTGCAACAATTTGTTGTAGAAGTGAATTTGCTGCCCTGTTCTCGCAGTGCGGCACAGTATCTCATTGTGTCATACTGGCCACTGTCGACAATTCATCGCGTCGTCGAGGCTTTATAGTGATGTCGACCCATGAGGAAGCGAAGAACGCCATGAATAGACTGACTAGGACGCAGATTAGGCGAGTCTTTTCTATTTCTGATCATGGTGGTACTTACCATTGCTTAGAGGACATACGATCGATGTTTCGTGGGCTGTTGTTCAGCGCTCTCAAGGTAATCTGGGCTTTAGTCTGCCGTTCGACGATAGTTGACATCAATTCTTAGGTTTTTTGGATGGTGGCGATCGTGCTATAGTCCTAGATTCTCGCACGCACATGTCTGATCGACTTCCTGAACAAACTAACTCCACTGATATATCTGATTCGTCCGTTGGCTCTTATAATTCACCCTTGCTCATGATATGTTCTTCGCCGACGACGACCTTACTAGTGAGCAACCTCCCAACACTCTTGTTTTCCCAGCCACAGGATCTCCATCCTCTTTTCTTCCCTTTTGGTCATATCGACAGTCTTGAAGTCGCTCAAGTTTCCCGTCTCGGTTGTATGTCCGTCATACTCCAGTACTCTTCCATTGCGTCTGCTCAAGAGGCAAAGGATTCTCTAAATGGTCAGCTCTATGGTAGCTTTCGGATCGAAACTCGCTATGTTAGGCTCAGCTCCTTGGCTTCTTCAAATACTAGTCGAACTCCGGGAACTTCTGGAATGCTCTTAGAGCGCAGGATGACCGACCCACTCCCTTGCTCATCTGTCGACCTTCGGGATTACTTCAATGACGGTCAAATCATTCCTCCTGTATCCAGGGGCTGCTTGTCTTCGAGAGATTCTGTTACTATGAGTTCTTCTTTAGGGACCTTTCCACACTATGATCTCCTTGCTGATCACAAATCAAAACCTGTGGGTCCTACTGCAACCTATCTCACAACCCCCTACGGAATTCACGATTTCAATGACTTGAATTCTTTCATAAACTATGGGTTGGTCAATTCTCTAACTTACAAATATTATTGACCGTTCGTGATATTTAGCCGGAGTGCTCAACAAACCTGCAACCAATGAGCTTGCACATTTTGAATCCGATACCCCTCCAAAGCTCCGCTTGCTTGATGTGACCCCACTGTGATGGTTGTTTCCGTGTTTTCGTTCTCCCTCTTTCCTCTTGGTTTTTTTCTTCGCTCATCTCTGTTTGCTTCTTCAATGCCGGAATCCTGTTATTTAGACTAGAAAACCTAGGCCAAAATACCTACATGCCCCACGAAAAAGGCCAGGTTTAGAGGACATTCTTGTTATGTGCGTATATTACCCATTAGAGTACTGAAAACCTCCATAAATCGAGTGCGACACCTTTCTCGAGTCTCCTTTATATAACTTGACTGTTGGCATGAACTATGAGTCCGCATAAAATTCTTAAATTGGCACATCTGTTTATGCTTAATAGTTATCGCTGCGCCGCTCCAATGGCTCTGACCTACTCTGCCACATTGCATAATATTGTAACAGTCTGAAGCTGTGCTCTCGTTTCTTGTCGGGCCTTGGCAACAGAATTGAACCACGTGGACATAAATGTTTTCGACTTCAGCGTTCCACCATCGTTAGCAAGACTCGTTGAAACCTACGTTCTCTACATATACCGTCGTTTTTTTCTGCTCAATCTTTATTCAAACTTTTTGTCATACATTACCAAAATTCAAGTATGACACAATCCACACTCCTTGCATTCGTCCCCCTATTCCTCACTATCTTCGCTGGGATGGCCAGAGCGACTTCGTGGTGCGTACATCTTAAATTTTAGAGGGGAACAAGCGGGGATGACCTTTTCTGCCCATCTAGCAATATCACATCGCCTTGTGCTTTGTCAACTGCACCGTGTTGTAGTGCGTTTCTCTATGAAGTTAGAATGACCAGTACCGCTGATAGGAATTACCATGATTCGCTTTCCAGGTGATTTCGGTTTCTGCGGCAGAAATAACGTAAGGTCTCTTTGTAAAATTCTTACAACTCGTTCATTTTATGCTTGTTCCAGTTTTGCTTGGGGGGTTGCAATCCGTATGCCTCAAAGAAGCTTGATTCATGCAGGCCGGAGCCACTTTGCCAGAACGGCATAGTGCGTATCGTCTTGAATTTTTATCCATTTTTTACATGGCTAACTCTTGTGGAATAGTACACATTCGTGGACCAATCTCGCATTTTGTCCAACTCGACCCTATTCAACGGCAACTCCTCTAAATATGGTTTGTATGTTGTCTCAATTTTTTCTTCCCGTCTAAACTCGTGCTTCTTGCATTTCTCAGACTGGGTTATTGATAAAGGCACGGTTCAAAATACTAATGGCGACCTCGTCCTCGTTCTTGCTGATGCCAATGGTGGCACTCGGCTCTCTAGCACAAGATATGTGCATTATGGAACAATTACGGCTAGGCGTGGGTTTTCTTTTGGTCGTTTAAATACTTTCTGAATTAACCGAGCTAATTTAGTCAAGACGGGCCGCTGGGCTGGTGTCGTTACTGCTTTTATCACCATGAGTGATATCAAAGACGAGATAGACTGGGAGTTCCCTGGTGCCAGTACTACCGAGGGCCAGAGCAACTATTTCTGGCAAGGTACCATCCGTAGGCGTCACATTTGCCTTTTTCTTTTTTTGGAAGTTGACGGAATGAGACTCATACAGCCGACAAAACTCAGGGTGGAACCCACAAGGTCGACTCCGATACCTACAGCAACTTCCACGACTATACTGTGCGCTTTTCGACCTATCTAACAGCGTGTCTTAAGACTTAATTTTTGTGTATCTCAGATCGACTGGAAACCTGACCAGATCACCTGGGCCATTGACGGAAAGACTGTTCGAACGCTTAAGAAGTCTGACACAGTTGACTCTGATGGTGTTCCCCATTACCCTTCCACCCCCTCTCGTGTCCAACTTTCGTCTGCCCCTTTTCACTTTTACGTCGTCGGGGATACTGATTAAATTCGTAGCATCTGGCCAGCTGGCATTTCAGGAAGCCCGCAAGGAACTGTTACCTGGTCCGGTGGTGCGCAACCTGCATCATTGTTGTTGAACACTGTTCATTTTTAATCTCGTTTTTGCATTCTAGGTATGATCAATTGGGACGATGCCGATTACAAGGCGGCTGGTCACTTCTATACCATCGTCAACAAGGTCACTATCACCTGTACTAATGCGCAGACAGTTGCAGCCGGTTCGAATATCACTTCATATGTCTATAGCGGCACCAAAGACCAAAGCAAGACGCCTACGATCCTCTACTCCAACCATTCCACTCTCCTGGGCGGTGCTGGGCGCTCAGTTCCTGCCTTGGGTTTGGGTGGCATCTTTGTCAGTCTTCTTTTGGGCACCCTTCTGGGTATCAATGCGTTATTGCTGTAAAACGCCCTAGCCTGCAAAGGCTCGGGTTTTTTGCAGCACATCAGTTCTGAGTTGATGTCCCAGGATTTCAGATCATTATCTATTAGTTCTTTGAATTACAAATTTTCTAAAGCTGTAATAAGTTTAACACCAGGAAAGATATAGCAGAGAAAATGCAGATGTAAATCTATGGTGTTATTGGTGTCGATGGTTCAATCTCGACTGTTATACTCGCATCATCCTGTGATGTGGCAGAGGGGTCCACAAGTTCTGCGAGCAGGGCGTTTGTCTCCTCGACGACGGAAGTTAGAGCTTGCGTTTTCGTCCACGGAGATAAAGCAGCATCTTCTTTGTCACCAATGACCACTGTCGATCTTGAACCTGGCATAGGAAGCAGCTGGCTATAGCCCATAAAAGCCTGAACACCCCGAATCCGACGATATGTCTCCTGGGCAAGAGGCAAAGACCCCAATTTTGCGTCGCGAGTCTGGGGAGCTGTCGACGATTCGGCTTGTGTGGTCCCTACATGACTGTATCTCCTGAAGCCCAATCCGATTGAAGGTGAAGGCTCAGGCGGAAATGTGACAGAAGGTGATGCCGGCCCCAGATGCACAATCTTTGGCCACCCAGGTGCCCTATCATAGGGTGTGACGGGTGATACTGCGTATCCAGGCCGCCTCGTACTTGTTGAAGGAATCTCTAGCATGGAGGGAGAGAGGCCCAACTGGACCGGGGAAAGTGGGCGGAGTACAGGTGACGCATTTGATGGCGAAGAAGACAGATTGGATTGGGAATGGTGAAGAAAGGGAGAAGAGTCAGGGGATGACGGCCCACCACGTGTTGAGGCTCGTTGACGAGCCCTCAGACTAATTGATGCAGACAATCGTCGGTCGCTAGGTGATGATGGATATGGAGGGCGACTTGACCGTGCAAGTTTGTGCTCGATATCCAGTACTTTCTCCATCGCCAGTATTTTGAGCTGCATCCTAAGAGGACTGCGATATGAGGAGATGAATTCAAGCATAGACCATAGACAGTAATCAAAGAAACCAGGACGAGCAAACTTAGCATTGTCATCTGAGGGAAATAGTTGAGCTGCTGTATTGAGATTGGATGACGTTGATACAAATAGATTATAACCCGAATTTGCTGCAGGTAGCTCTAATTGGGCGCTCGATCTTGGAGACCCTGTGGGAGTTGTTCTGGTTGACTGCCCGGTTTCCGGTTTCAGTGCGAAGTCTGCGTTCCCTTCGCCTAGCATCGTTCTGAGGAAGATACCAAGACGTTCCCAGATACCAAGGCGGGGAATTGACGAAATGTCGTCAGCACCACGAACAACAACCACCTTGATAATTTGAAGAGCTATCATAAGCGTTGGAATATGAGATTTCCAGAGTGCACTTTCACGTTTCTGGCTGTCAATGGATTTGGAGCGGAGGGATCCAATGCCTCTGGACATCTTGCTGACGTCATCCAAATCTCGTCGACTCTTCTGGCATGCAGTCATCGCGTAGAAGAGGAGACGAAGCCAGGCGTTAGTCAGAGCTCTGCGGTGGACATCGGTACGCGTCGAGTCTCCAATAATCTGTGCCCCCGTTTTCATGACCAGTGTTAGTGGAAGCACGACGCCTGCCAGAAAATTATGCGTAGGCGGCCGCTTTTCCAACTCGCCAATAATGTCAACTTCACGAAGAAAAATGGCACTGGAAATGAGGGAAATCAAGGTGGGACGATAGGAGAGGTTCATAAGTTGGTTTTCAGAAGAAGCAAGGTCACACGCCGCCAAACCAGCGGAGCATATCTCGTCCACTACAACCCGGGAGAACGCAACATCAGAAGAATAAATGGGGACTTGTAATAATCTGAGAATCGTCTCAAGTACGCCAGTGAAGTCAACCGTCATAAAAGCATGGAGGATAGGAGCCAGTCCATGGAGGATATCTACAGTTTCCTTGACTGCTAGAGGTTCCTCGCGGATAAGCAACATTTGTAGGAATTTGCTCAGAAAGTCTGCAATGGCAAGAAAACCTTCCGCCCAGTCCTTCAGCAGACTTCTCGTCACATCAAACGTTTGCTGAACTAGGGCAGGCGAAACAAATCCCCCTGCCAAACCGAAAGCAAGAACCAGATGCATGAAATCCATCCTCATAGCTTTAGAGTCACTGGGTGTTCTTGACTTTTCTTTTCCCAGACTTTCTATTCCAGGAGCTGCGTTCAAGACCGTATCCTCCTCTTGTTCGGGTATTGGTTTGGGAAGTTCACCACCTTTGGGCTTGGAGAAAGCTCTCATGAATATGGCGCCAAGTGCCGCAATGCCTTCTGCAAGGACAGCTCGTGTTGAAGCGGAAGCGTTATAAAGATGGCACGAAAGGAGACGAAGAAGCCGCAGAAAATGTTGTGCCCTCGATATTGTAAGGTCATGGGCAATCACAGTGAGTAGAAGGCGAACAAAATCGTCCATACTAAGCTGAACACTCTCATATTCTTCCGGAAGTTCAGATTTCATCTGCCAGGTGGACTGCGATTCACCACGACGTATTGCAGCTAAGAACGTCTGAGGTGTTTCATCCGCAGTATGAATGAGAAGAGCTTCGCGTTCTTCAATTCTATTGGAATTGTAAATGCCTCCCATGTCAATGGAGGAGGCCGTCGTCGTCTTTCTGAGAGAGGCAAACATGTCAAAGATTCCTTTAGAGAACCAGTCCTCATCGTGCTCGAGCAAAATAGCGACTTGACCAATGACATGCACACTTTGATAGAGAAAAGATTCTTTGTGCAATGCGTAGAATCGATCGACTGCGTACTCGATGGCCGAACGGATTCCAGGATGTGCAGACTGCTCAGTATAAGTCTTGACCAAAGCTGGCATAAAGAGTGTATAGCTCCTTCCCGTTAGAAATAGCCGCTTGAAACGAGTGCTCGCCACCATAAGTGCTGTATGACATTAAGGTATATTACAACCCGAATTAAAAATAACGACTTACCAATGAGTACTTGACTGACGATATTAATGTCATTACCATGGGCAAGAAGACTTCGATTCAAGCCGTCAATCAGAACTGCGAGCTCGTGTCGATCACTCAAATGTCTCGGCATCGAACGAAAGATTTGAGCCACAAGAAGGATATGGCTCCTACAAACCATCAGAGATAACATGTCAACTGTGCCGTCCTTGGACGTATATGCATTCGATGGCGCTTTGTGGGGCACGAACTCTGCCAGTTCCATATTTTGTGGAAGACCACTCCCGTCGAGGGAAGGCAATACTAAGGTTGACATACTTCTGCGGATAGCCTGGACGTCTTTGTAATTGCGCTTCAACATGGACAAAAAGAAAAGGTTCTGACAAGTCCTAACCATGGTTATAGAGATGAGACGCGAAAGACCACCTTCGAAAGGAACGTTCGAGTGTTCAAGATTTCTAGGGAACATTGGGCTTTTGGGTACTGGAGAAGAGAACCATAGAGAGCCTGACGGAATGAAAAAGTGCTCCATCTTCGACCGCCGTATCTCTCGCATGGACATCCCGCTAACTTGAATCGCCAGACTTGAAACGATACGGATGACCTGTCCAAAGTCTTCCACGGCATCTGGGGTTTGGACGTGTTTTGCAACAAACTTCAAAAACCCGGCCAAGTTATTGAAGACATAGTGTGTCAATGGTGGTGGAAGAGTTTGCCTGATATGTGTCAAGGCCGAAAATACGGAAACAACGAATTTGATATCCTTGTTCTCGCCTGCGAGGTGATCAAGTACAGATCTTGTGAGAAGCGCGGGATCACTTCGCATGAGGTCCAAAATAGTTGTGCGAGCTGCGGATGCAATCGAGAAATTGGAATCAAAAACCATATTGACGAGATGACGAAAAATGGTGCACAACGGAGGAACAAACACGGCTCTTCGTTTGCCACCTCCCGCAGGACCTCCGGAAGTTGAGTTACGACGCAGAAGATTTGAACCGTCATCAATTGTTTGTAGAGGTTGAGCATGAATTCGGCGAGGCGACGGCTGAGGAGTAGGCAAAGGAGAGATCGGGGCAGCTTGTATATCTCCGACTTCCAGTCGGTCAAATTGATCAATGGGGAGTATCGATAAAGGGGTTTTAATCAACTCTTGCCGAGGATCAATCAATAGAGCGTCTTCTTCCACCCAACCCAGCTCTGCCAGACGTTTTTTCAACTCAAGAGGAACTGCACCCTTATCCTGGTTCGGGTTTATGTCTTCAACTGGAATGTAGAGACTGCTGCCAATGTCGGTAGCGAGAAAAGGAACAGGAGGGCGTCCTAGCTTGAACGGACGGTGCATGCGATCGACAAGGAAATTTTGTGACAATATTTGGAATCGCCAGTTGATCAGAATACCAATTTTGCGTATAGCCTCGAGCCGGGTTGTGTCATCAGACCTGTCGAGAAGACACTTAAGACGTAAAATCCCTGAGAAAGACAAAAACATACGCATGCATATCAACTTCCATGGCAGGAAGTAAATCCATGGTCGTCTTCTCTGCACAATGCATGAGCAGAAAGCAAGCCTTCAGTAAACATCAGATAAATTCGATGGGATAGAAATTAACGGATGCCTACAGATGGATTCGAGGAAGTATCTGTGTTATCCAAGAGGCAGTGTTGCCACAACGTAGGTCCAAGACGTCGATAATCCTCTACTGATATCAAAGGCGATACAGCAACAAAGAGTTTCATGATCCTCGAAATATAACCTTTCGAGAGAGAATCGATCAGCTTTCTATGCTCCACAAAAGTCGCAGCGAGGTCCAAGGGTCCATTAACCGCGATTGACTTCCTTGAGTCGTCCTTCATAGAACTTACGACAAGCATTGACGTATGCCGCTTCATCGGTTCATTAGCAGATGAACTTGAAACGAAAGGGCTTAATTTACCTTATGAATCTGCTGTACGCCAGCTTGGGCAGCCATGTATAGACCTTGAATTCGTTGTA
>Ga0307514_10004840_pt1 | contig 12252 bp, 3 predicted proteins | sample 16_EM_MG_FD_203088 | JGI IMG/M metagenome (GOLD analysis project Ga0307514, IMG submission 203088) | Populus trichocarpa ectomycorrhiza microbial communities from riparian zone in the Pacific Northwest, United States - 16_EM | ecosystem: Host-associated > Plants > Roots > Unclassified | place...
GTACTTGTCTGCTCGATATGTCTGTTGTGCAAGTACAAGAGCCTGGTGCCATATATCTACAGTACCTATCCTATAGTACTCTACACCCCCACCACTCTTCTTGAGACTACTCGCATCACCCCTCATGCGCTTACCTAGGTACTCTACTGTACCGTCGATCTAAATTTTAATTTATCGTACACCCACGTGAGTCTCAGTTCCTATCACAACGCATACGGCCTACTGGTAGATCTTCAAGTCTGTGTTGAATGTATCATCCGAGTCGAGACCAGTCTCTGATCTCTGTACTAGTACCACACTCCTGCGGTGGATTATTGTGGTGCATGCAACTTGCAGGCCAGAGTTCATTGGCCAGTCCTTTGGCAATCTGCGAGCTGCACATACCGCAATAATTTGTGGCTATGCCGAGTACTCTATACTGGGTCCTAGTCACTTTGAACCTTGGAGTTCTGTCCTATCAATCACTTCAGCTCTGTGTAGGGATATTCAGGTTCGCACATTGCACAGAGCCGCCACTGTGACTACAATGCATGCTATTTTGGCTAAATGCATGCTGCATTTGCCCCACCCATTACTAAAAGTGGGTTCCCGTGCCGTTTTGACTCAGTCCTAGAGGTGTCCCTAGTCTGGTTGATTGCCTCTATTGACGCGTTATGATATCTAGTCTGATATATCCTCTATTCTTGACTCTCGTGGGTTGTTTGACTAGATGATCAACAATACACCACCTAGACTGTTGAGACATCGACAACTCTTGCATGAAGTCTTTAGAATCCTATTGCAATTTTGATAGTCACAATACCCTACTCAGATAAGTCACTCATCTGAAAAGTTCAGGGTAACGACTCGGCACATTTAGTTTAGGATGGGAAATCTGAGAAGAATCTAATAGTCTAGTAAGGATGTCTATGTATCCCAATACGGTATAGTTTGTGCATGCGTATAGTTGATGTGGGCATCTGCCGATGCAGACACTGTCAGGGCAAAATGTGCAACTTGTTGTCATCGCAGCTTTTTTTTTGGTTTGACACAACAGCCAACTGGGGCTTGTAGCGCCAACTCAGATGCTTTACACTAGGTAGAGCACTGGCCAAATTACCAACGGTCTCACCTGCAAGTAAGAGCCTGTCAGAGTCTGAGATTGCCTATAGTAACGTTAAAAAATAAATCAAGATGTGTGTTTCTCTATGGTGGAGAACATACGCATTGCCAATTCCAAATGGAGTTAGGGGGGCTTCTCATGTTGTACTGCTCATGTTGTACTTCCGTCATCTCTAACAAGGAATATGGCCTGCGTCTATTTGCCGCGGTCGCGGAAGTGCGGGAGGCTAGACTCTCATGGCCCTGATTGTTGCTCATCCCACACTTAAATAGTATGCAGTTGTAATTGCAAGCAAGGGCATAATACCTAGTCCATCGCAAACCACATGCACTAGCCCTGATCCCTACTGTCTATCAGCAAAAAAAGCCAACACCCCTCCCTGCCTCGTTGCAAAACCCCAGCCATTGCATCAGAGTTGATGATCTTGTGAGACTGGTTGCTCCCGCTAGATTCCTAATTAGGTGGTAGCCTGGCCTTGGCCTATCCATTTACATTCTAATGTGTGAGAATCAGACAGGCATCCAGTCTGGTTAGCAGGCATCTGGGTTCTTAATTCCCGGCCAGACCCATGTTCGAAGTTCCGGCGACTGAGACTCTGAGGCTGCCAAAGGGCTCAACTGGCAAGACACCTGAGGTCTAATTGCTTAACAGTGGCGAAAATGATATCAACATTAGGCTGCCAGTGGTAGGCGGCTACATGTTGGTACAGTACAGCCTCGGTCAAGAGGGAATGCTGATCATAGTCCAGGGTTGGGGGGTGGGTACCCCAGATATCGACCTCCAGATGTATATTCATTCTCTTGTTGGTGACTTGGGGGGGGGGGAACCACCAAACTCTCTCAAGAGTCTGGGGAATTCGTTGAACACCTGGAGGCCAAAGTTGTAACCTAGAGTCTATCAACCCGAGGGTGGTGTCCTCGCCGTTGGTTTTCACATGTGGTGCAATACTTAGTAAGTAACCCCTGTTGATATTGTGCATTTCAATATCTACAATGAGACGCAGAAACCTTGAATGCTTTAGGCTCCTTAGCTTTCATCCAGTGGGTGGATATTTCCTGCAGTGATACATACAGCTATGTATCGGATACCTGCTGAGAGTAGGTTCCTCGACATCTTCTCCTGCCAATGAATAATAAATAAAAGAGATGCACCAAGGGGGATGTTCGGCTTTAACCATGCAGTTAGCTCCGTATCGGCACCCTCCCTGCAAGGATGTACGTGGGGCAGAACTCGGTAAATTGGCAAGCTGATTGGCGCATGATTTTAGCGCATGTGTGCATAACGCGTTTACAGCCAACTTCTCCCGGCAGGTCGACAACACCAATCAATCCCGATCTGCTGGCAAAGAGTCAGCATACTTTGACCAGAGGAAGATAACATAACAATGGGACTTTGCCCTAGTGATCAGTCTTACAGGAAAATATATCAAGTTGGAATGCTGGAGCATTGTTTGATAGAAAACATAGGTTGTTCAGCGCTTGCACCAGTACAGCAGTCAATTGAGAAGTTTTGAACGTCAAAGCTGAAAGAGAAGATACATTGCATCTAGGAGACATTACACATAAAGGAATGCATTATGGTAGTTTTCATCTAATTAATAGCTGGTTCCATTCTCAGGACAACCTGGCGGAGCTACAACATCGTACCATATCCCCAACCCTCGCGGACCTCTGACGTCCATGCACCAATTTAGAGATTCTGAACCTGTTGATGGCCACGGTCATCCTACCTCACCCACTGCAGGTTGTGGCTTTTGATAGGCCAGCTACTTTCGATTGCCAGAGCCCGTGCAAAAAGCTTAAGCATTCAGAATGTAAAACACTTTTCCTGTGTGTGGATCTTTGGGCAGCTATACCTAGATCATACATGGATTGTGTCTGCTCGGACACAGAGTAGCGAGAGGTATAATCTTAGTTGGTTATAATTTGGTTTGGTTGCTGAAAGGCAATATCCCCTCGACCCTCACTCGCGTTAAAAGCGTATCTACTTTTCCAGGAAAAGCCGCTGACAGAAAGTGTTCAAAATAGGGCTACCTATATTTCGCGCGGTCCGGTCCCGTACCCTCGGGATCACCAACATGGTATATAAGGAGCGGCCGGCTTCTCGCATCAGCCAACATTCTCTTTACAGAGCTCTTCATCAATACTCCCACACAACAGATACCCATTCTATTTTCTCGATTATATCCAAAAGGGGAGCCTAGAACCTCAACAGCCTAGAGATATATCACTTTTGCCTTTTCACAGCCGGCTCCACGACATCCTCTACAATTCAGTACACTGAAACTGTCTTCACAAAACCTATAAATACCTGACTTAAAGTTTCTCAATTGGCCAGCTTCCTCCATCGTCGATCAGTAACCTAATTGTGGCCAATTCCTCTCATACGAGCCATCATGTGCACTCGATTCACTCACCTTTACGCCTGTTACCACTACACCCAATCCATCATAACTTGTGCAAGCTCGCGGACACTATACGGAAAATGCCAGGTCTACAAAGAAAAGGAACTTGAGAACGAGCATGATTGCGACGACTGTGAAAGAAAGGAGCAAGCTGAAGCTGAAGAAGAGAAGAGGGTCACCGAGGAATCCGAGAAGTCTAAGGGACAGTAGGGATTTCGAACTGGTTTACGACGGGATTGTTTATCAATGGCGCCTGGTGTTTTGCTTGTGAGTGTGACGCCCTTTGCCTCCAACGGCTATCCCTCCAATTGACCTAGGCAAATACTGATACATCGCAGTGGGGAAATCAGATTGCTCTCAGTGGCATGGCGTCTTGGGGAAGGTCATGAGAACCACTTCCGGAAGAGGTTCTCTCGCAGCAACAACCAGCTAAGAACCAATTTTCCGCTCTCACTAGTTTTTAATAATTTTTCTCTCACGCTTTGTCTCCTTTAAGACTGCTATTCCTTCCTACATTTCCTTATACATGTTTGTATGGCTTATGATTGGTTCCTCTGGTTTCTTTCATGGTTTCAGGACAGATATCGCCAAAAGTTATGTCTTGCAGTTTACTTGTATTTCTTTGCTTGCTGTAAGAGGAGTCAGGTGAGGATTTGTAATTTCAGAGGTCACGAGGGCCCGTGTGTCGTATGATAGATATATGTAGATGAGAGTTTGGTTGGGGCATAAATGAGAAAATGTCGATTTTGCTATGATATAACTAGCTACACAAATGTGACAGGATGATCGTTTACGTGCAGCACTCAAAGAAGGCACCACCCTAGCTTTCTCTCACCTACATGTACTGCACATGTACATGATGCATGTAGTAAGCCTTTGAAGACTTGCATGAGTCTAATTTGTAATGGAGACGTACAGCACATGGCATGGAGAGTAGATTTTCACCGACGGTAGAGCAGCTGATGCTTGATGTCACTTTACCTGGAGCCGCCCATGCCCAATTCAAGTTACCGCGCTGCGCGAAATTGTATAAGTACATCATCACATTGATGCAGTGACTATACATTAGAAAATTAAAAGAATTGCAAGCCTGTGGTTCAAATGGCGGCTCCATCGACTCAACTCCCTACATCTTTATTACGTACCAGTATTGTATCCCGATTTGGCTCACGGGCATAAATTTGATGTGAAAAGTACACCACATGTACATACACCTTCAAAGGTCATAGCCTTCGGGGGAAAGACGTATAGACTCAAAAAAAAAAAAAAAAAAAACATCCTCTACTTTTGCGTATCACACCTCAGATCCCATGTTAGACCCCTGAGCACTCTTTCGCCTGTTTCATGCAACCGCTACAACCTACATACATGGACGATTCATCAGCTGATCATGGCAGGTGGCCATCCTTAGGTTGGAGTGAATTAAATGATGAAAGCTACTTTGGTACTTGAAAAGATATTCCTGTACCCCACGCCACCTGAGCTCCCTCTGCTAAATCGGAGCCATCAACATGAGAAGTGGGTAAGTAGGCACTCTTGTAGAACTTGATTAGGCTAATTCTGAATACGGGTGACCAGATATGGCGAAGAGCAGGTATTAATTATGATCCACGTACAGGGTACAATCGGCATCAACCATAAGAGTGGTGCTTCTGCTAGTACAGGATTTGTGGTCAATCTTGCAATGCTCACATTTGCAGGGTATGTATTCGTTTCTGCGGACGCAGTTGAGAGCGCATCGTGACCATAGCTCGAGCTCAAACTAGAGTACGACTCTTAGGTATGCAGAAGCGTTGAAAATAATCTTCTCGCAACTTTTTTCCGCGCTTACTTTTTTTCTTTTCGGAAGCTTCGATTCAATGAAGAGCTCTCTGTGTATTACAATTAAACCCATCAATCTGCACCCTGTATGCTGATATAGGGTAGAGTACTTGCTGCTGTTATATGTTGTGTCACCCAACAGTCCTTCGACTAAGGTTTCGATAACGGGACGGGCATCGGGAAATTGTGATCCTCTAAGCCACTATGGTATAGCTAGATCAAGAGCCTCCCCTTTCATGCCTGGTGGTTTCATCTACGGCCACCCCTGTCCTTGCCCTCGGTTGTAAAGGACATAGGTGTGGTTACAGCAACTAGGCCACACATATATACAATGGTGATGACTCCATAAGAGTGTCAGGTGAAGAGAGCTCACTTGGCATCGGCATATCTCGACCACGTTGGCTCAGTTACAATTGCCCACCACAGGCTGGATATATTGGATGAGATGCGACATCCTCATCTCCATACAAGAATTTATATGTAATATACAGTACGTCATGCATGCAACCAGAATTCGGGGAGGTGCTCAGCAATATAAATTGCATGGCATCAAGATTGCTGAGCAAAACATATATATACCATGCGGCAGTTGGTAGGGTAACCTCAATTACTTAATCCGGATAGTGTTTAATTGGCAGTTTTTAACCAAGCGCTATATCCCACAACCCAGGGAATTAGATGCTTTTGGAAAATCCTCCGAATTTGAACCAACTACCATAAAGATACAGCAAAAGCACTTTCTACAAATATATTTACTTTATATGAGAGCTCTTTACGCGGGCTATGGCACATTGCTGCCCCCCTGACTTGTGCACTATTGAGCATCGAGGCGAGGCTATCTTTCCAGTCCTTTCACCAAATGTCCCTTCCAAGATGTGTTGAAGTGTCTAATCTTCCTCTACTCACATGCGGATGATATATTCACCTCTCACAGCACAATGTGCGGACCGACGCCACAAACGGCTAGATTAGGCCAAGGCCAGACATGTTTTGAATGGATGGATCTGCCAGGTCAGTGATGGCAAACGGCCGTGTCATGGACTAGGCCCAGCGATGAGAATGAGAGATTCTCAGTTTCATGCAACTTTAGGCTTGCTTCTTTGTTTCTTGCTTTTTCATACCCACCAGCCCTGAATCCAGTCATGTTTGTAAGTTCTCTCATAGTCGGCGTTTGGCCTTTCCATAGGAAATATGCATTACTGATTAGATTGAAGTTTTGGGGAGATATTGGCAGCCTTGCAATGGAGGAAAAGCAAGGCAATCCTCCAGAGACAGAATCTATATACCACAGAGGTGTCCAACGGCTTCCCTGTGACAGGGGAATCCCAGTTAGTAAGTGTCTCAGAATTTCACCGTGAGGGGTAGTTACTAATGTATGCTATTTTTCCGACGACTTGACAGTTTGGGCGGGTGCTGGGGTTTCTACAACCACCACCTGGTCTACCATGAGAAGTCAAGTGTGACATACTGTAGGAAAGACGTGAGTTGCAAATATCTGCCATCATGAGGCACAAGTCATTTGGGGAGGAGCAGCCAGTACAGAGATAGTATCTCTTAGGACAGAATATTGGTGACAAAAAGCCAGACCTCGTCTGGATCACAATTCTCGAGGAAGGCACTAACTGCTACTGACAGAACTATCCCGAGTACATATGACAACTGAGCTCTTTGCCATTGATCATCATCCAGATGTCTCAAATGCAGCAGAATGTGGCATTGGGGGATTGGGTGCCATTCCTTCGGAATATCGGGCACCAAGTAGCCTATTGTTAATACCTAGTGCATTCCGATTTGACATCAGCTCATTTTATACTTCATAGGCGCGCTGTGTGTTACACCAACAAAGCAGATACCTTTTGGAAGATACAGAGTGTTTGAAACACTGGATGCTTGCTTTTAGTCCCACCAAGGTCCGACTGTTGGATTATACTGGGGTATGAGAACCTTTCTCACAGCCTTACTCTGTTTGAGTAGGTACCTAGAGTTACCATGCTTCCAGGTCGTCAAACTACGGGATCCGGTTGGTACCTGCAGCAGGTTTTGGTGGAAGAAGGAACTCGGTCTAGGGTGTGTTGACAGCGGGCTGGACAAGAATTGTACACATTAAAAGCAGGAGGAGTATAACTTGTATAGGCCATGCAAGCATCCACCAGCCGCCGAGGTCCCCACGAAATCAGGTTATTGTTATCTTCAATGTTACGGCAACTACGTGGTTGTGCTGCACCATAGGTCTTAGTGCAGCACTCCTGCCTCCTCTGGAAGAAAAGAGCTTCAATAACATCTAACTATTGAAAGGACACAGATTGGCTTCTCCATCATTTTGGGAAACCACAGTTACGATATCGAATTTTCCATGGCACATTCGGAGGGTATGATGGTAAGTATGCCTATACCTTACATCCAGTAACTGCTTGGTTGGATTACGGGCCTATGCCTTTTCGCCCTCTGTCACCCTTGGCCCGCCCTGGTCACCGATTATGCGGGCGAATGTCTATGCGCATTCACGTACCACTGCCCGAGTGGTTGACGTAGATGGCCACTTCTCCACCCCAGCCGTACACTGTCATTAGTCGCTCCTCACATCGTGTATACCTATGGAAATCTAAGCGCAGATCCTTCTAGCGCGTGGGGCGGTTGTCAAATGCAGACTCACTTTGCGCGTGGAAGTATAGCCGTCAGTGGCGTATAAGTTGGTTAATATAGATTTTATACCTGGTACTATAAAATGATATGGAATTCAAAATCTGTTAGGGCTTGCACAAAGATACCACCCCACCGACATTAGGGTTCCGGGTGGAAGCTGTAGTACCAGAACACTGTGGAGAATCCATCACACTCCACTTGTACTGTCTCAGGAGCGCCACTGCCAGATCAGCTACATTTACCACCTGTACACAAGGGAAAGAGAAACAGATGGTGGAGGGTTGTTTCAATACGAGTGCATGGTTTACACAAACACAGCTCCTGTAGGGCCGCCACCGCCACGGCCCACCACAATTAATTGGGCTAGGTACAGTCCTGGACATAAGTCTTGGTAAAACAGTGAAACCACAGCCAAAATGGCCAAAAGTGCCCTTTGTAGACACCTGCATAATGGCACTCATTTTATGAATTCACGGTTGGCTTTTTGAATATAGTTTGAGCTTGATACGAAGCCTCTAATTCCTGGCTTAGAGGTCTGTAGCATCCCTCCAACTGCTCTGGTAAATTTTGGAAGTCCTCGAAAACCAAAACCTTCAAAAAAAGGCGCTATTCCCCATACCTACAGTTTAGTGCTTTTTCTGCGATTTTGGAAATAGCCTCAATTCTACAGACAACTATGCCTCTCCACGGCATTTCACCTAGCTACAAAAATCAGAGAAGGGACAATCTGGTTTCCTCTTAAATCTACAATTCATTTCATTTCATGTAATTACATTACAAACTCGGTTTTTAACATTTTTTTGCAATGACGGTCACTTTTGGTGTGATTTCGCATTTTACCAAGACTTATGTCCACTGGCTGTACATAGTGAGTGCATAAGAGCCTTACCGCATCCACTGGGAAAGAAGACTCCATGTCGCTTTTTAAGACATAGGCCGAGCTCACGTTAAAGCCACTTTTTTAGGACCTTGCATATCGACTTTCCTGCGTGATCTCTTAAAAAGCGACATGGAGTCTTCTTTCCCAGTGGATGCGGTACTGTCTAACTAGGTACTTAACATTCATATGGTACTGTAATGTGTGAACCTGTCTAGAAACAGAACAAATTATCCACCAGATGCTCGGAATTATTCCTTTTTTTTTTGAGTCTATACGCCTTTCCCCCGAAGGGAGCCTTAGGTTATGAGGCGGGTGTCTATATGCACAGTACATACGTTTGATATGGAAATTGGGGGGATGCGGCAAAGCCTATATGCAGTACATCAGTCTGTACTCGGCACAAGGAGGAATTATTACACTGCTGTCCCTCATGCATATGCAGATGCGGTTTCACCAGGCGGAGCTTGGAAAAGTAATTGGGGGGATTGGTACTAAAATCCTAGTGATATTTTCTGCTCGTGTTGGTAATTACCTCTGCAATTATGAAAATACTAGAAGGTAGCTCAGCAGCACCAATCCCACTTAGATTAAATCACCATAACTCACAAGGTAAAACTCAAGAGTGGAGAAATATTGCGCACACCATATTGCACATACCATAACCAGGTTTTGTAGGCACTAGGGCACCTCCCTCCTATCCTGCGTTTCCTTCCCATGCTCAATGCTAGAACTGCCGCCGGTAGCGGGAGCTGGTACTTGCCCAATCACACTCTGCCCCACCACCCCTCTCAACCCACCAAAGCTAAGGACATCCGCGATCCTCTCCATGCCACTAAACATCATAACCAGCCTATCGACTCCCATACCCCAACCCGCAGTAGGCGGTAATCCCCATTCCAGAGCAGCAACAAACACCTCATCCGCGACCTCCTCGTGCTGTCCTGCCTTCCCATCTCTAGCTGAAGCACTTTCCTCGGAATTTTTCCATTTGAGTTGGTCAAGTAATTTCCGGCGTTGCTCAGTAGGGGAGTTTTCCTCCTCATAGGCATTCACGAGTTCTTTGCCTCGAATGAAAAGTTCTACGCGAGTTGAGACTCTACGGCCTTGTAGATCGAGAGTAGATTTTGATAGGGGAGAGAGACATTCGGGGTAGTGCATTATGAACGTTGGTTTGGTGCATAAGGGTTCGAGGTATATAGAGGAGAGTTTATCGAGGAGGCGGGTAAGGGTGGGGTATGTTGGGATGGCGATGTCTTTCCTTTCAAAGAGAGCTAGAAGCTGTGCAGTGGCTTCTTCCGGGTTGGAAAGGTCTGGGAGGGGATTCCCTAGTGCTTCCTCGAGCGCGGGGATGAAATCAATTCGTTTGAAGGGCGTAGAGAAGTCAATATTGGGTTGCGATAGTGTAGTATATTTCGTTTCCGTGAGCTTTTGAACATGAGCTGCTAGGCCGGACAAGAGGTGCTCAGTGAAGGAGATCAAATCCTCGAGGTTTGCATATGCCTGATAAAATTCACATGTAGTAAACTCCGGGTTATGCGTATTATCAATCCCCTCATTCCTAAACTGGGTTCCAATTTCAAATATCCGTTCCATCCCACCAACGACGAGCCGTTTAAGCCACAACTCGGGCGCAATCCTTAAGGCGAGTTTACGGCCGCGATATACAGTGGCTTCAGTGAGGAAGGGTTTTGCAATGGCACCTCCTGCGGCATTGCCGATTATCGGTGTTGTGACCTCGGTAAAGCCTTGATCAATGAAATTCTGGCGGATATATTGGATAATATCCGCCCGGAGACGGAGAGTTTCGGAAGCTTCAGGACGGATCATTAGGTCTACATGCCTGTGCTGGAAGCGTTTCTCTATATCTTGAATATTCGTCGGTGGGTTATGGAGACATGGGGCGAGCAATTCCATATTGGTGGTTGCAAAGACTGATAGCTCCCCTGCCGGAGTTTTGCCTATGTACCCGCTCAGGCCTAGTATGGCGAATTAGTGGATATCCCACGAATGATCAATTAGATGAGACAAACTTACTCACAATATCCCCCATACACAAGCTCATATTCTTCTCTTTGTATTCCTTGACATCACCACCAACATCTTTGAAGTTAGAGACAACTTGTAACTTCACACCATCTTGCAGGAGGTCAAAGAAATATAACTTTGACGAGACATCTCGCTTTCTTTTTATCCTTCCTTTGAAAATTAGCGAATGCGTTTCAAAGCGGACATCACATACTGCATAATCTTGCGAGCCAGAAAATGAGGTACTCTTGACACTACTAACCTCGAATGGTGGTAATGGTATTTAACAGATTCGTGCCAGGCGCAATGCCCGAGTATTTCAACCTGAGGGATGCAAAAGTCTCTGTTCGAGGATCGGCACGTATACGAGGGTATAGAAGCGAGGCATCGCTGTTTGTCAATAGTGCTTTTCGAGCTACGGATTGCGCATCCCGCTGGATCGCGAGTGGGTTTCTCGAAAGCCTACTTTTCGTCCGGGACACGACATCCGGAGTCTGGGGAACGACATCTGGAGTCTGGGGCACGACATCCGGAGTCTGGGGAATGGTAGTCGTAGCAAGACCAGATTTTGCGGAGTTCCATTGCAACTGTGGCCGTGACTGTGTTAAGGTAATGGTCTGTCGTCGCAGTACGGAAAGAATTTGTCTAGATCTATTCATATTGCTAGGAGAGCTTTAAGAGTTAGATCTTGCCATGAAAGAATGCACTGAAGGTGGAGAAACTCGTGAGGAGATGTGGTATCAGAGAGAAGATTATGCATTGTTAAGTCATGGACAAGCCAGAAGCAAGCCTCATTTGCAACGGTTCAAATATTTTGGGTAAATCATCATATTACCATGGATGCCCCGGCCCTGCCTTGAAGTGCAATTGGGCCATAGAGAGGGGAAAATGTCGAAAAGACTTACCTGATTGCTTATAATCTCGAGAGTTGCTTAGACGTTCAGTTTTCCCAACGATGTAGACAGCTGATGAGCTAACGACAGGTGAATCCTGACTTGGCACTCCCCAACGATGAAAATTATATACGGACTGAACAACTTTACCGAACCTGCTCACCACGTCCGTAGCCTGTACGTGGATTTCTACGTCCACACCTTGGCACCTTGGCAATGTTGCTGATTGGCCGATTTCATGCATGGTGGCGTTAAGAATTTTTCACATATATACAGTGCGTAGGTGAAAGTTATGGCGCGTTGGCACATATAAATATGCAGGGGGGCGCGCCATAACTTTCACCTACGCATTGTAGCAACTACTGTCATTTACAGGCTAACGACCGAACCCCTGCAAGCGACCGAGGCAAAACATCCTTGTATGCCAAGGCACCCCTCCTCTCCCACCAGCCGTACATGACCATTCAGCTAACCGATACCCACT
>Ga0307514_10004841_pt1 | contig 12249 bp, 11 predicted proteins | sample 16_EM_MG_FD_203088 | JGI IMG/M metagenome (GOLD analysis project Ga0307514, IMG submission 203088) | Populus trichocarpa ectomycorrhiza microbial communities from riparian zone in the Pacific Northwest, United States - 16_EM | ecosystem: Host-associated > Plants > Roots > Unclassified | place...
TGGTCCTATAGTGACGACACATTCCAACTCGATCGCGATGATTGATAGGGAATCGGCGACAATCGAGGCTGGGGGTTGGGGATCCTGGGATAGGGAGTGGAGGGCAAAGCGGAGAAGCCATCGGGGCACCTTCGCATGCCCGCTCCTTCGGTATTCGAACTGTGCAAGCTTCGTGAGAGCATGCGCAACCACACTGTGCACATCGCTGGACGGGTTGTAGTTGTCCCATTGGACCCGCAGCCGAAAACCACGACGTGCTAGGCCTTCTATGCGGAATGGTGTCCCATGGCCCTCTGTGTGGTCTGGACAGATTGTACTGTGGTTTGGACAGATTACACTGTGGATTGTACCCAAAGTGTAGGAGAACGGTAGGCCATCGAAGTTGGTTCTGTATGGGAAGGTCGCGGTGTATCGTCGGTGGACATCTTCGAGGATTTTTGGCATTGGGTCCATGGCGACGAGGTGGGAAAGCGCGTGCAGACAAAACAGGGAAGATTTAGCCGCGAGCTGCTCCAACCCTTGGACGACCGTCGCATTGCCATTTGTGACTTCGACACAGCTGGTGAGGCAATCGAACCAACCTGCAACATTTTGGATGGGGTCGCAGTCATCCAGTGTCATTGTTCCAAGGTATTCCAAGGCCGATACACGAATGGGTTCTTCCACTGACATCTGGAGCGTCCATGAGATACAACGGAGGTTCAAGAGATGTACGACCGCTTGCTGTTCGGTTTTTCGCTCGGCCTGTGTCTCCAGTGACTGCTGCATCCAATGGGCAAAAACAACCGACAGCCAGATTATAGCTCTGCAGGCATCCGCAATCAACCAGAGGGGGAGTAGAAGGATGTGCACGAAAAGGATTTGTAAGAGTTTGTAGGCGATACCGTGTGGAGAGCGGTGGGCTTTTTTGAACTCATCACCCATCGTCGTGAGGGCAAGATAACCAAAGGACTCTTTGATGAGAAATGAACGAAGTATGCTGAAGGAGCGGGAAGAACGACGGAAGATATCCGGAACCTGGCAGAATATATCCCAAATATGATGGAGTATATCGCAAATACGACGGAAGAGATATGGAATCCGGCGAAGTCTACCCCAAATAGAACGAAAGATATTTTGGACACGGAGGAGTATATGTGGAATGTGCCCTGGGATATCTGGGATGCGACGGAGGAAATTTGCACCTGGAGTTTGATATGGGCAGTTCACATAAACTGCCCCTGCAACGACGATGAAGAGATAGAACAGAAGACCAGATGTGGTGACGCCAAGGACGACCGATGCGACCGTCGTGTTGATCCCCCAAAGGTAGCGGGAAAGTGCGCAGCCGAACAGCAGAAGTGCGACCTGTAACATCAACGGCAGCAACTCCATCACATTGTCAAAATACCAGTCGACGATCCCATCCAGCTTCCGCTGTCGGTATTGGCAACGTTCGACAATGGTTCCCGGCATGTCAGCCGGTATGCAACGGTTCAACCACTGTTTTCCGAGCATTGCCAGGAAAGCAGCGAGGAGTGAAACGGAGAGACTCGCGAGGAGGATCGCCTGAACGTGGATGATCATGCGTGGGGGACCACTCCACAGTGGGACAGTGGGAACTTCCCCACCGAAGGCGGTGTTGTCCAGGTTGTGGACTATCATGCGCAGGAGAGCGTTCGTTTCGTCGCTCGGGTTGGGCTGGAACTCGGCATGGACTACGACGACAAACGCGGCGGTCACAGCGGAAAACAGACCAGCCTGTCATCCAACTTAGTTACCATTCGTGTGTGTGGGTCACGTGCAAGACTCACAAATATCAAGGTGGTGTTCAGGTCGTCGTCGTATTTCTTCATGAATTCCCGATCGTGCTCCTCGGCTTCCCTTTGGTAATGCCTATAGAATCTGGCGCGAAGATATTCCTGTCGTGGCATTGGGCCCTCTTTCTCCCTGTGCGAAGGATCAGCACGACCAATGAGAGGCGAAGCGATAGTACGTGCCCTTCCGTCGTTGGTCCCATCGGTTCCCCGACTCCACCCACTTTGGGGCTTCCTCGATTCCAGCTGCCGTCCAAGATGAGAGGGGTCGAAAAAGTGGGAGAAGGAAAACCATACCGTGAAGGAGAACCACCTCGAGGATCACGTATGTCGTTTGGTATATCGATCGAATTCTTGCTTCTCCTAAACATGATTTCAGAACCCAGTGAAGCGGTCAGTGAGTTGACCAAGCTATACTGCGGAGAACACCAGAGAGCTCACCTCACAACTGTGATATCGTCCAGATCCGCCATAGCGGGTGGTACCCGTGTTGGTTTGCTGAGGGATGTGAGATGAGCCTGGGAATAACTCAAAGTAGGGGCACGATGTACTGTACCAGCGACCAACCCGGTTGGTCATCGTCATCAAGGGGTTCGCCGGCCGGATTTTCGGTCAAGTGTCATGGTCATCCGGGGGTCGGGGGTCCGCCGCTAGGTTTGACCTCTGTCATCAAATTTTTCGAGGTCGTTTAGAGCTGTTATAAATGTTATTTTATGCAGTATACCATCCCACAGAGTCCAAGAGGAAGGCGGATTGTGAATTGTATGCCGTTCAATGTGCACAAAAAATTAATTCAATCGCGCGCACCCCCCACTTCATCACACGGATACCCAGATTTCCCCTATGAGGGTTTCCTTGCCTAGGACTGGACGGTACCCGTAGCAGGGAGTTCGTAACCACTTTTTCTACACTATTTAGTGGCACCTTTGAGGCAATGTAGCCGTTTTTTTTGGTGGTTGGAGGGGCCGCGGGATCATCCGAGATGGGCGCTTAAGTACGATTGGACTCGCCGAACCTCCCTTCGATCCTTCGGATACGTGTTTCATTGTGGTCGGATATTGGAATACTCCAAGATTCTTTTGGTGAGGTGGCTTGTGATTAAGGGTAAATAGTATGCCTTCATTGAATCTTAGCTGGGTGGTACTGTACGACTACTGAACGGTTGCACATAGCCCTGTACTCTCGTTAGATGGCGTTGGACGCCCGGACGTTATCACTGTGGGGAACTCCTCCTTTGGCGGGAAACTCATCGGGCACAGGGTTTGCGAGGTTGGATACGCGTAATGTACGGGTTTTCGCTCTTCCGTGTGGAGTGGATGAGACCCTACGACCTCGTTCATTCATCCCTTACAGGTCCTTCAGTCTTGAGATGGGGTTTGTGGATGTCCTTTGTCCCCCCTGATTGGTCATTTTACGGCGTTGAATCATGCGGCAATGCACGGCGCACGGTCTCAACTCGCTCGCGGAAGTTCCCATCTTTCTGTTCTGTTCGCGTGCGTTCTGTGAGACCTAACGGTCCTTCCCGTGAGTGACTGAACCTGTTTTTAATAGCGAAGTGTGAAAGTACCAGCCGAGAATGGCCCATCCACATAACCAAGTATGTGATCCGGTCATCCGCTTCCAAACCGGTTCGATTCCCGTAGTCCCCAGAATCCTGCTCTGTGTCATAACAAGATTACATATAAACCACCTCGTCGCCGGTTCAGACTTGATGAGGTCTACGTCTCTCCGATAGTGCTCACTCGTGCTCAAACCGCGGGCCCCGCGGTGCAGGTGGTACATCCTGTACACCATCTTTTCACCACGAAGGGGATGGATAAATGGCTGGGGACGTTCCCGATACCGGAAGAGTCTCGCTCGCCGCGTTAAGTATCTAACGTCCAACTATCGCAACCGAATGGTTCGAGAATGCTCCTCATAAAACACTCCCCGAAGCCGAAGATGACTCTATGGCCGCATGGGACATGGAGTGTTTGAACGTGGCGGGATGCCCTCGCCTGCGATGTTACTTCTGCCTGTGACCTCTTTGACCATTTGTACAGATCCGGTCACCCTCGTGCGGGTCTGGGATGTCCTGGCGCCGCTGCCGATTTGTCGCTCATGGTTTCTGTTACCACGGCATACCTGGGTGCGCCTGCGGGGGTGGGAACAGTCCTGAGAGGGATATTCAGTGACAATTGAAACTCCTTTATGCTGACGCGGATGTCATATTAAACATATCAAGGAAAATCTCGTCGCGTTACATAAGTCACGAAAATGAGAAACCATTCTACAGATACATAACCGGCGTCCGCCTACTGCCAATTGAAGAGATCCTCGTAACGGATCACTCGAAGACATGACGATAGCTGGGGGCGAAAGGGACGAAGGTGAATTTGACGACAAAAGCACGGCAGGTATCCAGACCAAAGTATGAACGGTGTGGAGAGGAGGTACGAGGACCAAGTGCCCCGGGCAACCAACTACGGACATGGGGTAGGGAGCGCACACGTGAGCTTCGAGTGGGATTCTGTGCGCGTATATTGGAGTTAGTGGATTGAAATGAACGATCAAACCGGAAGACCTACGGATAAATGCTGACCTGTCCACCTCCAACAATATCTCCCTGAGTTTTCCATATTGATCCTTTCTCTTCTGTACATCATCCTCATCGAGCTCCGGTCTGTGTTGTTGGAGGTACTCCAAACCTCTGCCCAACTGTCCAAGAACGTGGTCCAGCCGTTTCATGAGATCCGCACGGTGGAAATACAACTCTGTTCCGCCGAAATCATCACGTAACGAGTCGCACATCATGGGGAAACCATGCCAGAGGGGATCCCACTCCGACCAGACGAGGACCAGGTAGGACTTGAGGATCTCCATGTCCTTGAGGTTTCGGACTGTCCGTACTACATCCAAGTCACTTCCCAAGTAACGCCCCTTGCATATAGGTGGTAGAGAAGGCCGTAGTGTCAACCACGACCAGATGTCACCATTGTTTGATTGTAGCGATGCGGGGTCGAGAAACGCGATCCGCAATAGCGTTTCGACAATGCTCGGAGCAACTTGTTCATCCTTCGGTACCACGGATGCGGTCGCTATCCACGCTCGAATCAGATCTCTCCTGTGACGCCACTCGACCCAGGGGAGGTAGGGCGACACGAACATTGCAGCCCGTTTCAGGGAAATGTGACTCGTGGCATTGAGTAGTGCGCCCAAGAACGGTTCGACGTGGTGCCACATGAGATCTTCCGGCTGTAAGGTTCTGGCAGCACGCGATAATATGTCGAAGATCGTGTATTGCTTATGTTTCTCCTGTCGTGCCGCGTATGGAAAAAGTACAGTAATGGCCTTGCGTTTTCGCCCGAGGGTGTCCCGGTCACGAGCATCCGTCAGGGCTGTGAGTTTCTTGAATATCGGGTCCAAGATTTGTCCCGCTCGTGCGCTAGTGCAAGGTCAGAGTAACGGTCACCTGGCTAGTATGAACATACCTCTGGTCCATTTGCCCCACAGCGACGACATTTGGGATATCGCATTCCAACTCGATCGCGATGATTGATAGGGAATCGGCTATAACCGAGGCTGGGGGTTGGGGATCTTGGGATAGGGAGTGGAGGGCCAAGCGGAGAAGCCACCGGGGAACCTTCGCATGCCCCCTCCTTCGGTATTCGGATTGTGCAAGCTTCGTGAGAGCACATGCGACTGTGGTGTAATACACATCGCCGGATGGTTCATAATCGTTCCACTGGACCCGCAGCCGGTCCAGCAGCCGAGGTCCGCGACGTGTTAGGCCTTCCATGCGGAATGCCATCCCAAAGCCCTCTGTGCGGCCTGGATAGAGCACACAATGGATTGCACCCAAAGTGTAGGAGAACGGTAGGCCATCGAAGTTGGTTCTGAATGGGAAGGTCGCGGTGTATCGTCGGTGGACATCCTCGAGGATTTTTGGCATCGGGTCCATGGCGACGAGGTGGGAAAGCGCGTGCAAACAAAACAGGGAAGATTTAGCCGCAAGCTGCTCCAACCCTTGGACGACCGTCGCATTGCCGTTTGTGACTTTGATGCAGCTGGCGAGGCAATCGAACCAACCTGCAACATTTTGGATGGGGTCACAGTCTTCCAGTGTCATCGTTGCGAGGTATTCCAGGGCCGATACACGAACGGGTTCATCCACCGACATCTGGAGCGCCCATGAGATACAACGGAGGTTCAAAAGATGTACGACCGCTTGCTGTTCGGTTTTTTGTGTGGTCTGCAGTTCCAATGGGGTTTGCACCCAGCAAACAAAACTGAGCAATGGCCAGATGATAACTCTGCAGGCGTCTACAGCCAACCAAAGGGGTGATAAAAGGAGGTGAAGGAAAATGATTTGTAAGAGTCTGGCGGTGGTGCTGCGGTGGTGTTGTTTGAGCACGCGACTCATATCTACGAGGGCACCGTAGCAGGTAGACTCCTTGCGGGCAAACAAATGAAGCATGTCGAAGAAGCCAGAAGAATGACAGAAGACGTTCAGAACCTGGCGGAGCATATCCCAAATATGACGGCAGATGTATGGAATCTGGTGGAGTGTACCCCAAATAGAGCGAAAGATGATTTGGATACGAAGGAGTATGCGTGGAATGTGCCCAGGGATATCTGGGATGTGGCGGACGAAATTTGCACCTGGAGTTTGATACGGGCAGTTCATAGAAGTTGCCCCTGCGACAACGATGAAGAGATAGAACAGGAGTCCAAACGTGGTGACGCCAATGACAACCGATGCAACTGTCGTGTTGATCTCCCAAAAGTAGCGAGAAAGTGCGCAGCCGAGCAACAGAAGTGCGGCCTGCAACATCAACGGCAGCAACTCCATCACATTGTCAAAATACCAGTCGACGATCCCATCCAGCTTCCGCTGTCGGTACTGGCAACGCTCGACAATGGTCCCTGGCATGTCAGCAGGTATGCAGCGGTTCAACCACTGTTTACCGAGCATCGCCAGGAAAGCGGCGAGGAGCGAAACGGAGAGACTCGCGAGGAGGATCGCCTGGACCTGGACGGTCGTGCTTGGGGGACCACTCCACAGTGGGACGGTGGGAACTTCCCCGCCAAAGGCGGTGTTGTCCAGGTTGTGGATTATCATGCGCAGGAGAGCGTTCGTTTCGTCGCTTGGGTTCCGCTGGAACTCGGCATGGACCACGACGACAAACGCGGCGGTCACAGCAGAAAACAGGCCTGCCTGCCATCCAACTTGGTCACCGCTCGCGTGTGTCTAGGTTACGCGCAAGACTCACAAATATCAAGGTGGTGTTCAGATCGTCGTCGTATTTCTTCGTAAATTCTCGATCGTACTCCTCGGCTTCTCTTTGGTAATGTCTGTAGAACCGGGCGCGAAGATACTCCTGTCGCGACATTGGGCCCCCTTTCTTTCTGTGAGGGGGATCAGAACGACCAATGAAAGACGAAGCGATAGTACGTACCTTTCCGTCGTTTGTCCCATCGGTTCCCTGCTCCCATCTACTTTCGGGCTTCCTCGATTCCGGCTTCGATCGGAGGTGAGAACGATTTGAAGCTGGAGGGAGGGCAACAATACCGTGATGGAGAACTATCTCGAGGGCTATGCATATCGCTCGGTATGTCGATCGAATTCTCTCTTCTCCTAAACATGATTTCAACACAAGTGAAGCGGTCAGCTCACAATGCAACATACCGCCTCCTGGAGTTCTTTCCTGCGCGCGTGGATAAGTCTTCACCAATCTCGTCCGCTTCATCTTCTCGACTACGACCTCAGCCATGAGTTGACCAAGCTATACCACGAGGAACACCAGAGAGCTCACCGCACAACAGCGATATCGCCTAGATCCGCCATAACAGGTAGTATCCGTGTTGGTTTGCTGAGGGATTTGAGATGAGGGGAGTAACTCAAGGCGGTAACTCAAGGTGGTGGGCACTAAGTTGCTGGCCGGCATCAGTAAAATCGCCAGCTGGTACGTGAAGGTACACGGAGGTATGCATCGGAGGTACGTGAAGGTACCTGAGTCACGTGCCATCATTTCTGCCAAAACACACGAGGGTACTCGAGTAGGCGCCTGCACGATTTTGCTGATGCACGGATATGCATGCCCACATTCCTCCTACCAGATGTCAAGCTTCAAGCATCGACCTGGTCCGAATTAATCGCGCTCAACGTCGGCAGCACCCGGATAAGTGATTTTTCCATCGTGTGGAAATTTGAAAGCTGGCGTCCAGCAAATGCGTTCGGTACGTGAAATGCTGATGAACGTGCTGGCAGGGTGAAGGGGTCTGAGTCGATCATCAGGATCTCATCAATTTTTCCTGCACGCAGTGGCGGTGATAGGCACCATAGCATCGGGCGGTCCTTCATCTGCTAGCACAGATGATAATATACAAACCGCGATAAACTACAACTTCGACCTGCTTGTAGCAGATTTCTTCTTTTTCTGCTCGTACGCATCCTGCAACACCCTCCTCAACACCTTCCCTGTGGGTGACTTGGGTATCTGGAAACCCGGATTAACCGTCAACCTCCGTGTTCCGCTCATTACGGAAAAGCAAGAGAGTTCATACCTCAGCGACAACCTCGAATCCTCCTCTCAGCCACTTCTGTTTCGTCAAACTCTGCTGAGACCACTCTTCCAGCACCTTGATCGTCGCCGCGGCGCCTTTCTTCTTTCCAGCTCGGCTGAGAACTACCCACGCTCGAGGAACCTTCTCGTCTGATGTACGGCCTCCACTGACACCCGCGACGACAACGTCATTGATGAGACCGTCAGGTTGAGCCAACAACGCGATCTCGAGTTCGGATGGGGAGACTTGGACTCCAGAAATCTTGAGCGTGTCTTTCGCTCTCTCGACAAAACTGTCAAACATTCGATTGCGTCAGACCCATGGATGCAGAGTAGGTTACGCGAAATCTCACTAGAAATTCCCATTCTCATCGACGGTTAAGATATCACCCGTCTTGAGCCAGCCGTCCTTGGTGAATGTCTTCGCAGTGGCCTCTTCGTCGTTGAAGTAACCTTGGAAGACGTTGTCTCCCTTGACCCAAAGTTCGCCAGGTTCTCCAACGCCACCGTCCGTACCATCCTCACGAATGATCCTAGCTTGCAGGCCAGGCATGAGAAGACCTACCGACTTCTCCACCGGTTTGTATCCGGGAATGCTGTTCTCCCGCATCGTTCCGGTAATCATGAGAGTCTGTGAGAGTTTATTGAGATGAGATGTGGATTTTCTTCTGGGGTCGTGGGGAAAGGGGGGGGGGACACGAACCGATTCCGACGAACCGAAGCCTTGTAAGAAGAACGCGTTCATCTTGGATTGGAACTTCGCACGCAGGTCTGGCGGTAGGGACGCCGCTCCACTTCCCGTGGTTTCGACGCTGCTGGTATCTGTAGTCTCCCACCCCGGGGTGTTCACCAATTGGAGGATCATCGATGGCACGAGCGGTAGTGCTGTTATCTTCCATCTTGACATGGACAATGCAGTGTTCGCAAGAGAAAAGAACCCACACGATCAACTCGAAACACTTACTTTGGAATGAGCTTCAGGGCGAGTTTTGCATCCCATTTGGGTATGATGATGAGAGTGCACTGGATCGCCAATGCACGGAAGCAGAAGAAGTTCAACCCGTAACTGTGGTAAAATGGCACGGGGACCAATGAAACGGGAATGCCAGCGGATCGCGGGGGCTAACGAGGGAAGTCCGCAACACTCGTCAGCAGTGTGAACGTGGTTGGATAGTGTTTAGAAGGGAACCAACCGGTGTGACCGCTCTGTTCAGTGCCCCGGAGACAAAACCCTGCATCATTGAGAAGATAATATTCTTGTGTGATATCATGACGCCTAACAACTCAACATGAGCGCGATCGAGGACGACATACGGATGATTTGTGAGAAACGCCTCACCTTTGGGCGGGCCGGTCGTTCCGCTGGAAAATACGAGATATGCCAAGGTATCCTTATCCACGGCTTTCGCATAATCCTTAGCGGGTTCCTTGACGGAACGAACGAGATCATCGAACGATCGTTTCCCTTTCACCTTTCCTTCAAGAATGAAAACCCCATCCGATTCCGAGAATCCAGCCTCCTTGGCGGCAATCCGTGCTCTCTCGAGATTCCGCGGACTCGTGAAGATCTTTCCTATCTTGGAGACTTTGACGAGGTGCTTCACCTCATATGGAGTCGGGGACGCCGGGAATAGAGCGAACGGAATGCCGGCGGCCAACAGCGAATGGACAAGCGCCGGGTACTCCTACACGTATCCACACCCCCGGAAGGATGTCTGTCAGCACGCGACGTCCGGGCCCAAAACTCTAGCAACCCACGATGCAGTTCTCGCTCAGGATACCGACGATCTCGCCCTCCTTGTAAGGGAAAAGCTCCGGGTCTCCAAACGCAGTAGCGCCACACTTCACCCGATCCCTAAACTCATACCACTTCCTCGTCTTGCCTGTGAGTGCATCGACGTGAAGGACATGGTCTGCCCATTCCGCTTGGTCCGGACGGTTCAAGAAGAGGTGATGGGCGTTGGGAACGGTGACGTTTGGGACTGGAGGGAGGAGGGACTCGAAGACCATAGTTACGGTGGGAGGTGTTGGAGGAAGAAGGAGAGGAGCACGCTCCTCTTGTTTGACATCTCAGTCGGAATCTTTCTATGCGCGCCTGGCGCTCGCACGGGGGACCGACTAACCGACCTCACTTGACATATCTTCCCCTACCCGATCAAACGCGTTACAGATATAAATTCATACATTTCAGTGTTCGCTTTCGGGACTTTAATCTTGCCGGACCGGCGCAAAGCGTGCCCTCAATTCATCGCACAATGAATTCGCATTCACAAGTTTTTGGGATATGATAAGGATGTAAGGTCAGATTGTGAGCGAGTCCTCTCTACTAGTAAGCACCGATGAGAAGGCAGCAAGTGGACACGCCACAACCCCACAGGAGAAGCCAGAGTCATAGGAGTCACCAACGATTTACGTTGCCCAGTATAGCGTTCTTGTCACGGGAAAGGGTAACAGTGTCAAGAAGGCCACCCTGTCGAGGCCGAAGCTTCGCCCAAACCCACATCGCGCTTCCAACCCTGATAACACGACAGCTCCACCGAGCAGACTCGAGCCACACTTTCCTCTCTTCGTGCGATGTGGCAGAGGGGCATCAGCGACCCGTCTATCGAGTAACCACGTCGAATTGGAGATCTTCGAGGGAAACGCCAACGCTTAAGGTCAAAACTCACAATCGACCGCCCTTCACTGAGTTAACCAAGGGGGTGGGTTTGTTGATGCGGTTCGCCTTTGAGGCACGCGAGTGTTGTCACCCCGATCAATTGTGCTGATCCGCGAGGGACCAACTCATCCGGATGAGTGAGTGTGGGCGTCGTTCCGCAATCCGTACGTTCGACCCGGCCCTACGTCACGGTGCGCATTCACCCCGACCGCTCACAACCGGTTTCCATCCTAAAGCATACACATCTTTTTTCGGTACGATGCTGCACAAGCTCTGAGAACGACAAGGTATCTAGCGAGAGAAACGAGTACAATACAAACATTGTCCATTTTTTCGGAATGCGAACGTTGAAACGTTGAGGCTCGCGTTTCACGGGGCTATGGTTAAACTGTTCAGCCAGACATGGTTTACTTGCCCCATCAACACGAATCTAAATTTCCCTCCCCCTCTCCAAGAAAACAACCCCAAGTCAGTCACGAGTCACCGGTGGGTGGGTCACCACTGGGAAACCCTCTTCGTCATGCTGCCACTCATACAAACTCCTAACCCTGCGCTCGTCGATTTTTCCATCTTCGTCTTTGTACCAAAAATACTTGGCTTGGACCCGTGGAACTAACTTTGCCATCTGCTGCCTCTTCTCCTCTACAGAACCTGGGACCCGAACACGGGGGTGAGAGACAATTCGAACGTTTTGCAATCGGGAACCAACAGCGGCCCTATCATGGAGCATCTGCAAGAACGGTACGACCCAATCGTTCCAGCTTCCGTCATAGGGGACCTCTAAGATAATGGTGGAGAGAGCCGGGCATGGAAGGCCCCCATGTCGCAAAGGGGCACAGGTGTAGTGATTGGGTTGAGAGAGGAGGCGGAAAATGTGTTTCATGGTGGCTAATTTGCAAGAGTCGATTACGAGGATTTGGAGGTTTTGTAAATGGCTAAAGACCTCGGAGATCCAACCCGGATACGGATCTTTGCTGAACGCCTCCGAGCACTCTCGAAATTCAGTATACCTAAACTTTTCCACGGATTGGAGAGGAAGCTTCCACAACTCCGGGTCCGGATCGTTTTTACCCTCGAACCTCACCTCCCCACTCGGTCCGCTCGCCTTGATCCAGTAATCGGATCTACGCTGGATGTACAGGTTCCTGACCTCGGATAGGTTGTGCAGGTATTTGTAGGAGTCAGGGAGGATTCCCCCGCACTCCTCTGCTTCGGTCCACAAAGAAAAGGACACGGACGCTCCTCTGGG
>Ga0307514_10004842_pt1 | contig 12249 bp, 14 predicted proteins | sample 16_EM_MG_FD_203088 | JGI IMG/M metagenome (GOLD analysis project Ga0307514, IMG submission 203088) | Populus trichocarpa ectomycorrhiza microbial communities from riparian zone in the Pacific Northwest, United States - 16_EM | ecosystem: Host-associated > Plants > Roots > Unclassified | place...
GGTTGTGGCCCTTGCGAGTGGAACCTGGGGTTGGAGCTATTGAAAGAACGGGCGATTATTTATGATGGTACTTATTTGGATCATATATATCTTTTCAATCATCAATTCTAGAAGGAGAGAAGTAGTCGAGAATTGATCTTCGCTAGGTTGATAGTAACTAGTTGAGTTTTCCGTTTGGTCTATATTTATTTTGCTTTTTGCGGGTGGGCTGAGCCGTAACTTGGAAACTTGTACCTATTTGGAAAGAGACTTTTCATACTATCACATAGTCCAGGTATATATAATAATCCTATGTAATGCAGACGTATATTGCTTCCATTACCCTGAACTTTTCACCTCGACTACATTACGAGTAGTGCATGCGAAGCTCACATCTGAATCTCTAGTCTGGCGGCGGACTGCTTGATCTTTCTTGATTTGCTCCGAGGAATGGGGGTTTTGTCCCCCGATCGTTTGTATAGTACAATCGATACATGCTAGAGAACGCAATACATTCGCGGCTACTGGCGTCCTCAGTTGCCATAAGCACACATCACCAATCCATCATAAGCCCATACAGCAAAGGGAAAGAATGTAGCAGGTGATTAAAACCAAGCATAATATAAGCACGATAATGCGGAATAGAACAAGAAATTAAAAACCGTGTCCAAGAAAGAATTTTTTTTCTCTTTTCTTGTGGTATGCAATGAGGATTTGGGGTAAAGCACAATGCAAAAACATCCTATCTGCCGCCTACTCCGAATTTCACCAAACGCTCCATGATATTGAATGCAACTGCAAAAACCGAAATCAGCCCAAGAAACAACAACCCAAACCAAGATAAACCCAGATATATTTTGTTATATCTGCTCACCCAGATGAACACTTGCTCAGCACCCAAAATCCACGAACAGTCGTCATGACTGAACATCAAGCCTTAAAATTGTTGCGTCAGCTGCATGGAGCAAATTCATCAAGAATAAAATGTACGATATAGTGCTTGAGCCTTAAAGAGGATGCAGTCATGTCCCAGCATTGAAATCTAAAACACAATCCTCTTCAAAAAATCCTTCCTCGCCATCGATGCCATCGATGCCAGCATTCTTTGCTCTCTTCTTCCTCCTGGATTTCACTAGCACTCTCCCACCTTCTTCTCCGTCTTTCATGAGGTGCGCACTCAACCCAAGCCTACTATCAATAGCATCGGCAACATCCTCAAGGGCGCCACCATCAAGAAACTCAACATCCCCCTTTCCACCACCCAGGTTGAGTTTTTCAGCCTTTATAGGGAGACCAAAAACCCATTTTGCGTTCTTGTCTGTCTGAGTATCTTCCCGGATGATATCAAATTGCATTGGAGCAGGCACCTGCGTCTGCTGCAAGAGCATGGAGGTGGTTGCTGCCGGGGGTGAAATGTCTGAGAACACCATAAGGGTCACGCGACGGTCAGTGTGGAAGGCGGGGTATGCAGGAGTTGTTTCAATTTCCGCGAACGACAGTGGATGTTGGATGTATTGTTGCTGCTCGTCTCTCTTACGATACTGAACATCTGATAAACCGGCGTTATGATGGGCTTTCCCACTCCAGTAACCAGATACTACCTTGTCTAGCTCAATCAGCTGATCCCCATCGTCGTGGTCCTTTTTAATGGTCGGCAGATTGTCTGGTAACCCTGGCAAATCATACACGATACCACTCTCAAGGAGGATACCGCCATTTGCCGTGGTCCTTCTCTTTTTGCTTCCTCCAAGACTCCCAGCTGTTTTCTGATATATGCAGAGAAGGCCACTGCCCATCATCGCCACTTTGCCCTTGTCCTTTCCAACAAAAAATTTTACCAAGCCTGGAGTGACAGTGGTCGGATTTCCAGGTAAACTGACTTTACTCACCCCTGTTGGTAAATAGCTGCCTTTGCTACCGGCGGAGCTCCCTGCCCCTTCTGAAGCCGATTCGCGGGTCCGTGAGTTTCCATAATTGACGAAGATGCCACCCGTGGGTGATGGGAGCTTTGCAGTTGTAGTACTGTTGGATGGCCTTCGCCTCCGTGTAGCTGCCAGGAGAGGCTGGGTGCTGCTACCAAGAAGGCTTACAGCACCTTGTACCGCCTGAACGACGCCAGCAGCTTGTTGAGAATTGAATACAGGTGACCCATTGGCGGAAGCGGAGCTTGGTGGTGGTTTGCGGTAAGGTGGCCATTGGTATGCATTATTTGGAAGGTCGTAGAAGTGGACTGTGCCCCGGTCAGTGACAACTGCAAGCTTGTCACCTCTCGGAAAAGACCATGTGACATCTACCGTCCGGGCCACAGTCATGCGAGTGAAGCGAGCTATCAATCGGACGTGCCTACTTGCTGACATGCTTGAAGCTGGCCCCACTGGTGATGAAGGCCCAATTGATGACCCGCTATATCCCTGGGTAGGACTTGCAGGTTTGTGAACAACTCTCATGAGATCCCAGACACTGTATACATCACCCTTGCCGCTCACAGTAAGTAATGCAAGGCCTCCAGGCGCAAAGCTAAGGTAGCTTGCTCCCAGAGGTGGCTGAAATGTTGCAAAGGGTGTACACCGCTGGTATCCTGAACTTGGCACCACTTGGAAATCTACGGAGGAAGGAAATTTGCCCAAATCCAAGATGCTAACATAAATGGGGTCATTCCCACTATGCATAGCAGACCTAACATATCCACCACTCTGATGATGGACACCGTTATTCAGCGAAACGCCATTTGAGAGAGCCGTGCTGGCAGTAGCATTTACATAGGCGTTTCCGCTGTTGGAGAGATAAGGGGAGCCCATAGCATTTTGGAAAGTGGGCATCTGCTGCATTTGTCGTTCTCGCTGTAGTTGTTGTCCTAGAGCTGACATCCCTGAAACTGAACCCACACCACCTCCCCCTATCCCAGCGAAACCACCAGAGCCACCATTGAGACTAGATGGAAGAGGGTTTGCTGGCTGAAGCGATTGCGGCCCGCTTCCAGCATGTGGCCCCGCACTACTCCAGTAGCTTTGCCATGCTTTCATTCCATGTTCTCCCACCCACTTCGCGCCTCGGATGACCTCTTGAGTAGCCTCGCGAGCCATACGATTAATCAGCTTCTCCTCCCCATCTGCCGTGTCAACTTGTGCAGTGGTGGGCGGTTGTGAAGGTGGGGTCTGTGCCATCACCGAAGACGCTGCCAGACCATGTGAAACCCTGACAACAGCTCCTGCGGAAATGCTTGAATTTGGAGGTGGCGGGGAATAAGAAAGCCAGCGCCCTTCTAACGAGAAAACAGGTGTGCCGCTCTGGAAGAAGCCTAAACCGGAATTGCCCGATCCACCAGTGTAACCAGAATTGGCACCTTCTGCGGAGAAGCTACCGCCAGTGGGAATTTGAACTGTTGTCCACACTTTCCCTTGGCAAACCCACTCGCCTCTAAGCTCTGTTGCAAGGGCGGTATTGGTAGGCGCTGGTACCTTCTTCTGGGAGGCACTCGATTTGACTCTTTTCTCCTTCCTGGTGGGCTCAATATTAATGGAAGGAGTCACAGACTGCACTTGGACTGTAGTAGCAACGGTGACGAGTGTGAAGATGTAGACCTCACCACTCAAACCAACTCCTACTGCGATAGACTTGTCACCAACTTCAACTCGAAGACCACCCCACACTGGGGGAGGGGATAGATCCACTGTACTCGTAGCTGGGCTAGGCTCGAGAGGACTCGTGAGCAGCAATGCCACCCTCTCCCTAGTGGGCAATGAGTATATTTCCACCGAAGTTTGCCATTCTAGATCAGTGTGGAAGTTGGATGGGCTAGCACCATGACTCGCATGGTGGGAGTGTGGTGATGATGCGAAAGAGGCAGCGCTTCTAGGTCTAGATGGTGGCGGGGAAGAAGACGTCGGTGAGGGTAGGTCTTCTTGCGATATTGTTTGCACGGGGGTCTGGATCGTCAAGACTACGAGGGGTCGCATAGATGCCAGAGGATCACTTCGCTGAGGAGTGGGCAGTATCTATCCAAATGTTAATTATGAGCAATGGTTCTTGGGGCAGATTGTAAACCTTTGCGCTTCTCACACCACCTGGTAAACCTTCCAATCTACCTAGTAGATCTAAGGACCCCTTTCCAGCCCTCCAGACATCAAGTCCTCCTTCCCACCCAAAACACAGTACATTCTCTGAGTCGCCATCCAAAGTGTCAAATGAACAAGCGTAAGAAGCATCTCCTGGCCTTAGGCTAGCTGCACCGCCAGGACTTGTGTGCCACTGATTACCTGCGAGCACGTTGTTTCTACTCAAGTGCTCTCCGAAAGAAGGGTAACCGCCGCTGCGTGGGACACTGCCCCCAATGCCATGAGGGAGAGAACCATTGTGTGTGTATGAAGCTGGCCATGAACCCGGCGGAGATCCCCCAGTAACAGAGCTCGGGGCTGTAGAACTTGTGCCCGGGGATGCCGAAAGAAAAGGTCGTGCGAACAAATCTGAGGGATTCGGAAGGGCTGCAAGCAGTGGTGATGCAGTGGCAGCCTGAGTCGATTTGAAGATGGTATGGGGATTACTGCTTCCTGTTAGCTACATTCCGTATCTGTTCGGGATTCCAAGCAACACCCACAACTCCTTTGGGTAGATCCTGTGCTTGTAGTTCCCTCCAACACCACCACTGCCGACGCCTAGAACAGTGCTTAACTGAGTAGAAACTGCTTTACTGCCGAGAATTTGACCAGGAGCAGGAGATGAAAGTGAGCTGGCGCCTTCTTGTGGAGATACGGATCTCTGCAAGTTCTGATATTGGTGATGGGGTGTCTGGTTCGGGAAAGTTTTCTGCTGGTAAGGATTGTTCGTTCTGTAGGAGTCTCCGAAGGCGGGCATAAGAGTCGACCAGATGGGAGTACGTTTGAGGTTGTTACTTCCCGACGAACTAAGCGGCGGTGAAGGTTGAGTAGACGGCTTGCTGCCTACTCAAGGACAAAGTCTTGGGTGTTGCGAGACTTCAACGCGGGGGACCTTTACTCTCGCAGTCTGTTTGTAACAGGTCAGTCTGGACTTTTAGGGACGTAGGAGGGGCTATCTCGTACCTTCACTTGAGCACAACAGACTTGAAGGATACAGGGCTAAATCACTGTTATGACGTTATCCTGTAGAGCTTTATGGTATGTTGGAAAGAATGATAGGGGCTTCTGTATACAGTTATGTTGAGTTGAGTTGCAGCTTGGAGCTTGGAGCTTGGAGCTTGGAGCTTGAGGTTGTAGTGACAAAACCCCTCAAGTTTAACTATGATCTATGACTCTAAGCTCGCCGTTCTTAATGAGAACAAACAAAAGCACAACACAGGCCCCGTATGGGCCCCGTATGGGCCCCGCGCCGTTGGCCCCCTTGTCCATCCCAGTGCTCATCCCATCTGTACCAAACTATCAGCCCCTATATTCCCCAATCATTGACTTCCTTCCTCATGCTACATCCAGAATACAGTGCCCCTGATCTGGCATAGAAGACAGCTTCGTCAACCGATAAAGCATCATCGAAACCCAATGATAATGTTGATAAGTCCGTCCAGATGGATAATCTACAGCTTATAGGACTGATGATACGGTATCTTAGGTACCCGAGCTGTACCTACCTAGATAGCTAATGCATAAGATGCAGGTAAAGTATAGCACCTACAAGGTTTAAAGCGGGCCTCTCAGAGGCCTGGAACGGGAGCTTTTATATATTTATTATTTTGTTCCGCTACGATACCTAGACCTTAGCCGCTGGGGTTCGATGATTGATTGGTTGACGACACATGCCTACCTACCCAAGTGCTTATGGAAACTCTCGTACAGCCATCACGAATCAATCATATCTGCAGGGGCAAGAGAGCTCTCTGACCCACCAAGCTGACTTTGGCTGGCCTGACTTTGGCTGGCCTGACCTTGGCTGGCCTGGGCTCAAGCTGAACCAGGTCACCTGGTACATTCCGCTCTATCATTCCGCTCTATCATTCCGCTCCATCACGTCACTACTCATACTTGCGACGTCCACTGCTTGAGGCACTGTTATACATGAACTGTCATGTGAAGCAGTTGGTGATAAGGCCGACCTACTTTGTATACATGCCTATTTTGTATATGAAAAATTACAAAAAGTCACCAGCACTTACTTGTGGCCTCGAAAAATAAGAACTTGCCAAGCTCATGAGGTTTATGTAAAAGTGGTTGCTGCTTATTAAGTACCTTGCAATTTGTATGGGCAAGGTTCAAACAGATACAGTCCATAACTTTGTCCAACTACGAAAACTCTAGCTGAGACTCAAGGCAAATGGAAGAAGTCTATGCCCTTAGGAACTGAAGGTGATTTTTGGAGACTGTGGAGAGTGTCACTGTGAAAATGTCAATGCACAAAAGCTATTGAACTACATACATATATTATATAACCATACTTGTCGCAACAGTTCGCGATGCGTGCACGACAAGACAGCACTTCAAGTATCTTCGATGTCGATAATCCGGATCCCTTATACCACCCCTTTCCCCCCTGCCATTATTTACCCACGAACGGCAACTAGTAAATCTTCAGGCGTGACTGCCCTCCAAGAGTTCTTACTCGCTCCTGGTACCGATAACAAAACTTCAAAGGCCCAGACTCTTCTACTTACTGGCGCTGGAGTGTCTGTCGAGAGTGGGCTTGCAGACTATCGAGGTGAGAATGGGACATATAGGCTCAACAAGAAATACAGGCCTATCTTCTTTACAGAATTTATTTCCAATCATGAGGCAAGGAAACGGTACGTCACATCTATCCCACGTATAGTGCATTGAATGTTCGCCCTAAGCCTGGTTTCTGAATTCTAGATACTGGGCGCGGAGTTTTTTGGGATGGCCTACAATGGAAAATGCAAGACCTAATAAGTCACACATGGCTATTGCGCGTTTGGGAACGATGGGCTTGATTCATGGTATCATCACACAAAGTGAGCCTGTATTCATAGTTAGGGTCCGATTGCATAAACTCTAACAGCCTTTAGATGTGGACTCGTTGCATCACTCAGCCCACCCACGATTTACTTCATCCATCATCAACCCATCATGTAGAACAAAACTCAACTCACGCTTTGATCGGGGGCTCCCCCCCCTTACACCTCCGGTAGTGGAGATTCATGGCACCCTTCGCCACATAACGTGTTTGACCTGTTCGTCTCGGTATCCTCGGGACCAGTTTCAACACGCCCTGGAATATCTGAACCCCGCATGGACTGAATTTCTCCATAATGCCCAAAGCAAAGGTGCATTCAGCCCTAACGCTACCCGGGAGGAGCGTATCCAAACCAACCCAGATGGAGATGTTGATCTCCCCGGAGCCCCGTATACGAATTTCAGATACCCTCCATGCCCGAAGTGCCTGGGGGAGGGGGAAGTCGAGGTTGATAAAGATGGAGCGCACCATCCAGGAGGAGGTGACACTACCAAGAAAAATGCAAAAGGGATATTAAAACCCAGTGTTGTATTCTTCGGTGAAGGTGTGCAACTTGGCCCGAAAAATGCAGTCGATCAACTGATCGAAAGTTCTGAGAGGATTCTAGTTATTGGCAGCTCATTAGCCACTTACAGCGCATGGAAAATTGTCAGGGAGATAGCAACCAGGGGCAAAGGTATTGGTATAATCAATATCGGTGGTGTAAGAGGAGAGGCAGAGTTTTTTGGAGCCCCCAGTGGGCCACGATTGAGGCTGGAGCTTCCAGCTGCAGATGTTTTAGGAGGCGTGGTTGAACAATTGGAAGGCAGACCTATAGATTGGGCTGCCCATCTAGGCAGCCCACAGTCTGGAGAGAGCATATCTGGTTTAGGGGTATGCCAACAACCTTCTCCTTCCTTACAATTGGATGAATTACCCTAGTAGGCAGGGTACAATTCTCGGCAGCAACAGGGATGGGCTTTACGCTAGGGAGGGGTGAGGAGGGTGAAGCACAAAATATCTTTCATTGTTGGCAAAAGACCGGCATCCTCTCTCGAATTGAGCGCTCTACAGTTGGGCGATATTATGAGTACCTTCAATCACTTCAGGAGGTTCCTCGGATACCTATCTCAAGTTTATTGAACTCCAACGTAACCCCTACAGAAATTGAGGGAATTACCGAGGAATATCTTCATCATGATGGAGATACTCTATATCAGCATGCTGAGCCTGGTATTATTCCTATGTCTAAACATGTATCTGAGTGTATTGCTGGTATGGAAAATGATCTGGAGTCCCTTTTAGCATCTACACCACCACCCCTTATTAGCGGTTCTACAGCAGTTACTGCTCTTCTAGACCTTACCGTACGCATTACTTTCACTCACTTCCAGCTTCTTCTCTTCCACCAGTACCCGAGTCTTCTTCTATTACATAATATTCCTGATTCTGCAAAATCTCTGTCTTGTACGCATCGAAACCTTTTTTTTCAGTCCATAGCCTAAGGCTATGCCTAATCTTAATCTGCCTGGCGCTTTCCGATTGCAAAGCTGTATTAATGAAACACAAGAAGGCCTTCGTTATCACTATAGCCCTTTTTCACTGTAGTCAGGGCGGAATAGGTGTGTGTAGAAACAGGGGCTTCCGTACAGCTTTTTTGAGGGTCTCTGGATGAGACGGCCCCAGCTACAATCACGTGGCATTAACACAGCCTACATACCTGTAGGTAGTTTGGCTCTACTTATGTATCTAACCCAGTCTGGTTGCATAACCCCTCATAGACTAGCTCCACTGCTGTAAAACAGGTATCCCATAGCGCCGTCCAGCAATATATTATGGAAGTGGAGGTGGAACTAATAAAAGCCGGGTCATCTTTGCCATCCAGTATATGCTCGACCTAATGCACATGCGAAGAAACCCCCATATACCTTCAGAGCTCTTATGTTAAATAATTTTTACAGAAGCGTTGCAAATTAGCCGCAGACAACATCAATGGGATGGCGCTCTTGGGCTCCAGGTCAAAGGCCGAAATTAAAACTAAGAAGCCTCGCGATTCTCATTCTTGATGAACTTAGTATGGTAACATTAACAACACTCCAAGGGATTGAACTGCAATGTCGCGCAGTACGAGATAGCGATGCAACATTTGGCGGCTTGAAGGTGGAGACTTTTACGGCATACCACAATGGATGATTATATGACACTTATCGATAAAGTAGGAAATGGATTTCCCGGGGAAGTTATCGTCTGTTCAAATCAACTCCGTCAACACTTAAACGCTATCTCAGTTTGTACAATCCTGGAAACAGCCGGTCTATATTTTCATTATGTTCCATCATTCATCTAACTGCCGGCTCACGAAGTGGTCTGCCAAGCCGCTAGGCGACGTCTTGGAGCAAGACTGTCATCTAACCTAGGTATATATATATACCATTCATATTGCAGAATAGCGATCACTGCCAGGGCCAGGGTTTGCTATAACAAATTACAAGTCCCAGGGGAGAATTTTCAGTGATATAACTTTGGACCTTGACTCACCTACCAAGATAGCAGGAGGCCACTGTACATATACAGCGGTGTATGTAGCTCTTTCAAGATGCCGGCCATTAAAGGGGTTATCATTTCTTCGATGGATGAAATGAGAGTTGGATCGAAACACCTCACTGGCCGATTACGAAGAACTCAGGATGATATGATGAAACATAAATAGTTGTTCATCATACTTATAAATCACTCTCGCATGATGCTGTCAAACTCTCACGTGCCTTACCTACTGTATCTGACCCTTATGTAATACAGTACTAGTACCTACTGTACCGAATCTATTCCTAAAACAGTATATGTAAACTTGGCAATCAAGCCTAATAAGGTAATTCACACTGGCCACGGAATCTAACGACCTTTCAGGGTAAAACATCTAACTAGTACCAGTAGTCCCCACACAGAAGTAGGCGATTGTTGATCAACACCCTTTCTTGTTGTGTGAGCACCCCCAAAAAACAGGTGCGCTGGAGAAAACAGGAGTCGATACAGAACACTGCCCCGAGCACAAGGATCTAATCTTCAGATCCTATCTCACAGATTCACGAGAATGCCGTCGGCAAGAAATTTTTGAGGGTTTGGAAGATGTTGATGTATTCCATAATCTGACCGTTTCGTCCAGGGATGCAGAGGCAACAAGCTTTCCATCGTGAAAACACAGCCGAATTGACATTACTGGTATGACAATCCAGGACTCCACACCGCTTTCCTGTTGATGTATCCCATAATCTGACCGTTTTGTCCATGGATGCAGAGGCAACAAGCCTCTCATCGGGTGAAAACACTGCCGAATTGACCCATTTTCCTACGCTGCAGCCTAGTAGTAGTTTATTGGCTACAGGTCAGTCCCGGGCTCTACGAGTTTTCACAGAAGCCGACAGGCAGTTAGCAGCGCGCTTTTCGACGACTATTTTGTGGAAGTCAATACCATGCACGTAAGGGAAGATGCAAGGGTATTGCTAAGCTCCCGGCCTAGACAACAGACCGAGATACCAGACACCGGCAGCCACGATCACATCAGATGCCCAACAACTACCAACAGCCAGGGCATCACCAGCCAGGGCAAGAGTTGTTGCAGGGAGGGATGGAGGGAAGATGGAGGAGGCAGAGGCAGCACTTTGGGATTTGGTGGACTCGATCTGTGCAATAGGGGCGAAGAAGGGAGAGACGGAGACAGAGGTGTTTAGGGGGGTGGAGGGCGAAGAGGAAGTTGGAGGTAATGTCCGAAAAGGAGGACTCATCGGACGAGAAGATGTTGGAGGAACTGGAGAAGGTCGGAGAGATGGCGAGGCCGACGAAGAATAACGAAATGTTCCGAGCAAACAATGCCAAGCTGAGGGAATTAGTGTGGGAGAAGAAGGAGATGATAATACAGGAGGCGGCGCGCCAGGGGGACGGAAGCATTGGAGGAGAGGAGTCACCTCCGCGGAGATCTCGGCTCAGAGAAGTTGAAGGTTGGGGAGCTGGAGAGACAGTTGGCTGAACTCAAATAAGAGTCCGACTACTGGGAGGCGAGATGGCAACAGGCGGAGGATGCGAAGGTGGCACTGCAAGGAGAGGATACGGGAGTACAATAGAGTGCTCTAGAGGTTTCCTCGAGTGCACAGACACAGGAGGGGGGGAGGTGGGAAGAGGAGGGAGTATCTACCAGACTGTGGATTGGCACCAACTCCAGCAACTTCCGTTATTCAGGCAATCCATCATGCATTTGCAAAACAGCCGGTGCTAGGCGACAAGTCTAAGTCTCTGACAGACTCACAAATACATAGTGGGATCCGAAATTTTGGAGCGAGGGATTTCTGATTTCTGTCAGTTCGCATGAGATAACAATGAACCAATTCTTCTCATCGTGGATCAAACAAATGCCCTGGATGCAGCAGTTCTAGATAGAGCCCTGGAAATAAAGAAAGAACAAGCCTACAGCCTTTAACATTCTATCACATGAAAATTGCCAGCTCGACTGCCAATTACAAAGCAGAGCACGATAGACTGCATGCAGTCCGTGAAGAGAGAATCTCTATTTATTTGGGCTTGAATCAAGTAATCAGTCCCCCTCCCATCTTTTGCACATGACCAAGTTTGAGATTTACAGGAGGAAATGGCCAGTTTCAGGAGAAGTGCACCCGGGATACGATAGTAGAGAGATTATGGAAAACTCGGAAGCCAAATCCGTAGGTACAGTACATAGATGTACGTCATTGAAATTCTGTAACCGAAAACAGGGGCATTCACTTTTTGCTGGCACTCTCGAGTAGGTAGTGGTACCGCCACTCTTGGCGCTTGTTGCAGGGATTTCGGGAATTTGGGATTTGCAGTGGCGCCTGCACTAACAAAGCTTGACACTGGCTAGTAACTTACCTAGATAGGCATCGCTCCTATTCTGTGTCTTGAGCGTTCAGATACTGTCTTACATATACAGGCAAACCCCGCTATAAGGAAGTGCAGAAATCCGGCCAATTATATATAGTGAGATTTCCTTATATTGAGCAGTCACGTGATGAAATAAGCGTCTCTCTGTCAGTCAGTTTGTACTTGTATGTACTCGTACAGAAGCCACCCGAGTTTGCCATACAAATATATGCGCACACCAAATACAGCTGTATGTATGTGATACACCCTACCGAATAACTCGAGTCTCTACGGTAGGTGTGACATGTCGTCCCCAGGCCGATTTATTTTTATGTGGGTGACATGTTCCTAGCAAATGGGGTGACACTAGATACAATGGGCAAATGCAGCAGGTTTTACTAGCGCAGCGATATTTGATGGCGAGAGGTAGGTAGAGATTAGTGTAGTTTTAGGTCTATCCGTTCAATA
>Ga0307514_10004843_pt1 | contig 12245 bp, 9 predicted proteins | sample 16_EM_MG_FD_203088 | JGI IMG/M metagenome (GOLD analysis project Ga0307514, IMG submission 203088) | Populus trichocarpa ectomycorrhiza microbial communities from riparian zone in the Pacific Northwest, United States - 16_EM | ecosystem: Host-associated > Plants > Roots > Unclassified | place...
GGCGAGGCCGTAGGGCTCGGGGGCCGGCCAGTTCGCCGGGTAGTGCCGCGGCGCGGCGGCGCGGGCCGGGCCGGCGGTCAACGGCAGGGCGGCCGCGGTCGCGAGGCCGGCCGCTCCGGCCAGCAGCGTCCTTCTGGGCAGGGAATGCGAAGTCATCGTGTGCGATCTCCCTTGTCTTCGTCCGTGTTGTCGGCTCTGCCGGACCCGGCGGCCGGTTCGCCGCGCACCCTCGCCACCGTCCGGGTGCTGACGGTCAGCAACTCCACGGGACGGCCGCGCCTGCGCCACGTGAGCGGAGCGCCGCCGATCACCACGGCGCCGTCGGCCACGAGCCTGGCGACCGCGTCGTACACGGTCGTTCTGGACAGGCCGCTGAGGTCCTGGAGTCCGCCTCTGCTGAGCGGGCCGTGGTGGTGCAGCAGTTCCAGCACGACGGCCTCGTGCCGTCGGCCGGTTCGTATCGGGGTGCCGTCAGTTTCAGGCATGCGGCACAGCATGGGAACATCCGTCGATTTACGTCAACAGGTCGGATAAATAATCCGGATGACATGGGTCACGCCACTGTAGTGCGGACTTCGTCCGCACAGGATCCGCGGTTCAACCGTCGGCTAATTCTGTCGGACTGTTGACGAAATAATCGAGCCTCCCTACGTTGACCGGCATGCAGATGCCCACCGGAGTGCACGCCCTGGTCAGACGGACCCATGAGGACTGCGTCCTGCGTGCCCTGCAAGAGAACGGCGCCCTGAGCCGGGGAGAGATAGCCCGGGTCGTGGGCCTGTCCCGCACCACGCTGTCCGACATCGTCGGGAGCCTGCTGCAGCGCGGCGCCATCGTCGTCGTCGACACCGACGCCGCTCGGCGCGCGGGCAGCGGCCGACCGGCCGAACGCCTCGCGCTCGACCCGGCGTCCGCGCAGTTCATGGGGGTCGACTTCGGGCACCGACGGGTCCATGTGGCGGTCGCCGACGCCTCCCACGAGATCATGGTCTCCGGCTCCGTACGCTACGAGGACTCGGCCTCCTGGCCCGTACGCCTGGAGCTCGCGCTCTCCCTGCTCGACCGGCTGAGCGCCGAGGCGGGCGTCCACTACGGCGCGCTGCAGGGCATCGGCATCGGCGTACCGGGCCCCTATCCGGCGCCCCAGGGCGCGCCCTGGCCGCGCGCCTCGGCCGGCGTCACCGTGTTGCGCCCGGCACCCGAAGGCGTCGACGTCGCCTTCGCCGAACGTTTCGACGCGCCCGTGATCGTCGACAACAACACCCGTCTCGCCGCGCTTGCCGAGGCGATCAACGGCGCGACGAGCGTCGCAGACCTGGTGTACGTACGCCTCTCGGACGGTGTCGGCGGCGGCCTGGTCGTCGGCGGTCAGCTGGTCACCGGATCCGGAGGGCTGGCGGGCGAACTGGGGCATGTCACCGTCGATCCGGCGGGCCGCCCCTGCCGGTGCGGCAAACGCGGCTGTCTGGAGACCGTCGCCTCGGTGCCCGGAATCCTTGCCACATGCTGGGAGTTCGGCCTTCCCCTGGAAGACCTGGACGCCCTCGCGGCCGCGGTGTCCCGCGCCCATCCCGTGGTGGACCGGGTGCTGCGCGAGGCCGCGGCGGCGCTCGGCCGTGTCGTCGGCGCGGCCACGATGACGCTGAACCCGGCGAAGGTCGTCATCGGAGGGCAGATCACCCGGCTCGCCCCCGTGATCGTGGAGCAGGCCGCCGCCACCCTCGCCGCCGAACTCTTCCCCACCGCGTCGGCCGGACCCGTGGTCGAGGCCGCCCGTCTCTCGGACGAGGACGGGGCGCTCGGTGCGCTCGCGGCGGTCTTCCACAGTTCCCCGCTGCTCGCGAAGTACCCAGAAACCGCTGATGTGAAGGGCCCTACGGATGCACCCGACTCCATCACCGAAAGAGCCGCCCATGCCCGTACTTGACAAGCAAGGCGCCGCTCCACGGGATGCCGTGCCCGACAAGGAGCCGGGCGGGACCCCCGGCAAGACGCCCGAGGCGTTGTCCGGCGCGCCGGCCAAGTCCCCCAGGACGTCGGCCGGTTCGCGTGATCGCGGGCGGATGCTGCTGCTCAACGCTCTGTCCGTGGCCCTCGGGATCGCCCTGTGGTGGGTCCTTGCCGCCGGCGGATTCAAGCTGCCTACACCACCGGAGGCCGTCTCGCGGGCCGGCGAGCTGATCAGCGACGGCACGCTCGCCGACGACGTACTCGCCTCCTTGACGCGGGTGATGATCGGTTTCGTGCTCGGTACCGCGGTGGCGATACCCGTCGGCTTCCTGATGGGTTGGTACGCCACCGCCCGTGCGCTCGTCGAGCCGTGGATCCAGTTCTTCCGTACGATCCCGCCGCTCGCGATCATCCCGCTGGCCATCGTGGTCATGGGCATCGACGAGACACCCAAGATCTTCGTGATCTTCCTCGCCGCGTTCCTGGCCTGCGTGATCTCCACCTTCCAGGGCGTGGTGAACGTCGACCGCACGCTGATCGACGCGGCCCGTGTGCTCGGAGCCAAGGACGGCAGGATCTTCGCCCGGGTCGTGGTGCCGGCCTCCACACCGTTCATCCTCGTCGGCATGCGGGTCGGCCTCGGCTCCGCCTGGGCCACGCTCGTGGCCGCGGAACTGATCGCCGCCCAGCAAGGGCTCGGCTACCGCATGCAGAACGCCCAGCTCTACTACGACCTCCCGACCATCTTCGTCGGGCTCATCTCGATCGGGATCCTCGGCCTGCTCATGGACCGGGTCCTGCTCCTCGCCGAACGCAAGCTCACCGGATGGCAGGAACGCCGATGACCAGCAAGCCCGCCGCGACCGCGAAGCCCGCCACACAGTCCGAGCCCGCGAAGATCTCCGTCCGCGGCGTCACCAAGACCTTCGCCCTGGGCCGCGAGACCTTCACCGCGCTCGACGACGTCTCGCTCGACATCGCGGACAACGAGTTCGTCACCGTCGTCGGCCCCTCGGGCTGCGGCAAGAGCACCCTGCTGAACATCCTCGCCGGCCTGGAGGCCCCGACCGAGGGCCAGGCGCTCGTGGACGGCGAAGAGGTCAGCGGACCCGGCCCCGAACGCGGGGTGATCTTCCAGCAGTACGCGCTCTTCCCCTGGCTCACCGTGCGCCAGAACGTCGAGTTCGGGCTGCGCACCATGGGCGTGGCCAAGGACGAACGCCGAAGGCGCGCCGAGCACTTCATCGCGCTCGTGGGCCTCGAGCGCTTCGCCGACGCCCTGCCCAAGACGCTCTCCGGCGGCATGCGGCAGCGCTGCGCCATCGCCCGCGCGTACGCCGTGGGCCCCTCGATCCTGCTGATGGACGAGCCCTTCGGCGCTCTGGACGCGCTCACCCGCGTCAAGCTGCAGGAACAGCTCCTCGACACCTGGAGCCAGGACAAACGCACCGTCCTGTTCATCACCCACGACGTCGACGAGGCCGTCTTCCTCGCCAACCGCGTGATCGTCATGGCAGCCCGCCCCGGACGGATCTACGACGTCATCGACGTCCCCGCGGTCGAACGCGACGAGGACTTCCGCCTCAGCGCCGACTTCGCCCAACTGCGCAACCGCGTATGGCACTCCGTGTACCACCAGGACGGCGTGACCGCAGCCCTCACCGCCGCGCACTGAGTCACCACCTGATCTGAAAGGCAACGTTCGTCATGGCACCCACCCTCATCCGCAGACACTTCTTCGCCACCGCCGCAGGCATTGCGACGATGGCCCTGCTGACGGCCTGCGGCAGCGGTTCGGCCGGCGGCGGAGGCGGCGACACGGTGCGCTTCGGCTACATCGGCGACTTCAACGGCGCCGGCCTGATCGCCATCGCCGACGCCAAGGGTCTGTGGAAGAAGCACGGCCTGAAGGCCGAGAGCAGGGTCTTCACCAACGGCCCGCTCCAGATCCAGGCACTGGGCACCGACAACCTGGACTTCGGCTACATAGGCCCGGGCGCCATGTGGCTGCCCGCCTCCGGCAAGGCCGAGGTGATCGCCTTCAACACCCTCGGCAACTCCGACCGGGTCATCGCCCAGCCCGGCATCAACTCCATGCAGGAGCTCAAGGGCAAGACCGTCGCCGTACCCGAGGGCACCTCCGGCGACATGATCCTCTCGCTCGCCCTGAAGAAGGCGGGGATGACCAAGAGCGACATCAAGGCCGTCCCCATGGACCCGTCGACGATCGTGGCCGCGGTCTCCTCCAAGAAGGTCGACGCGGCGGGCTTCTGGTACCCGGCGGCGGCCACCATCAAGAAGCAGGTCCCCGGTCTCGTCGAGCTCGCCAAGAACAGCGACTTCAAGGACGAGGTCTCCTTCCCCACCGCCTTCGTGGCCGGCAACAAGCTGGTCAAGGAGCAGCCGGACAAGGTCAAGAAGGTGCTCGCCGTGCTGCGCGAGGCCATGGACTTCCGGTCCGAGCACACCGACGAAGCCATCGAACTCACCGCCGCCAAACTGAAGATCCCCGTGGACCAGGTGAAGGCCGACGCCGCCAACAACAAGCTGCTCGACGTCGCCGAGCTCGATGCCCTGACCAAGGACGGCACCGCTGAGAAGTGGCTCAAGGGCATGAACGACTACTTCGTGGAGGCGGGCAAACTGAAGCGGCCCGTCGACCCGAAGTCGTACTACACCGGCGACCTCTTCATGGAGGCCGGCAAGTGAGCGAGTCGCGCACCGACCGGAAGAACATCCTCTTCCTGATGACCGATCAGCACCGCGTGGACACACTCGGCTCGTACGGCAACACCATGGCGCACACGCCGGTTCTCGACGAACTCGCCGCCACGGGCACACGGTTCGACCGCTGGTACACCCCCACCGCGATCTGCACCCCCGCCCGCGCCAGCCTGCTCACCGGACAGGCGCCGTTCCGCCACCGGGTCCTCGCGAACCACGAGCGCAACGTTGGCTATCTCGAGGACCTCCCCGAAGGCCAGTTCACCTTCTCGGGGGCCCTGCGCGAAGAGGGCTACAACACCGGTCTCATCGGCAAGTGGCACGCCGGCAACCGGCGCACCGCCGCCGACTACGGCTTCGACGGGCCCGAACTGCCCGGCTGGCACAACCCGGTGGACAACCCCGACTACCTCGCGTACCTCGATGAGCGCGGACTCCCGCCGTACGAGATCAGCGACCGCGTCCGAGGCACCCTGCCCAACGGCGGCCCCGGGAATCTGCTGGCTGCCCGGCTGCATCAGCCCGTCGAGGCCACCTTCGAGCACTACCTCGCCACGCGGACCATCGAGCACCTCGAGAAGTACGCGGCGGACTATCGCGAGCGCGAGCAGCCCTTCTTCCTCGCCCTGCACTTCTACGGGCCGCATCTGCCGTACATCCTTCCCGACGAGTACTTCGACCTCGTGGACCCGACGGACGTCGAACTGCCCCGGTCCATCTCCGAGACGTTCCAGGGCAAACCTCCGGTACAGCGCAACTACAGCGCGCACTGGACCTTCGACACCATGCCGATCGAGACGACCCGCAAGCTCATCGCCGTCTACTGGGGCTATGTCGCCCTGATCGACCGGCAGATCGGCCGCGTCATGGACGCGATGAAGCGGCTCGGCCTGGCCGACGACACAGCCGTGTTCTTCACCTGCGACCACGGCGAGTTCACCGGCTCCCACCGGCTGCACGACAAGGGTCCTGCGATGTATGAGGACATCTACCGCACACCAGGGCTGCTGAGGGTCCCGGGCGCGCCCGGCGGGGTGGTGCGTTCGGAGTTCGTGAGCCTCCTCGACTGCACGGCGACCATCCTGGCGCTCGCGGGCATCGACCCGAAGCCGGCGGTCGACTCGCGCAGTCTGCTGCCGCTGGTGCACGGCGAGGACGTGGAGTGGGCAGAGGACATCGTCTGCGAGTTCCACGGCCACCACTTCCCGTATCCACAGCGGATGCTGCGCGAGGACCGCTACAAGCTGGTGGTCAACCCGGACTCGGTGAACGAGCTGTACGACCTGCACAGCGATCCGGACGAGCTGCAGAACGTCTACGAGCATCCGGAACGGGCCGAGGTCCGCAGCCGGATGATGCGTCGGCTCTACGAGGTGCTACGCCAACGCGGCGACAACTTCTACCACTGGATGACGTCGATGTACGACGTCGGTGAGGTCGGGCACGACCCCACACTCAGCGGGCTCGACGAGTCCACCTACCAGTCGTAGCCGGACCCGCTCGCCGAGGCGGGCGCGATCAGCCGGTGCGGATCTCATGGGGGATCCGCCTCGGCCGCAGAACGAGGACCGAGGATGACCAGCGATCACCGCCCCTGTTGTACGCCGAGCGCCACCACCGTCATCGCCGTGCCGGGCCGGGCCGGGCCACCTGCGCAGGCTGTCCGGTGGCGCTCCACGAAGGGGCAAGTCCGTCTCCCGGGCGGCGAGTTCGCGATGGGGGACGCCTTCGGGGAGGGGTATCCCGCCGATGGGGAAGGCCCCGTCCACCAGGTGCGCCTGAAGCCCTTCCACATCGACGAGACCGCGGTCACCAACGCCCAGTTCGCCGCGTTCGTCAAGGCCACTGGCCATGTGACGGACGCCGAGCGGTACGGCTCCTCCGCCGTCTTCCACCTCGCTGTCGACGCGGCACCGGCCGATCTGCTCGGCAGAGCCGCCGGCACCCCGTGGTGGATCAACGTGCGGGGCGCGCACTGGCGCTGCCCGGACGGGCCGCGCTCCGGCATCACGGACCGCCGCAACCACCCGGTCGTCCATGTCTCCTTCAGCGATGCGACGGCATACGCACTGTGGGCCGGAAAGCGGCTGCCCACCGAAGCCGAGTGGGAGTTCGCGGCGCGCGGCGGTCTGGCCGGCCGGCGCTACGCGTGGGGCGACGAGCTCACCCCGGACGGCCGCTGGCGCTGCAACATCTGGCAGGGCCGGTTTCCCGACCACAACTCCGCCGAGGACGGCTATCTGACCACCGCACCGGTCCGTTCCTACCGGCCCAACGGCTACGGGCTGTGGAACACCGCGGGCAACGTATGGGAATGGTGCGCCGACTGGTTCTCGCCCACGTACTACGCCCAGGCACCGGTCGACGACCCGCGCGGGCCCGAGGCGGGCACGACGCGCGTGCTGCGTGGCGGGTCCTATCTGTGCCACGACTCGTACTGCAACCGCTACCGGGTGGCTGCCCGTTCCTCGAACACGCCGGACTCGTCCAGCGGGAACCTGGGTTTCCGGTGCGCGAACGACCTCTCCCGGCACCCTGAACGCGCTTGAGGACGTGTGCCGCATCGCGGAATTGCCTGGGTGAGGAGCCGACCACGCGGCGGAACGCGTGCTGAACGCCGCCAGACCCGCCCTCCGGGCGGACGACGGGACTTTCGAAACACCCCCTACGCGTCCCCGAAGTCGGGGTTCACGCGGCGGCGGACAGGGGCGGGGCCGCGATCCGCACGGGCGTCACGGCGGGCTGTACCAGGCCGTTCTCGTAGGCGAAGGGCACCAGTTGGACCCGGGCGCGGGCGCCGATCTTGGTGAGGATGTTGCTGACGTGGGACTTCACGGTCGTCGGGGCGATGTGCAGCCGCTGGGCGATCTCGGTGTTCGACCAGCCGGAGGCGACCGCGGTGATCACGTCGCGCTCCCGCCCGGTGAGCGTGCCGAGTCCGTGCGCCCGCTCAAGTGGCCCGGCTGGTCCACGGCTGCGGACGGCGTCGATGAGTTCGCGGGTCAGACCGGGGGAGATGACCACGTCACCCACGGCCACGGCGTGCACGGCCGAGGTCAGTTCGTCGGGCGTGACGTCAGGGAGGACGAATCCGCCGGCCCCGGCACGCAGCGCGGCGTAGGCGTCCGTGTCGTGCCCGGCGGGGCTCAGGAGGAGCACGCGGGACGAGCGGACGATACGGCGAACGGTCTCGATGCCGCCGGTACCGAGACCGGAGCCGTCCATGAGGACGACGTCCGGGCGGAGCCGGTCGCTCATCCGGATCGCCTCGGCCTCGACGCCGGTTTCCCCGACGACGGTCAGACCGGGCCGGTCCGCCAGGAGCATGCGCAGACCGAGCCGCTGAAGGGACTGCTGATGCAAGACGAAGACGGTGACCATGCTCGCCCCTTCTGAACGAAACGGTTTCGTTCATCTGGCATCAGAATAACTCTCCCGATTATCGAAACGGCATCGTTTCTCATGTGGTCTGCGTCACGCATGAAGGGGTCCGGATTATTTCAGACAAACAGGACCGCACAAAGTCCGACAGGATCATTGCTTCGATTGTGTGCGAGTTCTACTGTTCCCTGGCTGACGCACCCTCAGTCCGCGCACCCCCACCGTCGCACCGAGGAAGGCCCGCCATGCCGCACCCGCACGTGCCCCACGTCGACCGTCCGCTCGTCAGCCGCCGCCGTCTCCTGGAGGGAGGTGCCGCCGTGTTCGGTGCGCTCGCCCTCTCCGCGTCTCCCGCCCTCGCGCACGCGGCCGGCCGTCGCACGGCGGCGGACGGCACCCCGGAGTGGAACGGCGACATCGCCGTATTCCGGCTGGGCGCCGAGCCGCCGCACAGCACCCTCATGCCGTACCAGGACGTCAGACAGGCGCTGGCCGCCGACCGCACCCGGTCGCCGTACCGGCTCAGCCTCGACGGCCAGTGGAAGTTCGCCTACGCCGACCGCCCCGACGACCGCGACGCCGACTTCCACCGCACGGACCTCGACGACCGGGACTGGGACACCATCCCCGTACCCTCCGCCTGGCAGCTGCACGGCTACGACCGCCCGATCTACATCAACATCACCTACCCGTGGTGGGGCCCCAACGGCCAGGGCGAGGAGGCGCAGCCGCCTGCCGCCCCGACCCGCTACAACCCCGTCGGCCAGTACCGGCGCACCTTCACGGTCCCGCGCGACTGGACGGGACGCCGGACCTTCCTGCACTTCGAGGGGGTCAAGTCCGCCCACTACGTGTGGATCAACGGGGAGTTGGTCGGCTACCACGAGGACTCATACGGCCCCGCCGAGTACGACATCACCGAGCACCTCAAGCCGGGCACCAACCAGATCGCGGTCGAGGTGTACCGCTACTCCGACGGCGACTGGCTGGAGGACCAGGACATGATCCGGCTGAGCGGTATATTCCGCTCGGTCCACCTGTACTCCACACCCGCCGTGCACCTGCGCGACTTCAAGCTGGACACCCCGCTGAGCGACGACTACAAGACGGCCGAGCTGTCCGTCACCGCGAGCGTGCGTGACTACGGCGGCAAGGGCGCCGGTCAGTACTCCGTCGAGACCCAGCTGTACGACGCGGGCGGACACCCGGTCTGGTCCCGGCCGTTGCAGCAGACCGCCGCACTGGACTCCGGCGACGAGAGGACCGTACAGGCCACGAAGGCCGTGCCCGCGCCGCGCCTGTGGTCGGCCGAGCACCCGATCCTCTACACCGCCGTGCTGCGGCTGCGCGACCCGTCCGGCAAGGTGATCGAGACCCTCTCCCACCGCGTCGGTCTGCGTGAGTTCGCGCTCAAGGACGGGCTGATGCGCGTCAACGGCAAGCCGGTCTCCTTCCGGGGCACCAACCGGCACGAGATGCATCCGGTGCACGGCTCGGCGCTCACCCGCGCGGACCTCGTCGAGGACATCGGCATCATCAAACGGCTGAACATCAACAGCGTCCGCACCTCGCACTACCCCAACAACCCACTGTGGCTGGAACTCGCCGACGAGTACGGCCTGTACCTCGTGGACGAGACCAACCTGGAGACCCACGGCATCCGGGGCGAGTACCCCGGCGACCACGCCGAGTGGACCGAGGCGTGCGTGGCCCGCGCCCAGAACATGGTCCACCGCGACAAGAACCACGCCTCGGTGGTCATCTGGTCGCTGGGCAACGAGGCGGGCGCAGGCAGCACCTTCAACGCCATGTACGACTGGATCCGCTCCTACGACCCCACCCGCGTCATCCAGTACGAGGGCGACGACCGGCCGGGGATCAGCGACATCCGCTCCAGGATGTACGAAAACCCGTCGCGCATCGAGACCCGGGCGAAGGACACCGGCGACACCCGGCCGTACGTGATGATCGAGTACTCCCACGCGATGGGGAACTCCAGCGGCAACTTCAAGAAGTTCTGGGACGTCGTCCGCCGCTACGACGTGCTCCAGGGCGGCTGGATCTGGGACTTCGTCGACCAGGCCCTGAGCTGGCCCACCCCGACCCGCAAGCTGCTCACCGAGTCAGGACCCGGCGCACTTCACGGCGAGGTCATCGCCCCCAGCGGCGGCTTCGACCGCGACAGTGGCGTCTTCGGCGGCACCGTCTTCGCCCGTGACCCGAGCCTCGACCTCACCGGCTCGCTGACCCTGGAGGCCTGGATCACCCCGCAGTTCACCGGCGGCCACCAGCCCATCCTCGCCAAGGGAGACACCCAGTACGCCCTCAAGCAGTCGGACAACACCCTGGAGTTCTTCATCTACGGTGACGGCCAGTGGATCACCGCCAGTTGGGCGCTGCCGGACGACTGGACCGGCAGCGAGCACCACATCGCCGGAGTCTTCGACGCCCAGGCAGGCACGCTGACCCTCTACGTCGACGGCTCGGTCCGCGCGACCCGGACCACCACCCGGCGTCCGAGCACCAACACCGCGCCGCTGGCCCTGGCCACCGACGTCGACAACCCGACCCGCGAGTTCAGCGGCACCATCCGGCGGGCGCACGTGTACGCGCGGCCCCTGAGCGCGAGCGAACTGGCCTCCGGCAGCCGTGGCCCCGGCGACGACGGCGTGCGGTTCTGGTTCGACTCCGCCACCGTGGACCTCACCGAGAAGCGGCCGCGCGAGAAGACGTTCCTCGCCTACGGCGGCGACTGGGGCGACAACCCCAACGACGGGGCCTTCTCCGGGGACGGCATCATCACCGCCGACCGCGGCGGCACCGGAAAGGCCGTCGAGGTCAAGCAGATCTACCAGGCGATCAACGCCGCGCCCACCTCCGGCGACGCGGTCACCTCGGGGCGGGTCACCCTCACCAACGAGTACCTGTTCACCAACCTCCGCGAGTTCGACGGCCGTTGGTGGCTCCTGGCCGACGGCAAGATCGTCCGACGTGGCACGCTGAGCCGCGATCAGCTGGACGTCCCGGCGCTGACCAGCAAGGACATCACGGTTCCGGTGCGGTTGCCGACGCATCCGGCACCCGGCACGGAGTACTTCCTGCACCTCTCCTTCACCACGAAGGAGTCCACGAAGTGGGCGAAGGCCGGCTTCGAGACGGCCAAGCAGCAACTGCCCGTCGCCGCGAGCGGCCCGGCCGTGACGCCCGTACCGCTGGAGCGTGTGCCGGCACTGCGCCACGAGGACGACGAGCAGGCCGTCACCGTCCGAGGTGAGGAATTCTCCGTCACCGTCGACAAGGGCAGCGGGACCATCACGTCGTACGAGGCCCACGGCGCCCGTCTGATCACCTCGGGACCGGTGCCGAACTTCTGGCGGGCGCCCACCGACAACGACCGGGGCAACGGGCAGCACACCCGCAACCAGACCTGGCGCGACGCGGGCACCCTGCGCAAGGTCACCGGCGTCGGCGTGCGCGCCCTGCGCGACAGGGCCGTCGAGATCAAGGTCAGCGGCACCCTGCCGACGACCGTCGAGTCGACGTACACCACCACCTACACCGTGTTCGGCAACGGCGAGATCAAGGTCGACAACACCCTTCACCCGGGGGCGACTTCACTGCCGTACCTCCCCGAGGTCGGCACCCTGCTGTTCCTGCCGGGGCGCCTGGACCGTCTGCACTACTACGGCCGCGGTCCCGAGGAGAACATGTGGGACCGCAACAACGGCACCGATGTGGGTCTCTACTCCGGCACCGTCGCCGGACAGTGGACCTCCTACCTGCGCCCGCAGGAGAACGGCAACAAGACCGACGTCCGCTGGGCCGCGCTGACCGGCCCGGGCGGCGTCGGACTGCTGGTCAGCGGGGAGCCGCTGATCGAGGTCAGCGCCTCGCACCTGACCCCGGAGGACCTGTCGGTGGGGGCCCGCCACGACTACCAGCTCACGCCTCGCGACGAGGTCGTACTCCGACTGAACCACCGTCAGATGGGCGTCGGCGGCGACAACAGCTGGGGGGCGCACACGCACGACGAGTACAAGCTCCTCGCCAACCGTGACTACGCCTACACCTACCGGCTGCGTCCGCTGCGGGACGTCGACGGCGCGACGGCGGCCTCGCGGCGGCCGACGGCGACGGAGTAGCCACGCGGCGGCTCGGGACACCGCCTCGTGGGTGTCCCGGGTGGCCCG
>Ga0307514_10004844_pt1 | contig 12243 bp, 2 predicted proteins | sample 16_EM_MG_FD_203088 | JGI IMG/M metagenome (GOLD analysis project Ga0307514, IMG submission 203088) | Populus trichocarpa ectomycorrhiza microbial communities from riparian zone in the Pacific Northwest, United States - 16_EM | ecosystem: Host-associated > Plants > Roots > Unclassified | place...
TCCCCCGGGACTCCATCAGGTCCATGAGCCGGCCGGCCTTCGCGAAGCCGACCCGCAACTTCCGCTGCAGCATCGACGTCGACCCGAACTGGGTGGAGACGACCAGCTCGGCCGCCTGGCACAGCAGATCGAGGTCGTCGCCGATCTCCTCGTCGATCTCCTTCTTCTGCTTGGTGCCCACGGTGACGTCTTCCCGGAAGACCGGCGTCATCTGGTCCTTGCAGTGCTGGACGACGGCCGAGACCTCTTCCTCGGTCACGAAGGCGCCCTGCATACGGGTCGGCTTGTTGGCCCCCATCGGCAGGAACAGCCCGTCGCCCTTGCCGATCAGCTTCTCGGCACCGGGCTGATCGAGGATGACCCGCGAGTCGGCGAGCGACGACGTGGCGAAGGCGAGCCGGGACGGCACGTTCGCCTTGATCAGACCGGTGACGACGTCGACCGAGGGCCGCTGGGTGGCGAGCACCAGGTGGATGCCGGCCGCGCGCGCGAGCTGCGTGATGCGCACGATGGAGTCCTCCACGTCCCGCGGTGCGACCATCATCAGGTCGGCGAGCTCGTCGACGATCACCAGCAGATACGGATACGGCGAGAGCTCCCGCTCGCTGCCCTCCGGAGACTTGACCTTCCCCTCACGCACAGCGCGGTTGAAGTCGTCGATGTGCCGGTACCCGTAAGCCGCCAGGTCGTCGTACCGAAGGTCCATCTCCCGTACGACCCACTGGAGCGCCTCGGCGGCCCGCTTGGGGTTGGTGATGATCGGCGTGATCAGGTGCGGGATGCCCTCGTAGACGGTCAGCTCGACGCGCTTGGGGTCGACCAGGATCATCCGGACGTCCTCGGGGGTCGCCCGCATCATGACCGAGGTGATCAGGCAGTTGATGCAGGAGGACTTGCCGGAACCGGTCGCGCCGGCGACCAGCACGTGCGGCATCTTCGCCAGCGAGTGCATGACGTAACCGCCCTCGACGTCCTTGCCGAAGGCGACCAGCATCGGGTCGTCGTCCTCGGCGGACTCGGCCAGCCGGAGCACGTCACCGAGGTTGACCATCTCGCGGTCCGTGTTCGGGATCTCGATGCCTACGGCGGACTTGCCGGGGATCGGGCTGATGATCCGCACATCCGGAGAGGCGACGGCGTACGCGATGTTCTTGGCGAGAGCCGTGATCCGCTCGACCTTCACGGCGGGTCCGAGCTCGACCTCGTAGCGCGTGACCGTCGGCCCACGGGTGAAGCCTGTGACGGCGGCGTCGACCTTGAACTCGGTGAAGACGGTCGTGAGCGAGGCGACCACGGCGTCGTTGGCGGCGCTGCGCGCCTTGCCGGGGCCACCGCGCGTGAGGAGGTCGAGCGAGGGCAGCGCGTACGTGATGTCGCCGGACAGCTGAAGCTGCTCGGCCCGCGACGGCAGCTCGCGCGGCTCGCTGGGCGGCGACTTCGTGAGGTCCCGCACCTCGCCCTTGCGGGGCGTTTCGAGCTTCTCCTGCTTGGGCCGCGACGCCGGCGCCGGTACGGGCGTCGGCGTCGGCGTCGTCTCCTCGCGGTCCCCGACGCTCACCCCCTGGGTGAGGTCGGCGACGATCGGCGAGGGCGGCATGCCGTTCATGACGGCACCGTCGAGCGCCGCCGCGGCGGCCGCGGCGACGTCCACGGCGTCCAGGGGGCGGCTCATGTCGGGCTGCGGCACAGCCGAGCGCCGAGGACGACCGCGGCGCTTCGAGAGCGCGTCCTGCTCCGCGCTGTCGGGGTCGTACGCCGCCGGGTCGGAACCGCCCCTGCGGGTGCGCGCGGGCTGCGCCTCGCGCCACTGGTCGTCGTACCGCTCGTCGTCCTCGCCCAGCTCGTCCCCGCCCGGGTCGTGGACGATGCCGAGCTTCACACCGAGCAGCCGCAACCGCTGCGGAATGGCGTTGACCGGAGTCGCCGTGACCACGAGCAGCCCGAAGACCGAGAGCAGCACGAGCAGCGGTACGGCGAGGACGTCGCCCATGGTGTACGTCAGCGGAGTGGCCGCTCCCCAGCCGATGAGGCCGCCGGCGTCCCTTATCGCCTGCATGCCCGCACTGCGGGCGGGCGAGCCGCAGGCGACGTGGACCTGGCCGAGCACGCCGATGACGAGAGCGGACAGACCGATCACGATGCGTCCGTTGGCCTCGGGCTGCTCCGGGTGTCGGATGAACCGTACGGCGATGACCGCGAGCAGTATCGGCACGAGCAGGTCGAGCCTGCCGAAGGCTCCGGTCACCAGCATCTCGACGAGGTCGCCGACGGGGCCGCGCAGGTTCGACCAGGTACCGGCGGCGACGATCAGCGCGAGGCCGAGCAGCAGCAGCCCGACGCCGTCCTTGCGGTGGGCGGGGTCGAGGTTCTTGGCGCCCTGCCCTATGCCGCGGAACACGGCGCCGACGGCGTGCGCGAGGCCGAGCCAGACGGCCCGGACGAGGCGGTAGATGCCCCCGGTCGGGCTGGGCGCCGGCCTCGGGGGCGCGGCTTTCTTCGCCGCGGCCTTCTTGGCGGGCGCCTTCTTCGAGGGCGCCTTTTTCGCAGCGGCCCTCTTCGCCGGAGCCTTCGCCGGAGCGGCCGCCTTCTTGGCGGGCTTCTTGGCTGCGGAGGGACGTGAGGCCATGGGTGTGAGGTTACCGGTGGAGACGACAGCGGACACGTGTGCCCACTGCTTCACCCGTTCGTGTCGCCCATGAAAAGGAGCAGAACTGACGCCCGCTCATGCTCGGCGCCACCAACTCCACGACAGATCCACGTGAAAACGCCACTCGCAGCCGGTCAGCCCCGTAGGCCACGCCGGCTGCGGCACGCGTCAGTTCTGTGACGGCAGGGCGGGAGAACTCCCGGCGCCCGGCTCCAGCGCGTCCAGCGCGCGCCGCAACCCCGTGAGTTTGCGTTCAAGATGGGCCGCCGTGGCCACCGCCGCCGCGTCCGCGGAATCGTCGTCCAACTGCTTGGACAGCGCCTCGGCCTGTTCCTCGACGGCCGCGAGCCGCGCGGACAGCTCGGCGAGCAGTCCCGCGGGCTCCTTGGCCTCGCCGGCCTCGGACTTGCCGCCCCCGCCCTCCAACTGGAGCCGCAGCAGCGCCGCCTGCTCACGCAGCTGGCAGTTCTTCATGTACAGCTCGACGAACACGGACACCTTGGCGCGCAGCACCCAGGGATCGAACGGCTTCGAGATGTAGTCGACCGCGCCCGCCGCGTATCCGCGGAAGGTGTGATGCGGTCCGTGGTTGATCGCGGTGAGGAAGATGATCGGGATGTCCCGGGTCCTCTCCCGCCGCTTGATGTGCGCGGCCGTTTCGAATCCGTCCATACCCGGCATCTGGACGTCCAGCAGAATGACCGCGAAGTCGTCCGTGAGCAGCGCCTTGAGCGCTTCCTCCCCGGACGATGCCCGCACCAGCGTCTGATCGAGCGCAGAGAGGATGGCCTCCAGCGCCAGCAGATTCTCCGGCCGGTCATCGACCAGGAGGATCTTGGCCTTCTGCACCATGGCCCGCCCTCCTCGCCCCGGCGTGGGGCCTCCCCTGTCTGCAGGACTCGGGGTGACGTCGACCGACGCCGCCCCGGGGGACGGCTCCCTTGCGCCGCCCGTCCTTGTGCCGGTCATCGTAGCCGCACCCCGCCTGTCGCCACACCCTGTCACCGTGATGTCACTGTGCACATAGCAGAAACGCAGCGGAAGACCAGAAGGTTCCCCGAATCCCGTACTTCTACACGACTCCGGCCACCCTGAGTCAGCAACTCCGAGCATCCACCGAGGGTTCCCGCCACATCGGCACCAAGTCCGAACACGGCCTGACCGTTCCCGTCACTCCTCACGCTCGCGCCGGTCACTCTCCACGCATCCACTGATCCATCACCGACAGCAGGTGATCGGGATCGACGGGCTTGGTGACGTAGTCGGAGGCACCCGACTCGATCGCCTTCTCCCGGTCACCCTTCATGGCCTTCGCGGTCAGCGCGATGATCGGCAGCCCGGCGAACTGCGGCATCCTGCGGATCGCCGTGGTCGTCGCGTAGCCGTCCATCTCGGGCATCATGATGTCCATCAGGACGACCGCCACGTCGTCGTGCTGCTCCAGCACCTCGATGCCCTCGCGGCCGTTCTCGGCGTACAGCACGGACAGTCCGTGCTGTTCGAGGACGCTGGTCAGCGCGAAGACATTGCGGATGTCGTCGTCGACGATCAGCACCTTCTCCCCGCCGAACCGGATGCCGCGGCGCGGCTTGGGTGTCGCCTCCTGCTCCGTGAGCGTCGGCCACTGCTCCAGCTGCGCGTGCCGCTGTTCGATCTCCTGCACGGGCCTGCGGCGGCGCCGGAAGAGCGCCGCAGCGCCGTTCTGTGTCTCCCGGTACGACTTCACCTCGGCCGGCGTCTCGACCTCCACGTCGGACAGCTCGATCGACTCCTGCAGCCCCGAGGCGGACGCCACCAGGTCACCGGCCTCCAGGGCGGGCGCGAGCTGCTGATAGCCCTGCGGCGGCAGTTCGCTCGGGTACAGCGGCAAATACAGCGTGAACGTCGATCCACGCCCCGTCTCGCTCTGCGCGTGGATCTCACCGCCGAGCAACTGCGCGATCTCCCGCGAGATCGACAGCCCAAGACCGGTGCCGCCGTACTTGCGACTGGTCGTACCGTCCGCCTGCTTGAACGCCTCGAAGATCACCCGCATCTTGCTGGCCGCGATCCCGATACCGGTGTCGGTCACCGAGAAAGCGATCAGGTCGGCGCCCGGGTCCCGCAGCGAACCGGCTTCCAGAAGCTGCTCGCGGATCGCCACCGGCACATCCCGGCCGGCCGGCCTGATGACCAGTTCGACCGCCCCCGAGTCGGTGAACTTCACCGCGTTGGACAGCAGGTTGCGCAGCACCTGGAGCAGCCGCTGTTCGTCGGTGTGCAGCGTGGCGGGCAGCTCCGGCGACACCCGCACGGACAGGTCCAGGCCCTTCTCCGCGGTCAGCGGCCGGAAGGTGGCCTCCACGTAGTCGACGAGCTGGACCAGCGCGATCCGCGTCGGCGAGACGTCCATCTTGCCCGCCTCGACCTTCGACAGGTCCAGGATGTCGTTGATCAGCTGGAGCAGGTCGGAACCGGCCCCGTGGATCGTCTCGGCGAACTCGACCTGCTTCGGGGAGAGGTTCCCCTCGGCGTTGTCGGCGAGCAGCTTGGCCAGGATCAGCAGCGAGTTGAGCGGCGTCCGCAGCTCGTGCGACATGTTCGCGAGGAACTCGCTCTTGTAGCGCATCGACACGGCGAGCTGCTCGGCGCGCTCCTCCAGGACCTGGCGCGCCTCCTCGATCTCGGTGTTCTTGACCTCGATGTCCCGGTTCTGCTGGGCCAGCAGCTCGGCCTTCTCCTCGAGTTCGGCGTTCGAGGCCTGGAGGGCCTTCTGCCGGTTCTCCAACTCGGCGGACCGCTCGCGGAGTTGCTCGGTGAGCTCCTGCGACTGCTTCAGCAGCACCTCCGTCTTGGTGTTGACGGAGATGGTGTTGACGCTGGTCGCGATCATCTCGGCGATCTGGTTGAGGAAATCCCTCTGAATCTGCGTAAAGGCAGTGAAGGACGCCAACTCGATGACTCCGAGCACCTTGCCCTCGAACAGCACCGGAAGGACGATCACTTGTGCGGGCGGCGCCTCCCCGAGACCGGAGGAGATCTTGAGATAGCCGCTGGGCGCGTTCTCCACCAGGATCGTGCGCTTCTCCTGGGCGGCCGTCCCGATGAGCGCCTCACCCGGCCGGAACGACGTCGGCATGGAGCCCATCGAGTAGCCGTAGGACCCGAGCATGCGCAGTTCGTACGCGTCCTCGCTCTCGGCGCGGATGTCCTTGCCGTCGAGGAGCGGCATCGCGAGGAAGAACGCGCCGTGCTGCGCGGAGACCACCGGCGTCAGCTCGCTCATGATCAGGGAGGCCACGTCCGCCAGGTCGCGGCGGCCCTGCATCAGCGCGGAGATACGGGCCAGGTTGCCCTTGAGCCAGTCCTGCTCCTTGTTGGCGATCGTGGTGTCACGCAGGTTGGCGATCATCTTGTTGATGTAGTCCTGGAGTTCCTGGATCTCGCCGGACGCGTCCACGTCGATCTTCAGGTTCAGGTCGCCACGGGTCACCGCGGTCGCCACGCGCGCGATGGCGCGCACCTGCCGGGTCAGGTTCCCGGCCATCTCGTTCACCGACTCGGTGAGGTCGCGCCAGGTGCCGTCGACGTCACGCACGCGGGCCTGACCGCCCAACTGGCCCTCCGTGCCCACCTCGCGGGCGACTCGGGTGACCTCCTCGGCGAACGAAGACAGCTGGTCGACCATGGTGTTGATCGTCGTCTTGAGTTCGAGGATCTCACCGCGCGCGTCGATGTCGATCTTCTTGGTCAGGTCACCCTTGGCGATGGCCGTGGTCACCATGGCGATGTTCCGCACCTGACCGGTCAGGTTGGACGCCATCTGGTTCACCGACTCGGTGAGGTCCTTCCACGTACCGGCAACCCCCGGCACCCGCGCCTGACCCCCCAGGATGCCGTCCGTGCCCACCTCGCGGGCCACCTTGGTGACCTGGTCGGCGAACGAACTCAGCGTCTTCACCATGGTGTTGAAGGTGTCGGCGAGCTGAGCGACCTCACCGCGCGCCTCGATCGTCACCGTCCGCGTCAGGTCACCGTTGGCGACGGCCGCAGCGACCTGGGAGATGTTCCGCACCTGCACGGTCAGGTTGTTGGCCATCAGGTTGACGTTGTCGGTGAGGTCCTTCCAGATGCCCGTGACACCCGATGCGTGCGCCTGACCGCCCAGGATTCCCTCGGTGCCCACCTCTCGGGCCACCCGGGTCACCTGCTCGGCGAACGACGACAGCTGGTCCACCATCGTGTTCACGGTGGTGACGAGTTCGAGGATCTCGCCCTTCGCGTCGACGGTGATCTTCTTCGACAGATCGCCCTTGGCCACCGCGGTGGTGACCTCGGCGATGTTGCGCACCTGGATCGTCAGGTTGTTCGCCATGAAGTTCACGGACTGCGTGAGGTCCTTCCAGGTGCCGGAGACACCCTGCACCTCGGCCTGGCCGCCGAGGATGCCCTCCGTACCCACCTCACGGGCCACCCGTGTGACCTCTTCGGCGAACGACGACAGCTGGTCCACCATCGTGTTCAGGGTGTTCTTCAGCTCCAGGATCTCCCCACGCGCGTCCACGGTGATCTTCTGGGACAGGTCACCCCGGGCCACCGCGGTGGCGACCTGCGCGATGTTGCGCACCTGGCCGGTCAGGTTGGACGCCATGCCGTTCACGGAGTCCGTCAGGTCACGCCACACACCGGCGACACCGGGCACCTGCGCCTGACCGCCGAGCTGCCCTGCCGTGCCCACCTCGCGGGCCACCCGGGTCACCTGGTCGGCGAAGGCGGACAGCTGGTCGACCATCGTGTTGATGGTGTTCTTCAGCTCCAGGATCTCGCCGCGCGCGTCGACGTCGATCTTCTGGGACAGGTCACCCCGGGCCACCGCCGTCGTCACCTGGGCGATCTGCCGCACCTGAGAGGTGAGGTTGCCACCCATGAAGTTGACGGAGTCGGTGAGTTCCTTCCACGTACCGGACACGCCCGGCACCACGGCCTGACCGCCCAGCCGTCCCTCGGTGCCCACGTCCCGGGCCATCCGCGTCACCTGGTCGGCGAAGGCCGACAGCTGGTCCACCATCGTGTTCACGGTGTTCTTCAGCTGGAGCATCTCACCGGAGACGTCCACGGTGACCTTCTGCGACAGATCACCGTTGGCCACCGCCGTCGTCACCTGGGCGATGTTCCTCACCTGTCCGGTGAGATTCCTGAACGCCGTGTTGACGGAGTCCGTGAGGTCCTTCCACGTACCGGCGGCCCCGGACACCTGCGCCTGGCCGCCCAGCTCACCCTCGACACCGACCTCGCGGGCCACCCGCGTGACCTCGGCACCGAACGCGGACAGCTGGTCCACCATCCCGTTGACGGTGTTCTTCAGCTCCAGCATCTCACCGGCCACATCCACGGTGACCTTCTGCGACAGGTCACCGCTGGCCACGGCCGTCGTCACGGCGGCGATGTCCCGCACCTGGATCGTGAGGTTCCGGAAGACCGTGTTCACCGAATCGGTGAGGTCCTTCCATGTCCCCGCCGCCCCCGGCACGTTCGCCTGCCCGCCGAGCCGTCCCTCGGCGCCCACCTCGTTGGCGACCCGCGTGACCTCGTCGGCGAACGTCCGCAGCGTCTCGGTCATCTGGTTGATCGTGTCGGCGAGCTGCGCGACCTCACCGCGCGCCGACACCGTCACCTTCTGCGACAGGTCACCGTTGGCGACCGCGGTCGTCACCTGGGCGATCCCGCGCACCTGGGCCGTCAGGTTGCCGGCCATGAGGTTCACCGAATCGGTGAGGTCCTTCCACACACCGGCCACACCGGGCACCTGCGCCTGGCCGCCCAGCTCACCCTCGACGCCCACCTCGCGCGCGACCCGCGTCACCTCGGAGGAGAACGACGACAGCTGGTCCACCATCGTGTTGACGGTGTTCTTCAGCTCCAGCATCTCGCCTTCGACATGAACCGTGACCTTCCGGGACAAGTCACCCTTGGCGACCGCCGTCGTCACCAGCGCGATGTCCCGCACCTGCGCCGTCAGTCGGTACGCCATCGTGTTGACGGACTCGGTGAGGTCCTTCCACGAGCCGGACATGCCGCGCACCCGGGCCTGGCCGCCCAGCTTGCCCTCGGTGCCCACCTCACTGGCCACACGCGTGACCTCGTCGGTGAACGTCGACAACTGGTCGACCAGGTTGTTGACGGTCCGCCCGACCTTCAGGAACTCGCCGCGCAGCGGATGCCCGCCCCCGTCCGGCACCTGTGTCCGCAGCTCCATACGGGGTGACAGATCGCCATCCGCCACCGCCGAGAGCACCCGGCCGACCTCGGAGACAGGCCGGACCAAATCGTCCACAAGGGCGTTCGAGTTGTCGATGGCGGCCGCCCAGGAACCGTCACAGGCGCCTGTTTCCAGCCGTTCTGTGAGCTTTCCCTCACGCCCCACCATGCGCCGCACACGCGACAACTCACCCGTCAAATGGAGATTGCGGTCAGCCACCTCGTTGAAAACCGCGGCGATCTCCGACATCGGGCCGTCCCCGGACACCGTGAGCCGCTTGCGGAAATTCCCTTCGCGCATGGCGACGAGAGCCACCATCAGTCTGTCCAGGGCAGCCGTGTCCACCGCGGTGGTCCCGCCACGCGTCTTGCGCTGGTTACTCGGGGACTGTCCGCTTTTCGCGCGCGTCTTAGTGCCCCGCGTCGCTGCGCCAGACTCCACTGTGTCCCTCCCGCAGGGGTCGACCGTTACTGCTGTGCTCGCGTACTACTGTTCGGCATACGAGTTACTACTGGGTATCCATGTCCGCTATATCAGTCCGCACCAGGGGGCTGCTGCCCACCGCAAGCAAACCTCACTCAGCCTGCCAGTACCTTCACCAGAAGCTTGCCCAGTGTTTCACCCTGGCCGAACCAGGCCATAACAGTTCGGCAGCTTCGCACATCGTCCGCACACCCTCTGGGCGGAAACACCGGCGACCGACACCCGCACGGGCGGGGAAGGTAAGTAACCTTGCATGCGGCTGTCCAGCCACGCCGGTTCGTCCGGCCTGGGCGGTGGCACGAGAACGAGCGGGCATCGGAGGGGCGACCGCACACATGACCACCGGACTGATCCCTGGGGAACAGCCCCCGGACCCCCGGCCGCCGGGCAGCCTGCCGCAGCAGCGGCACGAGCCGGTCAGGCAGACAGCCCCGCACGTCGACACCAGGCCGAGGAGTTCAGTGATCACCGCCCGCGCGGCCGCCAGCTTCGAGCCCGTCGGGCGCTCGGTCGCGAGCGCCCGCTCCTTCGTCCGCGACACCCTGCAGGGCTGGGGCTTCGCCGACGTCATCGACGACGCCGTCGTCCTCACCAGCGAACTGGTGACCAACGCCGTGGTGCACGCCGGCACCGCCGCGGATGTCCTGTGCCTACGCAGTGACGATGGCGTGCGGGTCGAGGTGGCCGACCACTATCCGGAGCGTGAGATCCCCCTCCAGGGCCAAGCCGTCGACATGGGCAACCTCGACCGCGAGGGCGGCCGCGGCCTCCAACTGTGCGCGGCGCTCGCCGGTCGCTGGGGCGTGGAGTACACGCCCACCCACAAACAGGTCTGGTTCCAACTCGCCCTCCCCGAGCGCCCGGTGGGCACCCGCGCCGCCGGCCCGTCGCTGCCCGCCGCCCTCCTCCCGCTCGCCGACGGCCGCGTCCGCGTCGCCGTCGTCCAGATCGACCGCACGGGCACCATCACGTCCTGGAACGAGGACGGCGAGGAACTCTTCGGCTACGCCGCCGACCACGTCATCGGCAAGCCCCTCACCGACCTCGCCGCCTGGCCGCACACCCCCGGCACCAGCACCGGCATCGCGGAGGCCCTCCAACTCTCGCGCTGGGAGGGCAGTTACGGCATCCGGGCGGCCACCGGCCGCGTCACCTCCGTCTACGCCTCCCACCTCCGCGTCCGCGACACGGACGGCGAGCCGTCCACGGTCTGCCTTCTCGTCCGGGACCACGAACGAGCCGTCCTGCAGACCCCGTTGCGCGTCCCCGCCTCCGACACCACCACGTCCTCCGACGGTCAGAGCACCGACCCCTTCGAGGTGTTCATCGGCTCCCCCGCCCCTGACGACCTCGACGGCCTCCTCCAGCGCACGGTGGAACGCGCCCGCGACATGCTCGACGCGGACTCCGCCTTCCTGCTCCTCGCGACCGACGACGAAACCGAGTTGGAGGTTCGCGCCTCCACCGGCCTGCCCTCCGCCCGCCAGCGCTTCGCCCGTGTCCCGGTGGAGGCGGGCCCCGGCCGCTACGGCTCGGCCCGTATGCCCGCCGTCCACGACGACCTCACGGCCGTACCGGGCGCCGTACCGCTGCTGAGGGGCACCGGCATGCGCTCGGTCGTCACCGTCCCCCTGAAGGTCGAGGGCCGCCTTACAGGCTCCCTCGGCGTCGCCGCCGAGGCACCCGGCAGATACTCCAACGAGGAGGCCCTGCGCCTCCAGTTCGCCGCCGACCGCATCGCACTGGCGGTGGAGTCGGCCCGTCTCGGTGAACTCGAACGCCTGCGCCGAGGCTCCCTGAGCTTCCTTGTCGAGGCCTCCGACCTCCTGGCCGGCACCCTTGACCGCGACCAGACCCTCGCCCTCATGGCCCAGATGACGGTCCCGACCCTGGCCACCTGGTGCGCGGTGTACACCATCGCCGACCAGGCCTCCGAGCCGTATCTGTCGTACGTCCTGCACGAGGACGAGGACCTGATCGACGGCATCAAGTCCCTGCTGTCGAAGGTGCACCCGCCGGACCCGGTTCCCACCCCCGGCGCCCGTGTCTGGTCCGCCCCCGGGGAGGCGGCCCACCAGGCGGCCCTACGCAGCTCCATGCGCACTCTGGGCCTCAACGGCGGCCCGACCCGTCAGATCGCCTCAGGCATCGGCCCGACGCTCGCCACGGCCTCCGCGGTCGGCGGCGAAACCGTGGTCCTGCCGCTCGTCGCCCGTAACCGCGTCATCGGCATGCTCACGCTCGGCAAGCCCACGGACGAACACTTCCGCCAGGAGATCCTGGAGCTGGCAGAGGACCTCTCCCGCAGGGCCGCCCTCGCCCTCGACAACGCCCGCCTCTACTCCGAGCGCACAGCGATCAGCCAGTCCCTCCAGCGCAGCCTCCTGCCGCCCGAACTCCCCGAGATCGACGGCGTGGAGGTCGAGGTCATCTACCGCGCGGCCGGCGAGGGCAACGAGGTCGGCGGCGACTTCTACGACCTCTTCCCCATCCGCGACGGCGCCTACGGCTTCGCCATCGGAGACGTCTGCGGCACGGGCCCGAACGCGGCGGCCGTCACGGGTCTGGCCCGTCACGCCCTGCGCCTCCTGGCCCGCGAGGGCCTCAGCGGCCCGGCGGTCCTGGAGCGCCTGAACTTCGCGATCCTCGACGAGGGCGCCCGCAGCCGCTTCCTGACCCTCCTCTACGGCGAGTTGTGGCCCCAGGAGGACGGCAGCGCCAAGCTGAAGGTGGTCTGCGCGGGACACCCCCTCCCGCTCCGTCTCCGCCAGGACGGCACGGTCGAGCCGGCCGCCGAACCCCAGCCGCTCCTGGGCGTCATGGACGACCTGGAGCTGTACGAGCAGACAGTCACGCTCGATCCCGGCGACGTCCT
>Ga0307514_10004845_pt1 | contig 12242 bp, 8 predicted proteins | sample 16_EM_MG_FD_203088 | JGI IMG/M metagenome (GOLD analysis project Ga0307514, IMG submission 203088) | Populus trichocarpa ectomycorrhiza microbial communities from riparian zone in the Pacific Northwest, United States - 16_EM | ecosystem: Host-associated > Plants > Roots > Unclassified | place...
ATTGTCTAAGACATGCAGGTTCAGCTACCAGTAACTCTCTTATTATTGCCATAATCTCAATATCCCCACTAATACGGATACCTATAGTGGGTTTATCTATATAATTGAATCATCAAATATTAGGCAAGATCATTAATACTCTCCTCTTACTGAAATGTACTAAAAAACAGCTGTATGAGCCAAAGCTTTTTCTTAAAGCAACTCTGAATTTATACAGATCAGTGTAGTCTAGTTACCCTGAATTTCTGAAAGTTTGGCGCAGGCCGAGCTCGCTTTTAAATAAGTAGCTATTGCAATACAAGTATGGACTTTGCGGTCCGCCTCATAGCCTAAGGCTCCCTTCGGGGGAAAGGCGTATAGACTCAAAAAAAAAAAAATGGACTTTGCGGTGCCGCCTTTGTGTTGATATTCTCGGGTAGCTGGTTACCTCCTTGGGTCTTGCCTGTGTGGCTTTGACGCTGATCTTAAAGACAGATGGTATTATACCACCCAGACACTTACCTAGTCTGGTTGCAAAGAGTCTCAAGAGTTTGGCGGGAGAAAGGGACATCAAATAAGGTGAAATTGGAGACATAATTGTTGTTCAACCAGACCACATTTTCTACACAGGTAAGTGTGACAGTGTCTGGTCTGGATCTGGTAATTTCGGACTAGCCCCTTGTAGACATAATGGCTGTGTAGGGAGCGCCAGGAGGACACAATAAGCCATGTATTCAATCTGCCGCTGGAACCACATGCCTCTCACCAAATACAGCGGAGGCCATAAGCAAAAACCACACATACTTGCTGCTACCCAATATTGGTGATGATAATCTTCGCCAAAGCAGGCTACATACATACAAACTAGGAAAGCAATTGACATTGGTAAACTGAAATAGACGGAATGGACCTAGTATTACCCCCTGGTGGCTCGAGCAACTACCAAACTGCAGGTGTCCGTTTGGGCGATGCTAGTTGCCGTATGACCAGATGAGTAGAATCTTTCTGGTTCGGTTGCAAAAAAACCAGTATTGGTGTTGGGTGAAAATACCCAGAGAGGGCCACTCAAATCCTGAATGACATGGCTGTTGCAGTTCCAGCGCATGTCGACGACGTATGTAATGCCGACGAGAGCCACTCGTTAAATCTGGAGCAATTCGTAAGGCATAATAGTCGATATCCGGGCAAGGTTGGCATAGACCCGTCATGAACTGGACCCAAGTGCCCCAGAAACCCGTCCACAAGCATCCATTCCCATCTATTGCATCCAGTAACTCCAGAAAGCCACTCCAGCGCCGCCACACGCCCCCCCGCGCCCCTCCCCAAACCTCTCTCCACCCCAAAAAGCAAATGTTACCCGGGTCCAATTCTCGGCCTATTCATACACCTATTAGCAAGCACTTCCAAAGCTCCCTAAACACAACCTAAGAAGTACGCACATATCATGATGCTCACTGAGATTCGCCAAATATTTATTAAACTCCTCCACCCTCTCCTTATGACTCTTAACCCCCTCCTTCAGCAATCTCTCATCCAGTCTCCTCCGCTTCTTCTCCTCAAACTTCCTCTCCGCCTCTGTTTTCCCCGCGTATATTGGTGGTGCTTCACTCATACTCCGACTCCCACCTCTAGGTTCTTCCGATTTGTCCCTTCCCTCGGGGATTTCTGAGCCGGCATCGGTGATAGTCTTGGTTGGGGCCTCGGAGCCTGATTTGTCGCGTTCCTTTTCTTTCTCTTTCAATTTATCCTTCCTTTTCTTCTTCTTCTTATCGATCCGCCCATCACTCACGCCTTTGAGCTTGAGACGCCCGCCGGCAACGGCGGTGTAGTCGTCTTTAGGCATGTTGTTGTTGTGGTTGTCAGGCACTGGAGAGCAGCGACCAATGAGGTCAAGGGTCGCCAAGACGCTAACTAAAACGAGATTGTGCTGTCGTCATGTACTCGAGCAGTCATGTATAGGCAAGATCTGAGGAGTGGTAGTCTGGTGGGCTCTAGGTGACGAGTCGATCTGATATGACGAGAGAACTTGAAGTATGATTCCTCTAATCTGTCCCGAGGTTAATCCCAAAGATCATATATGACTACAGTAATGGAGCGTTTCCTAACAGGGGTGCATACCAGTAATGAAAAAAATTAACAAAACAAAACTCAACTATACTATCCATTATAGCACCCGCAATCATGACCCCCGGATCATAGCAGCAACAATATACCCTCAATAATACTCTGGGCTGCCCCATGGTGTCCTATACTCACTCGCCCAGGATATAGGAGAACCCTAATGGGAGGGATCTGTCAGAGGATGGGTTTGCTAGGTGGAGGTGGATGGATGCCTGGGTGCGGAGTACATGGTATGTACAACCAAATATAAGAAGAGAATGGAGTAAAGTATTGTATTTAGGCAAACCGAGATGTGTAACTTTGCAGATTTGGAGTCCAACCCTCCTGGCTTTCCGCCGAGTCTTGCTGCACGTGGTTGGTTCCGTGGCTGGTTACTTAAGTAGGTTCGTAAACTAGAATTGAAGAGGCAGTGAGTGCCATAGCGGGATTAGCGTGGTTGAACTATCGGCTCATGCTCTGTTATAGCGCTTACGAGACTACTAGTAACTTGCTGGTAATGAGTATACGTCTACGGAGTAGGCAGTTGGTATTAAAAAGTCTCTTTAGACTCATATCTAGGCTGGATATGGATACAGCACTTCTTCGCCGGCGGATCGACTATTAAAGGAATTGCATAACTTTTTATGCTTGTGTTGCGTGTACAGGGTGGGTACTGTTGCAGAAGAAGAGCAATTGAGCTGGGACTTTGGATCCTGATTTACGCTATCGAAAGCTATTACCCAACAGAAAATCAATGGATTCCTTCCAGTATGAGGAGTACCAGACTGATTGAATTCTGGATTTGGAAATTTTAGTGTAAATTTATATAGAGATGCGACATTTCAACCACTACTCCAAGTACTACATGCGAACTACTATGATCAGGCCCATGATTTCTGAAGAAAGGCTGTATATTTACGCCTTGAGTGTTCTCGTCCCAGACTTATTTAGCTTATCTCATATATTTTCTATGAGTACGGAACGCCAGCGGTAATAAGAGTCTTGGCACGAGATCACGCCTTGAGAAATATAGCAGGTAATTGAGAACAAGGAGCATCTCTAAAAGCCTCACCCCCGCCAATTTTCGCCGCGATTTGCAAGTGCACTTAAAGTAGGATGCATAGGCCCCCTGCGCAAATGGTACCACCTAGATTGGGTTTCCACAAATTTTTCATGTAAGCTGTGGATATATACCTCCGTAGAAATATGATGCGCCGAATACTACGGTGATGTCATGACCCAAAGATGGCTGTACACCCTTTGAATACCCATACTATGCTATATTATATAAAATTTCATTAAGTATGAGCACTCGAGCCATTTTGGAAGATTACATGAAAACAGATGTATTGGGGATAGGCCCCCCTCAGTTCCGCGGAGTGGAACTGAATTGCAAAAAGTGACAGTTTCTGTGTAAATTACCCTTTGCCGAAAACTTAGATATGCCATTTGCCCAGCACATAATACAAACAGACAGAATCTGTGTATAACCAGTAGTCTCGGCACCAGTTAATTCAGACCTAGAAGTAGTTAGGCAGAAGGTCCTACCTACAGTTATACCTCCACTACCAAAACCCCAGCTGTCCACCTAAAATGAACGGATTTTTGCTCATACCGCCTCTACGAGGGGCAGTGCAGCCAGACTACTCATACCGGACCGGACAGCATACTGAGGGAGTACAGGGGTCTTTCCAACCTTGTCCCCATATATTTCTCCCTTGCTATACCGAACGGGGCATATCTGAGTGCTGAATATTTTTTTTTTTTTGAAGTCTATACTATACGCCTTTCCCCCGAAGGGTGAGTGCTGAATAATCTACTTTTTTAGGCTTAACTATGCAGCAAAATTAAGGTTCTCAGGATGCACGTGACTCCTTTACCTGGTGTTGAAATTTTACAGGCTATGAATGGGGTATTGCATATGTAAGAGGTTGATGTGTATTTCTTCGGTATATCTTTTGATACTCCCCTCCAATTATATATCCCTTTCATCCCTAACTAGTCATCACCTAGTCTGGTTGGCACAAGCCCCTCGGTAGAGGGATGTAGTCAATGATGTAGTCAACGATGTAACTAGTCGGTCAGAGCGTTCACACCCTCATCAATAAAACCCTCATCAATAACAAGGACTAAACAAGCTACTTCCAACAGAGGGCTAGTTACCGGAACCTTGCTATACCGGACAAAAAGTGCTGGATTTTGGTCGTCCGGTATAGCAAGGTCTAACTGTACTTACTATGTAGCTTACAATTGCATTATCATAATATCCACAGCCTGGTCTGGTTGCACAACTCCTCCTCGTGCAACCAACAATCCATAGACAGACAAAGATACTGACAATCTTACATGCTGTACTAAGTAAGGGCTATTATTGGGTCAATAAATCGCGACCAATACCAGGATCAGGCTAGAGTCACGGGTACGAGAACGGGAACTGGTGCCTTGACGACACGTTGATCTAATCAAAATTAGGCTTTAAGGATGCATATGTAATAAGCATAGAACCCTTGCCACTCTTTTCCTGACATCCAGCAACTCACTCACGAAAGCACCCCTAGGTAGACCCCAGGGGTCCCACTAGGTACATGACTCGATCTAGATGGGCACATCTTACGTTGCACCAGACCAAGGATAGGAAGACAGAAAGAGGTCGGGAGTTTGTTGAACCAATTAGGGGATAAAGCGGAGGATATATACGGCAGTTTGACTCCATCGATAACTGCATTGCTGACTAGTATTACTGGTATAGTCAAGCCGACTCCGTGAGGTTGGTCGCCGGTGCGTGTATGCAGGTACTTTTTGGACTTTTGGACGCACACATTCTCAAGAAACAACTCCCGGAGTGTTCGGCCCGGGGTTCCTATAAAGACACACCCTAGATCTGGTACATGCGGCGATGATAGGTGGAGGGAAAGGGAAGGGTATAAGACCTACTGGTCCCGTGTTTTAGAGTGGGACATGTCTCAAGGCTTAAGCATGCGCGGCTTCCCTTAAATTCTCTGGAACGCAACAAAGAGAGAACCAGGCGGGCAAGGGTACCCTGAACATTATCCAGTTGAAACTATGGTAACGAGCATGTCCCGAGTTGTGATGCACCATAATGCACACTTCATTTGCGGGAAGAAAGAAGATGGACTTCGCAACTCCTTCCGGGGGGCGGTAGAGTACATACATATAATTCTCCCATGTACAAAGCCCACTCCGGCCCTATGATACATAACAATCTTAATTACCTGGGGCGGCATGTATGCTCCTTCCCCTATCTTTCTCGGCAGTCGCGGATATATCCTGGCAAACAGTTTCCCCGGTTGCAGGTCCTCTAGATGATCTGGAACAGGGATCAGTACTCCGGAGATACACAGTTTCCATATGGAAGTTTCCTCTGAAGGGATTTCAACGCTCAGCAAGGGGGGCTAGAGCAGTGGGGTGTCTATCGACCAGACTACCGGTACATAACACCCAGCAGGGGTATGTTCCATACCTCTCAACGTTGAGGACCACGAAAGCATTTCTGCAAGGGACAAGATACAACGACTGGAATGGCCATGTGGCCCAGGCTCGGGTTGACTGAATAGGCAGCAATTTCAACGTTGTTGCCAGTGCGAAACGATTTGTAGTCTTGCAAAATTGGGATGTCAATTTGCAAAGCTGTCAGTGACGGCACGTCATGAGACAATACTCATCGCAGTGATGCGACTTCGTCATGCAGGTTGTCATGCGGCAGTGACACTGTTGGGAGATTTGAATTGAAGCCAAGCCTGATGAGAACTTATGTATGTACCTATAAACTGCTTAGGTCCAGCCAGCAAGTCCCGCACCTGGAGTCTGGTACCTGACAGAAGTTGCTTGTGGGAATTGAGTTTAGCTTTGTGACTATGCGTTGTGAACCGTCCACTCTAGCTTGTCATACGTATCGGCATCGGCGCCTCCCGGGCTTTAATTACCTAGGTACTGATCATCCTCGGATCTTGATAGCAAAAGACTTTTCTTCGAGCTACCAAAGGGACGGCATGTGTTCTATCGGTCTGGGTTGAGTATTGGCTACAACCTGTGCCGAGTATCGACAACATTGTAGTTTCCATTTTTGCTTTAAAAAAAATGAAAAAAAGAGTTCATGCTAACTCCCAATACGGATAGCCATCACAATCACAGATGGAACAGATGGCTTTACACCAGCCTGTCCTGTGACTTCACCAAACAGAGACATCGTACACGTAGAATACCCGAGTACAATTTAAGATGCATCGACGACATGCAGAAAAGCAGGCGCACGTGCCGGTTCCTTTACATACAGCCATGTCAGGAAATCTAAATTTTTTGCATTCACAGCACATGGTCGCTGCAGGCCTATCCACCATACATATTCAACCAGGGCTTGATGGTCTCGGCTCCACGAGTTTATGCAGTGCTGTCGTTTTGTGAAACGCGTCCACTGCATGGGACGTTTCTGCGTTGTCGCTTCGTGATTCGCTGGATTGCGAATGTTGCAGGCCGATTGGCGATCGAGAGGATGGGGATCAGTCGATAACAGTCTTGTTTTCTGACCCTCGTCGTACTTTGCTTTTTTCACTCGAAGCAGTGGCGGCATCACATTGTCATGGATAAGGACGGTATATGTCATGAGGAAATTCCCACGCGTGGCTGGACGAATAGTAGTGTAGTAGTGTATAATAGACGATCAAGCTTGCAGCGTTATCACTGGGATACAGATGGGAGAATTCATGTTGTCCCCGATTATTTCTCAAGAATGCTCGCTGAGGCTATTTGGGTACCGATGCGCCTTCATTCTAGAATATTACTCTAGTATGGCATGAAACGTAGTGATAGTCTCGAAGCGTACTCCGTACGGGGTCTTGTATAAAGTTACCTACTTAGTAACTTACGAAGTCTCAGGGCTGCGTTTGCCTCCTGTCGTTTGAAGGCAGCTTGTCACTCAACGCTAGCCTTTGCCTCAATTCATGAAGACATGATGCACATATGCATCGATGTCTAAGCACTCGAGACTTTACTATTGGACATTGGAGGGTCCAGGGCCCGATGTGGCCTGAGTGAGTACCAAGTACCTTCCAATACATCAAAACTTTATCCCCTAGAGGTGCTAGAGAATCGATGGTACTCAGTACACCGGAAAAGCAGGGATAGGCTGTGGATCCAGCCAGGCTTTGGAGTCACACTATATACCATGACGAACGGGGCGAGTCGTCTGTCTAAGACTTGGTATCAACCCCACACCCTCGGGAGAGACGAAGTTCGCAAGGACACACTGAAGCATACCACCCTCATGTCTCTTGATCCGAATATATATATACCTATATATACACTCGTTTTTATTATAACTGGCGTAGTACCTAACCAGATGCATGAGGGGTGAGCCAGGGTGAGAGCTTTGGCATGGTGTGCTGCTCTACTCTACTCTACCTACTCTACTTTAGAACCCACGAACCCACCTTGCTTGGATGCACAGCTGTGCTTTGCATTCACCCGCCGAATCACCTAGAGCCAGCTCGTTCGAGTGCAATTCGCCATCGGAAAAAAATTCACGTTTAAGCCCAATCGGTGTTATTTTGCACCCGCGATAGCAGAATAACGACCCTTGTTGAAGCGTTCAGAGCTTGAACTGGATAGGCCCCTCAGGAACCATTTTCCTGCAGCTCCTTGCCTTCGCTGCGTGCTAATGCACCCATCCTCGGCGGTTATGTACACAGTTGACGAGGGACATCCAACGCTGTTATTTTACATATAGCGTGGCAGTCCCCCTCCATTGGAGCGGCTCTGTTCTATCAAGTTGACGTACGGCAGTAGGCGTGTATGTGTACATGCCTTCTGTGTTTTGATGTCTTTCATTTACACCTTCATCCGCTGAATGAACGCCTTCTCCAATCCTCTGGTAGTATTATTTTGCAGCATACCAGATCTATTTACGTTCTTTTCTTTATGCCTTCGAGATTGTCCAAACTTCACCTTGACTTGTTGATCTAGCTGCGCTTCGTACTCGGATCATTCCCCTGTAGCGTTTGTTGACAGGCGTCCGACCGAGACCTTTTCTAATCTCGTTCTTCGGTCTTTCCTTTACTGTTTTGTTTTGTTTGGAGGCGGGTTGCTTCCCTTCAATTTAGTACTCAGACCGCCGGACCCATTATCCATATACCCAGTGTCAAACGGCAGTTGGATTGATCGTTTGTTCCCCAGGCCCGTGCACAAATTGCCCTTTTAAACAACTCAATATCCACGGTGCACTTGATTTCAACAGAACTTGAATAATCTGCATGCACATTTGAGGGGTCCACCCGTAACAGCTTTGAAGGGATACCCGGGGTTGGAGACAGACACTTGCAACCAGCTGTAAGTTGAGGAAGGAGGAGACTCTGGAGCCCAGATTGGCATCAGGCTCAGGCCCCATAGCAACTGAGAGCAGGGCTCATAATATATTTATACCCACAACTCCTGCTACTGCGACGCCTACGGCTACCAACGCCCTTGGTGCCTTGCTGATGCTGCAACTAACTATGGCTTGGCTGAAGGGTGGTAGCAAGGGGCAGAGTATTTCGAAGAAACGGGATGTTACAGCTACTGGGCCGGTAACGGTCGACGAAGAAGTTTCCAATGCATTAGCGGTGATTCCAGTACAGCGGAATGGAATCACAGACCTTGCAGATATGGCGAAGGAAGCAGAAGCCCCTCGCAGTCGATCAGATAGTACACATACTCCAACTAGTGCTGCCCATAGCCGAGTAACATCGCCCACCCTCAGGGACCCACCTCCGTTGGCCATTGAAGCTCATCCCTCTACCCAACCTCTGCAGCTGGTCGCCCTAAAACAATACAGCGATCCAGAAGATTATATACTTAAAGAAGGTGATTTTGAATTCGATGCAGACAATGACAGGCCTAATATCGACATATCTGCTCCAAATGGGAAGAAAAAAGGTGTTAAATTAAGAATGGCCGCCTTGAACGTTCTCAAGATGAAAAGCAGCACGTTTTTACGGAAGCATCAAGAAGGGCATGAACAGCAAGGGATTCCCTGGAGGCGCGATTCTGTGGTATTATCACCAACCTGTCTTTCGTTGTGTTCTCAATGCTTAATTCACATATTTAGGATCCATCTCCCAGAAGTATAAGTGTGATGGCTATCAGCCGAAGCAGTACTGCTGCTGGTGCTGCATCTGCCTCAGCTCCGCCTCGGCGAGGACGACTTCAGAAACCCCCACCAACAGATCTGCTACTCCGACGGCGATCAACCATGGCCGAACCAAACCGGAAGGGTAGCGTGGACCCGGTAGAATCCCGCCCGCCTGGTTGGGGAACAGTGGCCCTCCGGCCCTCTAGCAGCCAGTCCAGTCACCCTGGAGGAGCTGCCCGAGGAGATGATGTCGCCCAAGACCCAAGCGTCGTGACCGGGGGCAATGTACCTGGTGGATTATACCCACGACCATCAAGCTTGAAACAGCACCGGAGTGGCGAACCGCAGGGCAGGAGGGGGTCCACAAGCCAGATGGGAGGTCCCGCGGGATCACCTACGCGTGCTGCAACTGGGGGGCCAGACAGACCCCGTCCTTTGAGTTTCGCTGGCATGTTTAACCACTATGGGCCAATGAAGATTACGGAGGCGGCAACTTTAGAATCTCGGGTTCGCGACCTGGAGAATCAATTTGCGACACTCCAGACCTACGTCACAACACACGTATCTACAACACAGTTAGAAAGTCGGCCTTCCCAGCAACCCTCACACCTCTCACATAAATCATCACACTTAACAGATAAGTCGGCACAGACGTCTCCAGCTCTGGGACCTCCCTTTGCGGAAGAGATGACTCTAAGCAAACGACCAGATACTGCACAGTCAGACGTTACAACTTCCACGTTTATGCGTGGGAATGATTCAGAGTATAGCGCTGCACCGGAGTCCAGTACAAATGGGGCTCCAAGCAAAATGTCTGGGTCAGTGGACTGGGGGGCAGTGCGGAGGGGTGGCCCTTTAACACCCAACAAGTCACCTTATGGGGACAGTTCGGTGTGCAGCTATACATCCGATGAGACGGTAAACCTGAGGAATAGGCCCTATGGACCTCGCAATGCCCCTCCTGGCCCCTCTACTGATGCGTCGAAGCGAAGTACAGTTTATTCTATGGAAACAGTCACCCCCAGAAACCATCAAGGCAGAGATTACGATATGGACTACCCCAGGGAAAGAGCGGTCCAAACTCCAGTAGTGCCCCTCACTGAGTATAATAATGTTCTCAAGCAGCTTAAGCGAGAATACCGAGCACGGAAAAGGCTTGAAGTCCAGATGCAAACTCTACAGGAACAGATGAATCATGTTCTCCATCGGCAATTGTTGCAATGTGACCCAATCTACAACGTTGGCAGGAGCCCAACCATCACTGCAAGATCACTAGCCACGACATCAGCCGCTAGTACCCAGCGGCCCGACATGCTCATGAACGGGCGGAGAGCGAGCAGTGAAGTTCCCACACCTGAGCTTACTCCACCGAGAGGCAAACCAGATTTGGCTCGAATTGGTGCTCACCTGTTTCCAAATTTTGATAGCAATGCTTCAGCAACAGACTATATGGATGATGATAACCGAAGTTTTTCATTTGAGGTTGATGATGAGGGTAGTGAGAACTGGCAAACCCCAGCCGAGGATCCACGTTCACTATTAATTGGTAGCCATCTAGCCCCTCCACTGCCACTTACAACTCAAAAGCGGACGATGAGCATCAGCCAAATCACCGAGAAAGCGTCACTAGCATCTGCAAGAGCGGCTGCAAATCGATAACCTTCACAAAAAGGACAGGAGATTACTCCCAATCTTCTCTGCTTCACCTTATTATGCATCTCTTTACACTTGAGCCTCATTGTATTAGTATTGACTTTCTTTTATACCTCACTCTGCATCGTATCTCGTATGGTATTGCGGCACTGAACGGGTGTCTTATTTTTTGCCTGTAAACTGCTTTTCTTCTCTTTGGGGTCCTTTCCTATGACAACATATTACACCCTTTGACCTACTTCTAATTATGGAAAAGTACCGGCTTTCGGCCTGATTTTCAAGCATCTTGTTATCGTACTCCCTTCATTTCGAATTGCATTGGGGCCTTAGGGTACATTCACTGCTTCACTGGCATCGGATCATGGGAAGCCATTGGTTGGCTACAGTCACACAATAGCCAGCCTGGAGCTTCCGGAGGCACATAGATCTGTTAATCAACATTTCGAATATACGAATACACACCCAGCCAGTCACTACACTCATTCTCACTGCTGCGATTTCATTACCCAACAGCTTACCCAACAATTGTCGAGGCGCCCATGCCTGGGAGGAGGGATTCTGTTCACTCATTTGTCTTACTAACATACACAGTTTCGAATATTACTGTCTTCTCTGTCATTTACACTCACCTGCATTTTCTTTACTTACTCTCGGTCAAATTTTCTTTTTTTTTTTTCCCTCTTACCGTGTTATTTTTCTTTGTTGAACTTCTTTACGCTTTTGATGACTTATGGAGGAAACGAACTGCGAAGGATATATAGGGTAGAAGGGGCGGGGGCTACGATACTGAAAAAAATACAAAGAAAAACATCACATGAACCAACAAATAAATATAAGGGATTCTGGGGTACCCTGAGGGTAGGGGGGGGGGTGTGGGGGGTGGTGGGGGTGGGAATGAATTTTACGTCTTGAACGCATTTCTTACGGCATCTTATCATCTCATCTATCTATCTATTTTGTGTTGTATAATAGTAATCCCATAGGCCAGTAACTGTACTTACATAGTTGGTTGGAAAGAACAAAAATATAAGATGTTGCTGTACTGTAGGTACCAGTCCAATGATGTCCAAGCGACATGCAACATTTCTTTTTCTTTTTCTGACGTGCCTGGCAGTTCAGTTGGGTTTTTTGTGTGGCGGTGGCGGTGGCGAGGGCGAGGGTTACCCCTGCCGACCTAGTAGTTGGCCAAGACGGTCTAGTTGGCCACCCCTGCAGCCCCCCCTCTCCACTAGAAACACATGATATATTCAACTGTAGATAGCAACCTGTACTCTAGTGAAATACATAACTATGGAATCAAGTACGCTCCACAACATGGTGACCCTTATATCCTACCAGAATGAACCTAATACCAATATCCCCTCCTCCCAGTAAAACCTCCCGAAAA
>Ga0307514_10004846_pt1 | contig 12240 bp, 14 predicted proteins | sample 16_EM_MG_FD_203088 | JGI IMG/M metagenome (GOLD analysis project Ga0307514, IMG submission 203088) | Populus trichocarpa ectomycorrhiza microbial communities from riparian zone in the Pacific Northwest, United States - 16_EM | ecosystem: Host-associated > Plants > Roots > Unclassified | place...
CGTGCAGCTGCCGCGCGCTCGACCTGGCGACTATCCGATGCCGCCGACGAACTCGAGTATCGCCGCGGCGACCTTCCCCGGAGCCTCGAGCGCCGCATAGTGTCCGACGCCGTCGAGAGTGACCGACGCCACCTGGGTGCCGGTGGCCGCCGACATCGTGGCCGCGGTGAAGGCCCCGCCGCCGGCACCGACCGCCAGCACCGGTATCGAGAGCGGTGCGCTCGCTGCCAGCTCGGTGAGCTCGGCGCCCTCGGCCAGCATGGAGCGATAGAGGCCAGCCGCTCCGAGCCAGCCGTCGGCACGACCATAGGTGCGGGCGAACTCCTCGATGTCGTCGTCGGTGACCGAGCCCTCGACGGCGGTCATCGTCGGGAAGGCGTAGTCACCGATGAACTCGCGCTCGCGGCCGGCGAGCAGCAGCTCGGGGATCCCCGGGGCCGCGAGAACGCCGATGTGCCACGAGCCGCCCTTGGTGACATCGGCGAGACCCTCGAGGCCGAAGCCCGCGAGCCCCGTCTCGATGGCGAGCAGGCTGAGCACGTCTTCGGGATGGGTGCTGGCGAGGCGGAACACGGTTCCGCCGGCAATGTCCTGCCCGGTGAGGTGCACCGGTCCGACGTCGAGCGCGCCGATGAGCGCGTGCAGGTCTTCCGCTGCTGTTGCGCTGTCGGCCGAGCCGGTGGCAGAGTCTCCAAACCCGCGAAGGTCGACGGCGAATACCCGGTGCTCCGCAGCGAGAAGCGGGATGAGCTTGTGGAACGCCCACCAGGTCTCGGGAAACCCGTGAACGAGCAGGATCGGCGATCCGTGCGAGCCCGCAGAGACGTAGTGCAGGGTGGTGCCATTCACAGCGACCTCGTGGTGGGTGACCTCCGGAATGGTTGCAGCGGTAGTCATATCGATCTCCTCAAATAGACAACTAGGTTGTCCATATAGTTTAGACAACGTGGTTGTCGTTACACAAGCGCTCGCCCTAAACTCGCAGGATGAGCCGCTCCGGAGCCGATCTCGCCCTTCTCCTCCTCGGGGGCTTTCGCAGCCTTGCCGCCGAGGCGACACAGGAGCTGGAGGCGATCGGCCACCCCGACGTGCGTCCGGTGCACGACTTCGCGATGCGCGCGATCCTCTCGGGCGCGGACAGCGCATCTGCCCTCGGGCGCCGCCTCTCGGTCTCGAAGCAGGCGGCTGCCAAGACCATCGCGGTGCTCGAGGAGCGGGGCTATGTGACGAGCGCGACCGATCCTCTCGACCTGCGGCGCAAGAAGCTGCAGGTGACGGAGCGCGGCCTGAGCCTACTTCGCGAGGGCGAGGCGATCTTCGACGGCCTGCGCGCGCGGTGGGAGCGCGAGATCGGCGCAGACGAGGTGGCGAGAATCGAGAGGCACCTCACCGCGCTGGTAGCCGCCTCGCCGCAGCGGTTCGACGACATCCCGACCTGGATGGCGGGGGAGTCGGGCGAGATCGCCTAGCGGCCCGCCAGTCGTGCGGTGAGCGCGGCTGCCGTGGCGACGACGATCGGGCCGAGGGAGTCGCCGGCCTCGAGCTCGGAGCGGTAGGTCAGGCCGACCGCGGCGACCGGGTGGCTGTTGCGGTCGAGCACACCGGCACCGACGGAGGAGTAGCCGCCCATGACATCGCCCTCCTCCGAAGCCCACCCGCGTTCGCGCACATCGGCGAGCAGATGGTCCAGCTCGGCAAGGGTTCGAGGCCCCGGGCCGACGCGGCGAACGAGTCCATCGCGACTCGGGTAGAGCGCGCGCACCTGCGCGCTCGACAGCCCGGCGAGCATCGCGCGACCGGTGGCGGTGAGGTGAGCGGGGAGGCGAACGCCGACACTGGACACCGTGGTCGGCGCGCGGGGAACGGCCACCTTGTCGATGTAGGTGACCTCCGCTCCGGTCAGCACGGCGAGGTGCGCGACGACCGGCACGCCGGCCTGGGCGACGAGTCGCTCGAGCAGCGGGTGGGCGAGACGCGCGAGACGGTCGCCCTGAGCGGAGGCGGAGCCCATCTCGGCGACGAGGTCGCTGAGCCCGTACGCGCGGTCTTCCGGATAGTGCACGAGAAAGCCCTCGTCCATCATTGCTCGCGCCAGCTGGTAGAGGCTGGAGCGGGGAATCCCCAGCTCTCGGGCTACCACCGCGGCGGGCATCGGGCGGCCGCGCTCGGCAAGCAGGCGCAGGATGCGAAGAGCGCTGCGCGCAGCTGGCACGTCCGGCATCCGTTCTCCAATGTCTGGTATCTCAGACAGAGTATGCCCTCGCGCATCCCCACGGCAGAGCGCACGGGCGTTGAATGACGCACATGGTGCAGACAGTGGTCGTCGGGGTCGGGGCAGTTCGCGTCGAGGAGCTGCTCGCGGTCGCGCGGCACGGGGCACCGGTCGAGCTCGCCGAGGAGGCACTCGCGGCGATCGAGCACTCCCGCGCCGTCATCGAGCTGCTCGCGAGTGACGACAAGCCGCACTACGGGGTGTCGACGGGCTTCGGCGCGCTCGCCACCAAGCACATCCCGCTGGAGCAGCGCCAGCAGCTGCAGCGCTCGCTCGTTCGCAGCCACGCCGCGAGCAGTGGGCCGGAAGTCGAGTGCGAGGTTGTGCGCGCCATGATGCTTCTGCGGCTCTCGACTCTCGCCACCGGACGCACCGGCGTACGTCCCATCGTCGCCCAGCGCTACGCCGACCTGCTCAATGCCGGCATCACCCCGGTCATTGGCGAGTACGGCAGTCTTGGCTGCTCCGGCGACCTCGCGCCCCTCGCGCACTGCGCCCTCGCGATCATGGGGGAGGGAGAGGTGCGGGTGGATGGCACCGTGGGGCCGGCAGCGGACGCCCTGGCCGCGGCGGGGATCGATCCCGTGGTGCTGCAGGAGAAGGAGGGGCTCGCCCTCATCAACGGCACCGACGGCATGCTCGGCATGCTCTCACTCGCCCTCACCGACCTCGACGCGCTGCTGACGACCGCCGACCTCGCTGCCGCCATGAGCGTCGAAGGGCTCGCGGGCACCGACACGGTGTTCGCCGCCGACCTGCAGGCACTGCGCCCCCACCCCGGTCAGGCGGAGAGTGCCGCGAACATGCGCGCGGTGCTCGCCGGTTCCGGCACCATCGCTGCCCACCGGGTCGCGGGCTTCACCCGGGTGCAGGATGCCTACTCGCTCCGCTGCGCACCCCAGGTGCACGGCGCCGCACGCGACACCCTCGACCACGCCCGCACGGTCGCGCAGCGCGAGCTCGCCAGTGCCATCGACAACCCCGTGGTGACGGCGGACGGCCGCGTCGAGTCGAACGGCAACTTCCACGGCGCACCGGTCGGATACGTTCTCGACTTTCTCGCTATCGTCGTCGCGGATGTCGCGAGCATGAGCGAGCGCCGCACCGACCGCTTCCTCGACAAGACCCGCAACGGCGGGCTCAACGCTTTTCTCGCGGCCGACCCCGGCGTGGACTCCGGGCACATGATCGCCCAGTACACGCAGGCGGGGATCGTTAGCGAGTTGAAGCGGCTCGCCGCTCCCGCCTCCGTCGACTCGATTCCGACGAGTGCGATGCAGGAGGACCACGTCTCGATGGGCTGGAGCGCGGCGCGCAAGCTGCGCCGCAGCATCGACGGACTGCAGCGGGTGCTCGCCATCGAGCTCATGACGGCGGCACGCGGCATCGAGATGCGCGGCGAGTCACCGTCGCCGGTGTCGGCCGCGGTTATCGCAGCGCTGCGGACTCGAGTGCAGGGCGTTGGTCCGGACAGGTACCTCGCGCCAGAGATCGCCGCGGCCGTCGAGCTCGTGGTCGACGGCACCCTGCTGGCCGCCAGCGGGTTGAGTAGCACCGCTGAAGGCGGCGCGTATCGAAACCCTGCCTCTGGTCTCGATACACCGCTGCGCGGCACTCGACCCGCAGAGGATCCGCTGCGCGGCACTCGACCCGCAACCGATGGAGGAGACGAATGATCAGCGCACACCGCGGCACAGAGCTGCATACCCTCGGCTGGCCGCAGGAGGCCGCGCTGCGCATGCTGCAGAACAACCTCGACCCGGAGGTTGCCGAGCACCCGGAGAACCTCGTGGTCTACGGCGGCACAGGCAAGGCCGCGCGCGACTGGCCGAGCTACCACGCGATCGTGCGAACGCTGCAGACGCTCCGGGGCGACGAGACCCTTCTGGTGCAGTCGGGCAAGCCGGTCGGCGTCATGCAGACCCACGAGTGGGCGCCGCGCGTGCTGCTCGCCAACTCCAACCTCGTTGGCGACTGGGCCAACTGGGACGAGTTCCGCCGCCTCGAGCAGCTCGGGCTCACGATGTACGGCCAGATGACCGCCGGCTCCTGGATCTACATCGGCACCCAGGGAATCCTGCAGGGCACCTACGAGACCTTCTCCGCCGTCGCGGCGAAGCGGTTCAATGGCACCCTCGCGGGAACGATCACGCTCACCGCCGGACTCGGCGGCATGGGCGGAGCCCAGCCGCTCGCTGTCACGATGAACGACGGCGTCGCCATCTGCATCGACGTGGATCCCTCCCGCATCGCGCGCCGCGTCGACCACGGCTACCTCGATGTCTCGGCTGGATCCCTCACCGAGGCGCTCGACCTCGCCTATGCCGCGCGCGACGCGAGAAAGCCGCTCTCGATCGGCGTGCTCGGCAACGCCGCCGCACTCGTGCCGCAACTGCTCGCCATGGGCGCGGAGATCGACATCGTCACCGACCAGACGAGTGCGCATGACCCGCTTGCCTACCTTCCGCTCGAGGTCGACTTCGACGACTGGGAGCGAGCGCGCCTCGACCCGGGCTTCGCCGACCTGGCCCGCCAGAGCATGGCCGTGCACGTGGAGGCGATGGTCGGGTTCCAGCGCGCGGGCGCGGAGGTCTTCGACTACGGCAACAACATCCGCACGGAGGCGAAGTCGGCCGGCTACGCCGACGCCTTCGCGTTCCCCGGGTTCGTGCCCGCCTACATCCGGCCGCTGTTCGCCGAGGGCAAGGGGCCGTTCCGGTGGGCGGCGCTCAGCGGTGAGGCGAGCGACATCGCCAAGACCGACCGGGCCGTGCTCGAGCTGTTTCCAGAGAACGAGTCGCTCGCGCGGTGGATCCGGCTCGCCGGGGAGCGCGTTCACTTCCAGGGGCTGCCCGCCCGCATCTGCTGGCTCGGCTACGGGGAACGGGATGTCGCCGGCGCCCGCTTCAACGACATGGTCGCCTCCGGTGAGCTCGCCGCTCCCGTCGTCATCGGGCGGGACCACCTCGACTCCGGCTCGGTCGCCTCGCCCTACCGGGAGACGGAGGCCATGAAGGACGGCTCCGACGCGATCGCCGACTGGCCGCTGCTCAACGCGCTCGTCAACACCGCATCGGGTGCGACCTGGGTCTCGATCCACCACGGCGGTGGGGTCGGCATCGGCCGCTCGATCCACGCCGGGCAGGTGACGGTGGCCGACGGCTCCGCGCTCGCCGGGGAGAAGATCGCGCGCGTGCTGTCGAACGATCCGGCGATGGGCGTGATCCGCCACGTCGACGCGGGCTACGACGAGGCGATCGCGGTCGCCGAGCGGCTGGACGTGCGCATCCCGATGCGAGACGCTTCTATTGAAGGAGCTGGGGCATGACCCTCCCGCACGATCCGCGCTGGCCCCGCGCCGGTGACTGGCCAGCGCCCAGCGGACACGCGGACGTTGCTCTGGTGGGAGTGCCGACCCATGCCACCTCGCTGTCCGCGACGAGCGCGCAGCTGACACCCGCGGCGGTGCGCGACGCGCTTCGGCGCTACAGCATCCAGTCCTCCCTCTCCATCGTGGATGCCGGCGACACCATCGATGCCGCCGAGCTCGGCGGCATCGACACCGGGTTGCTCGTCGCTCTGGGCGGTGACAACTCCGCGACCGTTCCTGTCGCTCTGGCGCGATGGGGCTCGTCCATCGGATCGGCGGGCCTCGTCACCCTCGACGCCCACCATGACCTGCGCGACGGCGTGAGCAACGGCTCTCCCGTGCGCCAGCTCATCGAGGCGGGGCTCGACGGCCACCGCGTCGTGCAGGTCGGAATCGAGCCCTTCGCCAACTCCGCCGCCTACGCGCAGCGGGCCCGTGACCTCGGCGTGACCGTGATCACTCGTGCAGACCTTGAGCGCCGCGGCATGGCCGACGCGATGGCGGAGGCCCTCGAGATCGCCTCGTCTGGCGGTGGCCCCGTGCACGTCGACCTCGACGTGGATGTCTGCGACCGCTCTGTCGCGCCCGCCTGCCCCGCGAGCATGCCGGGCGGCATCTCGGCGTGGCAGCTGCGACAGGCGGCATCCGCGGCGGGCGCGCACCCCTCCGTGACCTCGGTCGACCTCGTCGAGGTGGATGCCTCGGCCGACACCCCCGACGGACGCACGGTTCGCCTCGTGGCCCTGTGCGTTCTCGAGATCATCGGGGCGCGATCGTGACCACGACCCTCGTGACAGACATCGGCCTCCTCGTCACGCATGACGAGGAGCGCCCGGAACGCACGGATGCCGCCCTCGTCATCGAGAACGGCGTCGTGGCCTGGGTCGGCGACGCGAAAGAGACCCCGGCGGCCGATGAGCGCATCGACGTGGCCGGCGCCTGTGTCATCCCCGGCTTCGTCGACAGCCACAGCCACCTCGTCTTCGCGGGCGACCGAGCCGACGAGTTCGAGGCGAGGATGGCGGGCCGCCGCTACGAGGCGGGCGGCATCAGGAAGACGGTTCGCCTCACCCGCGCTGCCTCGGACGAGCAGCTGCTCTCCCGTGCCGCCGCCCTCGTCGCAGAGATGCGTGCCCAGGGAACGACGACCGTCGAGATCAAGAGCGGTTACGGGCTCACCGTCGCCGACGAGGCGCGGGCGCTGCGACTCGCGAGCACCCTCACCCCGGAGACCACCTTCCTCGGGGCGCACGTGGTACCCGAGGAGTACGCGGAGGACCGCGACGGGTACGTGGATCTCGTCGTCGGCGAGATGCTCGCGGCGTGTGCTCCGTTCGCGCGATGGATCGACGTGTTCTGCGAGACCGGCGCGTTCACGGTCGAGGAGTCGCGCCGCATACTGCTCGCTGGCGCCGCGGCCGGGCTCGGCCTTCGGGTTCACGCTGGCCAGCTCGGGGAATCCGACGGCGTGCGCCTCGCGGTCGAGCTCGGGGCGGCGAGCGTCGACCACTGCACGTTCCTGTCCGACGCCGACATCGAGGCCCTCGCGGGCAGCGAGACGGTTGCAACGCTGCTACCCGGCGTCGAGTTCTCCACCCGCCAGCCCTACCCGGATGCCCGGCGCCTCATCGATGCGGGCGTCACCGTCGCGCTCGCGAGCGACTGCAACCCCGGCTCGTCATTCACCAGCTCGCTCCCCTTCTGCATGGCTGTGGCCGTGCGCGACATGGGGATGACGCCGGCGGAGGCCCTGCGCGCCGCCACTCTCGGCGGAGCCGCGGCACTACGCCGCGAGGATGTCGGCCACCTCCGTCTCGGAGCACGGGCTAACCTCGTCGTGCTCGACGCCCCGAGCTACGTGCACCTCGCCTACCGGCCGGGGGTGCCGCTCGTGCGGCAGGTGGTCACAGCGGGTTGAGTAGCGCGCCTGCGCATTGAGAGGCGACACTTTCGTGTCGTCTCGCGCTGGCTAGCGTCGACGGCCGTCTCGGCCGTCGGGCCGAAGGCGCCCGTATCGAAACCGGCTGCGGCCGCGGTCGTCGCGTGCAGCGCCGGTCGCTAGAGCTCGACGGGCTGCAGCGTGGCGCTCTTCGGTTCGCGGTTGTCGCCAGACGAACGGCCGGTGAGGCGGCGTCCGATCCAGGGCAGCACATACTGGCGCCAGTAGGCGGCGGTCCGCGGACGGGCGGCCTCAGCGATGTCGTCCACCACGACGTCGGGGATGGCAACCCCGAGCGCCGCGAGGACGTTGCCGGCTACGCGCATATGGCCGGCCGGGTTGAGATGCAGCTTGTCGACGGACCAGTAGCGCAGCTCCGCGAGCTCGTCGTCGGCCCAGTTGTCGACGAATGTCACGTTCTCCATCGGCAGGTGGCTGCGCACCGCGTCGGCGAGCTGATGCCCGCGCTTCTGGATCGAGGCGCCCATCGGGATGTGCCGAGTGGGGTTCGCCCCGCTGGCAAGCACGACGTGGATACCCTCCGCGGCCGCTCGCGCCGCCGCATCGACAAGCTGGTCGGCGATCGACGAGATCGTCACCCGCGGACGCATGATGTCATTGCCGCCGCCGTTGATCGAGATCAGAGCGGGGTGCAATGCGATCGCCGCATCCATCTGCTCGGTGGCAATCGGGGCGAGGAGGCGACCGCGGATCGCGAGATTGGCATAGCCGACGGGCTCGTCGGACGCGTGGGCGAGCCCGATCGCCACCAGGTCGGCCCAGCCCCGCACCCGTCCGTCCGGAAGTTCGTCGCCGACACCCTCCGTGAACGAGTCGCCGACGGCCACATAGCTGGAGTAGGTGTGCTGCATGGAACGAGTTCACCACACGTGGATGGGACCACCGATCTGCCCTGACTGCGGGCCCGGCTAGTCTGGCCGGATGGAGACGACGACGGTTGTGTATGAGAACAGCGGATGGTGGCTCGCACTGGCGATCGTCACGGCCGGCCTCGCAGAGCAGAAGGGGCGCCGCCGCTGGGTGTGGTTCCTCCTCGGGCTGGTTCTGGGTCCGCTGGCCACAGCCCTGGTCGTTGTCTGGGAGCGTCCTACCCCCGACCTGACCCGTGGCTGAACTGCTCTCGGATGACGCCCTCCAGTTCGTGACAGACCGCCACCTCGCGACGCTGTCGACCCTCCACCCCGACGGCAGCATCCACGTCGTCGCGGTCGGCTTCACCTACCGTGATGGCATCGCCCGCGTGATCACCTCCGGCGATTCCCGCAAGGTGGCCAACGTGCTCGCCGACGGTCGTGCCTCCATCGCCCAGGTCGACGGCCCCCGCTGGCTCACGCTGCAGGGCACGGCAACGATCGCCCGCTCGCCGGAGGGGGTGCAGCTGGGTGTCGACCTCTACGCGGAGCGCTACCGCCAGCCGCGAGTGAACCCGCTGCGCGTCGTCATCGTGCTCGAGGTCGAGCGGGTGCTCGGCTCAAGCGGGATGCGCCGCTAGCGCGCTGAAGTCCGCGAGCGGCACGAGACCCTCGGCGACTGCCGCGAGTGCGGTGTCGAGCGCGATCAGCGCGTCGGCCTGCAGGCGAGTGACCGCGATGTACTCCGCGTGAGCGGTGTCGGCCCAGTCGTGCTCCAGCGCGAGCCGGAAGGCAGTGCCGCGCGAGACCCGGTCGCCGAGCAGGCGGATGCGCATGCTCGTGATGCCGTCGAGCTGCAGCAGGGCATCCTGTCGGCTGGTATCGCCAGCGCGCACGGACGCATGGATGATGGCGAGCGCCTGCGAGCGAAGCACGCTCGGCGCGACGAGGTCGTGCTGCACCTCGATGCCCTCGCGCACGATGCGGATCGCGGCTGGGGCGTCGATCACGAAGCGGGTCATGCACCCAGTCTGGCGCGTAGGGTGGATGCATGACCATTCCCTCGATGCCCGCTGGGCGCTTGGAGGTCGTCGGCGCATTCCACGCCGGCGGTAGATAGTGCTGCTCCGGCCGACCCCCCTTGGGTCGGCCGTCTTCGCGCGCCCGCGCGACACGAGTTGCCCTATCTGATTGGAGAACCACCATGCTCCCCGTGAGCGATAACGACATCCGCGCGTCCTTCGTGAATGCGACGCGCAAAGAGCTCAGCGACCTGTCCATCCCAACTGATCTCGCCTTCGACCGCCTCGACTTCCTTGGCTGGCGCGACCCCAAGTTCGCCAAGCGGGCGTGGCTCGTGGTGCCGACCGACGAGGGGCTGATCGGCGTGGTGCTGAGGCAGGCCGACGCCGACCCGCGCCGGCGGGCGCAGTGCTCGTGGTGTCAGGACGTCACCTTGCCCAATGACGTCGTGCTCTACGCAGCGCGTCGGGCGGGAAACGCCGGTCGCAAGGGCGACAGCCTCGGCACCCTCGTCTGCATGAACTTCGAGTGCTCTGCCAACGTGCGGAAGCTGCCGCCCGTCGCCTATCTCGGCTATGACGTCGAGGCCGCGCGCCTCGAGCGCATCGCGGGCCTGCAGATGCGGGCCACGGCCTTCGCGACGGCGGTGGCCGGCGGCTAGGCCATCGTCGCGACGTCGATGACGAAGCGGTAGCGCACGTCGCTCGAGAGCACGCGCTCGTAGGCCTCGTTGATGTAGTCGGCGGCGATGAGCTCGGTCTCTGGGGCGATGCCGTGCTCTGCGCAGAAGTCGAGCATCTCCTGCGTCTCGCGGATTCCGCCGATGCTCGAGCCGGCGAAGGTGCGTCGGTTGCTGAACAGCGTGAACACCTGGATGGGCAGCGGCTCCGGCGGGGCACCGACGTTGACGAGTGCCCCGTCGAGGCGGAGCAGCGTGAGGTAGGCATTGATGTCGAGCGGCGCGCTCACCGTGTTGATGATGAGGTCGAAGTGGTTGCGCAGCTCCGTGAAGGTGCTGGCGTCGCTCGTCGCGAAGTAGTGGTCGGCGCCGAGGCGAAGCCCGTCGTCCTTCTTGCTCAGGCTCTGCGAGAGCACTGTCACCTCCGCGCCCATGGCGTGCGCGATCTTGACGGCCATGTGGCCGAGGCCGCCCATGCCGACGACGGCGACGCGCTTGCCGGGGCCGGCGTTCCAGTGCGAGAGCGGCGAGTAGGTGGTGATGCCGGCGCACAGCAGCGGGGCGGCCGCCTCGAACGGGATCGACTCAGGGACTTTCAGCACGAAGTCCTCGACGACGACGATGTGGGTGGAGTAGCCGCCCTGGGTGATGGTGCCGTCGCGGTCGACGGCGGTGTAGGTGCCGGTGTTGCCCTTGAGGCAGTACTGCTCCTCGCCGGCGAGGCAGTTCTCGCACTCGCGGCACGAGTTGACCATGCAGCCGACGCCAACGCGGTCGCCGACGGCGTGCTTCGTCACCGCCGAGCCGACCTCGGTCACGGTCCCCACGATCTCGTGCCCGACGACCTGCGGGTACTGGATGGCGCCCCACTCGCCGCGAACGGTGTGGATGTCGGAGTGGCAGATACCCGAGTACGCGATCTCGATGAGAACGTCGCTCTCACCCACGTCTCGGCGCTCGATGGTGGTCTTGATGAGTGGCTCGGTGGCAGAGGTCGCCGCGTAGGCGTTGACGGTAGGCATTGCTCTATTCTCCCGCAGCTATTCTGAACAGGATGTCAACTCCATTCACTGTCAGCACCGAAGTCGCTGACGCCCTCGCCGCCAATCGCCCCGTCGTCGCCCTCGAGTCGACGATCATCTCCCACGGACTCCCGCGCCCGCGCAACCACGAGGCGGCGATCGAGTTCGAGCAGATCCTGCGCGACACGGGCGTGACCCCGGCGACGATCGCCGTGCTCGACGGTGTTCCCCAGATCGGCCTCGACGCCGACGGCGTGCGCCGCATCGCGGAAGAGGAGCTCGCGAAGGCCTCCGTCAGAGACCTTCCGATCATCGCGGCGGCGGGGCTGAGTGCGGCAACCACCGTTGCAGCCACGAGTCATCTCGCCGCGCTCGCGGGCATCCGCGTCTTCGCGACCGGCGGACTCGGGGGAGTGCACCGGGGCGCCAGCGACACCTTCGACGAGTCGGCCGACCTCTCGACTCTCGCGGTGACCCCGATCACTGTCGTGAGCGCTGGCGTCAAGTCGGTGCTCGATATCGCCGCGACCCTCGAACGGCTCGAGACTCTCAGCGTTCCCGTCATCGGCTACGGCACCACGATCTTCCCGAGCTTCTGGCTGCGCGAGAGCGCCTACACGCTTGACTGGTCGGTCGAGAACGCCGCCCAGGTCGCCGCGGTCATGAAGAGCCAGGACGAGCTCGGCCACGGGCAGGGCATCGTGGTGGCGAACCCGGTGCCGGCCGACCAGGCGTGGGAGCGCGAGGAGCACGACCGCATCCTCTCGCAGGCCCTCGCCCTCGCCGACGAGGCCGGTGTCACGGGCAAGGCGGTCACGCCGTTCCTCCTACTCAAGATCGTCGAGCTCTCTGGCGGCCGCAGCCTCGAGGTGAACCTCGACCTCGCCCGCAACAACGTGCGTGTCGCCGGCGACATTGCGACAGCCTGGGCCGCGCTGCATGCCTAGAGTCCTGGTCATCGGTGACGTCATCGACGACATCATCGTGGTTCCCCACGGCCCGATCCGACCGGACACCGACACGATCAGCAATATCCGCGCCAGCCCCGGCGGCTCGGCCGGCA
>Ga0307514_10004847_pt1 | contig 12239 bp, 7 predicted proteins | sample 16_EM_MG_FD_203088 | JGI IMG/M metagenome (GOLD analysis project Ga0307514, IMG submission 203088) | Populus trichocarpa ectomycorrhiza microbial communities from riparian zone in the Pacific Northwest, United States - 16_EM | ecosystem: Host-associated > Plants > Roots > Unclassified | place...
TCCAGTTCAATTGGTTTCAGACATTTAAAACCGAACTGAACCAGAAATTATTTTGGCTTTTCTAATCAGGTTAATTTAAATTTTTTTCTCAGTTCGGTTTTTTCGATTATTTTTTTTTCAGTTTTTTAGGTTTTTTGCTCATATCAAATAAAAATTCCTCAGTAGCTTTGAAAAAGAACAGAGAACTGTTTTTTACCAAACTGTAAAAATACTACACCAAAGTGGCTTTGAAAAAAAAAGATGTATTACAGGATCAGATGGCACTTGAGAAATGTTCCTGGCCAACTTTCTCCGCCATCTATTGGCTCTTACAATTATACAACATAATCAAAAGTTTTAAGAGGAAGAGCGAAATGGTGGTCAGGAAGGGGAAAAAATGGGTGAGCAAGGGGTTTATTTACAGAAATAATACTGGCTACTGCATAACAGGAGAACACGTACCTATACTGAACCAGTCACTTGATAATAATGAAAAGCTCTTGTTCTCTCGAAAACATCTTTCCGCATATCACCACTGTGATGCCCTCCGAGCCATTTATTGCCCCAGGCTGTAATTTGTAGGATGAACAGCACCTTAAATTGCACGTAGCACAATTAAGACTGCAGATAAACCAATAAACATAAGCTTCTATAAACCAATAAACTCATACTAAAATTCTTTATCATCCAAAAACTCTTTATAAAAGAACCATCGTAAGTTTTATTGCTATGGGTTTCTAGATATGTCCATGGCTGTCTTCACAAGTTTTGTTTTCCTCATTGTAAAAAAAAGATAGTTTACCATAATTTTACGATTTTTATTTTGGTTCACAATGAACAGTTATTCATAACAATATTACTAGTTACAGGTGGTTTGAATGCTTTTATTCACTTATCATACCACTCAAAATTATGTCAGTTGCATTGTAAATATTGGAAGAAAAACAAGGGAAGCTTCGTAGCTTTATTTGCATATCAGTTCAACCTTGTTTACACCTGTTTATACCAAACTTGAAAGTGGTTATTACTATTGAACAAACTCAATCCAGTGCTAAAGAAGCAACACAGAGCAGTGCTAAAAAGGCAACAAACTACTCTGAATGATGACTGACTTCAAAATAAAGCAAAATCCCAAAAGCAAACCTATGATGGCTCATTTGTTTCTCCTTTTCAGTTTTTTTAAAAAAACTTTAGCAAAAGCATTCCCAAGTGCACACCCAATTCAGAAAATTACATGATTCAAATAGAAAGTCCTTAAGTTGATAGACAACCTATGATCATCATTTGATGCAGCAGCTTCTAATTTCTACCTGAACTATGCATTACCTATTCATCTAATAAAATGAATTAAATGCCTGATAGCATAATGCAACGACCAAAAATTAACAACAAAGAACATAAAGTAATAAACATCATATATACCACACCATCTCATCTTGTTGCAATCTTGAGATTTTTTCCAATCTAATCACACTCTTAAAATGCTTGTCAAGCTACATGCATCCAGTAATTATTTTAAGTCAATCAATTTATATATATAACCCAATTGCTGTAAAGCCTAGAGTGCTTGTTGGAAATACAAATACAAAATGAAGAGTGGCACATTTGTAGCAACATATATAACCCCATACATGCAACAAAACAAGATTTGAACGAATCTAAATAGCTCACCAATTAAGCAAAAGAGAAAAACAACTGACAAGGCTGCTTGGACAGGCCGACTATATTGCATTTGATACTGGGACCGTTGAAGTTGGCGCTGCATAGCTCCATACCAGCCATAAATTTGCTTGTCATAACATTCATTATAACTATCCAGGCAACTCTTACTTTTCTCATAGCATGCATCTATGCCCTATACAAAAAGTTAAGAATACCCATTTCTATTAATTAACGATAACAGAAACATAATAAGAAAATCAAGAAGCAAATCCCAATCAACAAGTCAAATAGAATAGAAATACACCAACCCTAGTTAACTGTGAAGATTGCAATGGTATTGTATCAGATTCTTGTTGACGATCCATTGCCTTCCATTTCCGAACTCCATTCTTTGGCCAGTTGAATTTAGAAACAGATTCCATAGAAGATACGATTCCAGACAAACTAGGTACCTTTCGTGGGGGTCGTGGGATGGGGGCCTTCTCATTACAAGGATCAGACAGGCAAACATCTTCAGCTATAGCAATTTTCCACGCACCAATATCAGCACTGGCACTAGCCGTCCTCCTATGCCCATGCAACTTCTCGTCCCTGGGCTCCAAGGAGGAGCACATGACCAAATTAGTCAAGTTCTTTGAAGAATGGGGGGTAGACTCTTCACCTCCTTCTTGTGTCATCCCACTCTCCATGACATGATTTTTTGATATATTCTCTCTAGATGTCGTTGGTGGCCCTGACAAAAACAATGCAAGTTCATTGCACTCCCCTTCATCCAAATGCACCCAAGGCAACGAAGTCTTGCCCTCTGAAAGGGCACATTCCTTTAACGAATTTTCTATTCTTAAAATATGATCTTCGATCGCGACAATAAAATCACGATGCCTGTCTCTCGCATCATCAACAGAGCTTTTGACATAACTCGACCCGACAGCCCGAGCAAACTCCTCTAACTGCATTGAGTTTTCCCACCCCAGATCAAATTAAACTCAACTAAGCTGATTAAAACAGAACATTTAATAAAGAGTAGAGGGAGAGATGACCTGCCATTTGGTGGTGCCTAGCGCAGTATGTAGGTCCCGACATAGTTGCTCGGAATCCCACATGCTAGATTCCTCTTTCTTTGAATGAATCCATGTTCTATACGTTGATTCCATCCTTCATATAGCATACAAATTTAACAAAAAAATATATCAATATAAAAAAAACGTCAATAAGACAGGCATACTCCCTCAAAACAACTAGCTTTAATCAAACCTTAAAGGATAGAATAAAAACAAAAATTTGCCTTCGCTTCCTAAAAGTACGAAAACAATAAATTAATCAAATATTGTGTTGTTTCACCTAAATTTTTTAGTACTACAAGCGAAACTTAAGAGGTGAGGTCAGAATCTCTCGTAAAAAAAACCTAAATTTAATCAGGAAAATATGAAAATCTCTAATAAAAAACTAAATTTAATCAGGAAACAAATAATAAAAATTCAAATCTCTCATGAAAAAACTATAAATTAGCTAATATTAATTAGAAACGGTACCTGTCTGCTGATTCTTGAACTTCCTCAGCCGCAGAGAAGAACGGATCCTTCTCCCACCGATCAAAACTTGAAGCCATTAAAAAAAACAAAAATTAATAGAAGAAAAAAAAACCCTCCCTTGTAGATTCTGTGAGTATTAAGCTTCTTCACAGCATTTGAATGCAGATGCGGATCCAAAGCAATCTAAATATTTGCGAGAGAAGGGGGGGGGTGCTTTTTTTTAATGATTTTAATTGTGTTTGATTGGAGCCACAGGATTTTAACAAATAAACTGCATCGACGACCGAGGTTATTTCTGTACTCGAATGGTTAGGCTGCCGCGAAGGAGAGTGTTATTACTTATTTCTGAACGATGACGTTTCAACGCGGGCAGTTTAATCAAACTGCGGTCAAAGTTGGTGGATTTATTTGGGATATAAAATATGGCAAACGTCATTACACTAGCGCCAAATTAAGAGTAAGAACTTTACCATGCAATCGGACTGTTTCGCCAAATCTCCTTATCCGTATTAATTTGTTGCTGTACAGACAAGTTCTATTGCTTTTGATTTTTTCAAGGAAATTCATTCAGATAATACAATAATTGTCTTAATTGATCTAAAAGAATTTGAGTAAGTGGGTTCTTGGATTAACTCCAACGTTATCAGATAAATTCGAATTAATTATTTTTATTAAAATAATATTTTTTATTTTTTTTAGAATTAATACTAGTTTAATCATGTCTAAATGAAATGCTAGCACTAATAAAAAAAATCAATAAAACCTATACAATTTCATGGAAGTAAGATGAAATTGATCCTTTTTTTAATTTAGCAGTTAGTTTATTGGATTAACTTGTAGATTATTAAATTAATCTAAATCAATTATTTTTATTAAGTAATATTATTATGTGTTTTAAATTACTTAAAAATTATCAAAAGTCAATCACGTTTGAATAAAATGTCTAATCGATGAAAAATAATTTGTTTTGAAAAATAATCGATAAAACCTATATAGTTTTAAGGAGGTAAGATGAAATTGATTTTTTTTTTCCCTTTTTTTTCAGACCGGTATTCATAATCAAAAGGCAAAAGCCCAAGGCCGAAGTGTAGATTAACTAAGAAAAAAAAAGAGCCCCCAATTACGTTCGAAATCGGGCTAAGCCCACACAAGAAAACCATCAGCTCCAGCCCACCAAACCAAATTGAGGAACCAGAAACATACCTGATTATGCCACGTAGCTCTCATCTTAGCCGTCAGACTCACCGGGAATTCCAAAAGAAAGGCACCTCCATTTCTTAAAAAGTCACTGGACTCTGGAGCAGGGTTTCACTATTATCGCGCGCAGCCATGGACGAATTCGAAATTCTCTGCGAAGCAGCGAAGAACGGTGACGTAGACAAAGTTAAATCTCTCATAAACTCAGGAATCGACGTTACTTACTTCGACAGCAATGGCCTCACTCCTCTCATGCACGCCGCCAAGCACGGCCACGCCGCTATCGTCAAGGACCTCCTCGAAGCTGGCGCACCGTGGAACGCTCTCTCTCCTTCCAATATCTCCGCAGGAGACTTCGCCATGGAAGCTGGCCACCAAGACGCCTTCGAAACTCTCCTCAACGCTGGTACGATAAAAAAATTTATCTTGGCTTCCTCTTTAATAAACTCCAATCGTAATTAATTAAAACAGCTTCGGTTTCGTTATAATTACTAAAATAACCTCTAATTGAACAGGGATTCAGTCTGAGTTAATATTAGGAACAATTGCCAGGAAAGAGAAGTCGAATTCTGGTTATGGTGAGAATTACTTAGAAGATAGGGTTAGTTTTAGTGAAGACAAGATAATGGACTCGGATAGCAAGGCGATAATGATGGCTTGGGAGAAGCCATTGATGGAAGCACACGCAAAGGCGGTTTGCTCAGGTGGTGGTCATATACTGAACATTGGCTTTGGAATGGGGCTTGTGGATACAGCTATTCAACAATATAATCCGGCTATGCATACGATTGTTGAGGCGCATCCGGAGGTTTATGAACGGATGATTCGAAATGGTTGGGGTGAGAAGGATAATGTGAAGATAGTATTTGGGCGGTGGCAAGATGTTCTTTCTCAACTTGGAACTTATGATGGTAAATCCACGATGCCCGTTTTAAACATGATTGTGTTTGTATTTATATTTTTGCAAAAGGGTGTGGCATATCGTGATATGCATTGTTATTGTTGTCATTTCAAAGTAACAATGTATAGCTTCTGTGATTTGAGTTTGTTAGAGAAACCTACATTGCTGGCTAACAGTTTGTTCATAAGTTCATCGTATTGTTTGATGAGAAATTGAGAATGCATGCTTTTGCACTGCTTGTTTAACTCACAATAGAGTAGTAATTTATTGTTTAGCTCTTAAGCAGATTCTCTTTGCGAAGATGCACTGTATATCTGAATTTATGTTCATACGAGGAATATAATATGCTGTATTCTTTTGTGGTGTGTGCACGAGACAGGTACTCAGAAATGGTGCTTCTTTTGAATTTAAACCCCATCAACTTCCTAAAGAAAATAACCCACTCCTCATTGTAGATCTTCATTTAATGTCAGCATTGAAAAAGTCATACAATGTATCATTGGGAGCATGCAGTGCAAATGGATTCATGTTTGGTCATGAAGTATACTAACTTGAGTTTCAACTTCTCATATTGCTCCACCTTCCTTATAAATCTATCTTGAATAATTCTTATCTACCGGTAGTTTGAGTGTGGATATTATTTTGGTCATTCTGTAAAGTCTTAGCAGTGTTGCAGACATAAGGAAAAGTTTCAAGAAGTTTTGTAATGTCACCAAACTATTTTGTCCTTGCAGGGACTGAAAATTATAGTTATATAATGAAGTGTGTTCTTTGAAATGACAGCAGAGCAATTGCGTATTGTATAACTTTCTGAAATATGGGCTAAATTTGTGCAGGTATTTTCTTTGACACTTATGGAGAATATTATGAAGATCTGAGGGAGTTCCACCAACACTTACCTGCGCTATTGAAGCCTGGAGGAATCTACTCTTTTTTCAATGGACTTTGTGGAGGTAACGCGTTCTTCCATGTTGTTTACTGTAATTTAGTCTCGCTAGAACTCGAGCACTTGGGCTACTCTACACAGTTAATTCCCTTGCCTGTTAAGGATTGTTTGGGAGAAGAAGTTTGGCAAGGTGTGAGACACAAGTATTGGCAGCTTGATACATACTATCTCCCTGTTTCTCAGTCTATCGAGGATTCATGATGTAACCTTTTCTCCATTTTTTAGAAATCTATAAATTATACTTGACAGTTCAGTTTTGTAACAATTTTATTCATTGATGCAATTTAGGAGTATCCTTCTAATGTCTTGAGGTTGATGGATTGCTCACTGCATTTTGTTAATTTGAGTCTATTTTAGCATTGGAATGCAACCTACCATTGTTTGATCAAGAATGAACCTTAGGTTATAAGATTATGAAAAATGCATTAGCAACAAAAGTAATTAGTTAGTTAGTACTTTTTCTATGATGCCGTAGCCCTGTTAGTGAATCAGTTGAACCAGGCAATTGCTAAATTTGGAGAGTTTTGAAATTTAGATGAAGGTTAATAAGAATTGATATCTGCTTTCGATGTAAAGGAATGACATGGAGGAATTCATTTCGTAGGGTGTCAGAACGGTTGAGTGGCAGGAATATCCACAAATTTTCTTGGTATTAGAACTTAACACTGCATTGTGTCTATATTGTACCTCGTATCTCAGTTATAAATTAGCTCGAGGGATGTATTTGATGATTTCACACCCCCTCATCTTATTCATCTTAGGTTGGGCTTTGTAAAATTCCTTTTCCCAGTTAGTTTTTGGGCATATGTTAATTTCACCTAAGCAGTCACAAGAAGTTCAGTGTGTGAGCATTTTTGTTCTCCTCGCCTGTCAAGCTCAGTTTGATTTGATGTATTGCTATGCAAACATACTCAAGTCCCTCAATCTCAGCCATGCAGTGTAAATTGTTAAAGGATTCAGATTGAGAGGCACTAAAACCAACTGGAGAGTCATTTTCAATTCACACAATTCTTTCCATTATCCTCTGTACAATTATTTCCCCCCCTTCTTTTTTATATGCCCTCTGATCACCTCAGAGAGCAATTATGAACGCAACAGCTTGCTGTACTGGAACAGCTGTTAGAACATCAGGGAAGAGATTGAAAATACATACAAATTCAGGCACTTGTCCCGTGAATGACAATCATTTATGGGATTTCTTCAGGATTTCGGATCATGTCCAGCTGAAAGCTATTGGACTGCCTACAACATGCTTCCCATCTGACCACTCCAGGTGAGCAAAGCTGTTTGTACCGGAAGGCATGGATGTAGCAGTGAAAGTCACTGTATAAGTCTTTTTCTCGTATTCTTTAGCAAAGCTCAGGGACTCTGGCTCAACTAGGATCTTAACTGACGGAGTTTTTGAAGTCATGGAAAGCTTGTATGTTGCTGGAACACCCACATTTGTCAGAGTCCTGGTGTATTTGACTGTACTTGTTACACCAGCTCCGCCCCCTTTGCCTGAAGCAGTTTCTAGTGGAACAGAGAACGATGGGTAATTAAGATCCCCCAGACTGTATTTCTTGCTCGAGTCGCAAGTGAAGTCTTTGTTTGTGATTTGTTTAATGTCAGATGCACTATAGTTTAGAGCACAAAAGAAGTTGATGTAGTCATCAACAGAGGCATCATAGACAAGGCCAGGATCAAGGGCTGCTACTGGATTTACATGTCCGGCGCCAAAATCAAACGGCGTTGATGGTTGTCCCGTAGCCACGTCTAATATGTTCTCTCCATTTTTGTATGTTGCATAGGCTGTGGTCATGAGAGCGGACTTGATGGCTGCTGGACTCCAGTCCTGGTGAGCAGCCTTGACGAGCGCAGCTAATCCACTGACATGAGGACATGACATTGATGTACCTGAAATGATATTGAAGCTCACATGCCTCTTGTCGCTTGTTAGCCCAGTTGGACCAACTGCCCCGGTCCATCCCGCCAGAATGTTGACTCCTGGTGCTATTAGATCTGGTTTGAGTACTTCTGGAGTTACCAGATTTGGACCTCTGGAACTGAATGCTGCTAACACTGGCGATGGCTCAACTCCAAGCTTTGTGCCTCCAGAAGCAATCGTGGCCATTGGCTTTGGATCAGAGAAGGCATAATTCTTAATTGCATCGGCAGTTCTTTGCCCTACAGTGGATGTGGGTAGAAGATGTGCATCAGCGACTAGCTCTTCTCCATACAGCTCTGTGTTTGCTAAAATCATCCCTAGACCACCGGAATCTCTCACCACCATGCCCTTTTGAACCCTACTATTCAACCCTCGATCACATATCACAATTTTTCCTGCAACTTGTGAAGGAACCAAAGTTCCTGTCATGCAAAGGTTGCCGCTTGTTGAATTGCTCACATTACCAGCATAAACAAGTGGCAACAATGAATCAGATAATGGCTTTCCACTATAAAGTGATATGCCTGAGTAGTTCTTTCCATTTCCAAGGCTCACATAAGCTGGGAAATCACGGTCCAACGTTCCAGCACCTACAGTGGTTATCCAGGGAGCAACATTAGTCAAGCTGCCTGGGCTGGGCCCACCATTTCCGGCCGAGCATGAGACAAGAATTCCCTGTGCAACTGCCCTGAAAGCTCCAATCGCTACTGTATCTCGATTGTAATCTGAGATTCCTCCTCCAATGGACATTGAAATGACATTAACGCCATCTGCAACAGCCTTTTCCATTGCTGCTAAAATATCAGAGCTAAAACATCCACCCAACCAACACACCTTGTAAGCTGCTACTCGAGCTTGTGTAGCCATTCCACGCGCTGTCCCAAAAGCATACCCAAAAAGGCTAGCTCCTGAGACAGCTGACCCAGCTGCTGTAGTTGCTGTGTGAGTTCCATGGCCATCATCATCTCTTGGTGACTTCGATTCCATTGTCTCATCGATAGGTCCAAATGCTGCTTCATAGCCTTTTGAGAAATATTGTGCACCTATCAGTTTCCGGTTACAGCTCGATGAATTGAAGTTCTTACCCACCGCGCAAGTACCTTTCCAGGTACTTGGTATGGGGCCAAGCCCTGTGTCATCAAAGCTTTTTATCTCTGGCCAGACACCAGTGTCTAGTACTCCAACGATCACCTCGCTCATGGAGGCAGATGCAGGGGGCACAGCATCGCTTTTCCCCAATCCAAGGAACTCAGGGGAATGAGTTGTGTGCAGCTTGTAAATCATTTCAGGTAGGACCGCTAGAATTCCGGGTTGTTTTTCAAGTAATTCAGCTTCCTCTGGTGTGAGTCGGGTGGAAAACCCATGGATTATGTTGTTGTAAGCGTAAAGCATGTCAGCAGATTCTGATACAGATTTTAAAGATGAATCGTACCATTGAAAATGATCTTCGTAAGTTGCTGCCATCTTGGACATGTCCATGTGAACTATGAAAGTCTTCTTCGTCTGCTGGCTCTTCTCTTCTGCTACCGCGTGTGTGTAACAGCAGCACAGAACCAGAAGTGTGGCTATCAGTTGAAGCCCGAGGTTCAAGTCTTTCACCCTCATGACCTGTCTTTCCATCTTCATGTTGGAGAATTCAGGCAGTATAGTGTTCTACTTCTGACGACTGTTCTTTTTTTAAAGTGCAAGGAGAATAGAAAGTGAGGTTTGCATAGGACAGGGAAAGATTCTCTTGGCTCCAAGGTAGGTCTCCATGAGGTTTATATATATAGCATGATGACAACCGGTTTGACTCAAATGAATTATTGTTTAGAACTCTGAAAAAGATTCGGAGCTATGCAGAGGAGGTTATGAAGCTGATCAAAATTAGCAGTGTTTTATAACTAATTATTTAACCTCTGGAATCTCTTCAAATGGCACTACTGTAGTATACTCTAGTTTTGTTTTATCTAGAAACCAATCAAGTTTGAGGATCAATGCTCGAGTAAAAGCATTAAAGTAGGCATGCACGATGATGGCCGATAAAAGGCATAGTTATCGAAACGGGTCCGGGCTTAACCTGACTTAGAAGGCTTTTATAGCAGGTTTTAATTAGATCATTTCAGGATAAAAAAAATTCATTAAATTTGACTTGGTTGTATCAACCAATCAAACCGGTTCGAACCTGGCCGGGCCATATTCTATATCCATGAGTTACCGGGTCGACCAGTTCAATTATTTTCTTACGTGGCATCATTATCTGGATTCCCGAATCTCATTCTAGTTAATGGCCGGCATATTTATCTGTGTTAAAAGGAGAGCTCTAGAGGTGATGTATTTTGCCAAAAAAGGTGTTGCATGGGACGCCGAACTTCCAATTCAAAAGGGTGGGATGTCGAAGAAGGATTACGAAATTTCGTGTAACATTCAAGATTCCGAGGCGTTTGCTAGCATTTCAAGTCCAATGTCTTTGGATTTCTCTCAAAGACACTTGAGAAAGTGCCCGATCAATGATATTAATAAGCACTTAATTCTTGCAGCCAAATGTTTTGTAGACGGATGCAGGTATACATCCATGTCTTAATTCTCCGCAAGCAGTTTGGCCACATGATTTGCAGGTTCTATCTGAACAATCCCACTCAAGAGGATAAATGAGATGGACCTTAGTGGTGGGCAGGGATTCGTTCAATCTGTCATTGTTTCTAAACTTTACAGGTCATCATGCATAAGAACAAGTGCTCTTGGGAATCCCTGATGCTTTCAAATTTGTCAGAAATCATGGAATCCTGCGTTCCTTTAACGTAATAATAATATAGCTGCATGCACTTCCACAACTTTATTGGGAAAATAAAGTTTTCATACAGGACAATCGAAGTGTGTTTTACTAGGCGAAGATTTTTGCTTGGCTACGAAGAACGCCAATCATCAGAGAGCTTCGGCAATTATTTCTGTGATTGCAATTTTTGGTTATCAATAATATATGTTATCCCCATCTGGTTTAGGTGAAAAAGATATGATAAAATATGTGATCTGTTTTTACCCCACACATCACTTCACTTGCAGAAGATAATAATCTGCTTAGGTTTAGTGGAAATACCACTAATTGTTCATCTCAATTATATACAGAAAGATTGAAGTCGTGCCCTTTAATCATAGTTTTTACATCCAATTAGGAAACGAAACTGAAAAGTACTACTTTTTTTTTTAATAATGACTCATCGGGATTTGAACTTGGATTGAATTACTAAAAATCAAGAATTTTACCGTTCAATTCAACTAAAAAAATCAAATCCGAATCAGTGCTTTAATTCCAGATTTTCTAGATGAACATGTCGAATCCAACAAAATTTAACCAGTATCCCTCTAACAACTGTGTTGATGGTCAATTATCAATACCTGTGATGGGTGGATGCCTAGTCACAGGTCAGATTTTGGGGCATCTAGATTGAGTAATGGATGGTGGAGAAACGAGTACTATACGAGAATACTTTAAAGAAAAAAGAAAAGCCAAGAACATTAGGTAATGTTGTGCAATTATCAGAAAGTGATTAAAGGCCCTAAGAAAAAATAGCCTTTTCTTTGATTAGACAATTGAATCGTTGTAGTGTTTAATCACAGCAGAGATCCAAATGGGTGTTCCTCACAATCTTCCAGCCATATTTTTCTTGACAACAAGCTGGAATGGACCACCACCAGCACTAATAATTGCTTGATTGTTTCAGAACTAGGAACAGTTTCTACATGTAAATAATTACACGCTTATCCATCAATCATCCTAACTTGTTAGTCTGCCTTTTGTTTGATTCATGCTTAAATGCGGATTAGCTGTGGAGAAACGGACTGGCACCCATGTCGAATCAGAATCCTGTTCATTTAGGCTGGGTTTTAAAATTAACAGGGTTGATTCAATATAATCGGATCAAGAATTCGAGTTAATTTATTATATATATTTTTTTAAATAATCAAAACGTGTTATTATAATATTTTAAAAAAAAAATTAATAAGAATTAACTCAACTAGCACATAATCTAAAACTTATCCCGACTAAGGATTAATGCCTCCGGTAAATATAGTGACTGTCAACAGATATATGTAGCTGCAGATGTTCTAGCAGTA